>Ga0302326_10007026_pt1 | contig 25169 bp, 22 predicted proteins | sample Palsa_T0_3_FD_202264 | JGI IMG/M metagenome (GOLD analysis project Ga0302326, IMG submission 202264) | Peat permafrost microbial communities from Stordalen Mire near Abisko, Sweden - Palsa_T0_3 | ecosystem: Environmental > Terrestrial > Soil > Palsa > Peat permafrost | place: Sweden: Abisko... | reverse complement strand
GAGCAGTTCATCCGGCAACGGCTTGAAGAACGACTTTGTGATTTTGAGCTTGTTCTTTGCAAGGCCGATCGGCCGCCTGGTTTTTCTCGCCGGAGCCACCGCGCGGATTTCAGCCACGGGCGTATTCCGTTTGCACAGAAGGATGGTTTCGCCTTCCGCCAGTCGATCCAGATATTTCGAAAGGTGGGTCTTGGCCTGGTGCACATTCAATCGGATCATAGTTCATTATTCAACTAAGGAGTGAACTAAGTCAAACATGGAATTGCCACGCATCGGCGGGATGAAGGGCAGGCGCCGAGCGAAGTCACGCCCCCCCGTGCGCCGGACACCAGTAACGTATGCGTTAACTATCAAAGTTGATTTAAGTTCCGGAATATCTTGTGTTCGAGTGCAGTATCAATTTCGGGCCCGGTTACCGGGTCTTATTTCGGGAAGAGGACAAATATGGCCCAGACGCGTGATTTCAAAGAGACCCTTCGCGCTCGTGTCGCACGCGACCCGAAGTTCCGCAAGGAACTTCTCCGCGAAGGCATAGAGTCCATGCTCACCGGCGATATTGCCACGGCCAAGACCGTCCTGCGAGATTACATCAACGCGACGGTTGGTTTTACGGAACTCGCGGAGGCCACGCACATCCCATCCAAAAGCTTGATGCGCATGCTGGGGCCCGCGGGCAATCCACGGGCCGACAATCTGTTTGCGGTTGTCAGTTTTCTCCAGCGCCGCGAGTGTGTGAGTTTTCGGCTGAAGGCGGCAACCAGGTAGGCTGAAGTTGTCAAGCGTACACGTTAGTAGTTCACAACCTGGTTCGATGGAACGACGCCAACTTTGGTCGTCCGAATTGTCATGACCGGGAGAAGCACCTTATCTCCCTCTGTCACCGGCGGCCCAGTCGACAATCCGTGCCATTGCTCTGTATCGCGGGTTTTTGTCTGCAGAAGTAGCTGATCCAAGACCTGGGCCCAAGTTGCGGGACGCACACCAAGTTGGCTAGGGACAATCTGAGCCAACGCAGCTTCGGCGAGCTGCTGCGCCGCATAGGGAGTTGCAGCGGGGCCGAAGGGCTTTCCCGCTAAAGAATTAATGGCATTACTGATGAGCTTGTAAGTCAGTTCGAAGGCACGGCGCGCATCGTCCAGATGTTCCTGCTCACCTTTGCGGATTAAGTCCGACATTTCACGGCTAACGCGCCAATAATATTGCAAAGTCCGGTTCCCATCTCGAAGAGTCATACCCGGACGGAGGTGATCGCCGGGCGCGGGGTAAAACGATTCATGGACAACATCTTCAGCGACGGTATTTTGAACCGTGGCAAAGTGCTCTACCGTATTGCCGGTTCGGTTGTTGGTGTTCACGGTAATGAAGCGCGGGATTGTGAAGGCGGCACTACTCTTAATGAGAGTGATCCCGCCCGATGTCCCGAGCTGCCCGAGACCGCCACGACGCAGAATTTCCGACATCCCAGTCGGTGGTGAAGCGGGTGCCGTAGTTCCAGCGAACAGCAACAGGCAGTCGTTAGATTTTGTTGCCAGCCGAGCGATAGTCTGAATGTCGGACAGCGGAAGAGCGCGGGGAGCGGGTCGGTTCATATTTTTATAGCTCATCTTATAGGCGGGATGAACGGCAGGTGACGCGCGAAGAACCAGCACAGAAAAAATACGATGGGAGCTTGCACCAGCAGTTGCAGCAATCCGTAGCCAACCAGATCGCGGGCGCGCAGCCGCAAGATTCCCAACAGCGGGAGCATGAAGAACGGGTTGATCAAGTTGGGCAGCGCCTCGGATGCGTTGTAAATCTGCACCACCCATCCCAGATTCACATGATGTTCAATAGCGGCTTGGAGAACATACGGCGCTTCGATGATCCACTTGCTGCCGCCGGAGGGAATGAAGACGCCGAGGGTTGCCGAGTAGAGCGCCACCAGCAGCGCAAAGGTATTGTGCGTGCTCACCGATGTCAGGAGGCGGGCGGCTTTGTCGGAAAGTCCGGTGCCGACGATCATTCCGAAAATGGTGGCATACAGAGGATACTGCACGATCACGCCGGCGGTGCCCGGGACACATTCCATTACCGCGCGAAGGAAGCGTTTGGGACGCCATTGCAGCAGCAGCCCGGCGGTGATGAAGATCAAATTGAAGTTGTTCAGATCCAGCGCGGCGAGCGCGCCTTGGGGCGAGGTGCGGAAGACATCCACCAGATAGACGCAGAGCAGCGCGACAACCAAGATGGTCAGCACGGGACTGTATTCGAGCCATTCTCCGGGCGTGGTTCTGGGCTCCAGGTCCAGCGCCAACGGCTGGAAGCGCACTCCGAACGACTCAGCGGTTCGCGCACTCGCGGCGGCGGGCGCGGACCAATAGGCCACCAATGTCCCGGTCACAAGGACTACGCCGGCCGTCAATAAGCTGGGCCAGAGGAAGATGGTACTGGTGAGCGGAATGAGGCCGCTGATGCCCAGCAGCTTGGGAGGGATCGCGCTTCTGGTTGCCATCAGCATCGCGGCGGAAGATGAAAGCCCGAGGGCCCACACGGTTCCTATTCCGAGATAAGCGGCGGCGCCCGCGGCACGATAGTCCAGTCCTTTGACGCGTTGGGTGAGTTGACGGACGAATAGTCCGCTCACGATGGGACTCATGCCCCAGGAGATGAGCGCCGTCAACGAGGAGAAGATGGCAACCAGAGCGATGGCCTGCCGCGGGTTGGTGGGAAGATTGGCCAGCTTTTGGGTGGCTCTCTGGACCAGCGGAGTGGAAGCGACCACGTAGCCGCCGATGATGATCATCACCATCTGCATGGTGAAAGGGATCAGCGACCAGAAGCTTTTGCCGCCCTGGATGGCCAGGACGGCCGGCTTCTCGCCCGCGGCGATTCCGATCAGGAAGACGACAACGATCCCGACCAGAGCGAACACCAGGGGGTCGGGGAACCAGCGTTCGGCCCAGTTGGAGAGTGCGACGCCGGTGCGAGCGAGGCGGCCTTCGGAGACGGTCAAGCTTTGTTGTATCAAACCTGGTTGTATCAAACCTGGTTGTATCAAACCTGGTTGTATCAAACCTGACCGCGCGTCATGCGTCACCCCGTGCCCAGGCGACCACGTCGAAGCCGTCGGCCACGCGCACAAACAGATTCGTGACGGGAGTCAGAATGCGTGTAATGTGACCTTTGCCCTGTAGGTCTTCGAGGAACACGATATCGCCGGCGTGGATGGCGTGCTTCTTGCCCCCGGAAACTTCGACCTCGATTTCTCCGGACATCGAAATCGAAAACTGACGTCCAGGAGCCCGATGCCAGTCCTCGACCGAGCTGGACGTATATTCAGAGTAAGACAGCTCCGTGACGTGCGCGGGCCCCGTCCTGCGGGTTCCGCCAGGCTTGGTAACGATGGGCAGCTCCTGGATGTGGGAATTGCCATCGGCGTCGGCATAGATGCGCAGCACGCGTTTGCCGGCGGACGGCTCTTGCGCTCCCGCCTCCGTTGCCGCAAATGCTCCCGCGATGGCCGCGATTCCGCCCAGACTCAATAGTTCACGTCGTTCCATGATTTTCTCCCGGGGCTAATTTTATCAGAAGCGCCTCTCCATCGGGCTCGGCGCCATCGGGCTCGGCGCCATCGGGCTCGGCGCCATCGGGCTCGGCGCCATCAGGCGGGACGCGAGACGGCAGCTGTGTTCCAGATAGTACGCCAGCTCCGGAGAGGCCGCGGAGAGCGCGCGCAATTGTCTGGGGAGCTCGCGCGGCGGGGGGTAGGCGCGACGGCCGCCTTTGAGAAACGCACGAAGCGTGCGCGTGATTTGCCGTTCCAGCAATGTCGCTGAAACGCCCGGCGGGATTCCGGCTTGCTGCAACGATTCGAACGCCGCGTGGAGCAGAGCAAACAGCAGGGTTCCAGTGCCGGTAAGGGCTGCCAGGTAGAACGGTTTGAGATGACGCTCGATGGCCACCACGCTACGGTCGCGACGCTCCACCAGGTGTTTGGACTCGCGGATAGCCAGGCTGTCGCCCTCCACCAAATACCGCTGGTCCTCGAAGCCGGGAATCGGGCTGATGGATCCGACGGAAGCGCCGTGCGCGGAAAGCTCGCGCAGCGCACTGCTATCGAGCCAGGCGCTACACAGGACGACGGCTTTACGGCGCCACGAAATTCCGGCCGATAGCATCTCGGACACCGCTTGCGCGACATTTTCCTCCGGTACGCAAACCAGGATGAGAACGCACGATTCGAATTCCGCGTAATCCTTGACGGGATGGCCGGCCTGCAGCATATTGGCAATGCGGCTGGCTACGCGATAGGAGGCCGATTTCACGGGGCCGAGGCGCTCGGGGAGCGACCAGAAGCGCGTGAGGGGAGAATCAGTGAGGCTGCCCGCTCCGATCAGGCCCACCGACTTGGCTTTCTTCATGAATTCCGAGTGATTTTAGCATTTTTATGCGATCGCGGAGTTGGGCGGCCTTCTCAAACTCGAATCTTTTCGCGGCATCCCGCATGCTTTCTTCCAATTCGGCGATGAATTTCTCTCTTTGTTCCGGCGTGAGCTCTTCGGCGGGATCTTCCGGTTCAATGGGGACGGTGACGTAGTCGCCCTCGGCGATTCGCACCAGGCTCATATCGATGGGCTTGATGATGGACTGCGGCGTGATGTTGTTCTGCTCGTTGTACTGCTCCTGGATGGTGCGGCGGCGATTGGTTTCATCGATGGCGCGCTTCATGCTGGCGGTATAGACGTCGGCGTAGAGCACCGCGCGGCCGTGGAGATGGCGGGCGGCGCGTCCCATGGTCTGTATGAGCGATCCGGTGGAACGCAGGAAGCCTTCCTTATCGGCGTCCAGGATGGCGACCAGCGAGACTTCGGGCAGATCCAAGCCTTCGCGCAGCAAATTGACGCCGACCAGCACGTCGAGCTCGCCGCGCCGCAAGTCGCGCAAGATTTTCATGCGATCGAGCGCGCCGATCTCGGAGTGCAGATAGGCGCAGCGCACGCCGACCTCGGTGTAGTACTCGGAAAGATCCTCAGCCATGCGCTTGGTCAAGGTGGTGACGAGCACCCGCTCGTTCAGTTCGGTTCGTTTGCGGATCTCGTGCAGCAGATCGTCCACCTGGCCTTTGATGGGGCGCACGTCGATCTGGGGATCGACCAGGCCGGTGGGACGGATGATCTGCTCGACCACGACACCGGCCGATTTGGTGAGTTCATATGGACCGGGCGTGGCCGAGACGTAAAGCACCTGATTCACGCGATTCTCGAACTCTTCAAAGGTGAGCGGGCGGTTGTCCATCGCGCTGGGCAGGCGGAAACCGAAATTCACCAGCACCTGTTTACGCGAGCGGTCGCCATGATACATGCCCTGCAATTGCGGGATGGTCTGGTGGCTCTCGTCGATGAAGAGCAGATGATCGTTGGGCAAGTAATCCAGTAGCGTTGGCGGGGCTTCGCCGGGCAGGCGTCCGGAGAAATGGCGCGAGTAGTTTTCGATGCCGTGGCAATAGCCGATCTGGCGGATCATTTCGAGATCGAACATGGTGCGCTGGTAGAGGCGCTGGGCCTCCACGAGCTTGCCGCCCTTTTCCAGTTCCTTCTGCCACCACTCGAGTTCCGTTTCGATGCTGCGCAGCGCCTGGTCGCGAGTCTCGGGCATCATGACGTAATGCGTCTTGGGATAGATGGGAAGGCGCAGGTAGGTCTGGCGGACCTGGCCGAGCATGGGATCGATCTGGCTCAGGCTGTCGATTTCGTCGCCCCACAGCTCGATGCGGTAAGCGTGGTCGTCGTAGGTGGGAAAGACCTCAATGACGTCGCCGCGCACGCGAAACGTTCCGCGCGTGAAGCTGTTATCGTTACGCTCGTACAGAATTTCAACCAGGCGGGTGAGGATTTGCTGGCGCGAGATCTTCTGGCCTTTTTCGAGCATCAGCAGCATGCCATAGTAGGCTTCGGGCGAGCCGAGGCCGTAGATGCAACTGACGCTGGCGACGATGACGCAATCGCGGCGCTCGAATAGCGAACGGGTGGCGGAGAGGCGCAGCTTGTCGAGCTCGTCGTTGATGGTGGCTTCCTTCTCGATGTAGATGTCGCCGGAGGGCAGGTAGGCTTCGGGCTGATAGTAGTCGTAATAACTGACGAAGTATTCGACGGCGTTGCCGGGGAAGAACGTTTTGAACTCGTGGTAGAGCTGAGCGGCGAGAGTTTTGTTGTGGGCGAGAACCAGGGCGGGCCGGCCGGTTTTTTCGATCAACTGGGCCATAGTATAGGTTTTGCCGGAGCCGGTGACGCCGAGCAGCGTTTGATGTTTTTCACCGTCCAGCAGGCCGCGGAAGAGTTGATCGATGGCGGCCGCTTGATCGCCGCGCGGGCGGTAATCGACGCCCAGGTGAAAGGCCATGACTCTAGGATAGTGGTGGCTGGTGACTGGTGGCTAGTGGCTGGTGGGGCGGAAGAGGTACGATGTTTGAAAGAGACGATGATGACGATCACGCTGGAGCTTCCACCCGAGGCTGAGGCGAACCTTATGGCCCAAGCAAAGGCTCGCGGTGTCTCGCTGGATGCCTTTCTTCGAGGCATCATTGCGGCTCAGGCCGCTGCTATCGAGTCAGCGAAATCGGCTCAGGCGCTCCCGCGCGAAGGAGAAGATCTAGACCGCGCGATCGATGAACTTTTCGATACGGTTCAGGTCCCGCCCGGGGTAGGCGAGGGGGCCATGCGCCGCGAGAACTGGTATCGATGATCGCCGTCGATACCAACGTTTTGGTTGGCGCCATCCAGACTTTTGATCCTCAACTGCGCGAGGGAGCACGCAGTGCGGTGAAGTCTCTTTTCCATCAAGGTGAGCAGCTCTTGTGCTTTCCGCAAAACCTGGTCGAATTCTGGAACGCCTCGACGCGACCGGCCAAGGCGAATGGTCTCGGCCTTTCTCCCGAGCAGGCAGCCCGATACGTGGATCGCTTTCAGACACTATTGCGGCTCCTCCCCGAAACGCCGGAGATTTTCCCGACTTGGCGAAAGCTTGTGCTTGAGCACCGAGTCCTAGGGATTCAAGTACACGATGCTCGAATCGTAGGCAATGAGAGTTCATCAAGTTAATAAGATCCTTAGCTTCGACCTCGATGATTTTGCTCGTTACCTGGGCATCACCGTCGTTCACCCCATGAAGGTGAAGTAGCGAGCGGGGAGGCTGGCGAGCGCTACTGTTTCGCCGTTTCCTGCTGGGGTTGGAACTGCGTTGCCAGGCGTTGGGCTTCGGCAATTTGGCCGTGCTTCAGTTTCTTGGCGATTAGATCGCGCTGCGTGACGCATCCGCCGTTGCCCTTGGCGGCGCAAATGTTCATCCACTTGTAGGCTTGAACGTAATCGCGCTTGACGCCCAGGCCAGCGCCGTACAGCGCGCCTAGCTCGTGCTGGGCCTGGGTGTTATCCTGCTCGGCCGAGCGCCGGAGCCACATCACAGCTTCGCCGTAATCCTGCGGGACGCCGTGGCCGTCCAGATACAGAAGCCCGATGTTGAGCTGCGCGGCGGCGCTACCATCTTCCGCCAACGGGCGCCATTCCTTGGCGGCCGTAACGTAGTCGCCTTTTTGGTAAGCGTCCAGCCCGGCTTGAAAATCGGCCAAGGCGGGAACGGCAGCGGCGAGCAACAGGCTCAAGAACCAGGATCGACCTCGCATGGGAGACATCCTCCTACCCGTTATTGAAGCACATGGAAGTGGATTTGGCGTCACGGCTCCAGCAGAAAGCGCGTGGACTCCTCCAGGAACAGATCCAGGCGATCGTGATGCACCCAATGGCCGGCGCCGGGAACCTTCACCAGGCGATGATTGGCGATCGCCGAAGCCCGGCCGTCGGCGTCCGGATCGGGCAGCCAGCTCTCCACTCCCCAAAAGAGCAGGACGGGGCAAGTGATCCTGGAGAATACTGCACGCAGGTCGTCAATGCTGTGGCCAAAGGGCGGGAGCGTGCGCACATAGTTATCGAATTTCCAGCTTAGCGAGCCGTCGGCGTTCCAGTTTGTTCCGTGCAGCGTCAGGTGGCGCGCCACCTCATCGGACAGGTGCGGATTGGCCTCCTTCATCCGAGCGGCGGCCGCTTCAAGGTTGGGATAGCTGCGGGGGTCGGGCCGGTCTACGTTACGAACCTCCCCGATCTTGCGAACGTCTTCGATCCAAGCGCGCAAGCGCTCGGGCGCGGGTTTGTGGATGCGATGCGCGGCGGGAAATCCGAGGCCTTCGATGGCGATCACTTTGCGCACGCGGTCCGGATACAGGCCCGCGTAGATCAGTGTGAGGACGCCGCCGAGCGAATGCCCTATGAGATGGAGGGGACCTCCGCCGAGCACGCCACGGCTCAGTAAATCAACCAGAGTCGCGATATCGAGAACATGCTCGGGGATGCTATAGCTGGCGCCGGGGGCCCAGGCGCTGTTGCCGTGCCCGCGCAGATCCATGGCATAGACGTGAAAGTGCTCGCGAAGGGAGCGGGCTACCCAATCCCAATTGCGCGCGTGATCCAGGCCGCCATGCACCAACAGCAGACCCGGCTTGCCGTCTTGTCCCCAGTCCCAGAACTGCAACTTCAGGCGATGGGAGTAGTAATAGTGGGAGACCGGTTCCAATTCCTTATTGTAGACGGGCCGACGGAAAGACCGCTTACTGACGTGCGCGGCTCAGTAGGTGCGCGGCTCAGTAGGTACGCGATCAATGTAGACGCGGTCAGAAGGTGAAACGACCACCGATGGTCGGAGCAAAGTTGCTGTCGTGGAGATAAGGGACGCCGGGGCCATGAGGAATGGCGATGGACAAACCGCCAGTCACGAAAGAATACGCAAGTCCGGCAAAACCGTCGAAACGCGGCGTGAAGTGACGATCCATATAGAGCGACCCAAAGCCGAGGCTACCTCCGCAGGAAGCGCGGAAACCGGCGGCGGTTGAGCAGGTCGACGGAAGACGGAAGTCGTCCTGCAGTTGCTCATACCAGGCGAAAGTAATGTCGGTTTTGCGGTCGATAGCGTACTTCACGCCCGTCCACCAGATCCGCACGTGCTTGGGCGAATCGAGATTGTTGTCTTCGACGCCGCTCAGGTAAACAGTGCCCTGGTCCAAGGCGCCTACGCCCAACGGGTTCGCCGGGTTGGTCTGCCGGATCCATTCGAAGCCGCCAAAGAACCTGACCGGGTCCAACGTATACTTGCCCGCGAACATAATGGCGTTGTTGTCGGTCACGATGCCATATACGGTGTCCGTCGTTGCAATCAGATTGGGCCCGGTGATGGGGTTGGTATTGATGCTGTCGGTGGTGGACTGATAGGACTGCGTCGGACTCTGAGGCCCCAGCAAGGGGTTCAATACGCTGATCGCGTCGTTGTAATGTTGGAAGACGGCGTCGATGGAGAACTTCTTGCCGATGTCTCCGCCGATGTCGAATCCATAGGCGTTGTTGTGCGCCGATTCCGGCGTACAGTTGGCGGCGGTCCAGGTTGAGGAGGCCGAGTAACAGCCGCCATTGCCGTCGGCGAATTTGTACATCGCGCCGCCATGGACCGGGCCATAGGCGAGGCGATACTTCAGTGCGTCGTCCCAACGGGTGTCCTCGGTGTCGCCGCCGCCGGCCATCGTGCCGTTATACCCGATGTACGAAAAGGCATAGCTGCCGCCGGCCGGATCGTAAAGGAGCATCGCATCGGTTCCCAGAGCGCGCTGACGACCGAAGGTGAGCGTGCCGAAATACGTGGACGATATACCGCCATAGTATTCGTCATTGAAGGGCTGGCCGGCGCGCGCGCCGTCGATGGCGTAAGAATAGCTGCTCCTGGGAAGGCCGTTGTTGATGGTCTGGGTGGCTGACGCGTTGGCAAGCTGGCCGGACTGCGGATTGATGCCAGTGGAAGCGTTGAACACGACGAACCAGTCATGCGCAAACTCCTCCCTGCCCCGGATGCCGAAACCGGTCTGCTGTAGGTTATTCGGTGCAACGAGGAATCGATGTTGATAGCCGTTTCGGTTGACCAGAGAAGCGCCTTCATAGTTAGCGGCGTTTTCCGGTAAGCCGTGGCTGACCCAGCCGACGCCGACGTCATACGCACCGTAGAGCGTAATGCCGTGCCAGGTCAGCGTGCAATCGGTAGTGAGGAACTCGTGGCCGCTGGTGCAGGCGTCGGGGGCGCTCAGTCTAATGTCGACCGTGGCTTCCTGGCCAGCCGCCAGGGTGATTCCCGTGCGCGTTTGATCGGCGAACCCTTGTTTTGCCGCTCGAATCTCGAAGCGCCCCGGAGGCAGGCCGGACGCCTGATAGTGGCCCCCGCCGTCGGTTTCGATGGTGCGCGTCGCGCCTGTGTCTAAGTTCCTGATTGCCACCGCGGCATTGGGCAGGGGCGCGCCGTTTTGGTCCGTCACCACGCCGGACAGGCTCGCTCCCGTCTGGGCCCACGCCGGGAAGGCCGCCATCGCAAGCCACAATACGGCCAGACTTAGTTTGTGAGAGATCATAGCTGGGTTGTCTTTTAAAGATGAAGCTGTCTTGTAAAAGAGATGCTAGCGCATTCCTGAACTGGAAGCAAGATGAAAAGCTGAAAAGTAGTTGGCGGGACTACAGTTAGGCTAGCGCCGCGTCGCGACGATTTCCAGGTACTCGCCGGCCCCCAGAACGGTGCCGTTCTGAGCGCAGTTGTGCGCTCGCATGAGCGCCGCCATTTCGTCCGCAAGCGCCTTTTGCGAAGCCGGGCTGTGGGAGTACTGGAAAGCCTCGATGGCGGGACCGAAATTAGTCCGCATGAACTCGACCCAACGCTCGGCCGACAGAGAGCGGAAGCGCACAGGACGGCGTTGCACGCGCAGATCCTGGACGTAGGGGCCGAGCCGGGCGGCTAGCGTCGCTTCGTCTCCCCACTCCAGCGGAGCATCGACGAGCGATCCGGGAGGGGAGTAGCGCGCCAGGAGCTTGAACAGTTTCCCGAGCATGGAATCGGGAGGCCACGTGGCCATGCCAATTTTTCCGCCGGGCCGGCAGACGCGCGCCATCTCGGCCGAGGTCTTGTCGGGGTCCGGCGCAAAGATGGCCCCGAAGGTGCTTAGCACCACATCGAACGAGGCGTCAGGGAACGAGAGCGCCATCGCATTGCCTTCCTGAAAATCGATCTTGAAGCCCTCGACTCGTGCTCTGTCCCGCGCGTGTTCAAGAAGCGCGGGAACCAGATCCACGCCGGTTACAACCGCCCGGCGCCTTGCGGCTGAAATCGCGCTATTGCCCGACGCGGTACCCACATCGAGCACGCGGTCGCCCGCATGCACCGGTATGGACTCGCAGAGCAGTTCGCCGACGATTGCAAGCTCCGCGCCCATCTTGGGGAAATCTCCCGCTTCCCAGGTTTGCCGCGCGGGTTGGGTTGTCGAATCCGTCTGTCTCATGCGATCTGTTAGCCTGCTCTTTGGATGGAGGTGCGCCTATGCATTTAGGATACTGGTTTCAGTTCTGGTGGATGTTCCCGATCGCGCTCGGCGTCTGCATCACGGTTTGAACGATCGGAGTATCGGGGGCCGTGATTTTTGTCCCCTTCTTCACAATTGTTTTTCCCCTCCTTGGGCACCATCTTGAACCGGTGCAAGCGGTGGAGGTTGGGCTGCTGACGGAGATCGTCGGCTTCATGAGCTCCACGTCCGCATTTTGGCGGGCAGGCTTGATCGACTTCAAGATTTCCGGATTTGCGCTCGCGTTTGCGGTCCCGACGGCCGTGCTTGGCGGATACTCCGCGCACCTTCTGCCAGGGCACTGGCTGCTGGTGATTGTGGGCGTTGGACTGATACTTTTTGCGTTTCTCCTGATCCGTGAGACAGTCGACACGGGCGCCGGCCGCACGGCTCCGAATGAAGGCAGACCGGCCGAGGAGCATACGGACAGCCGGGGACGAATTTATCGCTATCAACGGCAGAATGATGCTCGGCGCGCGGGTACGGCTGCGGTCGGCGGTGTGTTTCAGGGGCTGGTGGGGTTCTCGGCCGGGGAGATGAGCACGGTGGAACAGGTACTGCGGGGAATTCCTGTGCGCCTGGCGGCGGGAAACGCGCATTTGATTATCGCCGCGGCTTCGGTTTCGGCCGCGATGACGCACCTGGCTGTTGACGCAACAACGGGGGCGACGATCCCCTGGAACATACTTGCGGCAACCGCACCCGCGGTTCTGATCGGCGGCCAGATCGCGTCCATCGTGGCCGGCCGCATGCCGCAAACTACGCTGCGGCTGGTGCTGTCGTGTTTTCTCGCGCTGGTCGGTGTGATCAGTTTCTATCGCGCTTCCCTCGCGCCACAGCTTCGTTGGCCGCCCTGGATTGTTTTCGCCGTTCTTGGCTTGGTTGTCGCGGGTTTGATCTGGCTGTTAGTTCGGCCGCGCCCCAAGGCATCTGCCGATGCCGGCGGCGCATGCTGCTCCAAACGTTGTGAGTGAAGAAGTCCCGGCTCACTCCGGGCGGGAGATGTGCGCCGGGCCATTGTCCTTGAAGTTGACCGCGAAGTACGGATAGGTGAAGTGGGCCCCTTTCTCCATGATGTCGAGGTATTGGCCGGGCAAGATGTGGCCGACTCCAACGCCGACATTTACGTGGCGATTGATTTCATACCATGTGTAGGCGTCCAGTTCCTGGCCGATGTGGTTGCCGGCGGTCCCGGCAGTATTACGGATGATGGACCCGCCGGAGGTGTTGTAGAGCGAATCAGTGGCACTGGCCAGCCAGAAATCCAGCCATTGGCCCGTTAGGGTCCAACGGTTGTGAGGCTCGACTGTGAAGCCAGTCCGAATCGCCTTGATGTTCTGCCAGCCGAACTGATCGCTGATGCCGAAACGATCGTGCGCGGTCGGATACATAGTGTCGAAGGTTTCGTGCACGGGGTCCTTGGGATTCTTGTCACCGGAGGCGTAATCGTATTGGGTGAATACGCGCGGCTTCCAGGGCACCGGGGCGAAGCGGTAGGCAATACCCTCGGTGGTGCCCCAGGCTCTGATGGCGTTGTCGCCGTCCGTTCCCTCTTCGCGAATGCCTTCGATGGAGTAGTCGAAATTGTTGAATGCCAGCCCCTTATAGCGAATGCCATAAGCTTGCTCGCTTTCATGGCCGGTCTTGGCTTTGGATTCAGACGTGGGCACCACCGATACGCTGGGGTCGACACGCCACAGGACGAACGGTTCCAACGTAGACGTAGGCAACATCACGTTGTCGATGCGGCCGTACATGCCGTAGATGTTGTTCCCCTCCGTGTGGTGGCTGATGCCCTCGTCCATTGGGATCACGACGGAGGCGGCGAAGATCCCAAGGTGAACGCGATTCACGTGCAGGTTGGTTACCACGGCGTCGTAAGAACGGGCCTGATTGCGCCATTCGGAATTCGCGATGATAGTGTCGTTGTAATTGATCAACTGACGGCCGACGCGCACGCTGATCCATTGATGCTCGGGGTCGCCAATCTCGGCGTAGGCCAGCTTGAGATCGAAGCGATTGGTATTCGGCGGCTGCAGAGGCGGCTGTTGAAACCAAGCGCGAGCATCCTGCATCTGCCCGACAATCTTAAACCAACTGGTGGGTTTGATCTGCATCCCGAAGCGCCAACGGTTCAATAGATAATTGTCGTCGTCGTTGCGCTTGAAACCCTGATTTTCCATGCCTTCCCAGCGGAGGCGTTCTTCCAAGCCGAACGAGATCCAGGAGGGGAGCTGATTGTCCAAGGCGGTCATTGGTGCGAAATCGGGGAAGTCGTAGGGCGTGTTCTGGCCAGTGGTTCGGTAGGCCGGGCCGTTCAAGAAGCTCAAGGGGTTGGACGCTGGGCCTGTGATCCAGCCGCCATTGTAGCCAGTAGACCCGTTTTGGGTGGTGACGTCGTCCTGAGCAAGCGCCGGATGGATAACGGCGGATAAAAGAATCAGGGCGCCGACGATAAGTGATCGGACAAGAAGCAGTTGTCGCATTAGAAGTAAGTCTATCAAGTTGCTAGACTACATGGCAAGGCCCAAATGATGAAGTCGATAGGGGTAGCGGGGACGAGAGTTTACGGCTTCGTCAGGACGGTCTGCTCGCGCACTTCGGCGTGGTGGCGGACATCGATGCCCTTCACCAGGAACAGAACATCCTCGGCGATGTTGGTGGCGTGGTCGGCCACGCGCTCCAGGTTATGGGCGATGAACATCAGGTCCACCGCGCGCGGGATGGTGGTGCTCTGTTCCTGCATGAACGCGACCAGTTCCTTATAAACCGCGTCGCGCAAGCGGTCCACCTCGTCATCCGAGATCAGGACGCTACGGGCCAGGTCTTCGTCGCGCTTGACGAGCGCATCCAAGCTTTTGCGCACCATGTCTTCGGCCAGGCTGGCCATTTGGGGAATATCGATCAGCGGCTTTACCGGCGGGTCTCGCATGAGGGACAGGGCGCGCTGCGTAATATTCACCGCGAGATCTCCCATGCGCTCCAGGTCGCCGTTGATTTTGATCACGGCGGTAAGAAAACGCATGTCGCGCGCCATGGGTTGATAGAGAGCGAGCAGGCGCGTGGCGTACTCGTCGATCTCGATGTCCTTCTGATTAATGAGCGCTTCTTTCCACAGGACTTCCTTGGCCAACTGCTCGTCGCGCTGCACCAGCGCGGCGACGCTTTGATGGATGGCCGATTCCACCAGGCCCGCCATCTCGAGCAGGCGGCTCTGCATTTCGTCAAGTTCTTCTCTGAAGTGGATCACAATGGCTCCTCAGCCGAACCGTCCCGTGATGTAATCTTCGGTTTCCCTCTTGGCCGGGCGCTTGAAGATGATCTCGGTCTTGTCGAATTCGATCAGGTTGCCCAGCAGAAAGAAGCCGGTGAATTCCGCCACGCGCGCGGCTTGCTGCATGTTATGCGTCACGATCACCTGCGTGCACTGGTCCTTGAGGGCGAATAGCAGATCCTCGATCTTGGAGGTGGCAATCGGGTCGAGCGCCGAGCAGGGTTCGTCCAGCAGCAAAACTTCCGGGTCCACCGCCAGGGCGCGAGCGATGCACAAGCGCTGCTGCTGGCCGCCGGATAATCCATAAGCGGATTGGTGCAGCTTATCTTTCACTTCTTCCCACAGCGCGGCGCGCTTGAGGCTGTGCTCAACAATATCGGCGAGCGACCGGCCGCCCTTCAGCCCGTTCACTTTGACGCCGTAGGCGATGTTGTCGAAGATCGATTTCGGGAACGGATTGGGACGTTGAAACACCATGCCCACGCGGCGGCGCAGTTTGGTGACGTCGAGTTCGAGCACATTCTGGCCGTCCAGCAACACCTGGCCTTCATAGCGCGCATTCTTGACGGTCTCGTTGATACGGTTCAGGGTCCGCAAGAAGGTGGACTTCCCGCAACCGGAAGGGCCGATGAGCGCGGTGATCCGCTTCTCGGGAACCTCCAGGCTGACATTGTGCAACGCGTGGAAAGCGCCGTAGAAGAAATTCAGATTCATGGCCTGCAATTTGGGTCTGGAGGACACTTCAGGCTGAACCCCGGAGGACACAGATGGCGGGGAGGTGATTTCGCTCATTTTCACAGATTCCGGCATGGCTCCCATATCCAGGTTACTACCCCCTTTGAACGGACGTTCCGCGCGACAGCACCCAGCGAGATGCGATATTGGCGATCAAGACCAGCACCAGCAGCACCAGGCCGGCGGCCCAGGCTTGACGATGCCAGTCGTCATACGGCGAGATGGCGAGCTTATAAATCATCACGGGCAGCGACGCGGTCGGCTCGCCCAGCTTGTTCGACCAGTATTGATTGTTCAGACTCGTAAATAGCAGAGGCGCGGTTTCTCCGGCGACGCGGGCCACGCCGAGAATCATGCCGGTGAGGATGCCCTGTTTGGCCGCGGGCACGATCACCGAGATGATGGTGCGGGTTTTGCTGGCGCCCAAGGCGAGCGAAGCTTCGCGCAGCGAAATCGGTACGCCGCGCAGGAACTGTTCGGTAGCGCGCAGGCCAATGGGGATCATCATCAGGCTCAAGGCAAAGCCGCCGGCCCAAGCGGAGAAATGGTGCATGGGAACAACGATGACGGTCCAGGCGAAAATTCCGATGACGATGGAGGGAACGCCGTTCAGCAGGTCGGCCGTATAGCGGATCAGCATCGGCAAGGTCTTGCCGCCGAACTCCGCCAGGTAGATGGCGCCCAGGAATCCCACCGGAATGCCGATCACCGCGGCGATCAAGATCAATATGCCGCTTCCCACGATGGCATTCGCCACGCCTCCGCCGGTTTCGCCGGGCGACAGCGGCAGTTTGGTGAAGAAGTTGAAGTCCAGCGAGCGCCAGCCATTCACCACCAGATAGCCGAGGATCAGGAACAGAACCGACACCGTCACAACGGTGCAGATGCCGGTGATGGTCAGCATAACGCCGTTGACGATATTGCGCCGGGTCGTCCTGTTCATAAAGTCAACCTGTTCATAAAGCCGTCCCCTCCATTAGGGTTGCTTCGATCCTTTCCCCGTGGTGGCGACGATCAGCAACTGCGCGGCGGCGTTGAGAACCATGGTGAGCGCGAACAGAACCAATCCAAGCTCGACCAGAGCGCTCAGATAGACGTCGCCGGTGGCTTCGGTAAACTCATTGGCGATGATGGCGGCGATGGTGTAGCCAGGCGAAAGCAGAGAGGTGTGGATGCCGGTGTCGTTGCCGATGACCATGGTGACGGCCATGGTTTCTCCCAAGGCACGCGCCAGCGCGAGGAAGATGGATCCGATAATCCCTAGCCGGTCGTACGGCACCACTACCTGCCAGGTGGACTCCCACTTGGTCGCGCCGAGGGCGAGCGCGGCTTCGCGTTGCTCGCGCGGGACGGTCAGCAATGCTTCGCGTGAAATGGAGATGATGAACGGGAAAGTCATGATGGCCAGGATCAGGCCTGCAGTGAGATAGCCGACTCCGTAGGCGGGTCCCTGGAACAAGGGCAGAGCGCCGAGGGTGTGTTTGAGGAACGGTTCGATATACTGGCGCATCATCGGCACCAGGGTAAAGATCGCCAGCAGGCCAAGGATGACGCTAGGCACCGCGGCCAGCAGCTCCACCAGGAAGGTGCAGACGTTGGATAGCCTGGGCGGCGCCAGCTCGGCCAGGAAGATCGCGGCGCCTACCCCCAGCGGGACGGAGATCAGCAGGGCCAGGAAGGACGTCAGCACGGTTCCATAGATGAAGGGCAGCGCGCCGAACTGTTCGGCCACCGGGTCCCAGGTTTTGCCCGTCAGGAAGCTGAAGCCGAATTTTGCGCGCGAGGGTCCGGAGTGAAGCCAGAGCTCAAATACAAGCAGAACCGTGACCAGAAACACGCTGGCCGCGAACAGCAGCGTGACGAGATGGGTGATCTGGTCTCCGTCGCGCCAAAATGCGACCGATTTGCGCGGACGCGATTGCGGAGGCGCGGTGACTGCGGCGGTTGCCATCAGGACTTCTTACTTTATCAGAGCGAGCTGCTTTTGTTCCTTGGCGACTATCGATTTGGGGAGCGGCGCGTAACTCAGGCCCTGCGCATCCGCCTGGCCGGTGGTCAGCATAAATTGCAAGAAATCGATGATCGACTTTTTCTTGGTGGCATCGGCGATTTTGTCCGGGATGAGCAGCCAAGTGAACGTGGAAATGGGATAAGCGTTCTTGCCGGGAGCGTTGTTGATGGACACGCGGAAGTCGGCCGGCATGTCCTGGGCGGCGCCAGCCGCGGCATCGGACACGGTGTTGAAATCCGCTTTGACGAAGTTACCGGCCGCGTTCTTCAGGGAGCCGTACTCCATTTTGTTCTGGACCGCGTAGATCAACTCGACGTAGCCAATCGAAAACGGCGTCTGCTTGACCAGGCCAGCCACGCCTTCGTTGCCCTTGCCGCCCAATCCAACCGGCCAATTCACGGAGGCGTTGACGCCGACTTTCGATTTCCATTCGGGGCTCACCTTCGCAAGATAATCGGAGAACACGAAGCTGGTGCCGCTGCCATCCGAGCGGTGGACCACGGTGATGTCTTCGTTGGGAAGATTCGCGCTGGGGTTGTCCTTCTTCAGCGCCGGATCGTTCCACTTCTTGATGTTGCCGAGATAAATGCCTGCGAGCGTGGCGCCGGAGAAGTTGAGCGAGGCCGCGCCCGGAACGTTATAAGTGGGGACGATGCCGCCGAGCACGGTTGGAAAATGCAGCACTTTGTATCGGGTGACCTTGGACAGCTGATCGTCGGTCATGGGCATGTCGGAGGCGCCGAAGTCCACGGTGCCTTCGATGAGCTGGCGGATTCCGCCGCCCGAGCCGATGGCCTGGTAGTTGATTTGGATATCGGGGTGCGCCTTGTGGAAGTTTTCAAACCATTTTTGGTAAATGGGGGCGGGGAAGGTAGCCCCCGCCGCATTGATGGTCTCGGCTGAGGCCGCCATTGTTCCGGCGGCCGCGAGTAACACGGTCCAAAGAATTCGTTTCTTCACGAATCGAGTTCCTTTCTTACGAGGGACGGCTCCCTCACGGTCGCGGTTCGGTAGGCAAACATTAAAACTTCGGCATGCTGCCAGGCAGCGTGTAACGGACGTCGAAGTAGACGGTGTTGTCGTGGGTCGCCTTCGGGCTCGTGCCGATATACCACGGTTCACGCGTCAGGTACTCATATTGACCAATTAAATTGATAGCGCCATAGCGCGGATTGGCCCACATGGTCTGGTTGAAGCCGAAGGTGCCTTCCTGAATGGAGCGGTTCTGGCTGTTTGGGGAACCCGTGAAGCCATAACCGACCGGTTTCCCGGTGGCATCAATCACCACGTCGCGTGCGACGTAGATGCCGCCGTAATAGGCAAACAGCAGGAACTTACCCATCCTGGCCTCGAAACCGTCGACGGTGCCGCCGGAATGCAGCGCGCTCAGGGTGCCATTGGCGTTCACAACCACGTCCGGAGCTTGCCCGAACAGGTATCGTCCGTCACCATCGCTCCAGAAGTTGGTCGTGATGAGCCGGAAGCCCGGGAAGATTTCGGCGTTGAACCCGGCCTGAATGCCGCCGCCCGCCTTGGTGTTGGTAACGCTTGTACCGGTCGTCAAGCTAGCCGGATTCAGGATTTTGAAGGTGCTTACGATTCCGGCCACCTCGGCGTGAAACCGCGAAACGGGATCGAAAGCGATCTTGGCGATGAAGTCCGGAGTGAGCTGCGGCCCGGCATAGGGATTACTAAAGTTGTTCTGGTCAAGCTGGGTGCCGGTGAGCGCGGCATAGGCGACCGGCAGGACGATCGCGGAACCGCCGCCGGAACCACCGATGTACTGATCGGATTCCTCGGCCGCGAGGCCAAACGTCACCGCATCGCCCGCGTGGTAAAGGACGCGGAATCCGGGCTGACGGGTCCAGGTCAAGCCCGCCATGTAGTTCACGTCCATGACCTGCGAGTAGAAGAGGTCGGCCGGCAGCGGGGAAATCCCCACGCGGTTCGGCGTCAGCATGCTCCAGCTTTGGCCGGCCAGAAATTCCCATCCTCCGTGCCTTGCGTCCAGCCAAAATAGGCGTAGCCGGGGAACGACAGCGCCGTTGGTGGTGTTGAGGTTGGTTGCGCCGCTGGTTCCCAGGAAGTCGAACTCGTTATAGCCGATAAAGTGAGTGCCCTTCCAGTCGCCATCGACACGGAGCCCAAGCCGGGAGTTCTGGATGCTGAAGCGGCTTTCGGAAAGGTTACCGTTAACGACGTTGTTGTAGGGGACGCTGCCGAAATTGCTTCCAATACCCGAAGCTGCGTTTTTGTCCCGCCACACGAACGTGGCGTCAACGAACCCGACTGGGGTAATGCAAACGCTGCCAAGCCGCAAATAGGGCGGCACCGCATTCGAGTCCGGAGCGCCGTCGCACGGGTTGGCGGAAGAGGCTGGCGCCTGCCCAGCGTTCAAGGCCGGTTTGGCGGCTGGGGCGATCGAGGGAATGATCGGCGTGTTGCTGGCGACGTCTCCCAGAGCTTTATCGCGCGGCAAAGCCAAAGTGTCCTGACCTGGCTGCAAGGGCGCGGCATGCGTGGCTTTTTCGATGAGCGTCATCTGATCCGCCAGCGCCAGTTTCAACTGATCGATCTGCGTCTGTTGCGCAGCCAGTTGTGCCTTCAGCGTCTCAAGATCCGGGCTGTTGGGATCCTGGCTGTTGGCTGGACTTGGCGCGGTCGTTTGTCCCCATAGCGACGCCGCCAAAAAAACCGCCGAGCAAATCACATTTCCAAGCGTTTTTGCTTTCATCGTCTCCATCCCAAATAGGGTTTTCAAGATTTGTTTTCCAAAGCGAAGCGGACGAGATCCTCGGACCGCTTAACGGAGGATAACGGGATGGCGTTAGCGATAAATGACAGTTTGGTTAAAATCCGGTTACAACGCTAGATTAGACTGTTGGCAGCTCGATAGTGAATTCCGATCCTTCGCCCAGGCGGCTGTCCACTTTGATGGTTCCACCCATCTGTTCGACGGCATGCTTCACGATGGAAAGGCCCAAACCGGTGCCGCCCAAGGCACGCGATCGCGCTTTGTCGACGCGATAGAAGCGCTCGAAGACGCGCGGCAAATCCTCGGAAGGGATACCGATGCCGGTGTCTCCTATAAGGATGTTGACTTTTCCGTTTGTCGACCGCATTTCGATCTGCACTTCACCGCTCGGGCGGTTGAACTTGACTGCGTTATCGAGCAGGTTGACGAAGATTTGCTCCAGCCGCAGTTCATGGCCGATGACCTTTGTGTCCTCCATTTTTTCGCACAGCAGCCGAACGCCTTGCAGGCGCGCGGCCGATTCCACGGTGCGGAGGGCCGATTCGAGCGCGGCGCGGATGGAGACCGGGTGGGGCGGCGCCGTGACGCCGCTCGACTCCAGTTCCGAGAGCGACAGGAGGTCCGCGGCGATGTTGCTGAGCCGGGTGGCTTGCGAGAGAATGATTTCGACGAAGCGCCGGTTATTCTGCAGGTCCTCCAGGCCGCCGTCCAGCAGCGTTTCGGCGTAGCCCCGGATGGCGGTGAGCGGAGTTCGAAGCTCGTGCGAGACGTTGGCGACAAAATCCTTGCGCACTCGTTCCAGGCGTTCCAGCTCGGTGACGTCGTGCAAAATCGCGAGCGCTCCCCGCGCCGGCGGACCTCCCAGCGGTCCGGCCAGCACCTCAAAGGAATGCGCGCCGGCGGCCGGCACAGTGAGCCGCTGTTCCACGCGCTCTCCAGTGGCGAGGACGGTGGTCATGATGTCGCGCAATCCTGGGTCGCGCACCAATTCAGCCAGCGGCATGCCTGGAATCACGGGAAGGCGGGCGCCGACATTTCGAGCGAAAGACTGGTTGCAGAAGGTAACGCGCAAATCCTTGTCGACCGCGAGCACGCCCTCCACCATGCTCACGAGAATGGCTTCGCGGCGGGCGCCTTCCAGCTTCAGGCTCTCCACTAATTCGCGGATGCGCGGCGCGGTTCGCTGCAGAGAACGCGCGAGCAGGCCTAAGTCGTCGTCTCCGGAGGGCAGCTCCTGCTCGAGGACCGGCGGATCGAGCAAGCGTTCCACGTAGGCCCGTATTTGGGACACGCGGCGAGAAAAGGACCGGGCAAAGAAGAACGCCAGAAGGCCGGCCGCCGCCAGAAGCAGCGCAGACGCCAGGGCCAGTGGACGCCACAATGCATCACCGTTCGCGGCGCCGTCCGCGGCACTATGCCCGGCCACGTACAGAACCATGCCAGCCAGCGAAACCGCCAGCAGAAAAAAGCCGCTCCAAAGGTATCTGCGAAGAATGCGCCCGCTCACGGAAATCTGGTGACAGTATACTCGTTCCCAGATGGTTCAAACGAACACGCCAGATTTGGCTGCGATCCGGCGGCGGCTCCTGGCGTGGTTTCGCAAGCACAAGCGGGATCTGCCGTGGCGGCGGACCGGAGATCCTTATCGAATATGGATTTCCGAGATCATGTTGCAGCAAACGCGCGTGGCGGCGGTGCTTCCTTATTACGCACGGTTTCTCGCGCGGTTCCCAAATGTGCAAGCGCTGGCCGGGGCCGGGGAGCAGGATCTATTGGCGGCCTGGGCTGGATTGGGTTATTACTCGCGCGCGCGCAACCTGCAAAAGGCGGCGAAGAACATCGTGGAGCTGGGGGAATTTCCGCGGGATCATTCATCGCTGCGGGCGCTGCCTGGAGTGGGCGATTACACGGCGGCCGCAGTAGCCAGCATAGCTTTCGGCTTGCCGCACGCGGCGATGGATGGAAATGTCGCGCGAGTACTGAGCCGTCTGGCGCCGGAGCTGGGCGACATAAAATCGGATGCCGTACGCAAGCGTCTGCGGGCTTTCGCCGAGATACTGCTGGACCGCAAGCAGCCCGGAGAATTCAATCAGGCGCTGATGGAACTGGGGGCGACGGTTTGTGTCCCTAAGCGGCCGCTATGCGAGCGCTGTCCAGTGCGGTTGTGCTGCGAGGCCCGTAAACAGGGGTTGGAACATCAGTTGCCGGTGCGCGGTCAGGGGCCCAGCGGCGATCAGCGAGAGAAGAAACTGCTGGTGATTGAACGAGCGGGCAAGGTCCTGTTCTGGCAGCGGCCGGCTGAAAGCTCGCGCTTGGCCAAATTCTGGGAGCTGCCGGAACGCCAGCAGTTGCCCGGAGCCACGGTCACTGAACATGCCGGGGCTTTTCGACACACGATCGTGAATACCACGTATCTTGTGGAGGTTTGGAGGGCCACCGTCCGTTCCCGGCCAAACGGGTTTCGATGGCTGGCGAAGAGCAGTCTCGAGGATGTGCCCGTAAGTACGACCGCGAAGAAAGCGTTGGCCCTTCAAGCTCGATCGGCAGCGGTCTCGCGCCGATCCGGTGTACCATAGCAGTTTGGCTCAATGAAAGAACTGTTTAACTTGATCGATCCCGGCCGTTTGCCGGCTCACATCGCAATCATCATGGACGGCAACGGGCGCTGGGCACGCCGGCGGAATCTTCCGCGCGTGGCAGGCCATAGAGCGGGCCTCGAAGCGGTGCGGACCACGGTGGAGACCTGCGCGCGGTTGGGCATACAGGCTCTGACGCTGTACGCGTTCTCGGCGGAAAACTGGAAGCGTCCGCGCGCCGAAGTGGATACTCTATGGCGTCTGCTGCGGCTTTATTTGAGCCGCGAGCTGCCGGAGATCCTGGGCAACGGAATCCGATTTACCTGCATGGGCCGGATGGACCAGCTACCCGCGCAAGTGCGGCAAGAGCTGGAAGCCGCCATTGACGCGACGGCGCACAACAGCGGCATGCGGCTGAACGTGGCCCTCAACTACAGCGGCCGGGCGGAACTGGTGGACGCGCTGAACGCGATTGTGGAGGACGCGAGGCTGGAAGGCCGGCTGCGCGAGCTGCGCGTTGACGAGGAGGCCATCGCGGCGCGGCTCTACACAGCGGGATTGCCCGATCCCGATCTTTTGATCCGCACATCCGGGGAAATGCGCATCAGCAACTTCCTGCTGTGGCAGATCGCTTATGCCGAGTTGTACGTCACGGAAACTTTGTGGCCCGATTTCCGGAGCGCGGATCTATTGCACGCGATTCAGGACTATCAGGCGCGCGACCGCCGGTTTGGCGGCTTGAATCCACCCGCGGACACCGAGTGGGTTGAAGCGGCCGGCACGCTGGCGCGATGAAGCGCGTCGTCACGGCGCTGCTCCTCATCCCCTTCTTCTGCTACATCACGCTTTGGGCGCCGCAATGGGCATTCCTTATCACCGTCGCGGCCGTGGCCGTCCTGTGCTTTCGCGAATACAGCGAACTGGCGGCATTGCACGGAATCCGAAAGCCGGGCTTGTTCGGATACGTGGCCGGACTGTTGCTTTTGTTGCTGCCGGGCAAGGACGGCGCGTTTTTTGTTTTAGTGGCGATTCTCGCGCTGGCGTTGGCGCTGCGGTCGCCAGAGATGGCGCAGGCGCTGCCGGACGCGGCGGCGTTGCTGCTGGGGGTCGCGTATGTTTTTGGATCGCTGCGATGCGGCGTGGAGCTGCGCGCCGTCAATCCGTACTGGCTGTTCTTCGCGCTTTCGCTCAACTGGGCGGGCGACATCGCGGCACTGTATGTCGGACGGCTGATCGGCCGCCACAAGCTTGCGCCGAACGTGAGCCCGGGAAAATCGTGGGAAGGCTCCATTGCGTCCACGGCCGTGTCGGTCGTTTATGGCGCATTCTACTTTCCCAGCTTGCTGAAGATGACGCCGCTCGCGGACGCGCTGGGGCTGACGGTGATCGCGAACGTGGCCGGCCAGTTTGGCGACCTATGCGAATCGGCCATCAAACGCGGGGCGGGCGTGAAGGACAGCGGGAATCTGTTGCCGGGGCACGGCGGCTGGCTGGACCGCTTGGACAGCAGTTTGTTCGCGCTGCCGGTGGTTTATTTCGTAGTCAGCAATTTCCGGTGGTGACGGCTATTTTGCGCGATAGTACACGTGCCAGATTTTGCCCTTCTGGCTATCGCCGATATATAGCGAGCCGTCGGGCGCTTCGGCGACTCCGTCCGGGCGCGCGACAGCGTCGTTGGGGTTCATCAGTGGAGATTTGCCGGTAAAGCCGCTCGCAAATACTTCGAAGTTGCCCGAGGGCTTCCCATTCTCGAAGGGTTGAAAGGTCACGTTGTAGCCCGCTTGCGGCAACGGCGCGCGATTCCAGGAGCCGTGAAAGGCAATAAACGCGCCGCCATCATAATGTTTAGGGAACTCCTTGCCGGAATAGAAGATGATGTCCACCGGCGCCCAATGCGCCGGGAACGCGGCGACGGGCGGCGTAAACGAGCCGCAACGATCCGAGGTCTTGCCGTCTCCGCCGTATTCGGGATTGGTGAAAAACTTCTTCTGGCCGTAGTCATAGAAGCAATATGGCCAGCCGAAGTTGGAGCCCTGCACGGCACGGTACAGAGGCTCGGCGGGCCGGTCGGCGTTTTCCTGCGCGGTGAACTCGCCCGGCCACAGAACGTCGAGTTGATCCCGATTGTTCATGGCGATGTAAAGCGCGCCGTCATGCCATGTGATGGCGGGCATCTGACGCAAGCCGGTCGCGAACCGCACGCCGCTTTCCTGCGTCTGCCCCAGCTTGTTCTCGTCGAACTTCCAGATGCCGCCGTGCTTCTCCAGGATGGGGCAGGGATCCTGGCCGGGCGATTTCGCCGTGCGATCCTTGGTTTGACAGGCGTTGGAAGGCGCGCCGACATTGACGTAGAGCGCGCCTTTTCCGTC
>Ga0302326_10007025_pt1 | contig 25171 bp, 12 predicted proteins | sample Palsa_T0_3_FD_202264 | JGI IMG/M metagenome (GOLD analysis project Ga0302326, IMG submission 202264) | Peat permafrost microbial communities from Stordalen Mire near Abisko, Sweden - Palsa_T0_3 | ecosystem: Environmental > Terrestrial > Soil > Palsa > Peat permafrost | place: Sweden: Abisko... | reverse complement strand
GGCAGAGAACCCTTGTTGTCAGTCGCATAGGCTGTCGCTGCAATGAGGATCTGACGAACGTTGGACGCACACGCCACCAACCGAGCCTGCGCTCGCGCGCGGCTCAGCGCCGGGAGCAACATCCCGATCAAAACGGCAATGATGCCGATGACCACCAGAAGTTCAACGAGAGTAAATGCTCTTGATTTCGCCCGATTCCACCGCTGATTCACAGAGCACCTCCCGAAAATTAACTTGAGGTGATTTTCGCCAAACTCGACTCCCCAACTAACCTAGCACGGTTTTACCGAGCAACAATGGCATTTTGCGCAATTCAATTTGCAATATGCGCATGAATCTGCCCCCATAGCTCTCTCAACTAAAGGGGCTTAGAAACCGCTCAGTTGGCGTGCGTCAGTGCGGATTTTCGCGCTCCATTGACCTCTCAACGCACGCAAATCTTCGCGCGAGACATCAGCCTGAATGTGTCAATTGCGCAGACCGGCGATACGCAATTGGCGTCGCGCCCGACACGTGATGAAAAGCGCGGACAAATGTTGAATCATCGGAAAAGCCGCAGAGGTTGGCGATCTCGCGCAGGCGCAACTCGGGCCGGCGCAGCAAGCGCTTGGCGGTCTCCATCCGAATTCGCATGATCTCCTCGCCGGGCGTACGACCCAGCTTTTTTGCGAACCGCTGCTCGAGAAGCCGACGGCTTATCGCGCAGGAGTGGGCGACATCATCCACGGAACACGGATCGCAGGCGTGCTCCCTGATAAACTTGACCGCGTCGGCGACCGGCGGATCGTTGACCGCCAGCAGATCCGTGCTGAGCCGCTTGACCACACCCAGGGGAGGCAGGCGCAGAACCCGCTCGCTTTCGCTCACACGCTCTCCCCGCAGCAGTCGATCCAGCAGTCGAGCCGCGGTGAAACCCACCCGTGTAAACCCCGCCTCAATGCTCGACAGGGGTGTGCAGGCGATTTCGCAGAACAGCGTATCGTTGTTAACGCCAAGGATCGCGATGTGCTCGGGCACGTTGATGCTTGCGTACCGACACGCCGCCGTCAGGTAGTACCCGGCCGCATCATCGAAGGCCAATATCCCAATAGGCTTTGGCAGGGTCTTCAACCAGTCCGCGAGTTCGACCCAAGGCTGGCCTTGTGCCGGTTGTTCCAGCCCGGAATACTCGAATGGGCAAGGAATGTAGGAAAGTTTGTGCTCATTGACCGCGGAAACAAAACCCTTGGCACGATTGACCGACGGCAGCAGATGCGACACGCCGTAATAAGAAAAATGCTGCAGGCCGCACTCGATCAAATGTTCCGCACCCATTTTTCCCGCCGCCACCGAGTCAAGGCAAACGGTGAACGCTTTGGCGGATACGGTGCTGCTCGAACAGGAAATGACATATCGGCTCCGCGCACAAATGGCATCAAACACATCCGAGGGCAGGCCGGCCGTGATCGCCCCGTCGAAGGGCGGCCAATCCGTGGTTTGTGCCACGGTTCGACGCAGGACGCCGTGGACATCCCATTGCCGATGCGCGCTGATGTATTCCGTCGCTCCCTGAATGATGTCGCGTCCTGAAACCGTTACGCCGTCGGCAATAATGCCGATGAGCGGCCGCTTGAGCGTCGAGGATGGGCGATCAGTGACTTGCAATATTTTGGAGTGGAAATTCGACGCAACCCATCTTAACTTTCATCAACACAACAGCTAAAAGTCCCTGAAAATTACCATCGATCCGCCCTTCACTTCGCCAATTGGGCGACATCGAACGGATTTCCATCATGATCGACGACGCTCGGACGGATCAATGTCACCATCCGCTGGGCAACATCCGGATTGTTGATCCGCCACAACAACCGCTCGACGCCGCGATGCCCGATCGATTGTGCGTGAATGTCGATTTCGGCAGGCGCGGGAGAAAGTCCGATGAGATAGGGGCGCTCGTTATTGCAGGAAATCACCTCGACCCCGCCCGACCCGATCTCCACGCCGGCGCGTTGCAAGGCCGGCTGAAGCAATGCCACCTGCAGGTCATCCGCCACGAAGAGCCCCGTGGGCCGGGAGGGAAGATTGACCAATCTCTGCACCAGTCGATCGCCTGCCTCGGCGCTGTATTTCAAGGAGTCGAAAAATTCGCCTCCACGCCCTTCCGCTTCGAGCACGCTGACGGGAACATTGGATTGCTCCGCGATGTCGGAAAAACTCAGCGCGGCGGCCCGGAACGGCCAATGGCCATGATTTAGATTGAGATATGCGAGATTCCGATGGCCCCTAGAGATCAGATATTGGGCGGCAAGTTCACCGATGGCGTAGGGGTCAGCCATCACCTGATCGCCCCATTCGGGTCGTTTTCGGTTGCCCATGAGCCAAACCGTCGGGAGCCGCCCGAGTTGCGAATCCACACCAGTCGGAACCAGGGATGAATGCAGCAACGCTCCGTCGATCTCGCCCGAGCCAAGTTGTGTGGGCAGATCCTCCTCATCGCGGACGTGCCGAAAGATCAGGTTAGCGCCAAACTCCGATGCGCCGCGGGAAATGCCCTGCATCAACTCGCCAAACGCCGGCGCGGCCGGGGCGCATGAGGGGCCCAGAATCAGAATGGCGATCGTGGGAACGCGGGAGGAAGTCCGCGGCCCCAGCTTGGGGCCGGGCCGATTGTCGGATGGGGTGTAATTCATCTCCCGCATCGCAGCGGTGACCGCCAACTTCGCCCTCCGAGAGACGCGCGGGCGATTGTTGATCACGCGAGACACGGTCGAGCTGGAAACCCCGGCCCTTTCCGCGATTTGCACGATGGACATCCCGCAAATCATAACCGTAATCAAGCATATCGCAATGAAAATCTCAGGGGCTTCGCCCGAATATTCATCAAATTGTCCTAAATTCCATGGCAATTATTGCGGATTGCGGCTGTCAGGGAATGATTCTTAAACAGATGTTGCGGCGACAGGTAAGCAACGGTGGCAAGGGGGTCATGGCGACCGAGGAAAACGAATGGGAATAACACGATCGAACTCGGCATGGTTTTGCATCTCTTTATGCTTCGCCGCAGCCACGCTCGCGATGATTCTCACGTCGCCGGCGCGCGGAGCCGATGCCGATCTGGCAGTGACGGTCCAGCGCCCCCTGCGCTATACGCCCGATGGAAGGGATTTTGTCATTGAAAACGGCCAGCATTGGTTCAATCGTCCGCTGTATGGGCCTCACACGGTCTATCATGCCGATGGCGGTGACAAACCGGAATTCGCGCTGGTCAACGGGGCGATGAAAGACGGAGTGCTGCGGCTGGCGATTTCCACGCCGAGTGGCAGCAAATGGCTCGCCGATAGCCAGCACATCACCACGCGCTATCGGCCGGGTTCGCTGATTTATGATATCCAGGATCCGCTGTTGGGGAGCGCAACTTTACATCTGATTGCAGAGAGCCTGACGGGCCGCGAGGGGATGATCCTTCAGACCTCAATTTCCGGCGGGACAAGTCAGGCGGAACTGATTTACGTCTATGGCGGCGTCAATAGTTTTCGGCGTGCCGCGGGCAGTCCAGCCGCGGGGGATGTAATCACAACCGCGAACGTCAGCGCCATCCGACAGGTGGACGAAATCAACGGCCGTGAACTGCGCCCGCAGTTAATGCTTCAGCCGCAGCAGTGCAGCGGAAATGTGATCGCAATCGATGGAAACGGATTTACGGTTCGCGCCGGGTCCGAGGGAATGGATGGGCGCGCATCGGACGATGCGAAACTTTCCGGCGGTGATGCGGCAAAGATGAATTCATCGGCTGATTTGCTCGCTTCAGCCCCCGGGAGATTGCCGGTGGTGGTCGGCAGAGTCTCCCTGACAAAGCCGACCTATATCGCCATCTGGCGGCAGGTCGGGAATGTGACAGCGCTAAATAGCAGCGACTTGGCGGGCGAATTTGACAAAGCGGAGGCGCACCGCCGCGAAGTGGCGGACATGATCGTCGTCGATACGCCCGACCCGTTCATCGACGCGATGCCCAGCGCCATGGCAATCGCCGCGGATGGATGCTGGCAGCCGCCGGTGTGGGAGCACGGTGCGATCTCCTGGCGAACCACGCTGCTCGGCTGGCGGGGGCCATACATGGGCGATGCCATCGGCTGGCACGATCGCACGGTGGATTATTTGAAATACTGGGCCGGCCGGCAGAACACCAAGGACGATTTTCCCACCGTTGCCGTGCCGAACCCAGCGCGTGGTCTGGCTGAAAATGATGGCGCGATGCTGCATAGCAACGGCAGCATTCCCCAGACCCATTACGACATGAATCTGCCGTATATCGACGTGCTCTTCCGCCATCTGCTGTGGACCGGCGATGAAGATTTGGCGAAGCAACTGTGGCCGACGATTCAGCGGCATCTGGCGTGGGAAAAAAGATTATTTGATCGCGATGGGCTGTACGAAGCATACGCCGCCATCTGGGCGAGCGATGCCCTGCAATACAACGGCGGCGGCGCTCAGCACGCCACGGCATACAACGAATTTCATAATAGAATGGCAGCGCGAGTTGCGCGATGGATCGGCGAAGATCCGACACCGTATGAAAAGGAAGCCGATCGCATTCATCAGGCGATGCAGTCGAAACTCTGGATGCCGGATTTGGGCTGGTACGCCGAATATTTGGATGTGATGGGTGAAAAACAACTGCATCCGGCGGCGGCGCTTTGGACGATCTATGACAGCGTTGATTCGCGCGTGCCCGACGCGTTCCAGGCGTGGCAGTGCATGCGGTATGTCGATACGTCAATCGCCCACATCCCCGTGCGCGGATCGGGCGTGCCGGCCGGGAATTATGCCGTATTGCCCAGCAGCAATTGGATGCCGTATGAGTGGTCGCTGAATAATGTCGTGACGGCGGAGGACACCCATACCGCCTTGGCGTATTGGGAAGCCGGCCGGCCGGATGCGGGTTTCAATCTGCTCAAGAGCCAGATGCTCGACACGATGTACCTGGGCATGACGCCGGGGGATTTGCCGAATCTCTCCATTTACGATCCATATCGCGGCGAATCGTATACCGACTTTGGCGATCCGACCGGAATCACGTCGCGCGCGTTTGTCGAGGGCCTGTTCGGCATTCAGCCCAACGCGATCGATGGCGAGCTATTGATCCGGCCAGGTTTTCCGATGGATTGGGATCACGCCTCCATCGCCCGGCAGGATTTGTCATACCAATTCAAACGGAACGGGCAGAGCGAATCGTGGAACGTGCAATTAAAATTTCCCAAGCCGATGCGGCTGAAACTGCAATTGCCGGCGCGCGCGGAAGGCGTTGAATCCGTCACGATCAATGGAGCAGCGGCGCAGTGGAAGAATCTGGACGAGAGCATCGGTCAGCCATGGATAGAAGTGGCGGCGAGTAAACCGGCGGCCACGTATGAGGTCGATGTGAAGTGGCGCGGAGCCGAGCCTGCTCATTCATCGCCCGCTACCGCTGTGGATACCGGCGACAAGGTCCAGGCGGTATTTGCGCCAGCGACCCTGCTCGATATCCTTGATTCGCAGAAGGCGCTTTCGGAAGTTCAAAAATCGAATGATCGCCTCGATTTTGTAGCCGGCGGCGCAGCCGGCCATCGGACGGCATTTGCCAAAGTAAAACAGGGAGATCTGACCTGGTGGTTGCCGATTGAATTTGAAATCCGCGCACCGGTGCAAACGATTCCGCCTCCTCCGCCGACGGCTGGGGCAGTCTGGACCATGGTGGATTTGACCGGCCAGTTCAACGACAAGGTGACGCAGATTTTCAGAAACGAATATCTTTCGCCGCGGCCGCGGACATGTTCGTTGCAGATACCGATCCATGGAATCGGCGACTGGACCGGGCCGACCAAGGGTTACAACGTCGATGATAGCGGCTTACGCCGCGCCGCCGGCGCGGCGGGGATATGGAAGACGCCCAATGGCGTGCCGTTCAAAACGCCGGGAGATGCCAATGCAAAGAACATCGCGTTTACTTCGCAGTGGGATAATTATCCAAAGCGCCTGACTTTCCCCCTTAGCGGCCGAGCCAGGCATGCATATTTTCTGATGGCCGGCTCGACCAACGCAATGGAATCGCAAATCGACAACGGCGAATTGATCGTCGATTACGCCGATGGAACCAGCGATCATCTGCCCTTGCATAACCCGACGAACTGGTGGCCGATCGACAAAAATTACCGCATCGACGATTACGCCTTCCATCGCCCCGGCCCTGTGCCGTTGCGAGTCGCATTGGGGACAGGTGAAGCATACGTGCCGGAAAACGACGCCTCCCCGCGCGGTGGATCGGCAACCGTGCTGGATATGCCGCTGGATTCAGGGAAAGAATTGAAAAGCGTGACCCTGCACACCGAGTCGTATGAGATCGTGATCGGGATGATGTCGATTACGTTGCAAAGACCCTGATTGCGTCCTGTTGCGAGAGCTCGCGCCGCGCCGGATATTGTCGATCAAGAGCATGTCGCAGCTCAGCATCCAACAAGCGTTCGAGTTGGCGTTGCAACACCACCAGGCCGGGCGGTTGCAAGAGGCGGAGCAAATTTACCGGCAGATTCTCGCGCTCCAGCCGGACCATCTGGGCGCGACTCATTATCTGGCGGTGACGGCCCATCAATTTGGACGTAACGATGCCGCCACGGAACTGGTCCGCCGCGTCCTTGCTCTTCGGCCAGATTATCCCGACGCCCACAGTCTGCTCGGCCTGATCCTGCGGGCACAAGGACGTCTGGATGAGGCGGTGGTCGCGCAACGAAAAGCCATCGCGCTCCAGCCAACCTACGCCGAAGCCCACAGCAATCTGGGGAACGCATTGAAAGACCTCGCAAGGATCGATGAGGCGATCGCCGCCTATCGACAAGCCATCGCCATCAGCCCCGATTTCGCCGATGCCCATACCAATCTTGGCGATGCGCTGCGAGGCAACGGACAACTTGAAGAAGCCATCGCCGAACATCGGAAAGCGGTCGCTCTCAAGCCCAGCTTCGCCGAAGCCCATTACAATCTTGCCGATGCGCTCCTGGCTCGGGGTGACTTTCAGGAAGGTTGGAAAGAGCTGGAATGGCGTTGGAAATGCAAGGACTTCCCCTCCCCGCGGCGAAACTTTTCCCAGCCGCAATGGGACGGCAGCCCGCTGCAAGATCGCACGCTACTGATCCACACCGAACAGGGTTTTGGGGATAGCATCCAGTTCATCCGTTACCTGCCTCTGCTCGCGCGCCACGGAGGGAAGATCATCATTGAATGCCAGCCCGAGCTCGAGCGCATCTTCCAAACCCTGCCCAAGACTCCGGATGCCGGATTTCGAATCGTGGTCAAAGGCCAGCCTCTTCCCTCCTTCGATCTGCACTGTCCTCTGCTGAGTCTGCCGATGGTTTTCAAGACAACGCCGCAGTCGATTCCCGCTGACGTTCCGTATCTGTTTCCCGATCCTCAATTGGTTCAATCCTGGCGAAAGAATCTGATTGCTCCACAAAAGCCCGCTTCGTCAACCGGCTTCAACGTCGCCCTCGCCTGGGCGGGGAGTCCTGATTTCAAAGGAGATCGAACCCGATCCCTTACTCTGGATCGTCTGTCCCCGTTGCGAGACGTTCGCGGCGCGACCTTCTACAGTATTCAGAAAGACGATGCTGCCCGGCAAATCAATCACCCCCCCGCTGGCCTGCATTTGATCAACCTCGCTCCTCAGCTAATCGATTTCGCCGACACGGCCGCGGCGCTCTCCCTGATGGATTTGGTGATCACCACTGATACAAGCGTCGCGCACCTCGCCGGCGCATTGGGCCGGCCCGTCTGGGTGATGTTGCAATTCGTGCCTGACTGGCGATGGCTGGTGGAGCGGAAAGACAGTCCCTGGTATCCGTCGATGCGATTATTCCGACAACACACTCCCGGTGATTGGAGCGGCGTGATCGCCAGCGTGGCCCACGCGCTGGCCGTGCTCTGTTCTCAAACGCACGGCTGAACGTGGAGGCACAATGACGCCACCAACCATACAAGACTCCTTCAATCTGGCATTGCAACACCATCAGGCCGGTGATCTGGCGCAAGCCGAGAACCTCTATCGCCAAATCCTTGCCCAACAACCCAAACATGCTGAAACACTGCACCTTCTGGGACTGATTGCTCATCAAAGAGGGCACAACGAAATTGCGGTGGAATTGATCGGTCAGGCGCTGACACTGAAACCGGAATCTCCCGTCGCCCAGAATAATCTGGGGACCGTGCTGAAGGATCTCGGGCGTTATGATCAGGCGATCGCCGTCCTCCGGCAGGCCATCGCACTGAACCCAAATTTTCACGAAGCCCACAACAACCTGGGCATCGCACTCAAAGAGAACGGGCAATTTGACGAGGCGATCGCCGCCTATCAACAGTGCATCGCGCTCAACCCAAACTATCCCGACGCCCACAACAATCTCGGCAACGCCTTAATGCTGCAAAAAGGGGATTGGACCGATGCCGAGCTGGCGTACGGTCAGGCCATCGCCCTAAAGCCGGACTATGCCGAGGCCCACCACAATCTCGCGCAATTGTTGCTTCTCAAGGGCGATTATGCCCAGGGCTGGCGCGAATATGAATGGCGATGGAAGTGCAAAGGCTTTTCTCTGAATCGCAGGGCCTTTGAACAACCCTATTGGGATGGGTCCGACCTCAATGGTCGCACGATCCTGGTGTATGACGATCAGGGTTTCGGCGATGTCATCCAATGTGTCCGCTTTGTGCCGCACCTCGCCCAGCGAGCCGGCAAAGTGATCGTCTGTTGCCAACTCCAACTGCGACGCCTCCTAACGAATACGACCGGTGCCGCACAATGCCTGGCTTGGGGCGACGCTTTGCCAAAATTCGATGTCCACTGTGCCCTCCTGAGTCTCCCCCTGCTCCTGGGAATTACGCAACAAAGCGTTACCCGCTCCCTGCCCTATCTGCAGCCGGATGAAAATGATGTGAAGCGATGGCGCATCGAGCTTGCCGGCGATCGCCATCCCCTCAAGGTCGGGCTGGTGTGGGCGGGCCGATCGTTTCCAAGAAATCGGTCGATGCCGTTTGCCGCTCTGGCTCCGCTGTCGCAAGTGCGCGACGCGAGCTTCTACAGTCTGCAAAAGGGAGAAGCCGCGCTCGATGCGCGGAACCCGCCGCACGGTTTCAATCTGATCGATCGAACTGCTGACCTGCACGATTTCGCCGATACCGCGGCGTTGATCGCCAATCTCGATCTGGTGATATCAATCGATACGGGGGTCGCCCATCTGGCAGGAGCGATGGGCAAACCCGCTTGGACGCTGCTCAAGCATCTGCCGGATTGGCCCTGGCTGCTGGAGCGCACCGACAGTCCGTGGTATCCCACGATGCGGCTGTTTCGTCAGACATCGCATGGTGATTGGGATTCGGTAGTTGGGCAGGTAGCCCAAGCCTTGGCCGCCCTTCGTCGGCGCATCGCTTGATTGGTTAAACCACGAACCGAAAGCGTCGCCGGTCATGCGAAATTACTTGACAGGTGACGTTGGAGGAAAGCGGAATTGTGCGTTTAGGCTTGCCGCGCTTCGCCGACGGAACCCTTGCGACGTCGACGCATCATCGCCAGGCCGCCCAGACCTAGCAGACCCAGCATGGTTGGTTCGCGGACGGGGATGTAGGAGACCACAGCGCCATCGTAGGTGGTGCCGGTGGTTGGATCCCCTGTTTGGGTGTTGGGCTCGGAGAATTCCAAGGTCAGATCCTTGACCCCGCCGGTCACGTTGAACACATCGCCCAGATCGATCGTCTGCTGGGCCGTCAAGAGGATGGTGTCGAATGAAGAGCTGTCCGACGCATTGTATGTTGTGCTGTTCTGACCTTTGGCCAGAATGCTGGAGGTATTCTTGATCACCTGCCAATTAGTGTTGGTCTTGGAGATCAGCGATGACAAGGAAAATGCTCGATTGATCCTCTCCCAGATCGTTCTCGATGCATTCGCAACACTGAAGATGTCATACCCGACAACCACGTCCAAACGCGAGGAGGAATTGAAAACAATCCGCGAGCTGCTGGAAGCAGAGTCCCCTAGCAAGAGCAAGCGCAAGAGCAAGAAGGGTTAGGAAGCTCATGGTCGCGACAAAAGCTCCCTGCCCGCCAAGACTGTTCCTCCTTCGCCACGGAAATTCCGACTGGTCCGATTCTCGCAAACATACTGGCCGCACCGATATTCCGTTGAACGCAAGCGGGGAGCAGCATGCGCTTCTGCTCGGGGCACGACTCAAAGGCGAGACATTCGCACGAATATTTGTCAGCCCGCTGATCCGCGTGCGCCGCACCTGCGAACTCGCCGGATTCGCCGAAAACGCGGAGATGGATCCAGACCTGACAGAGTGGAACTATGGCGACCACGAGGGGCTTCTGACCGCCGACGTGCATCGCACGCGGCCCGATTGGTATCTCTATCGCGACGGTGCCCCCGGTGGTGAATCGCCCGAGCAGGTCGCCGCCCGTGCGGATCGGTTCATCCAGCGCGTCATACCGCTCGACGGCGACGAGCCTGCGTCGGGAGAGTTCCACAAACTTGGCCAATGAGCGCCGCGATGTGTCAACATCGCTCAATATCCATCCGCAGCTACGGCCCCAGCGTCCACGATGTGCCCTTCTTCGAGTGCCGATTTTCCAACACCCACGTATCATCCGTCTCGCCTCCAGGGGCGGATGCATTGATGGCCAGCCGGCCGAGATAGAGCCGTCTGGAACGGAGGTGGCCCACTCCACAAAATCGCTTGGGTCTTCAGCCAATGCCAGTGGTGCGTTCTTCACGCGGTTTTTCTCGATCGTGCTCATGCCTTTCTCCTCAAAAACGTTCTCGCTGCGGCCTCTGCTCGTAAAAATTGAGGCAGAGTGTGAAGCCCGATTCGTCCGTTATAGCCAAGTGAGATGCTCCGTCGGACATGATCAGGGCAACTTCGTTCCCGAGCACCTGTTTTCATTCGAGTCACTCGCGCTCCGTCACGACCTCCGGGTTCTGTGCCCGACAAGCGCCCCGAAATCGGCGTTGGCGAATCAGAATCGCAGGTGCCGAGCGCGAACAACGTGCGAATCTGTACCCTGCGCCGCACGATTTTCGTCATGACCCAGGAGGTCGTGAAGCTGCGTTTTTCGAATGGGATCGCGGGTGAAGTTTGAGGTATTGTCTCGACCAAGGCGAAGAAGGCCAGCCGTAAATGGCTGACCTTCAAAGACTTCTATAGCAGGGGGAGGATTCGAACCTCCAACCTCCGGGTTATGAGCGGGATCCGCTCAAAAACCACAAGTGCTGAAATCGAAAACAACTACGCGCAACCCCGCGACTTACGGTCACGGGCTGGACATCCCCAAGTGTAACATGTGACGCATGTTTGTCGATCCGTAGGGTACAAAGTAGGGTACATTTTTTGAGGCTTTTTTTGCCCCTACCTCCGGGGTCTCACCCCGAGAAATGTTGCCAGTCGTCGCACCGTCTGCGGCTGAATAATCTCTTCGCCCACAGCGGACGATAAGGAGCATGGAGCAGGCGGAATCTGTTGGTCGCTTTTTCCAAACGGTCCGATCGATGAAGATCCGAGCGGACGGATTTGGCAAGTACGCGTAGACGGGCTGATCAGTGGGCAGTCTCAGCTTCATCCATGATCACGTTGTTGTATCTAAGCAGTGTGCCCTTGGCCTGTTCCAATTTGTAGATCGCGATGTTGTAGCTCGCCACGGCGGTGTTTTCGGCGCGCCGGGCATCGGCCAAGCGCTCCTGCGTGTCGAGTTTGAGTTGCACGAACGTCGGCGTTAGTGCCTCGCCACCTTCCTCGCGCTGACTGAGCGCGCTCAGGACGTCGCTCTGCGCATAGACCGCCTTGCGATCCTGCACTACTTCATCCCAGCTTGTGTTGACCTCGCGAAGCGCCTGGCTGACATCCAGCGTGACCTGTTCGATAACAGCCTGATAGGAATCGATCGCCTGCTGCCGCTGAAGGCGCGCCCGCTCATACGCAACACGGGCCGCCCGATTGCCTATCGGAATGGAAAGCTCAATGCCTATTGAAAAGTTAAAGTGGTCAAATTCAGACTGTCTTGCGAAGGCCTGTCCGAAGTCCTGGCCCAGCCCGTCAAATCCGACGGAGCCGACAAGATTAAGCTGGGGTTGCAGCAGATTCCTGGCGACGAGCAACTGCTGGCCGGCGGAATCGATCCTGAACTGCTGTTGTCCCAATTCGTAGCGGTTTTCCAGTCCGGTTCTGATCTGATCATCCTTGTCGAAACTCAGCGGCTCCTCGATCGGGGTGTCCGCCGGCAGTATGAGCGTTCCGCCGCTGACAGGCAGTTCGGGGTCATTCATCTGCCTCTTCAAATCATCGGAAAGATCGCGAATGTGCGCCCGGGCGCGGATGAGGGAGGTGCGGCGTGTCTCGACCGACGCATTTCCCTGCGATAGCTGCACGCGCGTCACGTCCTGCCCCAGTCGATTCAGCAGGATGTTTTCGGTGTGAACGGTTTCATTCAGCAGATTTTCATCGATTCGAAGTTCGCCTTCGCCCTCGGCGAGTTGCCAATAATCCTTCTCGATGTTGTCGAGCGTCATTTCCAGTTGCTTGCGGAAATCGAGCAGGCTGATCTTCTGCTGATTGCGCGAGATAACAATTTTGGCGCGATTGACGTCGTTTCCGAATCCCTGGAGCAGGGGCTGATTGAACTGCAAGGCGAGTTCGTTCAGCCAGTACGGGTTGGGATTCACCGAACCGGAAGTCACCACATTATTGATTTTGTTGACGGTGGACGTGTAACCCAAGGAGATCGTTCCGCCATTTTCCAACTGCTGTTGAATGCCTCCACTGAACGTTCCGACGTTTTCAGAATCGATATCCGTACCCGTTCCAGGAACGACGACATAGGCTGCGGGGCGGTTGCGATTCTCGTAGGTGGCGTTGGCGAAAACGGTGGGATCGAATCTCGCCTCGGCTTCGGTGACGCGCGTGGCATCGATGCCGGGATTGTAAGCGGCCACCTTCACGTCAACGCTGCTGGCGATGGCGCGGTGGACGATTTCCTGAAGTGTCATGCGCAACTCGGGCTGCACGTCGAGCGCCACGCCGGTAGTGGGTGGACCGCTGGGCTTGGTTGCCGGGCTGCCATCAGGATTGGGAGGGAGAAAGTCGCTCTCCAGCGTGGTGGGAAGCGGAGGCATCGGTCTGGCTTCGGGGTAGGAGACGCTGTCGCGTTCGTTCGCCCCTGCATTCCGCGGATTGAACGGCGGAGACTTGGCGACGTTGCATCCCGCGGCCAGCAACGCGGCGAAGCAGGGTCTGGCGATTCTGTTCAAAGCACGAGCGCGCCGTTTGCCGCCGATGAAGTTTGCATCTGCGGCGCAAGGGCTAAAAGTAGAGGCTCGCTTCGATTGCCATTTCGGCGACATGCATGGCCTCCATGCCAGCAACAGTTTCTCGGGGAATAATTTGGTGATATCCGCCCCAAGTCTTTATCGGGGCGTGCCCGGATACCATTCGTCTAGCGGGGGACCATTATGCAAGTGGCGGGCGTGAAGTCCATTGATCGGTCGCGGCGATCTACCTTTTTCGATCAGGCCGCAAGATCGGTTGCTGGCTGCCGATAGATCTTCATGACATCGGGGAGTCGGCTTAGAAGAGCATCGTGGACCTTCGGATCAAAGTGCTTGCCGCGGTCGCTTGCAATGATTTCAAGACATTTCTCGGGCGGCAAAGCAGTCTTGTAGGGGCGAGGACTCTGCAATGCATCAAACACATCGACAATGGCGGTAATTCGACCCTCCAGGGGGATTTCATTGCCGCGAAGGCCGTTGGGATAGCCGGTTCCATCAAATCGCTCGTGATGCGTCAGTGCGATCGAAGCCGCCATCGTCAGCAGGGGAGACTCAGAAACCTGCACGGGGCTGGAGACGATCGCGGTATACCGTCGAGCAAGCTCGGCTTCGTTGTCGGTTGTCGGGTCGATGATTCCCTTGCCGTAGACGCAGTGCTTGCGCATTTCCGTCATTTCCTCCGGAGTCAACTTGCCGGGCTTGAGGAGGATGGCATCGGGAATTCCGATCTTTCCGATGTCGTGAAGTTGGGCGGCAAGCTCGACCATCGCGACCTGCTGCCTGCTGTAGCCAAACTCCGACGACAGGATTCCCGCGCATCGGCCGACGCGAAAGACGTGGGTGCCGGTCGTGTCATCGCGAAATTCGCCTGCTCGGGCCAGGCATTGAAAGACACGCAAGCGGGACATTTCCAGTTCGGCGGTGCGGAGTTGGACCTCTCGTTCCAGCTTCTCGGAGTATTCCGCCAGATGATCCTGGTGCGCCTTGACGATCAGCGAATTGCGCACGCGGGGAAAGAGTTCGTTGGGATCGAGCGGTTTGGGCAAAAAGTCGGTTGCGCCCAGTCCCAATGCGGCAAACTTGGTCTCCGAATCGGTGGAGGCAGTGAGCACCACGACCGGCATGTGCTTGAACTTCTCCTGCGAACGAATCCATTTGAGTATTTGCAATCCATTGACGTCCGGCATCAAGTAATCCAGCAGGACGATATCGGGCTCTTCCGCGGTGATGAGCTGCGTGCAGGTCGTTGAATCGGTCGTCGTAACAAAGTTCGTGTATCCAATGCCGCGCAGATATTTGCGGACAATTTTGACGTTGATGGGTTCATCATCGACGATCATGATCTTGGCGAAGAGATGGCCGAGATCCTGATCCTTCAGATCCATCCGGTTTTCCGGATGCACCAACTCGGGTGGGAGCTTGTGCTGAGCCGAGGATGGCTGAGAATCAATCATTGGAAAGTAAAAATCACCACAGAGCACACAGAGGCATTGAGGGCGCAGAGACAAAATGCGAATTTGAGTTCTCTCTGTGTCCTCTGTGTCTCTGTGTTCTCTGTGGCTGCATTTGTATTTTGGTTTGCGCCTACTTCACGTTCTGGCACCGGCTGCGCGTTCCGGGCGGACGACGCGTTTGCCCAGATCGCAGACATCCGCGAGGGCGGCGGCGATTTGGTCGGCGCGGTTTTCCTTGGCGAGTTTTTCAAGTGTGGCCGCGGGCTTGGTGAATGCGGGGAAACCAGCGGTGCCGCCAGAGCCTTTGAGCCAGTGCGCCAGGGCTGCGAGCTGGTCCAGTTGCTGGTGCTCCCACGCCTCCTGCATCTTGCCGAGCTGTTCGTGCAGTCGATCGGCGAATTCCACGACAATTTCCAGAAACTCCGGATCATCCGTGGGCAGAGTGGATTTCAGAATTGGAACATCGGCAGACTGTTCCATATCCGCCGGGCGAGGCTGACGCGGCAGCGCAGGAGCATCGGATGGCAACTCACCTACAAGGTCGGCGAGGGTTCGCAGGAGCTGGTCCACATCGATGGGCTTGGGGAGATATCCGCTGCATCCCGCGGACCGGCATTTTTCTTCTTCTCCCTTCATGGCGTTGGCCGTGAGTGCGATGATCGGTAACTTGCAGCCGGCCTCGCGTAATCGGCGAGCAGCCGTGAATCCGTCCATCACGGGCATCTGCATGTCCATGAGAATGACGTCGAACCGCCCCGCCAGGGCCATATCGAGTCCGATCTGGCCATTGGAAGCCAGCTCGAAAGCAGCGCCGGCGCGATTGAGGACCACCGAAATGAGCTTCTGGTTGGAAGTGCCGTCTTCCACCACGAGGATTCGACACGGCTTCAATCGCAACGATCCGGCGACGGGCGATGACCCGGCAATTTGCGACAGCGTCTGCTTGCGCGGATCAAATGTCTTGATCGCCTCGATCGGGCCGGCATCGATGGTCAATGTGAAGGTGCTGCCCTTACCATATTCACTCGCCACGGCAAGATCGCCGCCGAGCGCCGTGGCGCATTGCCGGCTGATCGAAAGCCCAAGGCCCGTGCCTCCAAAGCGGCGCGTAATCGAGCTGTCGGCCTGGGTGAATGGATTGAAAATCTTCTGCAACGATTCGGGCGTCATCCCGATGCCGCTGTCGATCACATCAACAATCAGCTTGGGGCGATTGCTTGAGCTGTCGAGTCTGGCCCGCAGCCGGACCGCACCTTTTTCCGTAAATTTCAGGGCATTTCCGACCAGATTGGTGATCACCTGCCTGAATCGCGTAGGGTCGGTAAGGATGGTTTCTGGTGCCGGCCCATCCCATTCAAAAGTGAGGCCAACACCCTTATCGGCGGCGCGAATGCCAAGCACCGCCACTACTTCATTGATGATCTGGTCAACGGAGCAGCGTGTGAGTTCGATCTCGAGCTTTCCGGATTCGATCTTGGACAGATCGAGAATGTCGTTGATCAGTTCCAGCAGATGCTGGCCGCTGGAATGAATCGTGTTGAGGAATTCCATTCGCTCGGCTTCGCTGTCCTCGTAGCCGCGGCGCAACACATCGGTGAAGCCGAGAATGGCGTTCATCGGCGTACGGATTTCGTGGCTCATGCGCGCCAGAAATTCGCTCTTGGCTCGGTTGGCCTCATCGGCAACCTGCTTGGATTTGCGGAGTTCGATTTCCTTTTCGACCAGTTGCGTGACATCTTCAAAACTGGCCAGCGCTCCTCGGGCGCTGCCACGCGCGCCGGCAACGGGCGAGCAGTTGACGATGAACGTCCGCTTAGCGCCGGTCGAATCCGGCAGGTGCAGCATGCAATTGCGCTGCGGGGCATTTTGCTCGATGGCCGTTTTCCAGGGCAGAACAATCGTCTTAGATTTGCCAGCGGCAACATCCTGTTCCCACGCGAATGTCGATGCACGCACTCCCATCAGCGCGTCAGGATCCTTGCCGATCACCTTGGCGAACGCCTGATTCGTCATGGCGATCCGGCCGTCTCGGTCCATGATGAGCAATCCTTCAGCCAGAGTGTCCAGTGCCGCGCGAACGTGCGGCGGGACGACCTTCGAGGGGTCGAGGTATTGCAGCATTCGCTTGATATAAAATTGGAATGATAAAAAGCTGGCGACCGCTACGAAGAGAATCATCTTCGTATATGGCGAGAACAGAAAACCAAATCTGCCCGCCCTCTTCAGCGATTGGAACTCGACCTCGACCGTTCCCCATTTCGCTTTATCGGCCCATATCGGCACCATGACGTGTGTGCCGGCTTCATCGCCGTTTTGAGTATCCTTCCAACGTGCCGCGTGCTCGCCGATGTCAATGATGAGAAATCCATTTTCCTTTCGCACGCCCAGCGATCGCACGTCGGGATTGCGCAGTACGACCGCGCGAAGTACCGCATCGAGATCGACCATGTCATTTCGCGCGACGAATGCGGATGCGCTGACCGCGATCGTTTCGGAAAGGGTTGCCCGTCCCCTGTTTGTGGCGGAGTCCTCGCTCGGGACAAAACCCAGGACGATGGTCAGACCCAGCGCGCTCAGCACGAGCAACAGCAAGCCAAAGACAATCTTGAGTCGGGCGGGAATTCGGTTCATGATGATTTCTGCGCGTCCTGTTTGGCGGCATCGGGTTTGGCCGAACTCTCATGGTCTACATCGGCGCGATCTGCCTCGCTGTTTGCTTTGTCCACCATCGATTCAAGCGATTCATCGTCGGAATCGGAGTCCATCCGGCTCTTTCGGCGCTTTCGGCTTTCAAAGTTGTCCAGCACTGGAAGCGGGTCGATCGACTGCCAGGCCGGTAATATCGAAAGCAGACTGCTAAGAAGCGAACCGCCGCGCAACAGCCACAGAACGTAGGCCGCCGATGCGCCGAAGGATGCGACGGTCGCCGATCCGGCGACCATTTTCAGCTTGCGGTCATGGACCAGTTTGTCGTCGGCGGCATCCATCTCCTGGGACATTTCGCTCTTGGCCGCGAGGAAGGGAAATACCTGCTCGGGCATGGATTCAACGCGCATGTCCGGCACCGCTGTCGGCGTGGTGGGCGCGGCAACGGACGCCGCCGCGCCGTTGGCCGCCTGGGGTGTTGCCGTGGGCGTGGTGTCGCTCGGCTTTGCCGGAGTTGGGGTGGGAGTTGGAGTGGTACGAGTAACCGAATTAGTCGGGGTGGATGATCCGCCATCAATTACAACGTCGCCGAATGAAGTCGTGTCCACCAGGACGCTGCCGGAATAAGTCGATGGCGAAACGGTTGTCTGGTCAATTGAACTGGTATCGAGAACATTTGTCAGGCTCGAATTGCCGCCGGTGAATGTGCCAGACCCACCACTCGACAGCGATATGGCGGGCCCAGCCACGTCAATCGCGACCGAATAACTTGGAGACGGATTGCCGGTGCCGACCTCATTGATAGTGACCGTCAGCGATCCGGCTCCTGAGAAGCCGGCATCGGGGACGTAGGCCATCCCGCGCAGGGCTTTGTCCACGTCGGCGATGTTTCCGATGAACGTCACCAGCGCGCCGTTGTTTTGCGTGCCGTTCAAGAAATTCAGCCCAGAGATTCCGCTGAGGCTGATCGTTCCGTGCGTCGCGCTTACGGTGATCGAAACGGGAACAGAAGCGGTGTTGGAATCGGCATCAGTTATGGAAACTGTGTCGCTCCCGGCGAAAACCGCCGGAATTCCGGGCGCGGTACTCACCGATTGCGGCACTGATGCCGACAGGCCGTTGACCAGATTGAGCGAATCGATCCCGCTGACATTCGCTGCGGTCGCCACCACGGTAGCCGTGCCATTGCCGGAGACGGGCGCGGTGTAGAGGCCGGAGGCGTCGATCGATCCGACATTGCCGATGGTCGACCAGGAAAGCGCCGGTTGTGTTGCCAGCGGAGCGCCGAATTGATCGCACGCGGCCGCGATGAACTGCACCGTCTGTGCCCTTCCAACCGCTGGCTGGGCGGGAGTCACCTTCACACTCGCCAGAACTGATTCGACGATCACATTCACGCTGCTGGTCACCGTCGCGCCCTCAGCATCCGTGATCGTTACCATCAGGTCATATGTGCCGGCAGCAGAGAATGTGGCGGTCGCATCTTTCGCGGCGTTGGTCCCATTGGCCGAGAGCGAAATCGGAGCGGGCGGCGTACCGATCGCGCTCCACGTATAAGTCAGATTGGGTTCGCCGCCATCGTCGGCACCGAGAACACTCAGGTTCGTTGAGGTGGTCGTAACCGGGTTGGCTGACGCCGCCGCCGCGATTGCTACCGTGGGCGGCTCGTTCGGAACAGTGATCGTCGCGGTGCCGCTCACGCTTCCGCTGGAAGCCGCGACCGTCACCGATCCCGGCGCGGTTCCCGCCGTGTAGAGACCGGCGTTGCCGATTGTTCCCCCGCCGTCTCTGACCGACCATGTAAGCGCGGGCGCGGTCATCGAGTTGCCGAACTGATCCGTCGCGGCAGCGGAGAGCTGCTCACTGGACCCTTCCACAACCGTTGCCGGCGACGGCGAGACGACCAGGCTCCTGAGCGTCTGATTCACCGTCACGTTCACGCTTGATGTAACCAGCAGCCCCTGGGCATCGGTGATGGTCACCTGAAACTGGTAATCGCCCGCCTGTGTGAAGTGCGCGATCGTGTTCCTGGCGGCGTTGCCGGCATTCGTGGAAAACGTGACCGCAGCGGGCGATGTGCCGTATGTGCTCCAGGTATAGGTGAGATTGGACTCTCCGCCGTCATCGGCACCCAGAACGCTGAGCGCGGTTGAGGTAGATGTCACCGGGCTGTGTGCCGACGCCGCCGCGACCGCCACTGTCGGCGGCTCGTTGGGAACGGTAATCGTTGCCGTCGCGCTGACGCCGCCATGGGAGACCAACACCGTCGTGGTTCCTGAAGTGGATGCGGCAGTAAAGAGACCCGTGCTGTCGATCGACCCGCTGCCGGATTGAACCGACCAGTTGAGCGACGGCGTCTGCATCGAATTGCCGAACTGGTCCGTCGCGCTAGCTGAGAATTGCTGGCTTGCTCCTTCAACAACGGTTGGCGATGCGGGCGTGAGCGACAGGCTCGTCAAGGTATGATTCACCGTGACATTCACGGTAGAGGTAACCGACAATCCTTCTGCATCGGTGATCGTTACATCGAACTGGTAATCCCCGGCCTGTGTGAAATGGGCGATCGTGTTCTTCGCGGCGTTGTTGGCGTTGGCGGAAAAAGTGACGGCGGCGGGCGATGTACCGTAAGTGCTCCAGGTGTAGGTCAAATTGGATTGCCCGCCATCGTCGGCGCCCAGAACACTGAGCGCGGTTGAGGTGCCGGTCACCACGTCGGGCGATGCCGCCGCCGCGACCGCCACGGTGGGCGGTTCATTAGGAACCGTAATCGTCGCCGTAGCGCTGACACCCCCGCTGGTGGCCGACACCGTGGTGGTTCCCGAAGTGGATGCGGCGGTGTAGAGCCCCGTGCCGTCGATCGAACCGGTGCCCGACGGGATCGACCACAAGAGCGAAGGGGTCGCCATCGGATTGCCGAACTGATCGGTCGCTGTCGCTGAGAATTGCTGGCTGGCACCTTCGATGACGGTAGGCGATGCCGGGCTGAGGGCAAGCGTCGTCAACGTCTGATTGACCGTGACGTTCACGTTTGAGGTGACGGACAATCGCTCCGCATCGGCGATCGTCACGAGGAACTGATAGTCGCCCGCTTTGGTGAAACTGGCGGTGGTGTCCTTGGCGGCATTGCTGTCGTTGGCGGAGAAGGCGATGGTGGCCGGCGGTGTCCCGATTGTGCTCCAGGTGTAAGTCAGATTGGATTCCCCGCCGTCGTCAGAACCGACAACGCTCAGGAGTGTTGAAGTTCCAAATACCGATAACGGGGACGCGGCGGCGGCGGTGGCGACCGTTGGCGTTGCGTTGGAAACGGCAACATTCGCTGATCCAACAATCGATCCGCTCGTGGCGGAGATGGTCGCTGGTCCAGCGCCGCCAGAGCCGGCTGCTGTGTAGAAACCACTTCCATCGATCGTCCCCCCGCCGGAGGAGACGGACCAGGACAGACTCGGCTGGCTGAGCATCGCCTTGTTAAACTGGTCGAAGCCGATGGCGGAAAACGCCTGCTTGCCGTTTTCATTCAAATCGCTTGTGCCGGGCGCTACATCGATCGTTGTCAGCGTCTGGTTCACGGTGACGTCAACCGTTTGCGTTGTCGTAGCGCCAGAATCGATGGCAACCTGAAACGTGTAATTTCCCGCGGCATAAAACGTGGCGGTCGTCGTCTGGGCGGCGGAAGATGCGTTGACGCTGAACGTTGGGCTTGCCGCGCCGAAAGGCTCGGTGAGAGTGGTCCACGTATACGTGACCCCGCTTGTCGCTCCTCCGCTAACCGAAAGCGTCGTCGAATTGCCCGTCACCGTGCTGGGCGATGCGATGGCCGTGTTGCTGCCGACAATCGTGACGGTTGTCGAGCCGCCGACCGATCCACTGGTAGCGCCAATCGTTACGGGGCCGGATGTCGGCGGCGCGACGAAAAGTCCGGTCGGGTCGATCACCCCATCCGTCGCCGACCAGGTAAACGATGGTTGAACAGCCATGCCGATCCCGAACTGGTCGAGTGCGGTGGCGCTGAATTGCTGTGTACCGCCGGCGGCCAATGACGTGTTCGCCGGGGAGAGGGCGATGCTCGTGAAAGTCTGATCGACCGTCAGGGTCACCGGGCTGGTGGTTGATAGTCCACCGGCATCAGTGATGGTGGCCTGGATGACATACGTTCCGGCCTGGCTGAAAGTCGCCGTTGTGTTCTGCGCTGCGTTCGACCCGTTCAAACTGAAACTCGGAACAGCGGCGCCAGTCGGCCTGCTCAGCACCGACCAGGAATAAATCAGGTTGGATTCTCCGCCATCGTCCGCGCCCAGCACGCTCAGCGCCGTGCTGGTGCTGGTCACGGTGGCGGGGCTGGCGGCCGCTGCTGTCGCGACGGTTGGCGTCGCGTTGGTCACCGTGATCGACGCTGAGCCGACGACCGAGCCGCTGGTCGCGGTCACGCTTGCCGAGCCGGTTCCGTACGGGGCGGTGTAGAGTCCGGTGGAGTCGACCGAGCCAACCCCCGAGGCAATCGACCACGCGAACGTCGGCTGCGTTGTCATCGCATTGCCAAACTGGTCGTACCCAACGGCGCTGAACTGCTGCGTCTGATTTTCGTTGAGCGGGCTGGTGGCGGGCGACACGGCAATCGTCGTCAGCGTCTGATTGACTGTGACACTCACCGAGCTGGTAGCCGAGAGTCCGCCGGCGTCGGTGACGGTCACCTGAAAGTCGTATGTTCCGGGCGCGGTGAATGTCGCGGTTGTGTTCTTGGCGGCATTGGTTCCATTGACGCTGAAGTTAACAGCCGCCGGTGGTGTGCCAAGGATCGCCCATGTGTAAGTGAGGTTCGGCTCGCCGCCATCATCGGCGCCCAGCACGCTGAGCGTGGTGGTCGTGCCGGTCGCCGGATTAGGACTGGCGGCCGGCGCTTTGGCGATGGTCGGAGCCGCGTTTGTCACCGTGATCGAAGCCGACGCATTCACCGCCCCACTGGCGGCGGTGATGCTTGCTGATCCGGTGCCGTACGGTGCGGTGTACAGGCCGTCGGCATCGATCGTACCGACACCCGATGACTTGGACCACGTAAAGCTCGGCTCGCTGGTCATCACCTGACCGAACTGGTCATACCCCACCGCCGTGAACTGCTGAGTCTGGTTCTCGTTCAGCGCCGCAACGGCGGGCGAGACCAAGATCGATGTCAAAGTCTGATTGACCGTCACGGTCACGGAACTGGTGGCGGTCAGTCCGCCGGCATCAGCGATCGTCACCACAAAGTTGTATGTCCCAGCCTTGGCGAACGTCGCCGCGGTGTTTTTGGCGGCATTGGTGTCATTCGCGCCAAAAGCCACAGCAGCCGGCGGTGTGCCGGTCGTGGCCCACGTGTAGGTCAGATTCGATTCGCCGCCATCATCGGCTCCGAGAACGCTCAAGGCGGTGGTGGCACCCGTGACGGGACTGGGACTGGCAGCGGCCGCCGTGGCGACGGTTGGCGCCGCGTTGTACACCGTGATCGTGGTCGATCCGCTCACAGAGCCGCTGCTGGCGGACACGCTTGCCGATCCGGCGCCGTATGGAGAAGTGTAAAGTCCGCCCGAGCTGATCGAGCCGATGCCGGAGGAAACCGACCAGCCAAATGTTGGCTGGCTCGACATCGCATGGCCAAACTGGTCATACGCCGTGGCCGAGAATTGCTGGGCCTCATCCTCGTGCAGCGACGGTGTCGCTGGCGCGACAGCGATCGTCGTCAAAGTCTGATCGACCGCCACACTCACTGAACTGGTGACCGAAAGTCCAGCCCCATCGGTGATCGTAACCACAAAGTTGTAAGTGCCCGCCTTCGAGAACGTCGCGGTCGTATCCTTGGCGGCGTTGTTTCCGTTCGAACTGAAGGCAACAGCCGCCGGGGGTGTTCCCGTCGTGGCCCAGGTGTAGGTCAGATTCGATTCGCCGGCATCGTCGGCGCCCAGAACACTCAATGCAGCCGAGGTTCCGGTTACGGGATTGGGGTTGGCCGCCGCCGCTGTCGCAACCGTGGGAGGCGCGGGAGTCACCGTCATCGGAATCGAGTTGGTCGTGAAGACGGTGGGGTGACCCAGAACGTTTACCGCCGTGATGAACGTCAATGGATCCGAGCCGGTGAAATTTGTGGCTGGCTTGAAGACAAGCCCATTCATGGCGGCGTTCATCGCCGTTGCGCTTCCGCTGAATTCCAGCGTGCCGCTGCCATTCGCCGTGCCGTCGATGAACGTCAATCCGCTGGTTGTGGAGAGAGTAAGGATTCCGCTGGATACGCTAAGCCCGACATCATTGCTTGTGCCGGAGGCTGCGAGAGCATTATTGTTTTGCGTGGAGAATGTCAGTGATACGTTCTCGACCGTCGTCTGCGCGCCGGGGTAGGAATCGGTCAGCAGCGTGGCGCCCACACCGGGCGCTGCAATACCGGGCGAGGTGGTGCTCATCAGCAACCGCGCCTCGAACAGTTCGAAGCCGGCAGATGATTTCCGATGTCGAAGTGGAAAGGCGGACTTATCGGACGCGGCCCTGGCGCGCAGCCGCGCTGATAACACGCGCCATCGCTGCTTCAATTCGGCGTAGTTCTTGAAAATGGAATCCACCCAACACTCCACGCTGTCCAGCAACGGCTCGCTATAGCCCCTCAATCGACGAAAGAGGAGGCCGTCTGTAGCAGGAATGTCGGATGTAAGGGCGATGTCGGCAGATGACGGATCAGGAAGATGCGAGACAATCGTCCCGCGAACCTCTCCCATCAACTTGGCGGCAGCGCTTGCGTAAATCCCCTCGGCTTCTGCCGTACCGATCAGCGGTGCTTTGGACCGAAGCCGAAACGAAGCCAGATGTGCGAGCACAATCTGCTCAACCAACGTCGTCTTTTGCGCCAAATTACAGGACCATCGCGTTCAGATAAGCCCGGGAGTCGGAGGCAGGTATCTCCGACGGATTGCCCGCGGCCAGTTGCAACTGAACGGGAAGCGGCACGTCGCGGACAATTCTGGCGTTGGGTCGAGCAGGTCCGGGGGCGGGGGCGCTGGGATCATCGGGTTGAGGTTTACCCGAGGCCGGCGACCGCGCCGTCTGATCTTTGAGTTTGGCGGCGAAATCAGCAGGGTGAGGAATTCTGCGGATCTTATCGGCGCTGGGCGAAACCCCTTCCCTCCACCGGCTCGATGTACTCCTGGCGAAAATCCCAATAGTTCAACTTCGCAGATTTCGACGGTACTACGGGCTAAATTGACGAAAAGCGCGCGGAGTAATCACGATCCGTATTATTTGGGGTTGCATCACCCTGCCCTTCAAGCTAGTCGGCGATCGCACGCAGCGCACGAGGCCACTTAAGGCGGACTCAAGAAGGGGAAGGATCGTGGCCAGTTTGGCGTTGAGGTGCCGGACGGCGCTGCCGATGACGACGACCAGCAGAGATTGAGAACTTTCCAGGAGGTTACTTCTTCGGGCTGGGCACGTGCTGGTCGATGGTGATCTGATTTCCGTCAGGGCCATACAGGGTGATGCTCGCCGGTCCGCTCGTCGAATCGTCGGCGGTGGTCGCCTGCTTGAGGCCGCGAGCCATACAAATTCATCACAGCCCGGCTATGCTAACGCCAAATGAAATCCAGAATATTTCATCAAACGGGCTTGGGCATTTTTACCCTTTTGCCATGGTTTCTGGCAGCAATGGCCATGATCGGGTACCACTCAACGGCTCAGACTGCCGGGGGTCCGGAAGACCGCATTGAAGGTTTCACCGACAGCCCGATGCTTCCGGGCGGCAAATGGC
>Ga0302326_10007024_pt1 | contig 25172 bp, 22 predicted proteins | sample Palsa_T0_3_FD_202264 | JGI IMG/M metagenome (GOLD analysis project Ga0302326, IMG submission 202264) | Peat permafrost microbial communities from Stordalen Mire near Abisko, Sweden - Palsa_T0_3 | ecosystem: Environmental > Terrestrial > Soil > Palsa > Peat permafrost | place: Sweden: Abisko... | reverse complement strand
GCATGACTACAACTTCCACCGTCCACATGCCAGCCTTAAATTCAACACTCCAGCTTCCCGGGCCACTTCGGACAGGAACAACCTATTGACACTCCACAAATAGGGAACGGGGAATAGGGAGCAGCCACGTTTCTGTAGCTCGCTGAACCGGCTCCCGAAAGCGAATCACCAGAAAAATGGGAATCGCGGACGATCAAATTGCCCAATCCATTCGCTTCCCGGTTGAATGCTCGGCCCATCCGGCATAGCTTCCGTGCAGGACCGCAGCACGAGCGCCGATGGCGACACAGACAAACCGGAAAGACGCGCCTCAGGGCCTCACCGGCAGGTTGACCGAAGTAGCGCTCGACTATCAGCGGATGCTCAAAGCGAATCCGCGCCATCCTGAGGCGCTGGTCGGTATGAGCCTGGTCGCGCTCGCCAGCCGTCAGCCCGAAGCAGCCGTGAAGATGGCCTCCGCTGCCGTGGTCGCGGCGCCCCGGATGGGCATGGCCTGGGTGGCGCTGGGGCAGGCGCACAAGGCCGCAGGGCAGATCGACGAAGCCGAAAAGGCCTACACCCAGGCCATCCGCCTGGACGGAATGAACGAGCTGGCGCGGCTCGCGCTTGGTGAACTCCGCCTCACCGCGGGACGCCCCGAGGAAGCCATTACCGAGTTTGAGCTTGCCCTGCGCCGCAAGCCGGCGCTCGTGGCCGCACACCTGGGCCTGGGAAACGCGCTGGCCGTCCAGGGCCGTTTTGAGGAGGCTTTGCAGCGGTACACCAGGACGCTCGCACTCCGGCCGCGGCTGCCTGAGGCCGAGTTTGCCGCAGGCTTTGTGCTCGCGCGCCTGGGCAGGCTCAAGGAAGCCGAGACTCGCTATCGCCGCGCTCTGGTGGAGCGTCCCGACTTTGCCGCTGCCTGGATGAACCTGGGCAGCCTGCTCCGCGAGCAAGGCCGTGAAGTCTACGCCGAAGCTGCTTTGCTGCGGGCCGTCGAACTGCGCCCGGACCTGGTTTCAGGCTGGATCAACCTGGCCGTGCTCGACCGCGAGCGCAACCGGCCGTCGCAAGCCGAAGCCCACCTGCACAAGGCGTTCGCGCTGAATCCAGATCAGATCGAGACCCACATCGCCTGGTGCCAGTTCCGCGCCTCGCAGAAGGACGTGGCTGGCGCTTGGGAATGGCTGCGCAGGGCGCTGGCCCGCGACCCTCACGAGCCCGAAGCCTTGAACATGCAGGGCATTCTGCTCCATACCGAGGGCCGCTTTGCCGATGCAGTCACAGCCTTCGAGCGGGCTGAAGCCCTGGGTCATCGCGCCGCACCTTCCAACCGCGGCAACGCTCTGCTCGACCTGGGCCGCATGGACGAGGCTCTTCGCGCCCACCAAACGGCCGTCAAGCTCGATCCCACTCATCCCGGCGCAGCTTACAACCTCGCCCTCACGCAGTTGCGCCTGGGCGATTGGGAGCACGGCTGGCCGGCGTATGAGTCGCGCTGGCGATTCCGCGAGGTTCACCGGATCCCGAGAGTTTTCCGTCAGCGCCGCTGGCAGGGCGAGTCGCTCGAAGGCCGGCGCATTCTTCTCCACGCCGAGCAGGGGCTGGGCGATACCATTCAGTTCTGCCGCTATGCGACGCTGGTGGCCGCGCGCGGCGGCTTTCCCATCCTGCAGGTCCAGCCGCCCGTCGAGCGCCTGCTGAGCTCGCTGCCGGTGGTGCGCGGCGGCTTTGCGGAGGTCACTCGTCTCGGCGCGAAGCCGCCGGAGTTCGATCTAGAATGTCCGCTGATGAGCCTGCCCGCCGTCTTCGAGACAACGATAGATACGGTTCCCTGGCCGGGCGCCTACCTGGCCGCCGACCCCGAACTCGCCTTCGAACGCCGCAAACAAACTCCGTTTGTCCGCCCCGATCTCGATCCAGGCCAACCGCCCCTGCGAGTAGGCCTGGCCTGGGCGGGCAATCCCCGCTACAAGGCAGATCGCGAGCGTTCCATCGCGCTCAAGACGCTGCTCCCGCTGCTGCACACACTCGGCGTCAACTGGATTTCCCTGCAAAAAGGCCCGGCGGCCGAGCAGGTCGCCGCCGTTCACAACAAGGTCTTCCTGTGGGATGGATCAAGCAGCGAGCGCGATTTGGCCGAAACCGCCGCGCTCGTAGCAACCCTCGACCTGGTCATCACCACCGACACCTCGATCGCCCACCTTGCCGGCGCCATGGCCAAACCCGTCTGGATTCTGCTCCCGCACCTCGGCGACTGGCGCTGGATGCAGGAAGTCGGGACCACTCCCTGGTACCCCACCGCCCGCCTGCTCCGCCAAAGCTCCCCCGGCGATTGGCCTGGAATGGTCAACCGCCTGATCGATGAGCTGGCCGCCTTCCGAAGGTTCTCAGTGGCGTCAGGGATCCGACTCGCGGCGAATGAACCTTCGCCGGCAGTCGCCTTTCCGGCCTGAATTCGAATCACACAAAAAATACTCGCGAGACTCTTGACAAAGAGTTCTCTATAAAATAGAGTACTCCTTGAGTTGAGAAGACGGCCCACCGGACCGTCCGCCAACCGCCAAAACCGTCAACTTCCCGACCTGATTCGGGAGAAAGGCAGGCCGACCGCATGAATGACCTATCGGCGTTAGCCGTTGCCGTACCATCCGCGACGCTACCCCTTGAAGTCGATTCGCTGGTCAAGCGCTTCGGCAATGTGACCGCTGTCGACCACATCTCACTGAATCTCAGCGCGGGAGAATGCCTCGGCCTGCTGGGGCCAAACGGAGCAGGCAAGAGCACCCTCATCCGCAGCATTGTTGGCCGCGTGATTCCCGACGCGGGCCGTGTGACTGTCTTCGGCTTTGAGGCCGGCTCTGCCGCGGCGCGTGAAACCCTGGGATGGGTGCCGCAGGAAATCGCCCTCTATCCGCGCCTGACGGCAAAGGAAAATCTTCACTCTTTCGGACGCTATTACGGCCTCACCGGCAGCAAGCTGAACGAGGCCGTCGCCTGGTGTCTTGACTGGGCCGCGCTTCAGGATCGCGCCAACGAGCTGGTCCGCAACCTTTCCGGCGGAATGAAGCGCCGGCTCAACATGGCTGCTGGCCTCATCCACCATCCCCGCCTGGTGCTCATGGATGAACCTACCGTGGGCGTCGACCCGCAGTCGCGCAATCGCATCTTCGAGATGATTGAGGCGCTTCGCGACACGGGCATGACGATCATCTACACCACCCATTACATGGAAGAGGCGGAGCGGCTGTGCGATCGCATCGCCATCGTCGATCACGGCCGCATCGTCGCGCTCGACACCAAGGAAGCGCTGGTTCACAACGCATTCGGATCGAGCAGCCAGGTGCTGGCGCGGTTCGAGGGCGCGGACGGGAAAGTGGCCGTCTGGGTCGCCGAACACGGCGGGCGGATGGCTGATTCCCCGACCGACTCCACGGCCCAGTTCACGGTGCAGCACCCCAGCGAAATTGCCGCTCTGCTTGACGGCGCATCCGCGGCGGGCCTCGAGCTGATGGACCTTTCGCTGCGCCGCCCAAACCTTGAGTCCGTGTTCCTGCACCTTACTGGAAGGGAGTTACGCGATTGATCTTCCCCATCGTACGTACCGCCATGGTTTCCCTGCGCCGCGATCGTGGTTCGCTGGTGCTCAGTTTCGTTGTGCCCATCGCCTTCTTCTCCATGTTCGCCATCATCTTTGGCAGCCAGCACGACACCGTGGGGAGGGTCAAGATCATCGTCGCCGACCAGGACCAGAGCCGCGCCTCGCAGCAACTTGTAAAGGGCCTTGAGAACGAGGGCTCGCTAGTCGTACTGCTGAAGCCGGCCGCCACCAAGAGCCAGCCGCAGCCCGCCGACTACACAGCCGCCACCGCCGAGGCCGCGGTCAAGGCAGGCGACGTGTCTGTCGCGCTCCTCGTGCCCCAGGGCTTCGGCGACCATCCAATTGCCTTCGGTGGCGGCGCTGCCGGCCCGGCGATACAACTGCTCTACGATTCGAGCGACCAAATTGCGCCGCAGATGGTTGGCGGGCTGTTACAAAAAGTCGCCATGACATCAATGCCAGCCACCATGGCCGAAGAAGGCATGAAGTATTCCGAGCAATACATCGGCAGCTATACGCCCGAGCAGCAAAAGAAAATGAAAGACGGCCTGGAGCAGTTGCAGGCGCTACAAAGCCGTCAAGACGCTGGCGGCGCCGCTCCGGCTGCTTCTGGCGCTTCCGGCGACGGCGGAATCATCGCCGTAAAGCCACGCTCCGTTGTGGGAGAAAACAAAAACAACCCCATCCTGTCCTTCGAGGCCGCAGCCGTTGGCGTCATGTTTTTGCTTTTCACGGCTAGCGGTTCGGCAGGCGCATTGCTTGAAGAAGCCGAGAGCGGCGCACTCGACCGCGTGCTCGGCTCACGCATCGGAATGACCGGGCTGCTGACCGGCAAGCTGGTGTTCAACATGCTGCTGGCCTTCACGCAACTGACCTTGATGTTCGTCTGGGCGTGGCTGGTCTTCAAAGTCGATCTGCCCAGCCATATCCCCGGCTTTGTCGTAATGGGCCTTTGCACCTCTTTCGCCGTGGCCGCCTTCGGCATGCTGCTGGCCAGCATGTGCCGCACGCGCGCGCAACTGGGCGCACTCTCCACGCTGCTGATTCTGGTCATGTCCGCGATTGGCGGCAGCATGTTCCCGCGCTACCTCATGCCAGAGGGCATGCAGAAGGCCGGCTTGTGGACCATCAACGCCTGGGCAATCGACGGCTTCACCAAAGTGTTCTGGCGCGATCTGCCGGTTACCGCGTTGTGGCAGCAGGTGTCCGTACTGCTGGCCGTCGGCATCGTGCTGTTCGCCCTGGCGCGCAGAATCGCTCGCCGCTGGGAGTACGCATAACCGCAACTGCCGCCGCGCCTCACCACCTCCACTGGCAAAGAAAGAGAGCATCTGCAATGACCAACATTGAGCAACAAGACCTCAAAGACAGGCTCAACCTGATCGAGAACATGATCGCCGAGGGTCGCCGCTCCACCGAGAGCTGGGGCTGGACCTTCCTTCTCTGGGGGGTGGCGTATTACGTTGCCATTCTGTGGTCCACCACGGGGTTTGGATGGACTCTCTGGGGCCACAACTATCTGGCATGGCCAGTGACCATGATCGGCACCTGCATTCTGACCGTCGTGCTCGCCATGCGCAAGCATGGCAGGCAAGCTTCCACCACCATGGGCCGCGCTATCAGCGCAATCTGGATTGCCATGGGCATCTCCATGTTCACGCTGTTGCTGTCCCTGGGTTTGAGCGGCAGGGTTGACCAGCAGACGTTCGTGGCCGTGATTGGCGCCATGCTGGGCACAACCAATGCTGCCTCCAGCATGATTCTCAAATGGAAGATGCAGTTCGCCTGCGCTGTTGTCTGGTGGGCGGCAGCGGCCGCAGCCTGTTTCAGCACCGTGACGCAGAGCACCATGGTGTTTCTCGCGGCCATTTTCTTCTGCCAGATCGTCTTCGGAATTTACGGAATGATCGCGGAGGCTCGCGAGCGCAAACAGGGTGCCAACCATGCCTGAGCTGCCGGAACTCAATCCCGTGATCCATGGGAAGCTGCGCCTGGCTCTGCTCTCGCTGCTCTCAGGGGTGGAAGAAGCAGAGTTCACCTGGCTTCGCGCCAAGACCGGCTCCACAGACGGCAACCTGGGCGCGCAACTGCTCAAGCTTGAGGAAGCCGGCTACGTGGCTATTGAAAAGAGATTCGTCCAGCGCAAACCGCAGACGCTTTACCGCATGACGGAGCTAGGGCGGCAAGAGCTTACCGACTATGTGCAGGCGTTGAAGCAATTGCTTGGCGCCGCAATCGAAGCCTGAAGAGCACCAGAATGCTCAGCTCGCGGCCAGGTCCATCCGCACCCGCTTCATGATTCCCAAATAGTAAGCCAGATTGTGGATGGTGTTCAGCGTTGCCGACAAAGTCTCGCCCGCCTGCATCAGATGGCGCAGGTAAGCGCGCGAGTAGCGCCTGCACACCATGCAGTCGCAAGCGGGATCGGGCGGACCTTGGTCCTCAGCATATTTTTTGCCCTTGATGTTGAGCCGGCCCTCGCTGGTGAAGAGCAGCCCATGGCGCGCGGCTCGGGTAGGCAGCACGCAATCCATCATGTCCACGCCCATGCGCGCATACTGCTCGATTTCGTCCGGATAGCCGACACCCATCACATAGCGCGGCTTGTTCGCGGGCAGCAGCGGCAGCACTTCTGAGATCATCTCCAGCGTCAGTTCGCGCGGCTCACCCACGCTCAAGCCTCCGATGGCGTAGCCCCCAAACCCGGAACCGGCGTCGTCCATCTCCACCAGCCGTTCAGCGCTTTCACGGCGCAGATCGCGATACATGCCGCCCTGCACGATGCCAAACAAGCTTTGCGTTTGGCCGCCCAGTTCTTCATGCCACACCACCTTTTCGCGATGGGCCGTGAGATGGTCGAGAGATCGCCGCGCCCAGGCCATCGTCAGGCGCAGACTCTCCTGTGCGCGGCTGCGGTCGGCGGGATATTCAGTGCACTCATCGAAGGCCATGACGATATCCGCGCCCAGTGCGATCTGCACGTCCATGGAGTGCTCGGGAGTAAAGAAATGGCTGCTGCCGTCGAGGTGCGAGCGAAAGCGTACGCCCTCATCGCTCACCTTGCGCAGTTGTGCGAGCGAGAACACCTGAAACCCGCCTGAGTCGGTGAGCAGCCCGCGCGGCCAACTGATGAACCTGTGCAACCCTCCCATGCGGCGGATAGCTTCGTGGCCGGGACGCAGATAGAGATGGTAAGTATTGCCGAGAATAATCTCAGCGCCCAGTGTCTCCAGCACATCCTGCGCGACAGCCTTCACCGATCCGGCCGTGCCGACAGGCATGAAGACGGGAGTTTCAACGGTTTGGTGAGGAAGGACGAGTTGGGCGCGCCGGCCACCGGCTTCGGTCTGGTTGAGGAGATTGAAGTCAAGGGCCACTTGACGATTCTAGGGCCTCGGGGTCCCTCAACTTTCAGTTCGTGGTTTCTAAATCGTTCGTCCCAATGCTCAGCGTATAAGGCTCGGTACGACTTCCGGCTGGAGACCTGTCTCCAAACGGGATGACAGTCAGATCTGGGCAGCTTTCCCAACGCCCTTCCAGGCCTCGCTTTCTGTGATTCCTGTGGCGTTCATAAACCGTTGTCGAAGGGCTGCCTCACCCGAGCTTCCTGGCTTGAAGTTCTCCGTGTTGATCTCGTCATCGCTCAGATTCACCATGGCAAAGATTTCGGCGCAGTCACTCACGCTCGGTACCTGCTCCAGGCCCAGACGAAATATCACGAAGGGTAAGAACGCCATTAAAGCCCTGTAGCCCGGGGTCCTGTTGAGGATCAATCCTGGTTCAATGGTGTCCCACGCGAGTGGCCACCTTTGGGCAACCGCCTTGAAATAGTTGAAGATCGTCTTCGTTATCTCCTCGTCGCGATCCTGGAGGAACATTTTGCGGAAAACTAGGTTCTTTGCCCTCACCTCCCCTTCGGTGGGAAGCGGTATCTTCCTTTGGCCCCATTGGAAAAGCCCCCTGTCCGAACGCTTCGCGTGGTCCAAATCTGCGAGAGGATCCGTCGAGACCATCGCTAGGATTGGCTCGACGAAGCCAGCTTGGGTGATAAGTTCCTTCGCCTTGTCCTCCGCAGTTCCAAGGAGCTTTATGCGTCCCTTGAATGGGCTGTCGGAGCGTGTATCTGCAACCCGTGCTATGTTGTGGCAGGTCTTTTGGGGGCTGCGCGATTCCGCGTACTCGTAAAGGTCGTAAACCAGCGACTTAGACACCTTCGTTTGGGTCAAGTTGATGACGGAGAAGAGCATCGCTTGTTCTTGCGTCTCCATACTCACAAAGATTGTTGTATTGAGCTCGAATGTACCGTCGGTGAATCCTTGCAGACCCTCAAGGCGGTGTTGGCCGTCAATTATTTTTGCCACGCTTTGGCCAATACGAAGCCGAATCGTATTCCTCTCCGGGTCGAAGGATGCGTCGTCGGGCCCGATGGCAATGATTACGCCTGTTGGGAACGAAGCGTCGACGGTACGGACGTACTTTGCGATTTGCTTTTTTCGGCGCTCATTTAACGGGCGCTGGATCCCAGAGATCACCTCGACGTCGCGCTCACCGCGTTCAATTTTGCGAATGTCCGCCCAACACATCTGCCTCAGATCCTTGGAATTGATCGCTGCAACAAAGAAGGTCCCGATTGGTTGGATCACGGGAATGCACGGAAAAATCTTCCAGACAGGCTCAGTCATCGCGGTTCTCCCATCTTGGAGTCGAGATTCCTATAGTCATTCTCAATCGTGTCCAATGCGTCGTCAGCCTGCAACCTGCTGGCGTCCAACAGCGTAATGAGAAAGACGAGAACGATCACTAGAGCGACCGCATAGACCGAGCAGTTCTCGACGAGGTAGGAATACTTGTCGTGCAACAAGCCATCATTGACGAGCTTTAGAAGCACGTACCCAGCCTGGGCGGCCAGCGCGATTCCGAATACTAGGACCGTAATCACTTGTCGACCCGAGAAGGCCTCCAGTCCGTCGTCTTTACTTACGAGCCGCATCGACCCAACAAGCAGGGATGCACTAACGGCGAAAAGCTCTCCGTGGCGAATCAGCGATGGACTGTTCAATTGTCCGGAATTGAGCAGGTTGATGCCAGCCCCGACGAGGAATGACAAGCCGACCCCTATAAATGTGTAAAGGAGCCAGACCGATGCTTCCCTGAGATTCTTGGGTGCACCTTTGCGGATTACCGTAACGAGCGATCTGCGTTTCTGGGTTCGTTTCATCAGTAGTTCTTTATGAGAAGTTCCGAAACCGGTACCCGCTTCCCCTTGCAACTGACGAATCGTTGCACAGGAACGCTGACCATATCAAAGTTTGCGTAGAGCGCCCTGATGGAGTCAACATCCGCATTCGACATGAGGAAGCTAGCGCCCCGATTATCAACTTGTTTCACGTTTTCCGCAAGCCTTTCCTGTGCCTTCGAGTCGAAGCGGTCTGAGGTGTAGTGCGTGAAGTACGCAGTACCATTGAGGGCTGGATACGGAGGGTCAAGGTAGACAAAGTCCGAGGCGGCTACATTCGCCAGAGTCTTGGAGAAGTCTCCGTGAGTCAAGGTAGCATGGGAAAGGGCCTTTGCAATCGCTTGGAAATCCTCTCGCAGGGGCATGGTCGGGCGATCCTTACTACCTTTTGGAACATTAAATTGCCCCTTGGTATTCACGCGGAAGATTCCGTTGAAGCAGGTCTTATTAAGGTAGATGAATCTTGCGGTTTGGGCGGCAGAATGCCTCAGTCTATTGTAGGCGTCGCGGGTTCGGTAGTAATGGGCGCTGCTGTGGCTCTCAATATGCTTCTTGAGTTCCCCTCTGACGGCGTCTGCGTGATCCCGAATGCCTTCATAGGCCGCGATGAGAAAGGGATTCGCATCTGACAACAGAGCGTTGGTTGGGCCCACTTTGAAAAAGAGCGATCCCGCACCAAGGAAGGGCTCGACGTATCTTCGACGACACATGTCGCTTGGCAGATGGGAAACTAGTAACGGAATAAGCTTGCGCTTACCGCCAGCCCAACTGAGAAAAGGCTGCGCCCTCAGCGTGGTTTCCTCGCGCGGGATTTCGCTTTTCTCGGCTGGCACCTGACTTGCCTTTGATCCTCTCTGTTGAATAACGGTGCTCGGAACTGGTGGAATTCGCGAAGCTCGGTCACTTACCCATACGGCCGAAGCGGATCAGCAGTCCGGCCCGCCCAACGCGCGGCGTGCCCAGCGTGGTGGTGGGTGTCTTGCCCACTTCGATCTGCCGATTGAGCAGGTTTTCCCCGGCCGCGAAGACCTGGAAGCGCTTGCCGAAATCGTGCGAAGCATAAGCGTCGAGACGGAAGAAGCCTGCCAGCAGGAAAGTATTGGCGTCGTCGTCGTACTGACGGCCGCCGAGCCTTCCTTGCAGATTCAGCGTTCCCAACCTGGGCCGGAAAGCGCGCACGTTCATGGTCGCAAGATTGCGGGCTACCTCTGGAATCCAGTTGCCCAGGTCCTGAGTGCTGCGTGTCACGGTCGCATGAGCATACTGGTAGCCTCCGTCGACGGCCAGCCAACGCAGGGGAGCAAGCTCGTAGTCGAGGGAAATGCCTTTGCTCTCGATCTGCCCCAGGTTTTCCCGCTTGAGCAGGATGGGCGACGATGTCGGGTTGGTGGTTACCGCAACAATGGGACGGTTGACCTGAGTGAGAAAGTAGCTGGCGCGGACGGCGCCCCAATGCTGCTCGGTGGCCAATCCCGCCTCCCAGCCGGTGGCGCGCTCGCTGAGCAGGCTGCCATTGGCGAGGGTGAGTTCATTACCCACCTGCGTGGAGCGGTAGAGTTCGTTGGGCGATGGCGCGCGAAAGGCGCGAAAGGCCGACGCCGACGCCGCCCAGTGCTCGAAGATCTTGCGCGAAATGCCGACCCGGGGGTCGAAGACGCGCTGGCCAAACTGCGGAGGCTGGCTGGCGGTTGGAACCCAGCTTGTCCCATTCCATTCCAGGTCCTGTCCGTCGTAGTTCTGGAACCAGTCCAAGCGCCCGGATGCAGTCACCGTCCAGCCTGCATGAACCCACATAGCTTCCGCGTAGCCGGCGGAGTCGCGTTGGTGGTCGTGCAGGTTGGTTAACGCGGCAGTGGCTCCATAGGTCTGCTCGTTGTCCCAAACGCGCACGTCGTGGCTGTCCGCGCCTGCCACCATCACCAGGCTCGCACCGAGAGGCTGGGTCCAGTGAGCCGCGGCGCCGAGTTCGTTCTCCGGCGTGTGCGAAAACCGTGTTTGAATCTCTCCGCAGCGGTATGTGCAGCTCGGATCAGCGGTCGTTGGTGTGTTGTTGATGCTCGAAAAGATCTGCCGGTAGTGCTCGGCGGAACCGTAGAACCTCAACCCAAGGACACCCGGATGCGAGCCCGGACCTCGCCAGTCGCCGCCCGTCGCGTAGCGCCAAAGCCGCGTCGCGTTGGTCTGGTCGGGCGTGCCGTTATTACGCGCGTCATTGAATCCGTTGCTGCGCACAAAAAGCCTCAGCGGACCCTGATTATGCTCGGCCAGCACCAGTCCGTTCTGGCTGTGTACGTCGCTGGGCAGGTCCACCGGGCCGCGCTGGTAAGGAGATTCCTGGATATATCCGTCCGTTCCCAGCACGCCGCCGGCAGCAAGCAACCCCCAGGGCCCTAGCTTGTCTGCAAGCAGCAGGCTGTCGTCGTAAGTACCTTCCGCGCCGTAGCTCGAACGCAACTCGGCGACGCCGGCGGTTGGGCGCACCGGGACCACGCTGACTACACCGCCGATGGCGCTCGATCCGTAGAGGTCGCTGGCGCCGCCGCGAACCAGCTCGATGCGGTTGATTGATAACTCCGGTTGCTCCTGCCAGTGAATCCACCCGGCGAAAGGGTCGTTCAGAGGGACGTCATCTTCCGTGATCAGCGTGCGGCTCGCGGCCGTCGAGCCCAGTGCGCGCAGACTGAGCCCTTGCGAGGAGGGATTCGCAACCAGCGAACTCGACCGGCGAAAGAGCTCCACGCCGGGAAGCTGCCGCATCTTTCCGTCCAGGGTTATAGAAGCGGTGGTGTTGAGCGCGGTCTGCGAGAGCTCTCGGGTGCTTGCCGGGCTTTCCAGCGATCCCAGCGGAGTGCGATAAGCCGTGACCGTTACCTGCTGATTGCTGCTCGCGGGGGATAGTTTAATCACCGTGCCGGGGTTGAGTTGAAACGCCTTTTCTTCGAATCCCAGTGCCGCAATCCGCACCGCGCAAGGGGCGGCGCACGCCACCGTCAGCATTCCCTTCGCATCGCTCCGTCCCAGCAGTTTTCCCGCGGAATCCCGCGCAATAGCGCCCACCAACGCCGCGCCGCTCGAGTCCTCAACGGACACCGTGATTGTCACCGGGTCTCGTGCGCTAAGCGCCGCCGGGGCAATCGCCATCCCCGCCAGCGCCAGCGCGCCAACCATCGCTTTGAATCCGGACCACCGCATCGGCTGTGCTCTCAGCGTTCTGATGTAAGCTGTCCAGCAATTGTGACACGGCCATTCCACTTCCGGCATCCATATTCCGAGGCGCAATCTCATTGAGCGGGATCAGGACGAAAGCGCGCCGTGCCAGGCGCGGGTGCGGAATCTCGAGGCCAGGCTCGCTCATCTTCATGTCGCCAAAGAGCAAAATGTCCAGATCGAGTGTCCGTGGGCCATTCGCGAAGCCTGCCTCGCGGTCGCGCCCAAACTCCTTCTCGATCTCCAGCAGCTCTTGCAGAAGCTGTTGTGGCGCAAGCTCCGTATCAAGAGCCACCACCGCATTCACAAAGCGCGGCTGCTCGGCGAATCCAACCGGTTCGGTGGAGTAGAGCGAAGACCTTCGCGTGACCCGGCCCAGCGATTCAAGACGAGCAGCAGCCGCGGCCAAAGTGGCTTCGGGCGCGCCAGCCCAACTGGCCAGGTTCGCGCCCATCCCGATGTATGCGGTCCGCATGAGTTCCAGACTATCGCGGAGCCCGTCTAATCCTCCCGCAGCGCCTGCATCGGCTCAATCGAAGCAGCCTTGCGCGCCGGAAGAAGCGCCGATGTTAATCCAATGATCGCCAGCGCCAGCACCACAGCCCCGTAGGTACCCAGATCCAGCGGCTGCACGTGGTAAAGAAAGCTGGTCACCAGGCGTCCGGTTGCAAAGGCCAGCACCAGTCCCACGCCCAGCCCCGCGCCCACCAGGATCGATCCCTGGCGCAGCACAAGTCTCGCCACACTCACCCGCGTTGCGCCCAGAGCCATCCGCACGCCGATCTCGCGTTTGCGGTAGCTGACCAGTTGCGACAGCACGCCATACAACCCCGCAAAGACCATGGTCACCGCAAGCCCCGCGAACGAGCCCACCAGGTACAAGCCCAGCCGCTGGCTGAAGGTGTTGCTCTCCACCACTTCCTGCATCGATTTGAACTCATCCAGCGCAAAGCCGGGCGCGATCTGGTGGAAGACAGAGCGCATCTCCGCTGCCACGGGAATGTCGCCGCGCGTTTTGACCACAAAGTTCACCTGCGTTGTCAAAAGCGCCTGGTAGAACAGCGAAGTGGTAGGAACCTGCTGCATCGGCAAAAGAACGAGCGGTTGCGGATCGCCGCCAACGGTCCTGTCCACCTGGTCCCCGAGAATCCCCACGATCGTATACGGCTTGATCATGCCTGTGCCTTTGCCGCCCAGGTCGATCTGCTTTCCGATGGGGTCCTTGCCGGGAAAGTATTTTTTGGCAAGCATCTCATTGATCACAATTGCGAAGGGCGCCGACAGAACATCCCCGTCACCAATCATCCGCCCGCGCACAATCGGAGTGCCCATGGCTCGACCGTAGTCACCGCTCACCGCAGTCACCTGGGCATTCATCAGGTTGGCCGGATCCTTCGCCTGGCCGACAATCTCAAAATCCGAACCAACATTCATTCCCGCCAGAGGTGGCGATGTGATCAACGCTGCGCTCTCCACACCCGGCTCCTGCCGAATGCGATCGAGCACCGGCTGATAGGTCAGCGCGGCAACGGATGGCGGCGCATTGGCTGTGTCTTCTGAGACAGTCATCGAAGAGAATCCGGCCGCGTCCGCCGGCATGGCTGAGAAAGTGGTCACATGCGCGGTTTCAAACCCCAGTCGCGATTGTTCCAGGTTCCACAGCGTGTGGAACAGCAACCCGGTTCCCACCAGAAGGAGCGTTGAGAGAGCAACCTCGCCCGCAACCAGGCCTCCGCTCAGCCTGCCGCTCACCGTGCGCGAGCCAATGCCCCGCGAAGCCGCCTGCAGCGCAGCTTGGGGGTTCACGCGCGCCACCAGCAGCGCGGGAAGCAGAGAAGACAGCACAGTGGTAAGAATGGCAATGGCTGCCAGCGCGATCAATACCGTCCAGTGGAGAGAGATCGCGTCGGCGCGCGGAATGGTTCCATCGGGCAATTTGTGCAAAGCTACCATCGCAAGCTGCGCCAACCCGACGCCCACAGCGCAACCCAGCAGGCTCAACGCCAATCCTTCTGAGAGCATCTGGCGGATCAGCCGCTTGCGGCTCGCACCCAGGGCCGCGCGCACCGCGAACTCCTGCTGGCGGCCGAGGCAGCGGGCAATCAGCAGATTCGACACATTGGCGCATGCGATCAGCAATACGAGCGCAAGAGCTCCCAGCAACCCATACAGAACCGGGCGCACCGGACCCGTAAGAATCTCCTGATAAAGCCCGCTGCTGAATGCGATTGTTCCATGGTCCTTGGTCTCGGGAATATGCGCGGCAATGGCATCCAGTTCGCGCTGCGCCTGTGTCACGGTGACACCCGGACGGAGCACTCCAATCACGTTGAAGAAGTTGTAACCGCGGTCCTTGAGCATCTCCGGCGACGGTTGCACGGGCATCCACACGCCCTTCTCCATATCCGCGCCCATCGATTCGGGAAAATGGAATGTCCGCGGCATTACGCCCACTACCGTGCGCGCCGCTCCGCCGATCCTCACCGTTTGCCCAACAATCCCCGGATCGGCGTGAAAACTCCCTCGCCACAAGCCCTCAGAAAGCATGACCACCTGCGGACCGCCGGCTTGGCCCTCGGCTTCGATAAACGTGCGGCCCAGGATCGGCCTTACCCCCAGCATGGAAAACAGATTGGTGGTCACGCGCGGGGCAACCGCGCTCTGCGAGCCATCCGGTCTCTCCATCACGGCCACATCTTCCGAATAGCCGGCCACCTCAATCAGCAGCTTCGACTGCGCGCGGACGTCGCTATAGTTCATCCACGAGGTGGTTCCAAACTGCGGCTTGTCGCTCTTGGGCCCGATGTAGAGAAGGCGATCGGAATGAGCATAAGGCAGCGGCCGCAGCAGCACAGTCTCGATCACCGTGAAGATCGCCGTGTTGGCGCCGATGCCCAGCGCCAAAGTGAGGATTGCCAGCACTGCAAGCCCCGGCGTCTTGGCCAATTGCCGGAACGTGTAGCGAAGATCGTAAAGCAATGTCTGCATGGCCGCCTCCAGGACACACTTGTACGCATGAAGATTAATGCACTTTCACCGCCAAAGCCAGCATTCGGTCAAGATCAAATTTCTCAACTGGCTACCCCGCTTACCCTTGCGGGGAGATCGACCGCATCCGTCCAGAATCGCAAGCCGGTGTCCGCAAATGAACACACCTTCTCAGTCCGGAAGCTGATTCAGCGCGGAGTTCATGGGACAGAGACAGGGATAGGGCAATCGCATGAACCAGCCTTGATGACGGCTACGATTCCTTTCCTCGCCAAACCGGGTCGCGTTCCGTACTTCGTCCCGGAGGGACGGTTCGACAATAGCCCCGGATGAAGTTCGCTTTAGCGAACGCAATCCGGGGGAGGCGTCAGGACGATTCTGCCCGCCCTGTAGGGGCGGAACGAACTGCCGCCACATCTTCATGGGTGTCCATGCATTTGCCTTAGGGACAGGAACAACCCGAAGCCGCTTTCTGCTAGCATCCCTGTTGGAGACTTTTCCGCATGGACGCTCTTACCAGTGCGAGCCTTGGCGCCCGCCGCAATGAAGACATCGCTCTCGACCTGCTTAAATTCGTAGCTGGCACCGCCGGCGTGGGCCGCCCCGCCGTTGCCTCCACCGGATTCAGCGGCGCCTCCGCGGCCAAGCCCGAGGAGCACGTGACCCAGTTGCTTGAGCTTTACAGCCGCTGCCTGAAAGCGGTTGAAGGCAAGGGAGCGGTCGCATAGCAGGCCAGCCCATCCTGCGTGCCGCCGTAGCCGGGGTCGGCGCTTTCGGCCGCAACCACCTCCGTGTCTATCGCGAAATGGAGACGGCATGCCAGGGTGTCGCTCTTGTGGCAGCCGTGGATCCGGATGCAACCCGTGCCGCCGAAGCCGCTGCGAAATATTCGATCCCCGTCTTCGCCTCGGTGGACGAGCTGCTCTCCGCCGATCTCAAGCTCGACGCGGCAACCGTCGCCGTTCCCACAGTCCATCATCACGCCGTTGCTTCGCAGTTGCTCGACGCGGGCATCGACCTGCTGGTTGAAAAGCCACTGGCAGCCTCGCTCGCCGAAGCGGACGATCTAATCGCCAGAGCCGCTGGCGGCAATCGCATCCTTCAGCCCGGTCATCTCGAGCGCTTCAATCCCGCCGTGCTCGCCGTCGAACCCAAGCTTCGCCGCCCCATGTTCTTTGAGGCGCACCGGCTCTCCGTCTTCACCCAGCGCTCGCTCGATGTCGACGTGGTGCTTGACCTGATGATTCACGATCTCGACATCGTGCTCACTTTCGCCCGCTCGCCGGTGCGCGAGGTGCGCGCAGTGGGCCTGCCGATTCTTTCGCCCAAGGTAGACATCGCCAACGTCCGCGTCGAATTCGAGTCCGGCTGCGTGGCCAACTTTACCGCATCGCGCGTGTCCACTGAGCGCGTCCGCAAGCTGCGTTTCTTCGAGCCGCGCCAGTATGTTTCCATCGACTACGCTCGCCGCGACGTGCTTGTGATCCGTGTGGATTCGGGCGCAGGCAAGTCCTCTCCGGCCGAATTGATTGCGTCGCTGCCCCCGCAGGTTGCAGCAATGCTGCCGCCGGGTATCGCCGATGGAATTGCGTCAGGCAAGATCGACCTCAAGAAGATTGACCCAGCGATGATTGCGCAGTTTGCCGCAGCCGCGAAGATCGACCCCGCAGTGCTGGCGCAATTCACAGGCTCAGCGGAGTTGAAGGCCGGCCTGAGTTTCTCTAATCCCCCCGTAACGTCTGGCGAGCCGCTGCGCCTGGAGATCGAAGCCTTCCTCGATTCCGTTCGCACCCGCTGCGCCCCGCGCGTAACCGCCCGCCAGGGCCGCGATGCACTGGCATTGGCGCTGGAGATTCAGAGCGCGATGGCCACGCATGCGCACCGTGCCGGCCTTCAGGATTTCTTCCAGACCAGTACCTAGTGTCTAGTCTTTGTTCATATCAATAAATGACCTGTCATCCTGAGCGAAGCGTACTTCAGCGGAGTCGAAGGACCTGCTTTTCATCAGATGGCCGCACCTCAACTCCAAACAAGACGGACGCGAGGCCCTGAAACACCATTCAAGCGTGTCGCGTCAAAATCCTTGCTCGTCGCAAACCCGGCAGAACGCAATCAGCACGCCGATGGACAGCCGATTGTCGCCCTGCAGCGGCGAGTCGAAGGGAAAGCGATGCTGGTACTCGATGTACGGCATCGGCTTCTCCCATCGTTGGTCGGAGACCAGCATCACCAGCATCTGTGCGCTCGAATAGAACCCAAACGCGCCGCCACCCGCCCGGTAGCCAATACCGGGCTCCGCGTACACCTTGATATATTTCTTCCTCGGATTCTGCATCGGCCCGGGAAAGCGGAACAACGGCACCACGGCGGAGCCACCTGTAGAGAATCCGTTGTTCCCCTGCAGGCGGTCGTACTGCAGGTCGAGCGTGAAAGTGCCGCCAATTTTGCCTCCCACCACGGTGGTCGGTCGGCCATTGGCGTCGAGCCCGCCTCCTCCGCCGAAGGCCAAAAGCATGTCAAGAAAGCCCTTCGACTTATCGATGGGGATGATGCGCACTTCGCGAACGATTGCGCGATTGAAGACCAGTGTGGAGTTCGGCTTGCCCAGCGAGACCGCGGCCTCTTGTAGCAGTTTGCAGGTTAGCTCGTCGCTGGTGGCGTCGTGGTAATAGCAGCGTGCCTCTTGTTGTGTCCTGACCAGGATCAGGGTGCCCTGGCGGATTGCCCGGACTGCATCCCAATCCAGAGTCTGTGCTGCCAAACCGGATCCGGCCATCAGAGAAAGCAAGATGAAGAGAACAATGTGCTGGTTTCTCATGCCGTCATGCTAGCCGCGGGAACATGCAGAGTTGAAGCTGGCTGTGACACTTTCGCAAGCGTCACAGCCGCCCGACCTGTTCTTCTCACGCAATCCCCAACACGCGGTTGATAAAGCCCACAATGTATTTCCAAACCAGGTAGTAAGCCCCCATGGCGACCAGGAACCCCGGCGCAACCCACGCATACGGAATGCTGCAAGACTGAAACCAGACCAGCCCATGCGAGCCGATTTCGAGCACGTTAAGATGAGTAGCCACAAGCGCTCCGATCGGCGCCATCACCAGCGGCAGCACCGCGCCGTGCAGTCCCAGCGGATGATGCATTCGTGATTGCGAAGCCAGGTAGAGCATGTTCCATAGGCCGAACAGCGACGGCACAATTGCCATGGGAAAAATCATCACCTGCTCAATCGGAGTGGGTACCTCCATCACGATGCGCACAATGATGAACACGGTAAGGATCACCGGCAGTACCAGGGTCGGCGCAAAAATTCCGCCCAGGTAGGCGCGAAGATAAGGATGAGGTTTCATGGTGTTCTCCTTCTTTGCCGGCTCGCGTGAGCCCGCAAATCACGGGTAATAATTCACAGGTAGTACAGAAACACCGGGATCGCGGCCGGAAACAGTCCCGCCAATCCCAGCAACCCGGCCAGCAGCGCCCAGTCGTACCACGGCGTGGCCGCCTTGGAGTCAAGCCTCCGCAACACGGCGGGCCACAAATCGCGCCCAGGCCCGCGGCCTGGTTCCGGCTCACCCCCGGTGGGCGGCAGCGCATCCTGCAACAGCTTCTTCAAACGGTCTTGTTCGTCTGCATTCATGGTCTGATCCCCTGCTGTTCAAGGTCCTTTCTTAGCAATCGAAGCGCGCGAAACACGCGCACCTTTACAGCCGCAACTGAAATTCCCAGCGCCTCGGCCACGTCCTTGTGCGGCTGTTCCTCAATCACCGCGAGCACCGCCGCAATGCGCAGTTTCGGCGGCAGCCGTTGAAAGGCGCGCGCGGTCTTCTCGCGAATCTCCGCGGAGACAGCTGGATCGGCAACGGCTGGAGCCGGCGGATCGACAAGCAGCTCCGCCGTCCTCTCGATCTCGCCCCGCCTGCTCCGCATCCAGTCCAGCGCCGCGTGGGTAGCGATGCGCCGTGCCCAGCCCTCGAATCCGCGCGAAGGATCGAAGCGCGCGTGGGCGCGATGGATACGCCAGAAAGTCTCCACCGTCAAATCTTCAGACGCAGCGGGATTGCGCACGATGCGCAGAATCCATCCATACACAGCGCGCTGATGCTGATGGAAGAGCGTCTCGAACGCATCGATCTCTCCGTGGCGAAATGCATTCAGGACGCTGCTCGATTCGTTCTGCATTCGCCCATCCTCGTCCAGCGGTTCAATCCGTTGCGCCGGCCGCATTGAAACGCCGAATCCGAACCTTGCCATCGCGGATCTCATGCGCCGCCTCCGTGCCACGGCGTCAAGCGCGGTATCCAGCGAGGAACGTTTGCGGTGAACGCCGCATAGTCAACCGGAAACGTTCTCCGCAATGTCGGCTCTTCGTAAATCAAAACAAACAGGTGCATGACGAGCCAGACGCAAAGCCCGTACACAAGCAACCCGATATCGCCGAAGATTAGAGACTGGCCAAGTATCAACGATACGACCGAAACATACATTGGGTTACGGACAAAGCGATACGATCCGGTAACCACCAGCCGCTTGGTCGGATAGATGGGTGCCGGTGTGCCGATGCCCTGCAGCGCAAAACGCAGAAATGCTTCCAGCAGGAAGACGAACGCAATGGCCACCAGAACGCCACCTGCGACGCGAAGCGCCGTGAAACCAAAGAACGGTGCATGAACGCGACCCTTGCCGATCCACCACGGAACCAACCCAGCCACCGTTCCGGGAGCGACGAAAAGAAAGATGGCAGATCCCACAAGGGCGAAGAAGCGCGATTTACTCTCGACCGGGTTCGTTCCATTGCTTGCCATCGCGAGCTTCCTTTTTCCGTCTTCTAACTACCTTTACGGGTCTGCAGGACAAAAGGTTACATCGAGCACATCTTTACGCTCGTCGCCATCGCCGGCCTCTAACTCACGTTATGGGGAACTTCCCGGAAGATTACGCCGTATTAGAGAATGAATAGTTGCGGGCTACTCGCAAACCGAGTACAGTCCCGGATGATTCGGGCCGCTTTTGTGGAGGTTTCATTCCATGATCCACCTGTTGATCCTCTTCGCGCTTTACTTCCTGCCTGCCCTGATCGCGGGCAGCCGCCACCTGCACGAACGCACGGCGATCACGTTACTCAACCTGTTTCTAGGCTGGACGTTCATCGGCTGGATCATCGCCCTGATCTGGGCCATCACCGCGCCGTCGCCCTATGTGGTCTACGTTCGCCCGCCCTACCCGCCCCAGTATCGATAAGGGCTATTGAAGCGATTTACCTGGGCGCGTATCTCCTGCCCGATGCTTGACATCCGCACCCTGGCGCTTTAGCTTTGCCTTCCGGAGAGCGAATACGGAAACTCCTGCCGCCAAGCGCGGTAAGGGCTATTCGGAACGCTGATTTGGGGGTGCAATGAACAAACTTGCAGAGGGTCTGGCCGCCGCGGCAATTGTTTCGGCAGCGTTTCTTTCCACTATCGCTGCGCAGCAAGCGCCAAAGCCCGCATATCTTGACACCAGCTTGCCGCCTGAGCAGCGCGCCGCCGACCTGGTGCATCGCATGACGCTCGAAGAAAAGGCCACCCAACTCGTCAATCAGGCCCGCGCTATTCCGCGCCTCAACGTGCCTGCCTACGACTGGTGGAGCGAGTCGTTGCACGGCGTGGCTGTGAATGGGACCACCGAGTTTCCTGAGCCCATCGGCCTGGCTGCCACATTCGATGCGGCGGCGATTCACCAGATGGCCATCGTTATCGGAACCGAAGGCCGCATCAAGCACGCGCAGGATGTCCGCGCCGGCCACAGCAACATCTTCGAGGGGCTCGATTTCTGGGCGCCCAACATCAACATCTTTCGCGATCCGCGCTGGGGCCGCGGCCAGGAGACCTACGGCGAAGACCCGTTCCTCACCGCGAGTATGGGCGTAGCTTTCGTCACCGGCATGCAGGGCGACGATCCGCGCTACTACCGCGTCATCTCCACGCCCAAGCATTTCGCCGTACACTCGGGGCCAGAGCCGACGCGCCACAACGCCGACGTTACGGTCAGCAAGCACGATGAGATCGACACCTATCTGCCGGCCTTCCGCGCCACCGTTACCGAAGCCAAGGCCGATTCCGTGATGTGCGCCTACAACAGCATCAACGGCCAGCCCGCCTGCGCCAACGAGTTTCTCCTTCAAGATCAGTTGCGCGGCCATTGGGGATTCAAGGGCTACGTCGTCTCCGATTGCGGCGCGGTCATCGACATTCACGACGGCCACAAATTCAAGCCCACGCAGCCTGAGGCCTCGGCAATTTCGCTGCAGCGCGGCATGGACAACGAATGCGTCGACTTCACCCAGAAAGTGAAGGACGACCACGACTACAAGCCCTATCTCGATGCAGTCAAAGCAGGCTATCTGAAGGAGAGCGACATCGACGTTGCCGTCACGCGCCTCTTCACCGCGCGCATGAAGCTCGGCATGTTCGATCCGCCGGAGATGGTTCCTTACTCGAACATCGACGAAAAGCTTCTGGACAGCGCCGGGCATCGCGCGATGGCCCGCAAGATTGCCGATGAGTCCATGGTGCTGCTGAAGAACGACGGCGTGCTGCCGCTGAAGACTTCCGGCATCAAGATCGCCGTTGTCGGCCCGCTCGCCGATCAGACCAAAGTGTTGCTCGGCAACTACAACGGCGTCCCTTCGCACACTGTTTCCATTCTTGAGGGAATCCGCGCGGAATTTCCGAATGCGTCCATCAACTACGTCGCCGGCACGCAGTTCCTCGGCCACGACGCCGAGCCGGTCCCCGCATCCGCGCTTACGGTGGACGGCAAACCGGGAATCAAGGCCAGCTACTCCAAGCTCGACATGTCGAACCTGAACAATCCCTCGACCAGCAAGCCCGTGGCCGAGCGCGTGGAAGCGATCATCGATGTCACAGCCGGCAGTCTGCCGGCTGAAGCGGCGTCGGTAAAGCCTCTTGCCATCCACTTTGAGGGAATGCTCACGGCGCCGGTGACGGGCGACTACAACCTGGGCATGGCGGCGGCCGGCTTCTTCCGCATGAAGCTCGACGGCAAGAGCGTGACCTCGTCTTACGGCGGCAATGGCGAGGATGCCAAGCTGGGCCGCGTGCACCTTGAAGCCGGCAAGCCGGCGAAACTGGAGGTGGACTCGGCCTTTGGATTCGGGAACGATGAAATCAAGGCGAAGCTGATGTGGTCTAAAGTCGATCTCAAGCCCAATCCGGCAGCAGTAGCGGCGGCCAATTCCGCGGATGTGGTGGTCGCCGTTGTCGGCATCACCAGCGAGCTGGAAGGCGAGGAGATGCAGGTTGACGAGCCGGGCTTCAAGGGCGGCGATCGCACCAACATCGAACTTCCCAAGCCCGAAGAAGACCTGCTGGAAGCCGTTGCCGCAACAGGCAAGCCGCTCGTCGTCGTACTTACCAACGGAAGCGCGCTGGGCGTCAGCTGGGCCAAGGCGCATGCCAGCGCCATTCTCGATGCGTGGTATCCGGGTGAAGAGGGCGGCGCCGCGGTGGCGGAAACATTGTCTGGACGCAATAACCCCGCAGGGCGTCTGCCGGTAACTTTCTACAAAGATGTTAGCCAGTTGCCGCCGTTCGAGAGTTATGCGATGAAAGGGCGGACTTACAGATACTTTGAGGGCGATCCACTCTATCCCTTCGGCTATGGGTTGAGTTATACAAGCTTCTCGTATAGCGGACTTACTCCCCTCAGCGATGTTATTGCAGCAGGCGGCTCAGCTGCCTTCGAAGTTACTGTGACGAATACCGGTACCAGGGCGGGAGATGAGGTTGCGCAGCTCTATTTGGAATTTCCTGATGTCCCCGGCCGGCCGATTCGAGCCTTGCGCAATTTCCAGCGGATTCATCTCGAAGCAGGCGCTTCGCAACGGGTGCACTTTGAACTGCAACCGCGCGATCTGAGCATGGTCACCGAAGCCGGGAACCCGATTGTCGCCGAAGGGAAATACACCGTGTCTGTGGGCGGCGGCCAGCCGGGAACCGGAGCGCAGGTGCTGAACGCCACGTTCAACATCAAAGGAACGGTGACGCTGCCCGAGTAACAGCGAACGATTATTCTCGCGGGCCGGGATTCTTGCGGACCCCGGTCCCCGAAGGCGAGGGACCGGGGGCACCCGCAGTTTCGCTCCGCCGCACTCGGCGAATCTTCCCCGCGAATCAGAGCCCTCGACTACACTGGAAAGCAATCATGCGCCTCCCTGCCAGACTTCTCCTCTGCGTCGCCTTCGTTCTCACCGGTTGCTCCCACAATTCCTCGCCGCGCATCTCTGAGTCGGAGGCGCGAGCAGCTCGGGCCTTCGCGAGCTATAGCCACCAGGGGCCGCTGGCACTTCGCGCTTTTCTCGAGCAGTTTCCCAAGGGCGCGGACCTGCATGTGCATCTGTCCGGCGCGGTATACGCGGAGACGTTTATCCGCGATGCAGCCGAGGATGGGATCTGCGTCGATCCAGTTGGACTCAAGTTTGCCAAGCCTCCCTGCACCGGCAAGCTGGTTCCGGCGGCGGAGCTTTCCGGAAGCATGACGCCGGCGAACCAGGCTCTCTATGACAAGCTCATCGACGCCTTCTCCATGCGCAGTTTTGTGCCCGTGCCCAGCGAGAGCGGACACGACCAGTTTTTTTCCACCTTCGATCACTTTCGCGGACTCAAGGGAAACCACACCGGCGAATGGGTAGATGAGATAGCGGCGCGGTCCGCGGCCCAGAACCAGCAGTACCTTGAGCTCATGGAGACGCCGCCGTTCGACCACGCACGGCAAATCGTCAAGGACATCGTCTGGAATGACGACATGCCCGCTCTGCGGCAGAAGCTGCTTGCTCAGGGACTCTTCGACGAAGTTGCGGCGGATCGGGACGACGTGCGCGCAGCCGAGGCGCAGCGGCGGCAAATCGAGCACTGTGACACCACCCAGCCTGCGCCGGCCTGCCGGGTCGAGGTTCGCTACATTTACCAGGTGCTGCGCGGGTTTCCGCCACAACAGGTGTTTGCGCAAACTCTGCTCGGGTTTGAAACCGTGAAGCAGACCATGGATGCTCATCAGCCGGGCTTTGTCGGAATCAACTTTGTCATGCCCGAAGACGGCTTCATCTCTATGCGCGATTACACCCTGCAAATGAAAATGGTGGAATATCTCCACTCGCTCTATCCGCAGGTGCACATCAGCCTGCACGCCGGCGAGCTGGCGCCCGGTCTCGTCCCACCCGAAGGTCTGCGCTTCCACATCCGCCAGGCTGTTGAACTGGGTCATGCGGAGCGCATCGGCCACGGCGTCGACGTTATGTATGAAGACAACGCACCGGAGTTGCTGAAGCAGTTGGCTCAGAAGCATGTCATGATCGAAATCAACTTGAGCTCCAACGAGGGCATTCTGGGCATCGAGGGCGACCAGCATCCCTTCTCTCTCTACCGCCTGAACCATGTCCCCGTCGCGCTCTCCACCGACGACGAAGGCGTGAGCCGCATCGACCTCACCCATGAATATGTCCGCGCCGCGCTCGATTACAACCTCACCTATCAAGATCTGAAACAGTTAGCCCGCACCGGAATGGAGCACAACTTCCTGCCCGGCGATAGCTTGTGGGCCGCTCCCGACGTCTTCACGAATCCAATCGCGGCATGCAGCGGGGAAACGCCAGGCGCGGACAATCCCTCCCAGGGGTGCAAGACGTTCCTCGATGGAAGCGAAAAAGCCGCGGCCCAGTGGGAGTTAGAGCGGCGGTTCCGGGCGTTCGAGGCGAAATTCTGATTCTCCGGGCTCTTCTTTCGATCCGGGTGATTACCACGAAGGGTACTCATGGTGCGGATAGAAGTTACTGTTTGTATGAATAGTTGCTCTAATGAGGGATGCTTAATCTTCCGCGCACGTGCACAATGAATTACGCATTGTGCGGAACCAGCCAGTTCCTGTAACCAACGCAGCGGAGTTGCTTTCGTCTGGACAAGAGAGCCCTCTCTGGCAGAGGTTCGAAGATGTATTGGCCCTTCCAGGCGAAATTCGGCCTGGGTAACCTTTACGACTGTGCCGTCTGTTCTGGAGCCGGAGACCACCACCTCAACCGGATCCAGGAATCTAAGCTCTAAGCCTTGACACGGTAAGGCCGGCAAGTTTGCGGAAACAACCCGCAGGGCTGGCGTGTTTGTGTCTTAC
>Ga0302326_10007021_pt1 | contig 25176 bp, 19 predicted proteins | sample Palsa_T0_3_FD_202264 | JGI IMG/M metagenome (GOLD analysis project Ga0302326, IMG submission 202264) | Peat permafrost microbial communities from Stordalen Mire near Abisko, Sweden - Palsa_T0_3 | ecosystem: Environmental > Terrestrial > Soil > Palsa > Peat permafrost | place: Sweden: Abisko... | reverse complement strand
GACCATGTGATGGCGTTCGAGAACCATGAGAAAGCGGTGTGCGGTGCTCTTGTGCAGCGCCAGGGACGAGGCGACTTGCGCCAGCCCCAGCGGAACGTCGCTCTCGCCGAGCAGATCGAGGACGGCGAATGCTCTATCTAAAGCCTGAACTTTATAAGTACCTTGAGGGGGCGTGTCTCGCATTGTGGACCTCCATCCCGCCGATTGAACTTGTATTGAGTGTGCGACCGTGGACCATTTCGTGTCAATATCTAAGACGGCATACCATTCCCGGTAAGAACAAAAACACATCTGGCGCGTCCCGATATGGGTGGATTCTTGCCGATCAGTCTTGCTAACTAATCCTTTAGTTGGTAGTCTATTTCTACAGCGTTGCTCCCGATTGGGACCAACTCTTGAGGATTTGGTAACGCCGATGCCGCCGAAAAAATCCATCACGCTAACCGAAGCTGAGTTGAGGCTGATGAAGATCCTATGGCAGCGCGGCGAGTCTGTCGTGAGCGACCTGGTCGCGTCCATGCCGGACGGCGAAACTCTGGCCTACAACTCGGTGTTAACTACAGTGCGCATCCTGGAACAGAAGGGATACGTCGATCATCGCCAGGAGGGCCGCGCCTTCGTCTATCGCCCCTGCGTGGCGGAGCACGAGGCCAGCCGCTCCGAGGTGAGGCACGTCCTGAGCCGTTTCTTTGGCAACTCGCGCGAACGGCTGCTGCTCTCGCTCCTGGGTGACGAAGAGATTTCCGCAGAAGAGCTACAGCGGCTCAAAGAGGCGATTCAGAACGCAGCCGAGGACGGACTGGAAGGGGCGTAGCGCGATGGTGATGACCGGAAACTTCGTGAACCTCCTGACGGAATCAATCGTCAGCCTCAGGGATTCCCTGCTCGCCGCATCTCCCGAGTTTTCGCGCACTGCCGGCGCAATGCTGGTAACGGCGATCTGGCAGGGCGCAGTAGTTGCCGCTTGCCTGACGATCTGCCTCAAGCTGACCAACCGCATCTCCGCGGCGCTGCGCTTTGCGTTGTGGGGCGCGGGTTTTCTAGCGGTGGCCGGACTTCCCTTTTTACCGCTGGTCTTGCGTCTAACCACTGGAACGGCTGCTCAACCAGCGATAGGCATGACCGAGGCATCCGGCGGCCCTGAGCCATGGCTGCTGCTGGATATTCGCTGGAGCATCGCGCTTACCGTGGTCTGGGCGGCGGCTTCGCTCTACCGGCTGGCGGATCTTGCCGTACATTCGGTGCGCCTGCGCGGGCTGTGGAAGTCTGCTACGCCTGTGGAGCTGGCTGCGGAGATCGGTTCCCTGCTTGCGAAACGGGTTTCGTTGCAGGGACGCAAGCCGGTTGAGATTTGCACCACGGATGCGCTCGACCGTCCCAGCGTAATCGGCTTTCTGGCGCCCCGCATCCTTATTCCCACATGGCTCTTCGACCGGCTCACGCAGGGTGAACTGGAGCAGATCGTGCTGCATGAGACAGAGCATCTGCGCCGTGGCGATGACTGGACCAATCTGCTGCAAAAGCTGAGCCTGATTGTCTTTCCGCTGAACCCAGTGCTGCTCTGGATAGAGCGGCAGCTTTGCCTGGAGCGGGAGATGGCCTGCGATGAGGCTGTCATCCGCGTTACGCAAGCGCCGCGCGCCTATGCCGCCTGCCTGGCCAGCCTGGCTGAGCGGGGCATCGCACGGCGGGCTGAAGCGCTGTCTCTGGGGGCCTGGCAGCGACGGCCTGAGCTGGTTCGGCGGGTACATCGAATTCTGCGCCGCAGGAATGCTCTGGGGCCGCTGGGGGCTCGCAGCGTGCTTACAGTGATGGCTTGCGGACTGGTCTTTGGCACTGTGGAGCTGTCGCGCTGCCCGCAATTGATTGCCTTTACCGAGACTCCAGCAGTTGAAACTGCCGTGAGCCACCCTCTGGCCGCTCACGAGATTCCTGTGCGAATGCCGTTCCGCGCAGTGGACACCAGGTTTATTGAGCCTCGGCAAGATGCTGCGCCGTCCGGTTCGGAGCCCGCCAAGCCGTGTTCGCGAGAGTCCAAGGCCACCCGGACGGTACGCTCTGGAAGTTCGTTGGGAACTCCAAGCAAGTATCAGCGGGTTGAACTGAGCTCTTCGGCGCAAATGCTCTCTTCTAGGCCCTCCCCCGCCACGCTTGCCGAAGCGGAGCCCAGGCAGGAACTGCTGAAGGCGAAGACGACGGACACAGCATCGGTTCCGGCGCAGGAGCCGCAAGAGCAGAGCTGGATCGTCCTCACCACCTGGGAAGAGATCGACACTCCCGGGTTGGGTGCCGTACAGACGGATACCGCCACCGATCAACCTTCCGGCCTGCCTGCCGGGCAGGCGACGGAGAAGCTTCCGGGGCAACCGGCAAGCCAGGTGAAGGTCACTCAGCTGATCTTCAGGGTGGTTCCCGCAACTTCCAAATCTCACATGCCAACAGCCGTTCCCGTCCGCGGCGGCTGGTTGGTCATTCAACTCTAAACAGCAACTCTAACCACTCACGAGGGTATGTCCATGCCTGTATCAACTAATTCATTAGTCGCAAAGGTAAAGCGGTTCGGTTTTCCGCTCGGAGCCGTTGCGGCTCTTCTTTTGAGCGTTCCTTTCATCGTTTGCCACCAGCGGGTGAACGCGGCAAGCTACGCGTCTCCGCTGGATGACAACAGCGTTTCGTCGCTGGTTTCCTTGGACAATGCGGTCGAGGCGGTAGCCGCTCGAGTTACGCCCTCGGTAGTCAATGTCTCCGTAACTGCGCGTGTTACGGGCGACCAGGAAGGCGACGGCGATCAGGACGCCGGCAATGCTCCCAACGCTCCCAATGGGATTCCGCCGGGATTGCGCCAGTTCTTCGGCTTCGGCGGCGGCCAGCAAGGTCCGCAGCAGCCGCAGATTGAGCATGGCATCGGCAGCGGCATCATCGTTTCGCCGGATGGTTATATCGTCACCAACAACCATGTGATCCAGGGAGCGACGCAGATTCGGGTCACTCTGAATGACCGCCGCGTGTTGACCGCCAAGCTCGTTGGCGCGGACAAGCTCACCGATCTGGCTGTCATCAAGATCAATGAGAAGAACCTGCCCTGCATCGCCTGGGGCGACTCGACCAAGCTGCATCCCGGCCAGACAGTGCTCGCCTTCGGCAACCCATTCGGAAATTTCCCCTTCACAGTGACGCGCGGTATCGTGAGCGCGCTGGATCGCCCCAATCCATACTCCGATGACCGCCGCAAGCCAGGCGCCTTCATCCAGACCGATGCCGCGATCAACCCCGGCAACTCAGGCGGCCCGTTGGTGGATGCGCGCGGCGAACTGATCGGCATCAATACCTTCATCATCTCGGGCAGCGGATCGTTCGCGGGCGCGGGCTTTGCGATTCCTTCGCAGATCGTCAAGGCGACGGCGGACGAGCTCATCAAGAACGGCGCCGTGCATCACGGCTATCTCGGCATCAGCATGAACGATGTCACGCCGGAAAACGCCAGCTTCTTCAATCTTCCCGACGCGACCGGAGCGATTGTGAGCCAGGTAACGCCTGACTCTCCCGCCGGCCACGCGGGCCTGAAGAGCGGCGACGTGCTGCGCAAGTTGAATGGCGCTGAGATCGTCAACGGCGGCGCATTGCAAGTCGCAGTGAGCCAGGTTTCTCCCGGCGCCACGATCTCGCTCGGCATCCTGCGCGACGGCAAGCCGGAAACGGTCAGCGTAAAGGTGGGCGAGTTCCACGGAAATACGGAAGTCGCCGAAAATTCCGACTCCTCTGCCGGTCACGGCGGCAGAATTGGCGTGGCCGTCGACAGCCTCACTCCCGATATTCGGCAACAGCTCAACCTTCCTTCGCAAGTGAACGGCGCGGCCGTCGAGAGCGTGAAGCCCGGAAGCCCGGCGGAGGATGCCGGCCTCACTCCCGGAGATGTAATTCTGGAAGTCAACCGCCATCCAGTCGCGAATGCGGAGAACTTTGCCAACCAGGTGCATTCGGCTCCGGCTGGCAAGGACATTCTGCTGCTGGTCTGGTCGCGCGGTGGCACGACCTATCGCATCGTTCACACCGACCAAGGCAGCGAAAATCAAGGGCACGACAACGGCATGTAACTCAACGAACGAAACTCACTTATCAAGCGGGCCGCTGCAACCAATAAAGGAAGCAGCGGCCCGCTGCCATGTCTATAGCAAAATCACGATAGATGTACCCAAGGCCGAATCCGCAAAGTATCGTGGTTTTGCTTCAAATATTGTCCACACCCAATTCTCATGCTTCGACGCGGCGGCGTGGCAAGAACGCGGCTTCGATTCTCGAAGTCGCTCGCTTGAACAGGCGTATGTTCGCCGTGCTACCCTTTTGTGTTCGAGAAAGGGCTGTCTATGGAGCAGGTCGCGCAATTCGAACCGGAAGCCGCGCCGGGCGAAAACGAAAAGACTCTTCCCGTGCAAGTGCTCGCCACGGAACAAGCCATAGAACTGATCCAGAAGTTGCGCGCAAAGCACGGCGAGCTGATGTTTCACCAGTCGGGCGGCTGCTGCGATGGCAGCTCGCCGATGTGCTATCCCCGCAATGAGTTCCTCACCGGGGACTCGGACGTGCAGCTCGGCTCCGTCGACGGAGTGCCCTTCTACATGAGCAAGAGCCAGTTCGAATATTGGAAACATACGCAGCTCATTTTGGATGTAGTTCCTGGGCGAGGCGGCATGTTTTCGCTCGAAAACTCCGAAGGCGTGCGCTTCCTGATTCGCTCGCGGATATTCACAGACGCGGAGATTTACGACTTGCGGGCGGCTGGGAGGATTTGACATCGCTTCAAAGATAAATCAAATCCAATAGGCATATCTTTTCGCGTACACTGGATCGGCTTGGCGGCGTGCGCGTGCCGACGCCCTGAGAATTCTGCGTACGGAGAGCATGTTTTGTATAAAAAACGGCTGGAACTCGTGAAGTCTCCCCAGGGCCTGATCCGCTCTTCTACCTATGCCTTGATTGCAGGATTCCTGATCTGCATAAACCATGCCGCTGCTCAGGGAAACGAGCCCCCACTGCCAAGGCAGCATTGGTCTGCACAGTGGATCAGCCATCCCACGGCGCCTTTGCGTGAACCAATCACTCTGCACTTCAAGAAAACATTTGATTTGAAGGCTGTCCCCGCGCACTTCTTAGTGCATGTCAGCGCGGACAATCGCTTCGTGCTCTATCTCAACGGTCAACGAGTGGGCGATGGCCCTGCGCGCGGCGATCTTGCCCACTGGCGCTATGAGACCTTCGACCTGGCTCCCATGCTCAACGCCGGCTCGAACACTCTGGCCGCCACTGTCTGGAACTTCGGCGTCTATGCGCCCGTGGCTCAGTTCACGGACCGCACAGCTTTCCTGGTGCAAGGCGACACCGACGCTGAGAAGGCTGCCAACACCAACGACAGTTGGATGGTCGAAGTCGAAGCTGGACAGGTTCCTCTGCCGCGCAAGCGGAATGGCCTGTGGGTCTACATGGCGCAAGGGCCCGGCGAAACGCTGCGGGCCGCGGATTACGATTGGAACTGGCTGAGCGGCGAGGGTTCGCAGTGGGTTCATGCTGCCTCGGCGATTCGCGAGAACGTCTTTCCCAACGCGGGCGTGGCCGCTTCGTTTGGAGCGCAGGCCGACCTGCCCTGGGCGCTGGCGCCGGACACGCTGCCGCATATGGCGTACGAAGCCGAAGATGCAGGCCATGTCGTGCGGACTGGCCTTGAGGCCGCGAAGAGCTTTCCCGCGCAGCCTGCAACGATTCCCGCTCACACGCAGGAACATATCTTGCTGGATAGGTCGGAGTTAACTACGGCTTATCCGAAGTTGACCTTCTCGGGCGGCAAAGGATCGCACATCGCTTTCACCTATGCCGAGGCGCTTTACGACGCCCAACTGCATAAGGGCAATCGCAACGAGGTTGGAGATCGGAAGGCGCTGGGAGTTATCGACGACATCTATCCGGATGGAGGCGGCCATCGCAGTTTCGAGACCCTGTGGTGGAGAACATGGCGCTATCTGGATATCGCCGTCGAGACCGGCGATGAGCCGCTGACGCTGGATAAGCTGGAGGCGCACTTCACGGGCTACCCTTTCAAGCCTGCGGCGACCTTTACGGCCAGCGATCCGGACCTCGAAAAGATATGGAAGATTGGCTGGCATACCGCGCAACTGGACGCGCATGAGACTTACATGGACACTCCCTACTACGAGCAATTGCAGTATTCGGGAGATACGCGATTGCAGGAGTTGATTACTTATTCCGTTACAGGCGACGACCGATTGCCGAGACAGGCGATTCAGGCGCTCGACGATTCGCGGATTCCGTTGGGGATCACCGCCAGCCGCTATCCTTCGGCGTTGCCGCAGTATATTCCTACTTTCTCACTGCTTTGGATCGGGATGATCCACGATAACTACATGTATCGTCCGGATACGGCCTTTGTGAAAAGCCTCCTACCCGGCACGCGAACGGTTCTGGATTGGTTTGCGAGTTATCAACATGCCGATGGATTGCTGAGCAAGCTGCCATGGTGGAGCTTTATCGATTGGATTGAGACCAACCAGGAGTTCCCTTCTTACGACGCCAATGGCGAGAGCTGTCTGACAACCTTTCAGTATGTCGGCGCACTGCAGGATGCCATCGATCTGGAGCAGGCGCTTGGAAATCCTGTCTATGTCGAGATGGACAAGAAGCGGCTTGCTGCGGCGAAGAATGGATTGCAGGCTCAATGCTGGGATGAGCGCGCCGGACTGTACGCCGATACGCCCAAAAAGGACATCTTCAGCCAGCACTCGAATATGCTTGCCGTGCTTTCGGACATAGCTCCCAAAGATATCCAACAGGCACTTCTGCACAAAGTCTTTGCAAAGGACATGGGCGAAGCTGCGCCGGCAGGTTTGCCGCCGCTGATTCATGCGAGCTTCTATTTCCGTTTCTACTTCGCGCGGGCGCTGGACCATGCCGGTATTGCGGACGACTATCTCAAGACGCTCGGCGATTGGCACGGCTTTTTGAAGATGGGCTTTACCACTTGGCCCGAGCAGCCAGGAGATACGCGCTCCGATTCCCATGCGTGGACGGCGCATCCGACGTACGATCTGCTTACTCTTGTCGCGGGAATCGAGCCGGCGAGTCCCGGTTTCAAAACCGTTAAGATTGAGCCGCATCTGGCTGATTTGACGAGCCTTGAAGCGAGTTATCCGCATCCGTTGGGGTTGATTCGGGTGAAGTATTCGGTTGGCGGTGGCGTTACCCATGCGGAGATCGAGCTTCCCGAGGGTCTGACGGGAGAACTGGTTTGGAAGGGCAAGGCAATGCCGCTCAAAAACGGCAAGGCTAGCTTTGACTTGAAGTGAGATCGACGCGACTTAGGCGAAGAGAGGGCGAACCAGACCCAGGGGGGGGGTATTATTTCTTCTCGGTACGGGAATCCGGTCCATTCTTTCCGAATTACCCTTCTGGATTCCCATGCTCCCGCCCAGAAAATACTAACTACGGTCTACTGCTCTTATGATTATGCGCTTTGAGAGGATAATTCTACGCAACTCCGCGGAGATAATTTTGGCGGGACGATTTCGCCAGAGCTACAGCCGAAATGTCCCGGCAAGTTTCGTTTTCGATGGATTCATGAGATTGGGGAAAGCGGTTCGTGCTGCGCGAAAATAACACAGCCTCTGCGTGGTGCGGGATAACCCGGTTTTGATGATGTCAGGCTTCACGCGCCTCCTTGCAGAGGAGTGTCTCGAATTCTTTGGCCAGTTCAAAAAGATGAGCCATTTCGGATGAGGGTACCCTCATCCGAAATGGCTTTGTTTTTTAAGAATGGTTGGGTGCCCAGGCTAAAGCCTGGGCTTACCCTTTGCTACGAGATCACGCGAGGCCGTAGAGATCAGATATCAAACCTGTCCAGGTTCATCACCTTGGTCCAGGCGGCTACAAAGTCATGCACGAACGCCTCTTGCGAGTCGCTGGCTGCGTAGACTTCCGCGAGTGCGCGGAGTTGGGAGTTGGAACCGAAGACCAGGTCGACGATGGTGCCTGACCACTTGGGCTCGCCGGTGGCCCGATCCTGGCCATCCAGCACGCCTGCCGTTCCGGCGGAGCGCTGCCACTTCGTATTCATGTCGAGCAGGTTGACGAAGTAGTCGTTGGTGAGCGTTCCGGGCCGCTTGGTGAAGACGCCATAGGTAGACTCCGGCGCGGTAACACCCAGCGCGCGCAGGCCACCGATGAGCACCGTCAGCTCGGGAGCAGTGAGTGTGAGCAGGTTGGCCTTATCCACGAGCAGATCGGCAGCGTAGTTCTCGTGGCCGGGGCGCATGTAATTGCGGAAGCCGTCCGCGATCGGCTCCAGAGGAGCGAAGGAATGCACGTCGGTCTGAGCCTGCGAAGCGTCGGTGCGGCCTGGCGCGAAGGGAACCTTCACGTTGTGACCGGCCTTCTTCGCTGCTTCTTCGACGGCTGCGCTGCCGCCGAGAACGATGAGGTCGGCGATGGAAACCTGGATGCCGTCTCCACGAGACCCATCGAAATCCTTCTTGATGGTTTCGTAGGTGTCCAGGACTTTGGCGAGCTCCGCGGGCTGGTTGACTTCCCAATCCTTTTGCGGCTCAAGGCGAATGCGCGCGCCGTTGGCTCCGCCGCGCTTGTCGCCGCCGCGGAAGGTTGAGGCCGAAGCCCAGGCGGTGGTGGCGAGCTGGGTGATGGACAGGCCTGAGGCAAGGATCTTTGCTTTGAGATCAGCGATCTCCGCCTCGCCGATCTGCGGGTAATCGGCGACGGGAACGCGATCCTGCCAGATGAGCTCTTCGCTGGGAACGAGCGGGCCAAGATAGCGCTCGATCGGCCCCATGTCGCGATGGGTGAGCTTGAACCAGGCGCGGGCAAAGGCGTCGGCGAACTGATCGGGATTGTCGAGGAAGCGCTTCGAAATCTCCTTGTAGCTGGGGTCTTGGAGCAGCGCGAGGTCGGTCGTGAACATGATGGGAGCGTGCTTCTTCGCGGGGTCGTGGGCGTCGGGAACGGCGCCTGCTCCGGCTCCGTTCTTGGGCGTCCATTGCTGAGCGCCTGCGGGGCTCTTGGTGAGCTCCCATTCATAGGCGAAGAGATTTTCGAGGTAGTTCAAATCCCACTTGATGGGGTTGGCGGTCCATGCGCCTTCGAGGCCGCTCGAGATGGCGTGGGCGCCACTGCCGCTGCCGAAACTGCTCTTCCAGCCGAGGCCTTGCTCCGCGATATCGGCGCCCTCGGGCTCGGGGCCAACGTACTTGCCGGGATCGGCGGCGCCGTGGGCCTTGCCGAAGGTATGTCCGCCGGCGATGAGGGCAACGGTTTCCTCGTCGTTCATTGCCATGCGGCCGAAGGTCTCGCGGATGTCGCGAACCGCGGCGACGGGATCGGGGTTGTTGTTGGGGCCTTCCGGGTTCACGTAGATCAGACCCATCTGAACCGCTGCGAGGGGATTCTCAAGCTGGCGGTCGCCGGAGTAGCGGTTGTCTCCGAGCCAGGTGCTTTCATTGCCGTAGTAGACCTCTTCCGGCTCCCAGACGTCTGCACGGCCGCCGGCGAAGCCGAAGGTCTTCAGTCCCATGGAGTCGAGGGCAACATTGCCGGTGAGAATGATGAGATCGGCCCAGGAAATCTTCTTGCCGTACTTCTGCTTGATGGGCCAGATCAGGCGGCGCGCCTTGTCGAGGCTCACGTTGTCGGGCCAGCTATTGAGGGGAGCAAATCGCTGCATGCCCGCGCCCGCGCCGCCGCGGCCATCGGCGATGCGATAGGTGCCCGCGCTGTGCCACGCCATGCGGATGAAGAACGGCCCGTAATGGCCGTAGTCGGCTGGCCACCACTCCTGCGAGTTGGTCATCACTTCATGGAGGTCCTTGATGACCGCGTCGAGGTCGAGGGTCTTGAACTCCTCGGCGTAGTTGAAGTCTTTGTCCATGGGATTGGACAGGGGGGAGTGCAGGTGCAGAATCTTCAGATTGAGCTGCTTGGGCCACCAGTCCGAGTTCATTCGGACGCCGCCCGCGAGGGGCCTTTGTGTACCGCCGTGCGCTACCGGGCATTTTGCTTCGTCAGACAAGGGATTCTCCTTTGGTTCAATTACTGTCGGGTGTTGCCGTCTCCGGCGTCAGCGTAAGAATAGCGGGTTCGGAAACATGTTTCTGCTAATCCTGCGAGTGGCGCGAATTTGCATTACGCTCACTTGGATTCACCGTACAGCACAAGGGGCTCATCGGGAAAATCGATTGTTTCTACCGTGATGATTGAGTGGAGCTATGATGAAGCTTGGAGACTTTCGATGAATTTGCAGGAGCTTCGGTATTTTGCGGCGGTCGTTGAATTTCGCCACTTTGGGCGAGCTGCGGAAGCCTGCAATGTGAGCCAGCCAACGCTGAGCGGCCAGATTCGCAAGCTCGAAGATGAGCTTGGAGTCACGCTGCTGGAGCGGACCAACAAGCGGGTGGATGTAACGCCGGTGGGGCGGCAGATTCTAGAGCACGCTCGACGCGCTCTGGCGGAGACCGGCCAGATTGAGTCGGTGGCGCGGGCGGCGCGCGATCCGCTGGTGGGGGCGCTCCGGCTCGGGGTAATTCCGACGCTGGCGCCCTATCTGCTGCCGCTGATCCTGGAGCCGCTGCGGTTGGCGTATCCCGGCCTTGGAATCGAGCTTTGGGAGGACCAGACGCGGCTGCTGGTGGAGGGACTGCGCAGTCACCGGCTGGATGCCGCGCTGGTGGCTTCGCCGTTAGGCTCGCCCGAGTTTGCCGAGACGGTGCTCTTTGCCGAGCCGCTGGTGGCTGTGCTGCCGCCGGGACATGCGCTAACCAAGGGAAAATCCGTGGATGAGTCGGCGCTGGCGGAGGATTTGCTGGTGATGGCGGACGGGCATTGCCTGGTGAATCATTCACTTGCCGCCTGCGGAGCGAAGGCTGGATTGCAGTCGGCCATGCAGGCGGCAACGCTGGAGACGCTGGTGAACCTGGTGGCGGCGGGCTATGGGACGACGCTGATTCCTGCGCTGGCTGCGCCGTGGATCGAGAATCGCTGGCTGGCGAATCGTGGCGTGGAACTGAGGCCGCTGCGGCAGAATTCGACGCGGGTCATCCGGCTGGCGAGCAGGCCGGGGTTTCCGCGCCTGCAGGCTCTGCGCGCCATTGAGAAGGTGGTACGGAAGGCTGTGCCGGAGGGTTGGCGGCAATAGAGGGTGCGTATCGAAATGGGAATCGTGGAGCGATTGATGGCTGATCCTACATTTTGCCTGATATTTCATGGCATACTGTAGTTGAGGTGGTTCCGATGTGTGCTGCACAAGTACAACCTGATTGGCTGGGGATGGATGCAACGTCCAGCGGCCCAGAAGTGCTGGCGATGGTCGAGCGACGATTTCCGACGTCGATCATCGATTCCCTGCTCGGATTGGGCTTTGAACGAACTGAAGTACACTCTGTGGTGCTGCCGGCACGGACTCTACAGCATCGGCGTTCCCGGAAAGAACCGCTCACGGTCGAGGAATCGGATCGAGTGATTCGGCTGCTGCGCGTGCTACGGGCTACTGAGGCGGTATACGAGAGCCGGGAGCGGGCATGGGCATGGCTGCGGCGGCCAAATCCGCGGCTTGATCCTGGCTTGAGGAACGTGCTCTTCGCCAAGGGCGGGCGGACGCCTCTATCTCTGCTGACAACCGAGGTTGGGGCGCGGATGGTGGAGGAGCTACTGGGACAAATTGCCCATGGAATGTTTATTTAGATGGTTTTGTGGAGAATCAGCCCTTTTCGCGATCTGAATGGTAAGGGCGGCCTGCTCTTCTCTGCACGCTGGCATACAGCGGGAGTTCCGGTGGTTTATCTTGCGGAGTCACCCGCCGGGGCATTGCTGGAGATTTGTGCGAATGCAGTCGCGGAAGACATTCCGCCTATTTTTACATTGCTCAAGGTCGTTGGACCCGACATTTCCCACCAGGAGATCGCCCTGAACGATTTGCCTTCAAGTTGGGTAACAGGATTCGAGATCACGCGGCAGATTGGCACAGCGTGGCTGAGAGACAATCGTTCCGCCTTACTGCGGGTACCCTCCGCGCTGGTGCCCGAAACGGCCAATTTCCTGTTCAACCCCCTGCATCCCGAAGCAGCGCTCTTTCAGATCGAGCGCAATTACGAATATCCCTTCGATCTGCGGCTGAAGAGCTGATGCTGTTGTCGAATCCGGTTCGCGTTTTCTGAGGAAAACTAGGGACGAATTCGGGTTTTGTGCCGGTTATTTCCGCGAATCGGAGTTTGGGACTTCTTATCCACAAGAACGGCCTTCCAAGCTGTTGACCCTGCCATTTCCCCACCTTAGCGTTGTATTCGAGGGCTTGTTTCGCGCTTCACTTGCGGTGCGCGGCGGATAGAAGCAGATTCTTCGTCGCTTCGCTCCTCAGAATGACAACACAAACGTGGGAGTTGGAATGCTGAAACTGAAGAAGATACACATTCTGGGCTTCAAGAGCTTTTGCGACCGCACGGAACTGGCGCTGCCGGGGACGGGGATCGCGGTGGTGGTGGGGCCCAATGGATGCGGCAAGTCCAACATTCTGGACGGCGTGACCTGGGTGCTGGGCGAGCAGAGCGCCAAGACGCTGCGCGGCGCGCACATGATGGATGTGATCTTCAGCGGGACGCGGGATCGCAAGGCGCTGGGGATGGCCGAGGTCTCGATCACGCTCGTCGACCCGGAAGCCTACGAAGGTCCCATGATCGTCGAGCCCGAGATCCAGGTGGAGCAGGATCTGGACTTTCCCGAAATGCGGGGGGACTGGGACGAGCAGGCGCTGCGCAGACGAAAAGCCGCCGAGGCCGAGGAGATCATCGCCGAAAATCAGCCGGGACAGGTCATCGACGAAGACGAGGCGGAAGAAGCGGCCGGTTCGGCAGCGACAGCTGAGACCGCCGCTGCTGGCCAGGTAGTGCTCAAGATTCGCAGGCGGAAGTTTTCTAGAACTCCGCAAAAGGGCGAGATCGTCATCACGCGCAGACTCTTTCGCACCGGCGAGAGCGAATATTTGCTGAATGGCAAACTGTGCCGTCTGCGCGATATCCAGGACATCTTCATGGGCACCGGCCTGGGCCCGGAGAGCTACGCGATCATTGGCCAGGAGCGCATCGGGCAGTTGCTCAGCTCCAAGCCGCATGACCGGAGGGCGATTATCGAGGAGGCGGCGGGCATTACGCGCTTCAAGACCAAGAAGCGTCTGGCCGAACTGCGCCTCGAATCGGCCAAGCAGAACCTGGCCCGCGTGGACGACATCTTCGAAGAAGTTACACGGCAGATGAACAGCCTGAAGCGCCAGGCAGCCAAGGCCGAGCGCTTTGCGGCGCTGCGCGACGAGCTGCGCGCCAAGCTGCGCGTAACTCTCGCCAGCCGCATGGCGCGCATGGATGCCGAGCAGCTTCGCCTGGAGTCGGAGATTGCCTCATTGACCGTGCAGATTGACGAGTCCGCGGCGGGAATCGAGACGCTGGATGCGGCCTCGCATGAGCTGAGCGGACGGGGATTTGAGCTGGATAAGCAGGGGCAAGCGGCCAATGCGCAGGCCAACGCCGCGGCAGTCGAGCTGGAACGCGCGGCAGCTCGCGAGCGCAGCAACGGCGAGCGTGTGGCGGAGCTGGAATCGCGGCTGGCCGCGACGGCTGCGGAGCTCGAACAGACGCGAGTTCAGATGGCGGGCGTTACCGAGGAACGGGTCCAGAACAAGCAGTTCCTGGAACATGCGGCGGAGGAAGCGCGGGCGTTTCGCCAGCGGGTAGAGGCTCGCCAGAATGAGGCTCGGCTGGCGGCGCAGCAGGTGGGCGACACCGAGCGGCAGGCTGAGGCTGGACGGCGCCAGGCGATGCATCTGCTGACTCTGGCAGGAACGGCGCGCAATCAAACTGCCCAGGCCGAGGAAGCCCTCGCTGCTCTTGAACGCGAGGCACAGCGGCTCGAAAATGAGATGGGACAGGCGCGTGCCGAAGCAGCGAATCTGGGAGCGGATCGAGGACAGGCCAATCTTCGCTTTGAGAGTGCGACCGAGGGTCTCAAGCGGCTCGAAGGCGAGATTGCCGCACTGCGCCAGGAACTGACTGGGAAGCGGCAAGAGGAAATCACCCTGCGGACACGCACCAACCAACTGCGCGGTGAACAAGCTTCCTTGACCGGACGGCGCAATTCGCTGGATGCGGCGATCAAGAACCATAGCTACTCCACCGACACGGTGCGCAAGCTGTTGAAGCCGGATTCGCTGGGCGCGGGCATGACGCCGATCGGCACGCTGGCGGATTTTGTCGATGTCGCCGGCGAGCATGAGGTGGTCTTCGACGACTTTCTGCGGGAAGAGCTGAACTTCATCGTGGTCAAGAGCTGGAAGGCCGCTGAGGAAGGCATCCGGCTGCTGCGCTCGGGGCTGGATGGGCGCGCGACTTTCCTGGTGCATCCGGACGAAGCGCCGGGCGAATTGTTCGAAGCTGGTGGCGAAGTATCCGGCGAGGGAATCATCCCTCTGCGGCAGGCGATTCGCGTTCTGAATGGGTTTGGAACCTCGCTAGAAACCATGCTGCCCAAGCTGGGTCATGGCTATCTGGTTCCGGATTCGGATATCGGGCGCGAGCTGGCCGCAACGCATCCGCATGGATATTTTCTGGCGCCCACCGGCGAGTGGTTCCACTCTGCGACGGTGAGCGGCGGCAAGCCTGCGGCGGAGGGTCCGCTGGCGGTGAAGCGCGAGCTGCGCGAGACGCAGCGCAAGCTGGAATCGGTCGAAGCTGAGCTAGGGCGCTCGGAGATCAACGCAGTCGCGGCGGCGAAAGCCATCGAAGAACTGGCGGCTCGGCTCGAACAGCTCAATGAGCAGCGAAGGCAGGCCGAGCGCGACGCGGCCAACCAGGGCGCGGCGCTCAAGCAGATGGAGTCCGAGGTTCAGCGCATCGAACGGCGCTTGCAGGAGTGGGTGTTGCAGGCCAGCCGCAACAAGGATGCGAAAGAGCAGAAGCAGGGGCTCATCGGGCAAAAGCTCGAGGAAGCTCAGCGGCTGGAGGCGGAACACAAGGCCGCCGAAGTTCGCCTGGACGAATTGCAACACGGACTAGCCGAGCTTCGCCAGAATCGCGAAGGCTTGCAGCAGGAAGCTGCGCGTGTCACAGCGGAGTTGGCGGGTCTTGAAGAGCGGCGTCGCGGGGCCGAGAACGCGTATCAACGCATCGACCGCCTTCATGCCGACCTGGAGCGGCGCGCGCTGCAAATCGAGCAGCAGCGGGTCGCGGCCGAGGCCGAACGCAACCAGCGAAGCCAGGAAAACGAGCAGTTGCAGGCGCGGCAGATTGAGTTGAAGACCGTCCGCGATGCCGCGCAAGAAGAGGCGCGCACCGCTGCCGCCGAAGCCGCTGCTCTGCGTGAGCAACTGGCTGCCGCCGAGCACCAGTTGAAGACGCTGCGGGCTGCCACGGACGAGTTCCGAGAGAACCGGAGCCGGCTAGGAAGTCTCGCGGCCAAGCTCAAGAGCGACCTGGAGCATCTGGAAGCAAGCTGCCTCAACGAGCTCAACATGGAAGCCGCCGCTCTGCGCGCCGAAGAAGGCCTGGCGCATCTCGAAGGCGATGAATTAACCGCCGCCGAAGAAGGAAGCCGCGAGATGCGGCAGAAGCTCGAAGCCATGGGCCCGGTGAACATGATGGCCCTCGAAGAATACAAGGAGACTGCCGAGCGACACGCCTTCCTCGAAACGCAGCGCAAGGACCTTGTCGATTCAATCGAGAACACGCAGAGCACGATCAAGGAGATCGACCAGATTTCGCGGGTCAAGTTCGATGAGGCCTTTGTGCGCATCAATGAAAACTTCGGCCATGTTTTCTCCAAGCTCTTTCATGGCGGTCAGGCTTTTCTGCGCCTCACGGATGCCGAGAACACAGCCGAGAGCGGCCTTGAGATCGTCGCTTCTCCGCCGGGCAAGAAGCTGCAGAATGTGTTGCTGCTCTCGGGTGGAGAAAAGGCGCTAACCGCGCTGAGCCTGCTGGTCGGCATCTTCCAATACCAGCCTGCGCCCTTCTGTGTGCTGGACGAAGTGGATGCCGCGCTCGACGAGACCAACGTGGGCCGCCTCGCCGACCTGCTGCATGGCATGAGCCAGGACACGCAGTTCCTGCTAGTGACACACTCCAAGCGCATGATGCAGACCGCGGACATGATCTACGGCGTGACCATGCAGGAGCCGGGCGTTTCGAAGATTGTCAGCGTGCATCTCGGCCATCAGCAGCAGGAGCGCGGGCGAGAGAGGGCTAGCGCCTAGGGTCAAGCATTTACGGTATTGGACAGTTATTTACTTTGCTTTTGCGTCGGTTTCCAATAAGGCTCGCTTAGTAATAGGGCTTGGTCTCAATTCAAAGCTCGCCAGATAACGGTGGATCATCTCGGGAATTTCTAGCCCGAGCAGCCTTGTCTCTTCGCTATCTATGCCCATTTCTTTCATGAACGGCCCGTGGAGTGTCATCTCTGCGGAATCCCGGAATGTTTTGATAGCTTCTATTGCATGTTCTATGTTTCGACCCTTTGCTGCACGATAGGCCTCCAATCCGAGTTCATAGAGCCAAGGAAAATCATCTCGCACGAAGCTGGCGATAACCAGAATTCCAATCGGATCTTCCGAGCGCCTTGAGGTCATGTGGGCGATCTCATTAATCATCCTTGGACTGAACCTTCTGAGTGAAGTCCGACGAACTCGATACTTCTCTGTTCCGTCGAACATCAAGCGCTCTTCAAGCCGCATCGATAAATCACGAACCAGTAGTTTCATCTCCTCTAATACCTTCGCTACTGATCCTTCATTCACCGCTGCCTGCTTTTCAACTTTCTTCTGGCCTCCGAGATTTTTCAGGGCTTCCGTAACGCTAATCTTAAAGACCCGTACTTGATTCGCGACTACATCTTGATCAGGCTCTAAATTCGAAATTCTTCGACAAAGTTGAAGCACGAGCTTGGTCAATGACTCTTCACTATCATCACTATTCTGAAACTGATAGAACGGCCCCGATGCAACGCTGGCAAGCGGCACTCCTAACGCAATTCCATGCACAGGCGTATTCAATCTTCCTTTCGCGACCCCCGCTTCATAGAGTATCCATGGACGTTCAAGGCTGCGCTCGGTTAGAAGACACACTACGTCCGAAGCTGCAGTCAGCTTTGCCATTAGGGCTTTGTACCACTCATCCCCAAATTCGATACCTTCCGTGCCTTTCTTGTCCGAAGACCGAAATGATTTGAGCATTCCGGCGCTGACGCTCTTGAGTAATTTGCCGAACGCCTCGGCAAGGTCTGCATCTCTACTGTCGTGACTGATAAACACCAGGGGAGACTCAATCAACTTCGGAGTTTCAATTATTTCTTTGGGTTCCGCCACTTTGTTCTCCATCGCAAGTTCTACGACAATGTTTTGTGAAACTTATCTTCCTTGGTAGTCAAGTCCACCATAGGATCGAATCCATTCGAGATTAGGTTATGCGAATTATAAGTCAGATGGTACGCCCTCGGCGTCGCAGAAGTTAAGAATCTGCAGGAGGACGACTATAATATGTTGACAGCCCGCGCAGCCAGCAGCGCCACCGTCGCGAACGAGATCAGCGCCTGCACCATCATCAGCATCTTTGCCCAGCGCGAGAGTACGGGCACATCTGTCGGCGAAAATGCGGTGCTGGTGTTGAAGGCCAGAAACAGGTAATCGACGAAGCCGGGGTTCCAGGTATCTTCGCCCATTTCTCGCTTGGACTGCTGATCGAGAGTCATCTGTGGAAACAGAAACGCCCCATCGGTATGAACGCCGCGGATTTCGCGCGCGCGCGGGCCGCCCGCGTCCAGCCTCCAGTACCATGAAGCGAAGACCAGGATGTTGGTGACCCACAGAGCTGCCGCGGAAATGAGCAGCGTCTGGGGCGGCTCTTTATGCGAGGGCAGCGCCGCAATCAGCAGACCGAGCGACCAGCACATGTCCAGCGTGACAATCGAGGTGATGAGATAGCCCAGCACCTGGTTGAGCTTGTGGTTGCCGCGCAAGCGCGCCGTGATAGTTGGAATCAGCAACACCACGACGACAACCAGGATGAGCCATTCCGGCCCCCAGGCCAGCGCTTTGGGAAGGGCAAAGCGAAGTCCGCCGACCGCCAGCAAAGCCAGCATGGCGGGCCAGCGCGGTTCCATATCTTCATTTGGAGAAGCCATCGCTTCCATGATGCTTGCTGGATGGGGCTGAAGGCAACACGGCTCCATCACTGCAAATTCGCTTTCTCGGAAGGTCGCGGAAGCAGCCCAAGCAAGCGAGGCTCCGTTGACAAGCGGAGTGGCGGAAATGAGAATCAGAACTTCAGGCTTATTTACCTAGAGAGGTTTTTTCTTTGGCCGTAGTTCTCGAAAGCAATCTTGGCGATCTTCCGTTGATTGGGCGTGGTAAGGTGCGCGATCTTTACGCGGTTGGCGATGCGCTGTTGCTGGTCGCGACCGACCGCATCTCAGCCTTCGATCATGTATTGGGATCGGGAATTCCGGGCAAAGGCAAGATTCTCACGCAGATTTCCCTGTTTTGGTTCGATCTGCTCGCCAATATTGTGCCCAACCACCTGATTGCAACCGAAGTCAAGGACTTCCCTGCCCAGTTGCACCCCTATGCCGATCAGCTTGAGGGGCGATCGATGCTGGTGAAGCGGGCGGCCATGTTTCCGGTTGAGTGCGTGGCGCGCGGATATCTGGCCGGATCGGGATGGAAGGAATACCAGGCCGAGCATACGGTCTGCGGGATCGCGCTGCCGGAGGGGTTGCTGGATGGTTCGAGATTGCCCGAGGCGATCTTTACTCCCGCAACCAAAAGTCAGGATGGCTCGCATGATGAGAACATTCCATTTGCGGCGATGGAAGACGCGGTAGGTGAAGCCGATGCTGCCGAATTGCGACGGCTGACGCTGGCGCTCTACTCCAAGGCCGCGGAACATGCCGAGGCGCGCGGACTCATTCTTGCGGATACGAAATTTGAATTTGGAATTGTCGACGGCGGAATTGTGCTTGGCGATGAGGTGTTGACGCCGGATTCTTCGCGGTTCTGGGATAGGGCGGCATGGAAGCCGGGGGGCGCTCAGGCCAGCTTCGACAAGCAGTTTGTGCGCGACTATCTGGAGAGCATTCATTGGAACAAGCAGGCTCCGGCTCCGGCGCTGCCCGAGGAAGTTGTGCAGCGCACGCAGGCTAAGTATCTGGAAGCTTTTCGGCAGTTGACTGGGCGGGAATTGAAACTTTGATCGTAAACTCCCTGTCTCAGGATCGAGGCAGGCGTACCCATTTTTTGGTTCAAGAGAAGGAATCCCGCGCGCTATGAATGTTGTCGACATTGTCATTCTGTTGCTGCTGGTGGTGAGCGCTCTTTCGGGATTTCGCAGCGGGCTGATTCAGTGTGTCCTTTCGCTGGTTGGGTTGCTTGCGGGGATTGCCGTTGCATGCTGGAACTACAAGCGTTTTGCGTATGAGTTTGCGCCGGTGGTGCATAGCCAGGCGGTATCGGCCGCGATTTGCTTTTGCCTGATTGCGTTGGCGGTGATGCTGGTGGCGGGCCTGCTGGGCATGCTGATCAAGGGCCTGGTGCATGGCGTGGGGCTGGGATGGCTGGACAGCGCGCTGGGACTGATTTTTGGCCTGCTGCGCGGCGCCGTGCTGGCGACCTTGTGCATCGTGATCCTGGCGGCGTTTTATCCCGATACACGCTGGCTCAGCGATGCGCAACTGTCAAGATATTTCCTGGGAAGCGCGCATCTGACTTCGCGCATGAGCCCGAAAGAGCTGGAAGAAAAAATTCAACATGGCCTGGCCGTGCTGGAACAGGACACTCCAAACTGGCTGCGGCCGAAATAAACCTGAAAGACCTGCGCCAGGAACAGGACAGATGGGCCGCCGACATGGCAATCTATTGAGACACGAGGACGAGACGTGAAGCGCGAACTAGACAACCTGATCACCCAAATGCATTCCACCGGCATTCGCTACGACGATGCCGTGCGGCAGTTCAAACGGCAATATCTGCTCGAAGTGCTGCGGTCGCACCGCGGCAACCAGTGCAAGGCCGCCGACGAACTTGGAATGCACCGCAACACGCTGAGCCGGACCATGGCTGAGCTGGAGCTGGAGGTGTCGGAGGTTCGGGCCGGGCTCAAGCGTCCGGTGCGCAGCGAGCGTCTGGTACATAGCGGCCTGCGCCAGCAGGCTCGCTAAACCATGCGCGGGCGTGGCGCGGATCTCGAAACAGGATCGCGGCAGATCGACTTCCTGTAAGACACCCTGGAAATCGACGCCCTGGAAAGTGAGTTATGCCGACAACCGACGAGAGTGCGACAGCTCGCGTAACGATTCGCGAGGGATTCGTCTGGGATGCGCAGGATGCGTATTTGTTCGACATCGATGGCACGCTGTTGCGGAGCCGGGACCGCATCCATTTCAACGCATTTGCTTCAAGCGTTCAGAGAGTCACGGGATTTGAAATCTCGCTGGCCGGCGTGGTGCTGCATGGCGGCACCGATACGGCGATTCTGCGCGAGGCTTTTGCACTTGCGGGGATTCCGCCAGAGGCCTGGGAGCCGCAGCTTGAGGCGATTCTTGAGGCCATGCGCCAGACCATCGCGGTGCGGCGCGGCGAGATGGATCTCTGGACCATGCCGGGGGTAGAAGAAACTCTGGCGCATCTGGCCGGACGAGGCGCGCTGCTGGGCCTGGCGACCGGCAATCTGGAGATGATCGGCTGGACCAAGGTGGAAGAGGTCGGGCTGCGCGAGTGGTTTCGCTTTGGTGGCTTCGCCGACCGGTTTTCGGTGCGCTCGGCGATGGTTGCGGATGCGGCAGCCAAGGCGCGCGAGTTGATCGGGCCGGGCGCCGCGCCGAAGATCTGCATTGTGGGCGACACTCCACGGGATATTGAAGCCGCGCGGGCCAACGAGCTTGCAGTGATCGCCGTGGCCACGGGCAATTACAGCTTTGACGAGCTGGCTGCTCTGGAGCCTGAGGTTTGCGCGACTTCGCTGGCCGCGCTGCTGGCGCAAACCGTGAAGACGGCGAACGAGATTGAGGTGCGGTCGTGATGCTGCGCAGTGCAGTTGTGGTTGCATTGATCGCCGGCGCGGTCGCGGTGCAGCTTCAGGGGCAGAGCGCTACCGACACAACTCCCGCGCCCGCTGAGACGCCGGCTGCTGCGCAGACAGCAACGCCTGCAACACCGCCGGCGCCCGCGCCCGATCAAACCAAATCAGATCAAGCTAAGCCAGATCAAACCAAGCCGGATAAGAAGAAGAAGCATTCCGATGCTGTCGAGACCGGCAAGCCGGTTCAGGCCGATACGATCCATGCTCAACGCAAAGCGGCCAAGCTCTATCTTGAGGGCGTCAAGCTGCTTGAGAAACAACGGCCGGAAGCGGCATGGGGCTCGCTGAAGCAGGCCGTCGAACTCGAGCCTGGCAATGCCACCTACATCAAAGCAGCCGAACTCGCGCGGCAGAGCACGGTGACGCAACTGGTGCAGCAGTCGAGCCGGGAACGCAGCAATGGCGCGGCCCAGGACGCATCCCAGCTGCTTGAGCGCGCGCAGGCCATCGACCCCACCAATCCGCTGGTGCTGGAGCACCTCGACCAGTTGGCGGATGCGACTGCCGTAACCAAAATAGGCACGACAGCCAATGCGGCGTTAGGCGCGCAGGCCGGAGTGGCCGGCGACGCGGAGGATGCGCTCGCGGGACCGCCGATTCACTTGCAGCCCAATCAGGAGAAGCACAGCTTTCACCTGCGCAGCAATCAACAACAAGTTGTGAAGGATGTCTTTCGCGCCTACGGAATCGACGCCACGGTTCACGACAGCGTGCAGAGCCAGCAGGTGAAGATGGATATCGACGACGCGACGTTTCCCCAGGCCATGGATGCGCTGGCGTCGCTCACCAACACCTTTTGGGAGCCGCTCGATCCGCATCGGGTGATCGTGGCGAAAAATACACGCGATAACCGGACGCAGTTTCAGCGTATGCCCATGGAGACGGTCTATCTGCCGGGGCTGAATGAAAAAGAGCTGACGGAAGTCAGCAACGTAGCCAAGAATGTCTTTGAAGCGCAGCAATCGCTGGTGGAGCCGACAGCGGGGACGTTGACCATTCGTGCTCCGGCAAAGACTTTGGCAGCCTTCAACAGCACCATGGCTCAACTGGAAAATGGCCGGAGCCAGGTGGCGCTGAATGTGAAGATTATCCAACTGGCGCATATGAGCGCGCGCGAAACCGGCACGACGTTCTTTCAACAAACCGGCGTGTCGAACGTCTTCTCGGAGATCAATTCGCTTCTGAGCCAGAACCAGTCGCTGGTGCAGCAGATTATCACTTCGGGACTGGTGCCGAATCAAAGCACGCTGGCCAACCAGATTGAGATTCTCGCGATCCTGGTGGCCTCGGGCCAGTTGACCGGAACTCCTTTCAATCAGGGCTTTCTACCCTTTGGCGGCGGACTGACGCAGAGCATTCTCTCGCCCGGACCGGCCACGCTGACCATGAGCCTGAATTCCAGCGACACACGTACGCTGGACGATATTCAATTGCAGCTTGAGGATCAGGAGGAAGGAACATTCAAGATCGGCGAGCGGTATCCGATCGAGACTTCTTCGTATTCCTCAGTGGCGCTGCCGGCATCCCTGAGCGGTCTCAGCAGCGCTGCCACCGCGGCGGCATCGCAGACCATTCCGCAAATCGATTATCAGGATATCGGGTTGACCTTCAAGGCGACGCCCAAGGTCATGCGCTCCAATGACGTCGCGCTGACCATCGACCTGAAGATTCAATCGCTGGGCGGGACCAGCATCAATGACATTCCGGTCCTGAACAGCCAACAGGTTTCGGGTGTCCTGACACTCAAGGCCGGAGAGACTGCCGTGCTCTTGAGCGATCTTTCGCGCTCTGAATCGAGGGCGTTGAATGGGCTGCCCGGAGTGAGCGATATTCCAGGACTGCAGGATATCAGCGACATCCAGAAGAACCAGAATGTAGCGCGCCTGCTGGTGCTGATCACGCCTACGGTAGTGCGCAACATGCAGCCGTTGGGACACGGGCCTATGCTCATGGTAGATAAGGCGCATTGACAAGGCGCATTGAATCGCGCCGGCCTACCCGCGCTTCCCCACGGCTTGCTCGCAGCCGCCGCAGTGTCGTAGCTTGAGTTCATGCGACGCTGCGAGGATCCGGAGTTGATGGATGCCGAGGATGCCTCCGACGAAGATCTCGCGGCGTCCTACCGTGAGCTGCAGTTAACCCATCGGTGGCTGGGCAATACCGCTGCCGTGCTGCGGTTGCTGCGCCGTCCGCCCATGACTTTCAAGCGGGTGTTGGATATCGGCTGCGGGCAAGGCGGCCTCTTGCTGGAGATTCGCAAACACCTTGACGTGGATGTGATCGGCTTCGATCTTCGTCCAGCGCCGCCGCAGTCTCCCGTTCCCATTCTGAGCGGAAATGCGGTAACGGATGCGCTGCCCAAGGCCGGCGTGGCGATCTGCGTAATGATGGCCCACCATCTCTCGGAAGCTGAGCTGGCAGGGCTGATCCGCAATGTCTCGCAGTCCTGTCCGCGATTGATCCTCATGGACCTGGTGCGGCACCCTGCGCCGCTTTGGCTGTTTCGTGTTTTTGTGACTCCGTTCCTCGGCCGGATCAATTCGCTGGATGGGCAAACTTCCATTCGCCGGGCTTATACGGGGGCAGAGATGCGCGAGATTGTGGCGGGAGCTTTGCGGGCTGGGGACCGGCCGGTGAAGAGCCTGCGGCACACCGTCGCGCCGCTTTGGACGCGGCAGGTGGTGGATATTTCCTGGGAGCCTTGAGATTAGAACGCCGTGGATTGGTAGATATTTCAAAAAAATGCGGAGCTTTAACGTTAGTTGTCGGATTTTTAATGTAATCCGGCGGAGATTTAACGTTAATCGTCAGCCGTTTTTTCACATTTACGCACAAAAAGGACCGCCGGCATCCTCGCATAGATGCCGGCGGCTCTGGGTTCGTTTTTCGGGATGCTACTTGGCCGGACCGTCGCTGGCCACGTGGTAGGAGACGATCTGCTTCAGACTGTCATAGCTGACGCCACCCACCGGAATGATGCGGCCGTTGATTGCCAGCGAGGGCGTCTGGTTGACATTGAGGTCCTGGGCCAGCTTGACGCTGGCGTCGACGGTGGCCTTGGTCTCCGGCAGCTTGGAGCATGCTACGACCTTGTCGGGGTCCTGCCCAGCCTTGGAAACGGCGCTGTTCAGGGTGAGCGTGGCGCCCTCGTCGGTGGCCAGGCCAGCCTGGCCATCAAAAACCGCGGCGGAGTAGTCGAAAAAGGCCTTGCTGCCGCCCAGCTTGGCAACGCAGACTCCATAAGCCGCGGCACGGAAGGCCTGGGGATGCTGCGGGAGCGGGTAGTTCTCAAAAACGAAATGAGCGTTGGGAAAGTCGGCCTGGAGCTTTTGAAGGTTAGGTTGCGCTTCCTTGCAATGCGGGCATTGAAAGTCTGCGAATTCAACGAGCTCGAGATCTTTGCCTGCGGCGCCGCTGGATGGCCCGTCTGCGTGGCTGACCAGGGTAGCGCGATTTTCCGCGTAGGGATGCTCGCCGAAAGGCAGAATTTCGCTGTTGGTGATGATGTGCTTGCCGTCGGGCAGGGCGAAGAACTGGAGCGCTCCGGTCTCCTTGCGGCCCTTTTCCCCGACCTGGACGACCACGCTGCTGATGCCGGGCACGGTGGTCTTCAGAATGCGCGAAACCTGATAGACGCGATTGGTGTCGTAGCCCCAGGAGGCCTGCAGGAAGGCCTTGACCTGCTCTTTGGTGGGCGAGTCGGCGGTGAAGTCCGAGGGCTCGGGTGGAGGAAACGTTGGGCCGGCTGCTTCGGCGGGCGCCGTGGAAGGAGCAGCGGGTACATCGGTCGGATTTGTCTGGGCCAGCAGCCTCGATCCCATAGGGAAGGCAAGAAGCGCAAGGAAGGCAAGTGCAGCAGTGCTGCGGCGATGAAGCGGGTTACGAATCAATCTGAATTCTCCTTTTTCTACTGCCAGCCGGGTCCGGCCTGGCTACTAAAACGGATGCGCTGGAAGGTGTCTCACAATGCCCGTCCAATTTTGACGATTTCGGTGTCTCCAAG
>Ga0302326_10007020_pt1 | contig 25178 bp, 11 predicted proteins | sample Palsa_T0_3_FD_202264 | JGI IMG/M metagenome (GOLD analysis project Ga0302326, IMG submission 202264) | Peat permafrost microbial communities from Stordalen Mire near Abisko, Sweden - Palsa_T0_3 | ecosystem: Environmental > Terrestrial > Soil > Palsa > Peat permafrost | place: Sweden: Abisko... | reverse complement strand
GATTCGCTCTCCTGGAACGAGGTGAAGGCGACCTACCTGGAGAACCTCGACGAGGCGTCGGAGCCCATCAAGAAGGAGAAGGCGAAGCCCGCGCTCAAGCGCTGCCTCGACGACTCCGTGAAATACCAGTACTTCGACGAGTTCTCGCGCGACTGCGAGAAGTGGCTGGCGAAGAACTACAAGACGGAATACCACGTGGTCGACGAGCTCCGCGGCGCTCCGACCCTGTCGAACAGCGGCCTCGACGACCATCCGCCGCCGCTCATCATGGGCGGCCAGCTCTGGCACCCCATCGAGACCGGCCCGGCCACCGAGAAGGTCGAAGTGGTCGACTCCGGGGATACGTCGAGCGGCGACACGCCGAAGAGGGCGACCAACAAGCCGCCTCCGCGCCGCAGAACCCACTGAGCCGGCACGCCAACCGAGGACGATGACGATGAAGAACACGGGAAGGCGCTTTCGTACGTGGCCGGTGCCCCTGGCGCTGGTGCTCTGCACGGGCCTGCTGGGCTTTGGTTGCGGCGGCGAGACCAAGGAGGTCAATACCGGGGGGGGCAAGGGCACCAGCCCGGTCGGCGCGCCGGTGGTCGTCGAGCGGAAGGCCCTCGATCGCTTCAACCAGGCGCTCGACTCCTTCAACGCCCACGACAAGGCCAACGACTGGACCGACCCGGCGTGCGCCGCGTCGGCCAAGGAGTTCGAGGGCGCGGCGTCGGCGAACGCGGGGGGCAAGTTCCCCGAGGCCACCTACGACGCAGGCCTCGCCTACCAGCGCTGCGGCGACGACAAGGAGGCCAAGGCGCACTTCCAGCAGGCGCTCTCCGACGACCCCAAGTTCCACTATGCGCGCGCCCAGCTCGCGCTCTACCAGTTCAAGGCCGACGGAAACTCCGACGCGGCCATCAGCGCGCTCGAGCAGGCCGTCACCGACGCGAACTTCCAGAACGTGCCGGCCCTGGTCGACCTCGCCATGTTCCAGATGCAGCGCGACTCGGACAAGGTGGGAGCGAACTGTCACGCCAAGGCGGGCGGCAAGGACGTCGACCTCCCGGACTTCGACTGCGCCAAGCTGAACTTGCAGCGGGCCCTGGCCATCGACGACGGCTACATGCCGGCGTTCAACCAGCTCGCGCTCTACTACTTCGGCAGCGCGAAGAAGAAAGCGAGCCCGGGGCGCAAGTTCGGCCGGACCATCGCCACCAACGCCGCCCTCGCGCGGCGCGGCGACGTGCAGCAGCTGGAGCTCGCGGCGCTGGTGTGCTCCCAGGCGGTGCGCAAGAACGCCAACTACGCGCCCATTCGCAACACCTCGGGCCTCATCCTGAACGAGCTCGGTCAGGTGAACACCGCCGTGAAGGAGTTCCAGGCCGCCGCGCAGCTCGACCCCAAGTTCTTCGAGGCGCAGATGAATCTCGCCGCCATCAACCTCAGCTTCCGCGGGTTCGACAAGGCCGAAGCGGCGTACCGCAAGGGCCTGGAGATGCACCCCAACGACTACGACGCGCACCTCGGTCTGGCCCTCGCGCTGCGCGGTCAGATCGACGACTCCAACTACGACCGGCAGGTCACGGCGGTTCAGACCGAGCTCGACGCCTGCAAGAAGATCGACGGCGCCCGTCCGGACGCGTACTTCAACGAGGGCATCCTCACCCAGGAGTACAAGGCCAAGGGAGCCGGCGGCACCGACAAGGCCATCGGCGTCTACAAGGAGGCCAAGCAGGTGTTCCAGGCCTTCATGGACAAGGCGGCGGGCAAGTCGGAGTACGACGGCGCCGTCAAGAAAGCCAAGGAGCGCCTGCAGGACATCGACGACACCATTACGTTCCTCGAGGCTGGCGGCCCCGCCTCGGGAAGTCCGCCGCCTCCGCCCCTCCCGGCGTCGAGCGACAGCAGCGCAGCCGCCAGCGGGGGAGCCGCCCCCGCGGGATCGGGCGCCGGCGCTCCCACCCCGCCCGGCAAACCGTGAATCGTCGGGAACCTTGGGTGGCTCTGGATGTCTGCCTGGTCGCTGGGCCCCGCTTCGAGATGCGCCCGTGACGTCTATCGCGTTGACCCGGGGGCCTTCGCCACGTACACTCATACTGTAATTGCAACGGACAATTCCACCTCGGGTGGAGCATCGGAGGGATGTCATGAAACGCTCGAACAAGTGGATGGTGGGCGGGCTCGTGGCTGGCGCCTTTCTCCTTCTTTCCGTTCCGTCGTTTGCGCAGGATGCGGCGGCGGGAGCCGCTGGCGCGGGCGCAGCAGCCGGTACCAAGCCCGACGGTGGCAGCGACTACGGGTACAAGTTCGAGGACGACCCGCTGAGCGCGGGTGGATTCGGCCCCGCCGACGCGACGATTCGCGTTCGTCCGGGTCCGGTCCGCACGACGCTCATTCGCCCGCGCACGTCGTTCGTGCCGGAGATGCTGAAGTCCGTGGAGAACATCTGAAGGCTGGTCGGAACCTGGCGCTCAACCGAGCCAGGTTCTGCGGGATTCATTCCGCGCATGGCGCGCGTGTAGGGGTATTCGATGGATAGCCAGGGCAAGGCGAAGGTCGCGCTTACGTTTGCACTTTATCAGGGCGATCAGCTCGTGCGACGTGACACGATCGCGCAGGACATCGTGAAGGTCGGCAAGGACCCGCGCAGCCATCTGCGCGTGGACGACGAGCTGGCGTCACGCATGCACGCCGTGATCGAGGTTGCGTCGCCGCAGGACATCACGCTGATCGACCTGGGGAACGAGCCGGGCACACTGGTCAACGGCCAGCGGGTCAACAAGTGCAAGATCCGGCCGGGCGACCAGATTCAGATCGGCTCCACGCTCATCGTGCTGGAGAGCGCCGAGCTGGCGACGGCCTCCCCGCCGGCGGTTGCCGCGCCGACTCCCGCCGTCGCTTTCGCCCCCGTCGAGACGCCTCCCGCGGCGAACCCTTTCGCGGGTGCCAACCCCTTTGCCGCAGCGCCCGCCGCGGCAGCCAATCCGTTCGCCGGTGCCAATCCGTTCGCTTCGCCGAGCTCGGCGCCTCCGACCCCATTTGCGGCTCCTTCCGCCGCGTTCGTGGCGCAAGCCGCACCGCAGGCCGTGACGACGGGTCTGGGGATCGAGCCGCCGATGGACGGGGGCGGGTCCGGCTTCACCTACTCGATGGTCAAGAGCGGTCCCGACGTCAACCCCGACGAGGTGGAGGTCGCGCATCTTTCTGCCATCGAGGTGATGATCCTGTGGGACTCCAACGTCCTCCACGTCTCCCACCTGACGCCGCCGCGCTCCTTCTATGTGGGCGAAGAGCTGGGCGACAAGGTGGCGTGCGACTACTTCATCCCCAGCGAGACGCTGGGCACCACCCGGGCGCCCATCGTCGTTTCCCGGGGTCTCGGCGCGTCGCTGGTCATCCTCCCGCGCTCTCGGGGGTACGTCGACCTCCACGGCCAGGGCAAGATCACCCTGGCGGATCTCATCTCGTCGGGGCGCGCGCATCCTTCGACGGAGATGAGCGGTGCCTACGAGTACGAGCTTCCGGCGGGCGCCAAGGCCCGCATGGAGCTCGAGGGGAGCTCGCTGGTCTTTCAGGTGAGCGCCGTCAACGCCGGCAAGCGTGTGCCGGTGGGTTTCCTCGCGACGATGGAGCCGGCGGCTTTCCTCTACACGGGTCTGTCGTTCCTGCTCCACATGGGGCTCGTCGCCGTCTTCGCCTTCTTCATGCCGAGCATGCGGGGGGACGACAGCGAGGCCATCGATCGCGACCAGATCCTCATGATGCAGAAGCTGCTCAACGCCGCGGCCGAGCGGGAGGAGGAGGAGCGTCAGAACAACGACGTCACCGAGACCAACCCGGACGAGAAAGAGGGCGGGAGCGGGACGCGCGCCAAGGGCGAAGAGGGGTCCATGGGCAACCCCAACACCAAGGACTCGGGCCACAAGTACGGAGTCCAGGGACCCAAGGACAATCCCGATCCCCACCTCGCGAAGCAGGCCGCTCTCCAGGAGGCCGCGCAGTTCGGCATGATCGGGCTCATCTCGACGATGGGCGGCGGCGACCCCAACGCCCCTACCGCGCCGTGGGGTCGCGAGGAGTCGTCCGGACAGGACGAGAAGAGCGCTCGCGGCAACATGTTCGGTGACACCATCGGGGACTCGTTCGGCGCCGGGGGCCTGGGTCTGTCGGGCGTCGGCGAAGGCGGCGGCGGTCGCGGCGAAGGGATCGGTCTCGGCAACTTCGGCGGTCTGGGTCACGGCGCGGGAACCGGCACCGGGCAGGGCATCGGCAACGGTCGCGGTCGTCTGGGCGGCGGTCACACGGTGAAGGCGCCGCGTATCCGGGAAGGCGCCACCAGCGTCAACGGTCGACTCCCGCCAGAGGTCATTCAGCGCATCGTGAGGCAGAACTTCGGGCGCTTCCGGCTCTGCTACGAGAACGGGATGCGGAACAACCCCAACCTCCAGGGTCGCGTGACGGTTAAGTTCGTCATCGATCGGAGCGGGGCCGTGGCCATGACGGCGGACGGCGGCAGCGACATCCCGGATTCGAGCGTCGTCCAGTGCGTCGTGCGCGGCTTCGCGAACCTCTCGTTCCCGCAGCCCGAAGGCGGCATGGTGACGGTGGTCTATCCCATCATGTTCAATCCGGGGGAGTGACAACCGGTTTTGTGGTGAGGAGCAGTAGACGCCGCGCGCGCGCTTCCCGTAGACTCCCCGCGTCCTCATGAGCGCGAACATGGTCAAGAGCCTCCCCCTTCTGGTCGTCACCGTCCTTCTCGTCACGGCCTGCAGCCGCAACAACATCGAGGCGGTGAACCTCGCCAACGAGGGCGACCAGGCGAAGGGCTCGAGCATCGACGAGGCCATCTCCAAGTACGACCAGGCCACCAAGCTCGATCCCGACAACACGCGCATCTGGTGGAAGCTCGCGCTCGCTTACGAGAAAAAAGAGGACTGGCAGAAGATGGCCAGCGCCTGCACCAAGGCCGAAGAGGCGGCGGAGAAGGCGGACAAGAAGAAGACGCACGCCGACTACTACTTTCGCCACGGCTATGCGCTCGCGCAGATGGCCGGCAAGGGGGAGGGGAGCTGGGCCGATGCGAAGGCCCCGTTCGAGACCGCCATCCAGCTCGACCCGAACCTGGGCCAGGCCTACGGCGAGCTCGGCGAAGTCCTCATCCACGCCGACGACGAGGCCGGCGCCATCCAGAACTGGACCAAGGCGCTGGAGACGCAGCCCGACGAGACGCTCTACTACGTGAGCCTCGCCGACGAGTACAGCCGGCTGATGTTCTTCGACCAGGCCGAGCAGGTGCTGCGCGAGGGCCTTTCCTTCGCCAAGGAGGACGACAAGCACCTCTTCAACATGCACGCCTTGCTCGGCAGCCTCTACGAGAACAAGGGCGACTTCACGCGCGCGGTGGCCGAGTACGAAGCCTCCAAGAAGTCGTGCGACAGCAACAAGTGCAACGATCACAAGGAGGCCTTCTTCAACCTCGGGACGGCCTACGCCGAGCTCACCCCGCCCAAGAAGAGCGAGGCCATCCAGCAGCTGCAGTCGTTCTGGAAGATCACCTGCAAGGGGGCGCTGGCGGCCAAATACGCCGACCAGTGCGCGCAGTCCCAGGAGATCGTGCGCCGCATGGGCGGCTCGCTGCAGTAGTCCCCGGTGCGCGGAAGCTCGAGCGAACACCATCTCTTGCCGCGGTCGAGGAGGTCCGCGCTAGAGCCGGGGAACCCTCTCGCGGCTCGCGAGCGGGGCCGTTTCGCGCGAAAATTGGCGCACGGAAGTGGGGCTCTTCGGCGGTATGATGACCGGCGGGACGAGGCCATGAAGGCCGCCCACTTGGGAACTGCGCTCTGGTACCGTTTGCTTTTGCGTCTTTCACTTGAGCGACGAACCGAGGCGATCGATGGAGCTAGAGGAGCGTCTTTCATATCTGGAGAACGTCCGCGACTGGCAAAGCCTCGTCGAGGAGCTGGAGAAGGGGATCGCGTCGCCGGCGGCCAGCGCCGCCAAGGCGCAGTTTCACCTGACGCTCGGGCGCGTCCTCGAGACGAAGTTCCTCGCCGGCGTGAAGGCGCTGAAGCACTTTCAGGACGCGTACAAGCTCAATCCGGCGTTGACCGAGAGCCTGGAGGCTGCTCGCAACGTCTACTGGGACCTCGGCAAGCTCAACATGGTCCAGAAGCTCCTCGAGCTGGAGCTGAAGGCCGGCGCGGACGGCGGGCGCGGGGGCAAGCTGCTCCTCGAACTCGGTGACGTGCTCTGCGATGGGGGCGAGTGGGAGAGGGCGGCGGCGAGCTACACGCGCAGCATCGCCATGGTCGGCGGCCGAGACTCCGAGGCCAGCGCCTGCCTGGCGGACGTGCAGCTCGGGCCCGCCAACTGGCAAGAGCGCCTGGCCGCGCTGCTCCGCGGCTCGAACGAGACCAGCGACGCGGGCGCGAAGGCCCGCCTGCTCCTGCGCGCGGCGCGCATTGCCCGGCGCTTCGCCCCCGAGGAGGCGGAGGGGATGCTGGGCCGCGCCTACGCCGCGAACGCTACGAACCGCCAGCTGGCGGCGCTCTACGAGGGCCTGCTCGCCGAGCAGGGCCGGTTCGACGTCCTCGAGCAAGCGCAGCACCAGATCCTGCAACAGACCACCGATCGCGCCCACCGCGCACGGCTAGCGCTGGCCTTCGGCACGCGCTGGGTGGTGCGCCACCAGAACATCGACGTCGGGGCGCGCTTTCTCGAGGAGGCGCTGCGACTGGACGCCGAGAACGAGGGCGCCTTCTTCTTCTTGCGCGAGGCCTACGGGAAGAAGGGCGGCGACTGGGATCGCGTGCTCACCATCGCCGAGGAAGCGGCGACGCGCGCGGACGACGGCGGCAGCACGTTCCTGCTGGCGCAGGCCGGGGTCATCGCCTGGAGGCAGATGGGCAACCTGATCCGAGCGCGTCTCTCCTTCGAGCGACTGAGCGCCGTCTCGCCCCAGCACCCCCAGCTTCTCGCCTTCGAGGCCCAGATCGGGGAGACGCTGCAACCGACACGAAGCGCAAACCATACCGACGGCGTCCACGCCTCGTTGCCGGAGCCCGCGCCCGCGCCCACACAGACCGCCGACGTGTCCTCGCCCGAGGCGCCCGCATCGCCTGCGCCGCTCCAGGTGCAGAGTGCACCCGTGGCCGTTGCGCCGACGCCCGCGGCCCCACCGGTCGCCGCCCCTTCGCCGACGCCCGCGGCCCCACCGGTCGCCGCCCCTTCGCCGACGCCCGCGGCTCCGCCGGTCGCCGCCGCTTCGCCGGCCCCTGTTTCCGAGCCGCCGCCCCCGCCTGAACCCGCCGCCGTCGACGAGGCGAAGATCAGCGAGCTGCGGCAGCTGGCCGAGAAGCAAGAGACGGCCAAGCGGTACAACGAGTACGTCAAGACCATCCTCCAGCTGGCCGCGCTGGTGCCGGACCGCGCCGAGAAGGTGGCGCTCTTCGCGAAGGCCGCGGACCTCTACGTTTCCAAGTTCGCCAACCAGGCCGAGGCGGTGAAGGCCTACGAGGCCGTGCTCGCCATCGATCCGGACAACACGCAGTCCGTCGAATACCTGCGGCAGATGTACGAGAAGCGCCGCGACTGGGAGAAGCTCCTCGGCCTGCAACGCCGGGAAGCCGAGCGCATGCCCCCCGGCCCCGCCCGCGCGGCGAAGTTCCTGGAGATCGCCAAGCTCGCCACCGAGCGCGTCAAGAAGCCCGAGGTGTGCATCGATCTATGGCGGGAGGTCCTCTCCAACGACGACTCGAACGCGGAGGCGCTGGGCGCCCTCGCCGGCCTCTACGAGCGCGCCAAGGACTTCGACGAGCTGGCTTCGGTGCTGGAGCGCCAGGCGGACATCACCTTCGATGCCCCCGCCAAGATCCAAGTCCTCACCAAGCTGGGGACCATCTACGGCGACCGGCTCAACAACGACGAGGGCGCGGTGAGCGCGTGGCGCTCTCTCCTCGCGCTCGACCCCAATGACCGGCGCGCCCAGGATGCGCTGAAGAAGAAGTACCTGGCGCTCGGCCGGTGGGACGACCTGGAGGTCTTCTACGCGGAGAGCGGGAAGTGGGACGAGTTCATTCGCGTCCTCGAGCAGCAGGAGGCCAAGGAGACCAACCCCCAGGCCAAGATCTCGCTCCTCTTCAAGATCGCCCAGCTCTGGGCGGACAAGAAGCAAAAGCTCGATCGCGCGGCCAAGGCCTACGAGAAGGTGCTCGAGCTCGAGGCGGACAACCTGCAGGCCGCCGAGGCGCTCATCCCCATCTACACCGCCGCCAACAACGGCAAGGCGCTGGCCAACGCCATCGAGGTGAAGCTCGGTCACGAGCAGGATCCGTCGGCCAAGCTGGAGCTCTATCGCGAGGTCGCGGGCCTCTACGAGGGCAAGGTCAAGGACCCGCTGAAGGCCTTCGACCGCTATCTGGCCGCCTTCGAGCTCTTCGCCGGCGACGCGCGCACCAGCGAGGACGTGGAGCGCGCCGCCAAGGCCACCTCGCGATGGGACGAGGTGGTGGCCGCGTACCGCCGCGCCATCGATGCCGCCGACGCGAGCGGCGATCGCGACGCGGCCATCATGTTGCGTCTGCGCCTGGGCCGCGTCCTGGTCGACAACCTCCAGAGGGTCGACGACGCGCTCGAAGCCTACCGTTCGGTGTACGAGGCGGACGGCGAGAACGCCGAGGCCATCGGCGCGCTGGAGCGCCTCTATCGCCAGACGTCGCGCTTCTCCGATCTTCTCGGCATCTACGAGAAGCAGCGCGATCTCTCCACGACGAGCGACGAGAAGAAGAGCATCAACTACGAGATCGCCAAGCTCTACGAGAACGAGATCAAGGACGTCGACAAGGCCATCGAGACCTACGTCCAGATCCTGGAGGACGAGGGGACGGACGCGCACGCCCTGGCCGCGCTCGACGTCCTCTACGGCCGCTTGGGTCGGTGGGAGCCCTACGTCGACGTCCTGCGCCGACGGATCGAGCTCGACGTCGCCGAGGTCGAGCTCATCGATCTGAAGTACCGCCTCGGTCAGACGCTGGAGAAGCACCTCTCCGACGCGGCCGCCGCCCTGGAGAACTATCGCGAGATCCTCTTTGTCGATCCCGCCCACGAGGGTGCGCGCAGCGCCCTCGAGGCCATGCTCCAGGGCGCGCTGCAGGCCGAAGCCGCCGCCATCCTGGAGTCCATCTACGAGGAGCGCGGCGACTGGCCCCAGCTCATCGACGCCCTGGAGATCTTGAGCGCCAGCCAGAACGACGTCGAGAGACGCGTGGCGCTCAAGCTGAAGGCGGCGCGCATCAGCGCCGAGCGCGTGAACGACTTCAAGCACGCCTTCGTGGTGCTGGCCTCCGCGCTGCGCGACGATCCTTCGCTGGCCGGCACGCGCGACCAGATCGAGGGAATCGCCGATGCGTCGGGCGCCCAGCGCGAGCTGGTCGCGCTCTACGGCGAGCTCGCGGAGAGCATGACCGACGCAGCCCTGGCGCGCGACTACTGGCTGCGCATCGCGGGGATCGACGACCGCCTGGGCGACGTCGACGAGGCGGCTCAGGCCTATTACAAGGTCCTGGCCATCGACCCGGGGGATCCCGAGGCGCTGACTGCGCTCGAGCAGCTCTTCACCCGCACGCAACGGTGGAAGGACCTCATCGGGGTGGTGGAGCGCCGCATCGAGCAGACCCACGACGCCAAGGACCGCGAGACCCTCTACGGATCGATGGCGCAGATCTACGACGAGCGCCTCGGTCGGCCCGACGACGCGGTCGCCGCGTACCAGAAGGTGCTGGAGATCGACCCGGGCAGCGATCGCGCGCTCGAGGCCCTCGACGGCCTCTTCGTTCGCCAGAAGATGTGGGGTGACCTCGCGGAGAACCTGGAGTCGCAGCTGGCGCTCGCGGCCAGCGACGAATCGCAGCTGGCGCTGATGCTCCGCCTCGCGGCGCTGCGCGAAGGCGAGATGGGCCTGGTCGACGTGGCCATCGAGGGCTACCGGCAGGTGCTCGAACGCGCACCTACCAACGCGCGGGCTCTGGCGGCGCTGGAACGACTGGGCAAGGACCCCAAGCACGAGCTCACCATCGCCGACCTGCTGGAGCCGCTCTACCGGCACATCGGCGACTGGCAAAAGCTGGTGGGCGTCCACGAAGTGCAGGTCCGTCGCAGCCGGGACGTGACGCGCCGGGTGGAGCTGCTTCACCAGATCGCGCAGCTCTACGAAGACTCCGCGGCCGACCTCGCCTCGGCGTTCGCCACGCTGGCGCGGGCCCTCCAGGAAGACCCCTCCAACGAAGCGACCCAGCAGCAGCTCGATCGCGTGGCGCGCGCCACGGGACGCTTCGACGATCTGGCCCGCGTCTTCCAGGATCTCGCCGCCCAGATCGACGACCCCACGCTGGCCAGCGCGCTCACCATGACCAGCGCGCGCGTGCAGGAGAACGATCTCGGCAACGTCGACACCGCCATCGCGCTCTACCGCAAGGTGCTGGAGATCGACCCGCTCAATCTCTCTGCGGCGGAGGCGCTGGAGCGCCTCTTCCGGACCACCGAGCGCTACCAGGAGCTCTCCGTCATCCTGCAGCGGAAGTCCGAGGTGCTCGAGGAGCCGCTGGAGAAGAAGGACGCCCTCTTCCAGGCTGCGGCCATCGAGGAGGACGTGCTCAACCGCTCCGAGGCGGCCATCGCCGTGTACACCAAGGTGCTGGAGATCGACGGCGACGATCTGCGCGCCATCGACGCGCTCATCCGCCGCTACCTCGATCTGTCACGCTGGCAGGATCTCCTCGCGGTCTACGCGAAGAAGGCCGATCTCGTCGCCGACGTCGACGAGAAGAAGGGGATCTACTACCAGGTCGGCGCGGTCTTCGAGCGCGAGCTCGGCGACGTCCCTCGCGCCATCGACACGTACACCAAGATCCTCGAGCTCGATCCGGACGATCTGCAGGCGCTGTCGCGCCTCGACGTCCTCTACGAGCACGCGCAGAACTGGTCGGAGCTCCTCTCGGTGCTGACGCGCGAGAGCGAGATGACCGGCGACCCCAACGAGGCGATCAGCTTCCAGTACCGGATCGCCGAGCTCTACGAGAAGCACCTCGAGGACGTGCCGCGCGCGGTGGAGCTCTACCGGGAGATTCTCCAGCGCCAGCCGGATCACGAGCCGACCCTGCGCGCTCTCGAGGGACTGAAGGACGGCGACCGGGACCCGCTGGGCGCTGCCGCGGTGCTGGAGCCGGTCTACGAAGCGACCAGCGACTGGCCGAAGCTCATTCGCGTGCACGAGGTTCAGGTCCGCCGCGCCACCGATCCGTTCCAGCAGGTCGAGCTGCTGCATCGCATCGCGCGGCTCTACGAGGACGCCCTCGGCGATCACGCGTCGGCGTTCGATACGCTGGCGCGGGCGCTGCCGCTGGACGACGGGAACGAGCAGACGCTCGGGAACCTCGAGCGCCTGGCCATGGCGGTCGACCGCTGGCCGGCGGTCGCCGCGCTCTACGACGAGGAGCTCGACAAGCTCGGGCGCAGGGACACCCCCGATCGCTTCGTCGAGCTCGGTCTCCGCAACGCGCAAGTCTTCGAGGTTCAGCTCGAGGACGTCGACGGCGCGATCGCCCGCTACCGCCGCGTCCTCGACGCCGAGCCGGAGAACCTCAGCGCCATCCGTGCGCTCGACCGCCTTTACGCGCAGACCGCGCGCTGGGCGGAGCTCGCCAGCATCCTCGGCCGGGAAGCCGAGATTGGCCAGTCTCCCGACGAGATCCTGGAGCTCAAGCACCGACTCGGTCAGGTCGAGCAGACCCGCCTCGGGAACCTCGACGCCGCCATCGCCGCCTACCGCGACGTCATCAACGCGGCCCCCGAGCACCAGGCCACGCTGGAGGCGCTGGAGGCGCTCTTCGCCAGCGGGGCCAAGCAACCAGAAGTGGGGGAGATCCTCGAGCCGCTCTATCGCGCGACCGGCGAGTGGGAAAAGCTGGCCACCGTCTACGAGGCGCAGCTGGCGCACACGCAGGGTCAGGACGATCGGCTGGCCGCCTATTACCGGCTCGCCGAGCTCTTCGAGGAGAAGCTCCTCGACCCGGCGAGCACGCTCGCCGTCACAATCCGCGCCATCAAGGAGTTTCCCCTCGACGAGAAGGCCGGCGAGGAGGCGCCGCGGCTGGCGGGCGTCGTCGACGGAGGCTGGGAGACGCTGGCCAACGCCTACGCCGACGTGCTCGGGGTCCACACCGATCCCGGGGTGCAGCGCTCGATCGGCCGCCGTCTGGCGCGCACCTTCGAGGACGAGCTGGGCGACATCGGCAAGGCCGAGGAGACGTACAAGTACGTTCTCGGCGTCGACGCCACCGACGTCGAGGCGCTCGCCAACCTCGATCGCATCTACCTCTCCCTCGAGTCCTGGCAGGACCTCGCGCAGATCCTGGAGATGCGCGTCCACGCCACCACCGAGGGCCTCGAGCTGGTCGAGCTCTACGCGCGGCTGGGAGAGCTCTACGAGACGCGCCTGGCCGACTTGCCGAACGCCATCCGCGCCTACGGCCGCATCTTCGACGAGCTCGACAAGACGCACGAGGGGACCATCCAGGCTCTGGCGCGCATCTACGAGCAGCAGGAGGCCTGGAAGGAGCTCGACGCGGTCTACCTGCGCGAGCTGGAGAACGCCGCCGGCGACTCGGCCGAGGCGGACATCCGGTCCAAGATCGCCCATCTCGCGGCCGACAAACTGGGCCAACCCGAGCGCGCCATCGACACCTGGAAGGCCGTGCTCGACCTTCGCGGTGAGGATCCCGAGGCGCTGCGCGCGCTCTCCGACCTCTACGAGTCGCTCGCCCAGTGGGCGAAGCTGGTGGACATTCTGGAGCGCGAGTTCGACATCGCCTCCAGCGACGAGGAGCGCGTCGCGATCCTGACCCGCCGGGCGCGTACCACCAGCGACAAGCTGGGTCGCGACGAAGCCGCGCTGGACGACTGGAACCGCGTCCTCGACATCGAGTACGCGAACCTCACCGCGCTGCGCGCCATCGCCGACATCCGGCGGCGTCAGGGCGAGCCCAACGAGCTGCTGACCGCGCTGCACCAGCTGGTGGACCGCGCGGCGTCGCTGCTCGATGGCGCGGAGCTGAAGGAAATCTTCCGCGAGCTGGGCAAGACCTACGGGGCCCAGCACCAGCCGTACGACGCCGCCGATGCCTGGCGAAAGCTCCTCGAGGTCGGTCCCGACTTCGAGGCCATGTCAGCGCTGGAGGCCATCTACCGCGGCGAGGAAAAGTGGACCGACGTCATCGGCGTGAAGATGCAGCGCGCCGAAGCGCTGGCCGAGCCGGCCGAACGCATCGAAGAGCTGCGGAGCATCGCCGCCTTGTGGCGCGACCCGACGGGCGACCCGGACGGAGCGCGCGCCGCCTACGAGAAGATTCTCGAGATTGACCCCACCCACGACGAGGCTTTCTCCGAGCTGGAGAAGCTGCACAACACGGCCGGGCGCTGGGAGCCGCTGGTGGAGCTCCTGCTCGCGCGACTCGAGACGCGGGAGGAGACCAGCGAGAAGACCGAGCTCCTGCGCAAGATCGCGCGCGTCTTCGAAGAGAAGCTGGACGACAAGAACCAGGCCCTCGACGCGCTGGTCAACGCCCTGGCCCTGGACTTCCACGACCGCGAGACCGCCCGCTACCTGGAGCGCATGGCGCAGGCCACCGGGCGCTGGGCGGAGGTGATCCAGACGGTCAACGGATGGCTGAAGCAGCAGACCGAGCCGCGCGACAAGATCCGCCTGTGCCTGCACCTGGCCAAGTGGTACGGCGACGACCTCGGACACCCGGAGTACGCGCAGCCGTATTACGCGCAGATCATCCAGCTCGATCCGCAGAACGTGGGCGCCATGCGCCAGCTGGCGAGCCTCTACAAGAAGGCCGGCAACTGGCAGCAGATGGGCTCGACCCTGACGCGCGCGCTCGACGTCGCCACCAACGACATCGACCGCAAGGAGGTCCTCAACGATCTCGGGGAGCTGCTCGACTCGCACATGCAGCAGACCGAGCAGGCCATCTCCTCGTTCCAGCGGGCGCTGGAGGTGGACCCCCATTTCCTCCCGTCGCTGGAGAACCTCGAGCGCATCTTCGCCGCGCGCGGGCAGAACCGCGATCTGGTCGACGTGCTGCAGCGGAAGGTCCAGGCCACCAAGGACCCGGCGCAGAACGCGGGAACCAAGCTTCGCATCGCGCAGCTCTACGAGTCGAGCCTGGGAGACGCATCGCGCGCGGCGCAGGTCTACCGCGAGGTCATCGAGATCGAGCCGAACAACATCCATGGCCTGCGCGGTCTGACGCGGGTCTGCGAGGTCCTCGAGCAATGGCCCGAGCTCGTCACCGTGCTGGAGCGGCAGCTCGACGTGGTGACCACCGAGCGGGAGAAGATCGAGGCGCTCATGCACCTCGCGACGCTCCACGAGGAGCACTTCCTCAAGGCCGACCTGGCGGCGCAGCGGCTCGAGCAGGTGCTCGAGGTCGACCCCAACAACGAGGAGGCCTACTTCAAGCTGGAGCGCAACTACCGCAAGCTGCGGCAGTGGCTCGACCTCATCAATACCTACGATCGGCACATCGCAGCGACGCTCGAGCGCAAGACCAAGGTCGAGCTCTACGGCGCCATCGCCCAGGTCTACGCCGACGAGGTCGAGGACGCGGAGCGCGCCATCGACGCGTACAAGAACATCGTCGACCTCGACGAGCAGAACATCCCCGCGCTCGAGGCGCTGGCCAAGCTGAACGACAAGCTGGGGGACGCGGCGCAGTCCATCGACTACATGACGCGCGTCGCCGAGCTGACGCAGGACACCAAGCAGCGCGTCGATTCGTTCTACCGCATCGGCAAGGCTCTCGACGAGAAGCTGAACGATCGGGTGGCGGCGCAAGAGCGCTACGAGATGGCGCTCGATCTCGATCCCTCGCACTTGCCGACGCTGGCCGCGCTCCGGCAGATCGCCATCGACAGCGCGGACTACGACAAGGCCGCGCGCTACCTGGACCAGGAGCAGAGCTACACCCAGGCTCCGCGCCAGCGCGCGCGCCTGCTGGTGGAGCTGGGAAAGCTGCGCGAGGAGATGCTGGGCGACCACGCCAGCGCCGTCCTCGCCTGGCAGACCGGCCACGAGGCCGACCCGGAGAACGAGGACGCGGCGCTCCCGTTGGTGGACGAGTACATCAGCCAGAAGGACTGGGAACGCGCCGAGCCGCTGCTCGAGATGCTGGTCAGAAAGAGCGGCAAGCGCGACCGCGGCGAGCAGCACACCCTCCAGAACAAGCTCGGCCAGGTGTGCGCGGCGCTGGGCCAGGACGACAAGGCCCTCAAGGCCTACACCGCGGCGCACCAGCTGGACCTGACCGACCAGGTCACCATCCGCGGCCTGGCGGACGTGTGCTTTCGCCTGAAGGACTGGGGCGCGGCCCTCACCAACTACCAGAAGGTGCTCACCGCCCTCGGTGAGGACGAAGCGGAGGCGCGCGCCGACGTCTATTACCGGCTTGGTTGCATCAAGCGCGAGCAGGGGCAGGCCAAGCAGGCCATCAACAACTTCGAGAAAGCCCTCTCCGTCGACGCGGCGCACCGCCCGACGCTCGAAGCGTTGGTCTCACTCTACAACGAGCTCAAGGACTGGAAGCAGGTCGTCGCCTACCGGCGGCAGATCCTCGACAACGTGTTCGAGGGCGACGAGCGCTTCCACATGCTCAACGAGATCGCCGACGTCTGGAACGACCAGGACAAGAACCCGGGCAAGGCCATCGAGGCCCTCGAAGAGGCGCGCGAGCTCCAGCCGCTGAACCCGGGGCTCTTGCACAAGCTCATCGCGCTCTACCAGGCGACCGAGAACTGGTCGAAGATGATCGACACGCTCCAGGCCATCGCCGAGAGCGAGAAGGACCCCGGCCGCAAGAGCAAGTTCCTCTACGCGATGGCGCAGCTTTATCGCGACAAGGAGGGCGATCAGGACAAGGCGGTGGAGCTCTTCAGCGAGGCGCTCGATCTCAACCCGTCCTACCTCGAGGCCTTCGAGCGCATCAACAAGCTCCTCACCGGGAAGAAGGACTGGAAGGCGCTGGAGCGCGCCTTCCGCAAGATGCTCCTCCGGATGTCGGCGGCGAACGTCGCCAACCCGGATCTGGAGTTCACGCTCTGGCACAACCTCGGCCTCATCTACCGCGACCGGCTGAAGAACCTGACCAGCGCCATCGAGTCGTTCAAGATGGCCACGCACTTCAAGCCGGACGAGGCGGTGGAGCGGCAGATCCTGGCCGAGCTCTACGAAGCTACCGATCAGACCGAGGCGGCGATTGGCGAGCACGCCATGGTCCTCCAGAAGGACCCCCTGCGCGTCGACCCGTACCGCAGCCTCTACAAGCTTTACCTGCGCATGCACGAGTACGACCGGGCCTGGTGCATGTGCGCGGCCCTGGCCTTTCTGCGAAAGACCGACGACGAGGAGCAGCGCTTCTTCGAGGACTACCGGCCCGCGGGAATGCTCCAGGTGAAGAGCCGTCTCGACAACGAAGCGTGGGTGAGAAACCTCTTCCACCGGGACGAGAACATCTACATCGGGAAAATCTTCGAGATGCTCACACCCGCGGCCATCGTCGCGAAGACCAACCAGCTCCGTACGCAGAAGCAGCTCCCGGTGCTCGATCGGCGTTTCCGGCAAGACCTGGCAAAGAGCACGGTGACGTTTGCCAGGACCTTCGGGTGGGCCGCCGAGGTGCTGGGGGTCACCGCACCGGAGCTCTACGTCCGCAACGACGTGCCCGGCGCGCTCACCGCCGTCGCCGCCATTCCGCCGGCCAGCGTGGCCGGGCAGACCGTCCTCACCGGGTTCACGCCGCAGGAGCTCACCTTCATCGTCGGCAAGCACCTCTCCGGCTACCGCGGCGAGCACTACATCAAGAACCTCTTTCCGACCCTCAACGAGCTCAAGGTCATCCTCTTCGCCGGCGTGAAGCTGGTGATGGGCGACTTCACGGTGCCGGGGGAGATGGCGCAGGCGGTCAACGCCACGGCGACGGAGCTGGTCAAGCACATGCAACCGCTCCAGCGCGAGTCCTTGCGCAAGGTGGTGCAGACCTGGATGGAAGACGGCGCCAAGGCCGATCTGAAGCGGTGGATGCAAGCCACCGAGATCACCGCCTGCCGCGCCGGGCTGCTGCTGTGCGCGGACCTGGAGATCGCCAAGAAGATCATCGCGGCCGAGCCCCAGCTGCCCGGCGATATCCCCCCCGCCGAGAAGATGAAGGAGCTTCTGGTGTTCTCGGTCAGCGAGCAGTACTTCGCCTTGCGCAAATCGCTGGGCATCGCGGTGGGCTGACGGCGATCGACCTTGTCACCACGCAACATCGACCGGTCCGGGTCGATGGGGTTGGTGCGAGAGGAAGATCGCCGCATGCCGCCCCCTATCGAAGAACCGCCGCCGTCGTCGAAGACGCTCGAGATCGCGGTCATCCCGCCCGCAGGCACGTGGCTGGTGGAGCTTCAGGACGACGCGGGGGCGCGTCGCGTGCCTCTCACCAAGGAGCGGCTGGTCATCGGCACGTCGGCGACGGCGGACCTGATGGTCCACGACGTCACCGTCAGCTCGCGTCACTGCGCGCTCTCGGTCCTGGGAGACGGCGTGGCCATCGAGGATCTCGGCTCGCGCAACGGGACGTTCGTGGGCAGCGCGCGCGTGCGGGAGGCGTGGGGGAGGGCAGGGACCGCGGTGGCCATCGGTCACTCCACGCTGGTCGTTCTCGTCGCCGAGGGCAGGGAGACCGCTCTCCAGCCCGGCGATCCCCTGTCGGGACTGGCCGGTGCGTCCATCGCCATGCGGCGCCTGGCCGACCAGGTGCGCCGGCTGGCCCGCCACGCGCTGCCCGTGCTCATCGCCGGTGAGAGCGGGACGGGCAAGGAGCTCATCGCCCGCGCCCTTCACCAGGAGGGGCCGCGCCGCGAGCGTCCCTTCGTGGCCATCAACGTCACCGCGCTACCGCGCGACCTCGTGGAGAGCGAGCTGTTCGGACACGAGCGAGGCGCCTTCACCGGTGCGCACGCACGGCGGGTGGGTGCCTTCGCCGAGGCGGACGGCGGCACGCTGTTCCTCGACGAAGTGGGCGACCTCCCGCTCGACGCCCAGCCGAAGCTCCTGCGGGCGCTCGATGGATACGAGGTGCGGCGCGTCGGGTCGCCGGGGAGCGGCCGCCGCGGCGACGTCCGGGTGGTGGCGGCGACGCACGCTCCGCTCGAGCAGCGCGTCACCGCCGGCGAGTTCCGGCGCGATCTCTTCCATCGCCTGGAGTGCTTCGTGGTCCACGTGCCGCCCTTGCGCGAGCGCCGTGGAGACATCGCCGCCATCGCGCGCGAGCTCCTGCACCAGCTCGCGCCCCAGGTGGGACCCCGCGATCTCACCCCGGCGGCGCTGGCGCGTCTCGCCGCGCACGAGTGGCCGGGGAACGTGCGCGAGCTACGGAACGTCCTCTGTCGAGCGGCGGACGCCACCACGCGCATCAGCGGCATCGACGCGCGCGACGTGGACGTGGGCATGCGCCGCGACTCTTCGGCGCACGCCGGCAGCGTGACCCCGCAGGCCGCGCGCGCCCTTCTCCGCCAGCACGAGGGCAATCTCAGCGCGGCGTCGCGGGCGGCGGGGATGCCGAGGACGTCGTTTCGCAAGCTCCTCGGAGAGTGAGAGCCGGGGGAAAGAGTGGTACGCAGTCAAGGATGCGCCGCTGGCGACCCCTCGCGTTCATGCTCGTGGCGCCGGTCACCGGATGCACCTGCGGGTCCAAGGCGCATCCGGCGCCCAGCGACGTGCCCAGCGCGGTGGGGGGGCCCATCGTCTCGGCCAGCGACGGCGGTGCGGGGAGTGCCGGGGCGAGGCTCGACCTGGCCGTGTTCTCGGCGCCCATCGCCGCGGCGCGGGTCTCGCACCAGGACATCGTGGCCGGGCTGGTGGCCGCCGAGGGCGTGGTTCGCGTCATGGGGATCGTCGACGGCAAACCTGGGTGGGCCACCGACGTTCTCCCGGGCGTCAGCTGGGCGCCCGACGCCGAGCTTCATGCGCAGGCCGCCGGCGACGGGGGAGTCGCGCTGGTGTGGCGGGGACTGCGCTCGGGCAAGGTCGGGCGCACGCTGATCCTGCTCGGCCCGCGCGGCGAGATCCGCAGCGAGGCGACGGCGATCGGCGCCGCCTTCTGCGCCACGGCCGACGGACTGGCCTGGATCGACCCCCGCACCAGCGGCCCCACGCGCGTCGTTGCACGGCGCTGGGGCGAACCCGCGGGCGCCACGGCGGTGTCCGTCGCCCCCGACCGCGATCCCACGCTGGTGTGCGGCGACCACGCCGTCTTCGTCCTCGGGGACGGCGACGACGATCTCACCGCCTCCGTGCTGCTCCCCGGCAGCGCCCCCGCCCGGCCGCCCGCGGTGGCCATCCGGGACGCCGACTTCGGCGACGACGACGAACGCGAGCACGACGCCTATACCCTGGGCGACGACCTCGGCCTGGTCCGCGTCGGCTCGTCGGGGGCCGTCTCCCTTCGCGAGCTACCGCGCGACGGGGCGCCGGGCCCCTGGCGCAGGCTGAAGCAGACCATCCCCGCCGACGACGACGTGGTGGCCGTGGACGGCGACGCCGACGCGACCTTCCTCGTCTTCACGCACGACGCCGACGACGCCTGCCCGGGCATCGGCTCGACCGCGGAAGGGGTGCGCGCCCTGCGCGTGGACCGCAAGAGCGGCGCCGAGTCGCTCCTCGATCTCGCCCCCGCGGACTGCGATCGCTCGCCCGGCCCGTTCTGGATCGCCGCCGGAGCGCCCGCGGGGGTCACCCTCGGCTGGGTCGAACGCGCCACCCGCCTGGCCGCCAAGGCGGCCCCCATCGCCGGCGCCTCTCTTCGTACCGTGGCCTCGCTCGGCGCGGCCACGGTGAAGTCCCGGCGCATCGACCTGCAGGCCGACGCCCTGGTCGACGGCGGTTGCGACGACCGTGGCTGCTCCCTCGCGGCCCTCCTCCGCCCGGCCGGCGCCGACGGCATGCAGCCCGAGCCCATCGCCGTCATCGGCTACCCGTAGCCAGCGAGCGTCGTGACGTTCCAGGACGGGGACGGCATTCGCCGCCCCTAGAAACCGCCCGACACCGACAGGCCGCCCAGCGAGGGACCGACCAGGGGCATCACGCGCGGCCCCGTGGTGGCCGCCGCCGCTTCACCCTTGTCGGCGAGCAGCCAGTACACGACGAACCCGATGGTCGCCGCCACCCCCACGCCGACGGCGATGTTCCCCGCCGTCGCGTCCGAGTTCACGTTGTTATTGTCCGTGAGGTACGCGTGGCACGCCTGATCGAACAGAGGCATCTGCGCCAGCCCCTGCGGCGTGCACGTCCCGCTGCCGCCTTTGTGCGCCACGATCTGCGCTGCCGCGGTGTTGGCGTGGCTCTGCGCTTCGTTCTTGAAGACGACCAGGACGCCGGCCGTCGCGTATCCGGCCACGGCGAGCACCCCGACCACCACCGCCGGGACGAGGTTCCTGGGAGGGGACAGCGGGTTCTGGCCATGGCTCGTCTCGGCGACCGGCTCCTTCGCCGGGACCTCGGGCGGGCTCTTGACCACCTCCGGCGCCGGGGGTGGGGTCGGCGTCGTCGGAGTCGCCTCGCTCGCCGGCATCGACGGAGGCGGGGTGGTCGCGGTCGCCAGGGCCGTCCTGCCGAAGTGCGCCGCCGCCGTATCGCCGCCCAGGACGGTCACGCTTTGCGTCTCCGTTGCGCCGTCGGCTCCCCGGAACTTCACGGTGTGCGCGCCTGCCTCCACCGGGACCGCCTCGCCAAGCGGCGCGGTCCCCACCCGCTCGCCGTCGATGGTCACGTCGGTTCCGGCGATCGCCACCACCTCGATGCGCCCGAGCTTCGCGTGCGACTGCGCCAGGCCGTCGGTGGCATCGGCCCGTTGCTTGTCGGTGATCTCTTTTCCCTCGGCCAGAAGCTGCTCGAAGTACTTTTCCCCCTCGAGCACGTGCCCGCTCTTCAGGCAGCTCCACGCCAGGTTGAGAAGGACTGCGGGGTGCTTCTTCAGCGCGTAGGCCTGAAGGAACGAGGCCCGCGCCTGTTCGAACTCGCTCTTGTCGTAAAAGCTCACCCCCTCCTTGAAGCGAGCGCGCGCCATCGCCGTCGTCGCGTCCTCGGCCGGCGCCTGGCCCCGGGCCGGCATCGGAAACGTCATCGGCGCGAGCGCTACGAGAAGGGCAACAGCGAGGGGACGGGTCTTCATGGTCTTCCGTGCGACGGCGGATATGACCCTTCGACCGCCCTCCTGTAAAGAACCATCAGAACGGGACGTCGCGCACGATGGTCGGACCGTTCTTGGGTTTGCCGGGCGGGCGAAGCACCTGGTTCGGGCCGCCGTAGTTCGCTCGCGGCGCGGCCGCTGCGGCCACGTGCGTGGGAGCCGGGGCTACTTGAGGAAGGGCATCCACCGGGACCGGAGCCATGGGAGGCGGAGCGGCAGGCGGCGGAGCGGGCGGCTCGATCGCGGGCGGGACCGCCGCAGCCGCGGTGATCGCCGGCGGAGGTGGGACCGTCGAGGTCTTGTCGTTCGCGGCGGTGGTCGTCGCCGCCGCGGCCGGGGTGGGGTCGCTGCTTCCCGAGGACGACGCGATCCACGCCACCAGGCCCACCACCGCGACGGCGCCCAGGCCGAGTGCGACCCAGACCGTGGTCTTCGACTTGCGCGGATAAGACTCGTCCAGATCGAGCGCCGCCGGCTTCGGTTGGAACGAGCCGGTCGGCGCGAACTGGAACGCCGGCGCCACCGGTCGCTGCGGTGTGAGCGGCCGCTGCAGAGGCCGGGGAAGCGACTCCGCCTGCGCGCTGGGGGAGAGCACATCGTCGGCCACGGCGGCCACGCGCGCGGCGGGCATGCCCGTGAGCGTCGACTCGGGCCGGGTCATCGGCACGGGCTGGGGCTCCGCAGGGGCAATCTCTGCGGCCAGGCCATCCTCGAGAATGACCGAGCTCTCCGGCTCGGGCGACAGCCTGGCTGGCGGCGGCGGGTACGAGCCGTTGCTGGCTTGCGAGCGCGAGGGCACCTCGTTCGCCGCCGCTCGAACGTCGGGAAGCGTCCCGCCTCCCTGCAATGCCTGAACGGCGTCCGGCGAGAGCGAGCCAGGTCCGGTGAAGGGCGCGTCGTCGAGGTCCCAGGAGGGACGGATGGTCGAAGCGAGGCGGTCCGCCTCCTCCGGCGTGAGGCGCGTGCTCCCGAACGCCGCAGGCGCCTTCGGGGCGGTTTCGGCGGGGTGAGGCATGATCCGACCGCAAGAGTAACACTCGACCGGCGCTCAAACAAACACGGCCTTTCCCCCCACCCATTCCCTACGCCGCCTGGACCGGCGCACGTCCAGCGCCTGGCCCGTGGTCCCGCGGCCCGTTTTCTTTCTACGCTTCGAACTCGGCCCGCAGCGTGTCGTCCCAGTCGTCGGCAACCTTTCCCACGGTCTCCAGCAGGTCTTCGAACTCTTCGTAGTCGAGCCCGGAGAGGCGACGCAGCGAACGCACCACCACCTCGTCGCGATGGCTGTCGATGGCGAAAGCGGCGTCCGAGGTGGTCAGGAAAGAGAGCTCGAGCAGCCGGCGGAACAGCGCCTCGCGCCCGGTGACGGGGACGAGCATGATCGGCGCGACGAAGAGAAGGACGCCGTGATCCTCGAGCACGTTGATGCCGACGCTGGCCGTGCCCTTGCGCACCAGCGTGTAGCCCGCGGCATCGAGCGACGCGAGCTTGCTGCCTGCGCGCTCGCTGAAGCGCGCGAGGTAGGCGTCGATCATGGCGCGCGCGTCGGGGAACGTCTGGCCGCTGGCGCGGTCCGCGTATATGGGTTGTAGCGTCACCTGGGGCTCCGACACGTGGCTCTCCTCCGATCGCGGAAGCATAGCGCCGTCGTCCTCCGACGGGGAACGCTCCTCGCCGCCGCCTTCGCCACCGCCTCCTGCACTGCCCCTGCGCCCGCCTCGGACGCCGGGGCTCGCGACCTCTCCGCCGCCGACATGGCGCGCGCGCGCTCGCTCGCCGCCGAACCGTCGACCGAGGAGCTCCCCCAGCGGGCCGACGCCCTCGCGCTCGCCGAGTCCATCGAGGCACGGGCCGTTCGTGAGGGTGCGGGGCCTCGCGCCGTCGATCTGCACACCCTGGCGGCGCGCCTTCTCGAGCGCGTGTGGCGCGTCGAGTCGCGGCCCCAGGACGCCGACGAGGCGCTCGATCTCTACCGCGCGGCTGCGCACGATCCCGCCGCCGCCGGCGCATGCGAGGCCGCCCTCTCCGCGGCGCGTCTGGCGGGCGACGTCGCGAGGGACGCGGCCATCACCTACGCCGAGCTCTATCGCGCGCAGCGCCGCTTTGCCTCACGCATCCAGGGCGACGCGGGGGGCCTGCTGGCCTGCCGCCGGGATCTCGAGGACGGCCTGGCGCTCCTCGTCGCGTATCGTCCTCCCCAGCGCGTGCTCGATGCCATCGACGAGGGGCTGGCGGGCGAGGGGGCCATCGCGCCGGTGCTCGCGGCCACGCTGGACGCAGGGTCCGTCTCCTCGTCGCTCAAGCCGCCGCAGGTGGTGAGGATGGAGTCCTGGCCGGGACGCGACACCGCGCGCATCGTGGTGGTCCTCGATCGGGCGGCCGCCTACCGCATCGGCGACGAGGTGCTGGCGGGGAGCGCGTCTCCGCGGACCTTCGTCGACCTCGATGGCGTCGACCTGGGGACCGTCCCGCGCGATGTTCCCGCGACGGGCATCGTCACCCGCGTGCGCGCCGAGGCGACCAGCACCGGCTCGCGCGTCTCGCTGGATCTCGACGGCCACGCCTGGCGGCGGGTCTTTACCCTGCAGGAGCCGTATCGCATCGTGGTCGACGTCGCGCGCCACCCTCCCGGGGTCAAGGGAGCGAACGCCCGCATCGTCACCCGCGTCGTTCTCGACCCCGGACACGGCGGCCGGGACACCGGAGCCATCGGGCCGGCGGGCTTCAGGGAAAAGGACGTGACGCTCGACATCGCCCACCGCGTCGCTCCGGTGCTCGCCGCGCAGGGAGTGCAGGTGGTCCTCACGCGCGACGACGACCGCTTCGTGTCGCTGGAGGAGCGGACCGCCCGCGCCAACGCTTTCGGCGCGGACCTCTTCGTGTCCGTCCACTGCAACGCCAGCGAGGGCCGGGCCCGCCGCGGGATCGAGACGTACGTCCTCGACACCTCGCGTGACGAGATCGCCGCGCGGGTGGCGGCGCGGGAGAACGCCACCACGCAGGCCGCCAGCGCCGAGCTGGCGTCCATCCTCGGCGGGATGCGCATGGCCGACGAGGCGCAGCGCTCGACGCGTTTCGCCCGGCTCCTCGAGCGCGCCGCCACCACCGCGGCCGAGACCCGCTACGGTGACGTGGTCGACGGCGGAGTGCACACGGCGGGGTTCTACGTCCTGGTCGGGGCGCGCATGCCGAGCGTCCTCCTCGAGACGGGGTACATCTCGAATCCCATCGAAGAGCAGCGCCTCGGCGACGCGGACTACCGGCAGCTCCTCGCGGATTCCATCGCCAACGCGGTGCAGGCGTACCGGGAGGGGCGATAGAGCGTCCGCGCGGGTGCGGGCGCCCAGGGCCAGCGTGGGGACGGGTGGGCGGAGGGGTCGGAGACGGAGGTGGGAACGCGGCAAGGGCGGCGATGAGGATCAGGTCTCACCTTCCCCTTGCTCGCTTTCTCGCCCCTCGGCCCCGAGGCGCGGCCTCCTCCAGCAATGCCACGTCGAGGAGGTCCTTGATCCGGCCGGCCGCGCGCTTGTTTTTCAGCAGCGCCGAGCGACCGATGACGAAGAGCGGACCGGCGACGAATTCTGCCTCGACACGACTCGCCCACGCCTCGCGGAATGAAACGCCATCGATTCCGGTAAGGACATCGATGCGCCACGGCTTTCGACCGAGCATGAAGACGCGGTCCTTGCGTGCGAGCTCTTCGACGGCCGGGGTGACCGCCCCGAAGCCGAAGGCGACAAGCGCGTCGCGCAGCCGGCGCGCATTAGCGAGCGTGGGATCGATGAAGACGTCGAGATCCTCGGTCAGCCTCGGCTGCCCGTGCCCGGCCACCGCGTGCCCTCCTACCAGGACGAACCGCACTCGATGGGCGATCAGCGCAGACAAGAACTCGGTCCAGTCGCGATT
>Ga0302326_10007019_pt1 | contig 25180 bp, 19 predicted proteins | sample Palsa_T0_3_FD_202264 | JGI IMG/M metagenome (GOLD analysis project Ga0302326, IMG submission 202264) | Peat permafrost microbial communities from Stordalen Mire near Abisko, Sweden - Palsa_T0_3 | ecosystem: Environmental > Terrestrial > Soil > Palsa > Peat permafrost | place: Sweden: Abisko... | reverse complement strand
CACGCCGGTATAGCTGTGGCCGTTGTCGTAAATCTTGACGCCCATCCGATCGAAGAAGTCATAGTTCGACACAAATGGCAGGAACTGCTCGATGATCATTGGCTTCGGCGCATCGTCGGGCTGCCCGGCCCATAGATCGCGTGCGGTTCCCGCAGAGGATTCGTGCGCGACCATCGGATGCATCGTGTCATTGAGATTCTCGACAAACATCTTCCAGTTGCAATCGTGCATGTAGCGCAGCACACCACCCGTGACTTCCAGCCGGCCCGCGGGCGAACGATCGGCCATATTGTCGATGGAAGACAATGAATCCCCGAAATACTGCTCAAAGGGAAGTCCGTTGGCGCTGAGGCGCGCGAAAACAAAGCCGCGATACACGGCGACATTCGCAATCCTCACCATGCCCTGGGCCGTCTCGCCGCGTTCAATCGCAGTGCCCTTGTAGCCGCTCTTGAGGGGCATGGTGCGCACAGAGCCGTTCAGCCGGTAGGTCCAGCCATGATATGGGCAGCGTAAGAGGCCCCCGCAATTTCCGCTGACCGCCCCGATAACCTTGGCGCCCTTATGGGCGCAACGGTTCATGAGCACGACGACCTGCCCTTCGGCGTCGCGCAGCATAATCACCGGCTGGCGTCCGATCTGAGTCGTGTAATAGTCGCCCGCTTTGCGCACCTGGCTGTCGTGACCGACATAAATCCAGGAGCGAGGCCAGAGCCGCTGCATTTCGAGTTCGAATATCTCAGAATCGATGTAGACATCCCGATGGACGCTGTCGGCGCGCACGAGCGAAGTGATCGCGGTTCCGCCAGCGCGATACTTGGTCACACACTCCTCCAAAAGCTACTTATTAGCACGCCGATTACTTGAATAATCAAGTGATTTTTAGCACCCTCTGGCAACCCGGGTCAACAACCGCCGTGCACAGCCTTGAGCCACACCGCAAGGGACTTCCTATAAGCTTTCTTGCGCAAGCCAATGCCGCCATTTAGGAGACGCCTGCCATGACGTCGCGCCGTAGCGCAACCGCCAACGATTCAAAGCGCAGGTTTTCGGATCCGGGCGGTCGCGCCTTTCGGATTGCCGACTATCCCTTTTACCGCATCGCCCGTGTTAACAACCTGTACGCCGGCTGTCTTGATCGCGCCTTGAAGCCGCGCGGCATGGACCAGCCGCGCTGGCGCGTACTGATGATTCTGAGCGAGCACAATCCCTCGGCGATGGGGCTTATTGCGGAGATGGCGGTCATGAAGCTGCCCACGGTGGTCAAACTTGTGCGGCGCATGGTTGCAGAGGGTCTGGTGCGCAGCTCGCCGCGGGCGCGTGATCGTCGTGTCAGTGACGTAACGATCACGGCTGCCGGCCGCCGCGGACTTGTGGTGGTCAAGCGCGCGGCCTCCGTCGTGTATGCACACGCCGCGGAAAATCTCGGCGATACGCAACTTGCGGCGTTGAATGCGACGCTGCGTCAGATCGAAATCGGCCTGCAAGGAATCAAGGTAGCGAAGCGGCGCAGCGTGGCGCGTGGCAAGAGGAGCTAGCGCGCAGCGCCGGGCCGCCTTTTGCCGGCGCGCAAATCAATGGCGCCGCCGGTTTCGATCTGGCTGGCGGCAAGCGCGCGAATCTCGCCACGCGCCAGTTTCTGCGAGGCGGTCTGCGGCAGCTTGGCGACGAAGCATACGTAGCCCGGCGCCTTGTAATAGGCGAGGGCGTTTAGGCAGTGCTGCTGGATTTCATTCGCAAGCAGGGCGGATGCGCGAGCCGGGTCTTTGAGCACAAGCAGCGCGCACACTTCCTCGCCGCGAACGTCATCCGCGATCGGTGCTACCGCACAGGCTTGCACCGCCGCGTGCTCCAACAGTGCGCTTTCGACTTCGACCGCGGCAATATTTTCGCCGCTGCGACGGACGACGTTTTTCAAGCGATCGACAAAGTAGAACGAGCCCGCAGCGTCGATCCGTACGACATCGCCGGTGTGAAACCAATCCCCTTCCCATGCGGCAGCGGTCGCAGCAGCGTCCTTGTAGTAACCAGCGAAGAACCCCCGGCGCGTATCGCTGCCTTTGTGTCTCACCCAGAGCTCACCCGGAGAGCCACGCGCGACGTCGCGCTGCGCTTCATCCACGATGCGCCAGTCGAGTGATGCCGGCGCGCGACCGAAGCAGCGCGTGCCGACGTGCCGAGGTTCGGCATTAGCGGTAATCCATGCCCCAGCACCGGTCTCGGTCATCGCCCAGGCCTCGATCAGTGGCACGCCGAAGCGCTGCTCGAACGGCTGATGGTGACGAGGATCGGCGCCCGCGCCGAATGCGAACCGCACCTGTGCGCTCATATCATCAGCGTTCGAGGCGGGCGCGTTCAGCAACATGGCCGGCATCACGCCGAGATAATGAAAGCAGGTCGCGCGCGCGGCACGCAGCGACTGCCACCACGTTGACGGATGAAAGCGGTCAAGCTGCACGAGACAACCGCCCGTCATCAGCATTGCCATGAACGAACAGCACAGGGCGTTCATGTGCGTGACCGGCAATGGGGTGATCAGCCGTTCAAGCCCCGGGCTGAACGTGCAATATCCGCCCAGAGCAGTGTACAGCGCGCCAATCTCTCGGAAGTAGCTGTTGGTGAGCATGCAGCCTTTGGGCTTACCGGTGGTTCCGGAGGTGTACAGAAGCGCGGCTTCGTCGTCAGTCGCGCGCCCCTCGCCGAACGGTGCGGGTATATCAAAACGGCCATCGTCCGCTGCGATCAGCTGCACCGGAACCTCAGCTCGTGCCGCGGCGCGAATGTGCGCCGCGTGAGCCGCGTGCGTAATGATTGCGGCCACATCCGCGTGCGCGACAAGATACCCGATCTCCGCGGCGCTCATGGCGGCGTTCAACGGCACGATGCTGGCGCCGAGCGCGTTCAGTGCGAGGAAATGCAGAAAGAACTCTGGCCGGTTATCCAGTGCCACAGCGATGCGATGGCCTCGGCCAAATCCGGCCGTGACATAGGCTTGCTGCAGGTCCGCGACTCGCTGCCGCGCCTCAACGTACGTTATTGACCGCGCACCCGTCCTATCGCGGTCATGCGCGCCGGACGGCTCGTGCAAAAACTCGTGCGCGGCATAGCCTGCCGCGGTATCCAAAAATATATTGTGCACTGATACGGCTGTATAACTCTTTCGCAAAACGACTCCGTTAGCCATCGCAGGCCGGCGCGCGCTGTAAATCATTTTCGCACTTCTTTAATGTCAATTTGAGCCCGCCATCAACCTCGCAGGCGGATAGCTCACGCCCAGCCGCGTGATCTCTCGACGGCACGCGACCAGCGGGCGATCTTCGCCTGCGCCTGATCCGTGCTCATGAGGGGCTCAAAGCGACGTTCCACCTGCCAGGTAGATGCAATCTCGTCGAGACTCTTCCAGAATCCGACCGCCAATCCTGCCAGGTACGCAGCTCCTAGAGCAGTCGTTTGAGTCACTCTTGGGCGCACGACCGTGACACCCAGCAGATCCGCCTGAAACTGCATGAGAAAATCGTTCGCGCTTGCGCCGCCGTCGACGCGCAGCTCGCTCAACGTCAGAGCCGCATCCTGCTGCATGGCAAACAAGAGTTCCGCGCTCTGAAACGCGATCGATTCGATGGCGGCGCGGGCAATGTGTGCCCGCGTGCTGCCGCGCGACAGCCCGATAATCATGCCGCGCGCGTGCGGGTCCCAGTGCGGACTGCCAAGCCCGGCGAAAGCCGGCACGAAATACACGCCATCGCTATGCGCAACAGAAGCGGCAAGCGCTTCCACCTCGGCCGCGTGCGCGATGATTCCCAAGCCATCACGCAGCCACTGCACGACAGCGCCTGCGACGAACACGCTGCCCTCGAGAGCGTATTGCGTGACATCGCGCTGCCAGGCGAGCGTCGTTAACAGGCGATGCTTGGAGACCTGCGGGCGGATGCCTGTATTCATGAGCGCAAAGCAGCCGGTGCCGTAGGTGTTTTTCGCCATGCCGGGCGCAAAGCAGGCCTGACCAAATAGCGCCGCATGCTGATCCCCGGCAATCGCGGTCAGGGGCACGTCGCGGCCTTGTATGTTCACACGCAAATGCGCCGCGGCGCTCTGCGCGGTGGGAATGATCCGCGGCATGCATTCGTGCGGGATGCCGAATAATTCCAGCAGCACCGGGTCCCAGGCGCCGGTGTGCAGATTGAAGAGCAGCGTGCGGCTCGCGTTCGTCGCATCAGTGACGTGATGCTCACCGCCGCTGAAGCGCCAGGCAAGCCAGCTGTCGATCGTGCCGAAGGCAAGCTCACCGCGCCGGGCGCGCTCGCGCGCCCCGGGCACGTGCTCTAACAACCACGAGAGTTTCGTTGCAGAAAAATACGGGTCGAGCAGGAGTCCGGTGCGACGGGCGATGTCCGGTTCGTGACCGGCGGCGCGCAGTTGCGCGCAGTGTTCAGCCGTGCGGCGGTCCTGCCACACGATCGCGCGCGCGACGGGCGCGCTGGTGTTGCGATCCCAAAGTACCGTCGTTTCGCGCTGGTTTGCAATGCCGACCGCGACAACATCCGCAGGCGCTGCGCCTGCCCTGGCAAGCACTTCGTCGATGAGGCTGTTCTGGCAGGCCCAGATTTCCTGCGCGTCATGTTCCACCCAGCCCGGGTGTGGAAAATGCTGCGCCAGGTCGCGCTGCGCGGTTGCGACTGACTGCGCGTCGTGGTCAAACAGAATGGCGCGCGAACTCGTCGTGCCCTGATCTAACGCGAGAACAAAGCGGCTCATCGCCGTGCCAGCCAGTCTTCGAGCCGCCGCGAGCTTTGCGCCGGCATGTGCAACCCGAGCTTGCTGCGGCGCCAGAGGATGTCGGTCGCGCTGCGTGCCCATTCCTCGCGCCACAGATAGTCGATCTCCCGTTCGTAAAGCTGCGGCAGAACTTCCTCGCCGAGATCCTCGAGCGCGGCGGCGCCCTCGAGCATGCGGTAGAGGAGGGTGCCGTAGGCGCGCGCATAGCGCACGCGCAGCGCGGCCGGCAGCCAGCCGTAACGCCGCTCAACAGCTTGCAGAAATGCGGCGAAGCTATCTTGGGGCAGATCGCCGCCGGGCAGGCGCGCGCGGTGCGTCCACGGTGCGGCGCGGCAGCCCAAGGCACCCGCGAGCAGGTTGACTGCTTCTTCTGAGAGGCGACGGTAAGTCGTAATCTTGCCGCCGAACACGGACAGCACCGGCGCTGCTTCGTTTTCGATCTCGAGCGCGTAATCGCGCGTGACGGCCGCAGGATTTGCGGAATCATCGTCAATCAGCGGGCGCACGCCGGCGTAGCTTGATACGACGTCGGCCGGTCCGATCTGCTGTCTGAAATAGCGGTTGACGATCGCACACAGGTAGACAATTTCCTCCGGTTCGATCTGCACCGCGGCCGGTTCGCCGTGATACTCGACATCGGTCGTGCCGATGAGCGTGAAGTCGTGCTCATAGGGAATTGCAAAGACGATGCGCCGGTCGATGTTCTGGAAGATATAGGCGAAGCGGTGCGCGAAGAGACTCTTCACGATGATGTGGCTGCCTTTTACCAGGCGCACTGTATGTGCGGTGCGCAGTGGTGAGGCGTCGCGAACGAAGCGGCTCACCCACGGCCCGGTCGAATTGACCACCGCACGGGCAGCAATGGCGCGCGTGCCCGCCGCATTGCTCAAGGTAGCGCGCCACTGGCGCTCGACAAGCTCGATTCGATCGCAGCGCGTGCGCGTGAGCACCGTTGCGCCGTGCAGCGCCGCGTCCTGTGCGTTCAAAACGACGAGCCGCGCATCATCAACCCAGCCGTCCGAATACACGAAGCCGCGCAGGAACCGCTGCTGCAAGGCCGGCCCGGCCGGATGGGTTCGCAGATCGATCGCCGCGGAACCGGCAAGCCGGCGGCGCTTGGCGAGATGGTCGTAGAGGAAGAGTCCCGCGCGGATCATCCACATCGGCCGCAGGTGCGCATCGTGCGGCATGACAAAGCGCAGCGGCCGCATGATGTGCGGTGCCGCGCCGAGCAACAGTTCGCGCTCCTGCAAGGCCTTTCTCACGAGCGCGAAGTGCAGCTCCTCAAGGTAGCGCAGACCGCCATGGATCAGTTTGGTGCTCGCAGAGGAGGTATATGCGGCGAGATCATCCTGCTCGCACAGCAGCACCGACAGGCCGCGACCGGCCGCGTCGCGCGCGATCCCGGTGCCGTTGATTCCGCCGCCGACTACAAGAAGGTCGTAACTTTCCACTCCACGCATCTTGCCATGCACGAGGATTGTGTCCATCGTTTGATGCATGGCTGAATCTTCCGCGGGGCCTTACATCGACGTGCAGCTGCGAGGCATCGGGCTCAAGAGGGCCGATCGCAGTATCCTGCGCGATGTAAATTGGCGAATCCGTCCCGGACAGCGCTGGATTCTCGCGGGCGCGAACGGCGCCGGCAAGACACAGCTACTGAAGCTCGTGGCAGGCTCAGTCTGGCCAACGCCCGGCGCCGGCGCGTCGCGCCGTTACCTGTGGCGCGGAGAAGTCTGGGCAAGTCCGCGGCTCGTCCAGGAGGCGATCGCTTATGTCGGAGCGGAACGCCAGGACAAATACGAGCGCTACGGGTGGAACCAAACGGTACGAGAGATCGTCGGCACCGGAGTGCATCGCACCGACATTCCACTGCACGCCTTAAGCACCGCCGACGGCCGACGCATCGAGCGCCTGCTCGCACGGCTTGCGATCGGGCATCTGTCGGAGCGTGCGTTCTTATCGTTGTCGTACGGTGAGCGGCGCCTCACGCTGCTGGCGCGCGCGCTTGCCGCTCGACCGGGGCTGCTGTTGCTCGATGAACTGCTTAACGGTCTGGATGCAGACAACCAGAAACGTGCGCTGTCTTGGCTTAATCGCAGCGCAGGCTCACGGCTTCCGTGGGTGCTCGCGACTCATCGGATTGAAGATGTGCCCGGGAGCGCGAGCCACGCACTGGTGCTTGAGCGCGGACGCGTCGTCTATCGCGGCCTGTTGAAGAATGCTGCGCTTGCGCGCTGGCTGCGATCGCCCAGGGCGCACGTTGTACAGGCGCCGCGGCGAGCTCGCACGGCGCGAGCCGGGCGGCTCCTCGTGCGGCTCACGGGCGCATCGGTTTATCTCGACGAGTCGGCGGTGCTGACCGATATTTCTCTCGACTTGCGCGCCGGGCAGTCATGGATCGTGCATGGTCCGAACGGCTCTGGCAAGACGACGCTTCTGCGCACGCTCTACGGCGATCATGGTGTGGCCGCAGGCGGTCGCATTGAGCGCGCCGGAATTACGCCCGGGGTGCCGCTTGAGATATTCCGACGGCGGGTCGGTCTCGTCGCGCCGCACCTGCAGGCGGATCATGCGCAGGATCTGATCGTCGAGGACGTTGTGGTTTCAGGCGCACGCGCGTCGATTGGGCTTAACGAGGCTGCGACCCGCAAGGATCGGGCGGCGGCGCGGCGTGCGCTGGCGCGCTTTGGACTCCTGCGCTTCGCGAAGCGCAGCTTACGCGAGCTCTCCTACGGACAGCTGCGACGTGTACTGTTCGCCCGCGCATGGATCAACGAGCCGCGCCTTTTGATCCTCGATGAGCCTTTCGCAGGCGTCGATACGCCCACTCGCAGGGCCCTGCAGGGCATCATCGCGGATCTCGCGGCGAGCGGCACCGCCATCGTAATGGCGACTCATTATCGCGCCGAGTGGCCGCAGGGAACGACGCATGAACTCGAACTTTCTCGTGGTCGGTCACGTTACGGTGGCCGCGTGCGCGCGTTTTGACTTCTAGACGCGCAAGCCGTTGGATCCTGATCGGGTTCGCCGCCGTGGTGGTCCTGGCCGCCGCGTTCAGCTCGCTTTTCTGGCGGCGCTATCTTCTGTCGGCGCTACGTGCGCCGCCTGATTCGGTGCTGTCGTTTTACGAACCGCGCGAACGCATCGCCGGAATAGAGGATGGGCCGCCGCTGCAGCGGGTCACACCGCAAGAAGAGAAAATGGAGCCTGCTGCGCTGCAGGTGGCGGCGGACTATGCGGAATCGATTGGGTCGCGTGCGCTCATCGTCAGCCGTCACGGGCACGTCGTGTTCGAGCGTTACTGGCATGGCAGCGCGTTTGATACGGTCGTGGACACCGGCGCGTTCAACACCGTCATTTCGAGCATCATGATTGGAATCGCGCAGGGCGAGCGCAAGCTCCCCTCAATCGATGTTCCCGCCGCAGACTATCTCACTGAATGGCGCGGCGATGCGCGCAGCAGGATCCGGATCATTGATCTATTGCAAATGTCGAGCGGCCTGGCGGTCACTTCGCAACCGGGCCCCGCCTGGCTCTCGCGGACTCGAGCGCGTTTTTCTTCCGATATCCTCGCGCAATATCGGCGCCGTCCGCTCGCAGGACGGCCCGGAATTGACTGGGCTTACCAGAGCGCCGATCCGCAATGGCTGGGCGTCATCGTTGAGCGCGCGGCGCACACCCGCTACGCGACCTACATGTCCGAGCGCCTGTGGAAACGCCTGGGCGCCGCGGATGCCGAGCTTTGGCTCGATCGTCCGGGCGGCGCGCCGCATCTGGATTGTTGCCTGCTCGCCCGGCAGGGTGACTGGATACGGGTGGCCGAAATGCTGTTGAACGATGGGGTGTACCAGGGCGAGCGGATTCTGCCGCCCGGCTGGGCGCGACGCATGCTGACGCCCGCCGCCGGCAATGAGCATTACGGATTTCATGTTTGGCTCGGCTCAGCCGACGCCGCAGCGCAAGCCTATACCGCGCCCGATGTGGACCTCCTGCGTGGACCGGGCAAGACCCGCCTCTGGATCGTGCCCTCCCTGGCACTTGCGATTCTGCGCACCGGAGGCGAGCCGCCTGCCGCAGCGCACTGGCAGGATGCGCTGATCCCGAACCTCATCGTCGGCGGTGTGCGCGATTTCGTCCGCCCGGTTGCGCCGCGGCGGGCAGTCGATATCTCCAGGCTGGTACCCAACCACTAATGCGAACGCTGTTTTTTGTCGCGGTCATCGACATATTGGGCTTCGGCATTCTCATTCCGTTGGTGCCGTACATGGCGGATCGCTTTGGAGTCACGCCGGCGCTGATCACCCCCATTCTCGGCGTCTATTCACTCTGTCAGCTGATCGCGGCGCCACTGTGGGGACGTTTGAGTGACCGCTACGGCCGACGTCCGATTTTGATGTCGAGCCTTGCCGGAGCTTGCGTCTCCTACGTGTTGCTGGGATTTGCCACGAGCGTGGCCGGATTGCTGGTGGCGCGGGCGCTTGCCGGGTTCATGGCGGGCAATATAGCCGCCGCCTTTGCATATGCATCCGACATCAGCACGAGCGCTGAGCGCGCGAAGTCGATGGGCATGGTCGGCGCAGCCATCGGCATCGGCTTTATGTTGGGACCTGCGATCGGCGGCGTTCTCGCCGGGGACGACATTCAAACGGCCAATTTCCTGCGCCCCGCGGCACTGTCGGCCGCCTTGAGCCTGGTCGCAATTGCGCTCGTCTATTTCGTGCTGCGTGAGAGCCATGCGCCGCGGCGGCGCGCGCCCGTGCCCGGTGCGCGTCGCGCCGGGCCGCTCGCATTGCTTTTCAAACGTCCCGCACTGCGCTCGATCGCGGCTGCATCATTTCTCGTGACCTGCTCGCAGTCGATTTTCGAATCGATCTTCGCGATCTGGGCATTGCACAAATTCGGTTTCGGGCCGCGCACGGTGGGACTTGTGCTGTTCGCACTCGCGTTCATCGCGGTGGGCGTGCAGGGCGGTCTCGTGCGGGTGCTGGTGCCGGCGCTAGGCGAGGCGCGCCTTGCGATATACGGCGTCGCGGCCTACGTCTTTGGACTCGTGGCAGTGGCTTCAGCGGGCGGCCTGGCCCTGAGCCTCGTCGGGCTTGCCTGCTGCGGCGTCGGCGCGGGGGCTTTTATTCCCTGTGCATCGGCGCTCGCGTCCAAGCAGGCCGACGCAGACGAGCGCGGGGCGGTCATGGGCACCTACCAGGTCGGTGCGAGCCTTGCGCGTGCGCTCGTGCCGATGCTGTCAGGACTAATCTATGCAGACCTCGGGCCGAGCGCGCCGTTTTTTGCAGGCGCCGCGGTGACAACGCCCGCCGCTTGGCTCATCTGGCGCGCGACTCGCATGCCCTCACGCCCCGCCATCACGACTTCAAATTGAAATAACCGTCTCGAAGATCGAAACCGCCTGGCCGATGATCCAGACGCCGTCAATCGCACCATCGCGCGTCTCGAGCTCCACCGTGACGCGTCCGGGCCGTTGCATGTAATGTCCCTGGCTGCCGCAGAAAGAGGTGCGCTCGCCGGTCATGGCGAGGAGGCCCGTGCTTGCGAGATAGGCGCCGAGCAGTCCATGCGCGTTGCCGCTCACGGGATCCTCAGCGATGCCCAGGGCCGGACAAAACATGCGCGATTCGGTGAGACAGCCCTCGCTTTGCGGCGCGAGCGTGAAAACGAAATAGCCCGCGGCGCCTAACTGTGCCGAGAGCGTATTGAGCCTGGCGGGGTCGGGTTTCAGCTGTTTCAGCTGCTCGGCACCGTGCACGCCGACCATCAGGCGCGAGCTTCCGGTGCCAACGATGCGCAGCGGGCAGCGGTCATCAAGGTCGTCGGTCGCGAGCGCCAGCGCATCGAGCACCGCCAGGCGCTCACGATCGTTCAGCACACGCCCCATCGGGGGGCATTTCTGGCGGATCGCGATGCGGCGCTCATCGCCTGCGCCGCGGACCTCAATTTCAACTATCCCCGCCTTCGATTTCTGGCGCAGACGCTCGGTCGCGCCGCGCCGGCGTGACAGCACGTAATGGGCTGCAACGGTTGCATGCCCGACAAATCCGGCCTCGGTGCGTGGGGTAAAGAATCGCGCGCGCAGATCGTGGTCGGATCCGTCGGCCGAGAATATGAACGCGGTGTCGGCGTTATTGAGCTCACGCGCAATGGCGAGCATCTGCGTGTCATCGAGGCCGTCCGCGTTGACAACGACGCCCGCGGGATTGCCCGTAAACGGCGTGCGTGTAAAGGCATCGATCTGGTGAATCTGGATATTGCGAGCCATCGTTAGTTCTGGGGCACTGCCGAAAGGGGGGCGATTCTAGTCCCTTCTGAGGCTTCCATAACCACTTGCATTACAGGTGGCGCTGCATACCATATCGGCGATCAAACCTTGGGGTGGTCCGCACTAGGACCTGAGATGCCGGTGGCACCGGCAAACCCGTTGAACCTGATCCGGTTAGTACCGGCGTAGGGAGCAGGTAATTATGCGATTCCCCGTTTACGCGGTCTATTTTCAAGGACTTGCGTGCGTTACGCTCCCCACTTTCTGCCTCTGCCAGGCGCTCTCGTCCGAGCCGGGTCCGCCCTTGCAGGAGGTCATCGTGACGGCGACCCTGCGGCCCATTGCGGCGCTTGAGGTCCCAGCGTCTGTCACCGTGCTCGACGCCAAGCTTCTGCAGGACGCAGGCCAAGAGGATTTCGAGGATGTGGCGGCTCTCGTGCCCAATCTTAATTGGGCCGGCGATACTTCGCGGCCGCGCTATTTTCAGATCCGCGGCATCGGTGAGCTCGAACAGTACCAAGGGGCGCCCAATCCGTCCGTCGGTTTCCTGATCGATGACATCGATTTCAGCGGCTTGGGCGGGGCTGCAACGCTCTTCGACGTGGACCAGATCGATGTGCTGCGCGGCCCGCAGGGTACACGCTACGGCGCAAATGCCCTGGGCGGCCTGATCTACGCGAAGAGCGCCGACCCGGGCGCGACTTTCGGCGGTCGGATCGAGCTTGGCGCGGGTGACTACGGCGCCGAATCCGTCGGCGCCGTGGTCACCGGGCCGGTCGCCGCGCTCGACTCGGGCTTTCGTCTGGCCGTGCAGCACTACCGCGACAACGGCTATTACTACAACGCCTATCTCAACCGCGACGACGTCGATCGGCACGGCGAACTCACCCTGCGCGGCAAATGGCGCTACCAGCCGACCGAGCGCCTGCGGATCGACGTGACGCTGCTGCACGTGCAGCTCGACAACGGCTACGACGCCTGGTCAATCGACAATAGCCGCACCACCGAATCGGATCAGCCGAGCGTGGATTCCCAGCACTCCACCGGCGCCTCGATCCGGCTCGACTACACGGATGTCGGGCCGGCCACTCTGACGATCCTGTCGAGCTACGGCGAGACCCGCGTGAAGTACGGCTTCGACGGCGACTGGGGTAATCCCATTCTATGGGCACCGTACACCTATGATTTCACGGACGTGCAGACGCGTGATCGCACCACGCAAAGTTTCGAGGTGCGACTTGGCACGGCGGGCGATCACGGTCTGACCTGGCTCATCGGCCTGTACGCGCAGCAGCTGCATGAATCGCTCGCGGAAACAAGCGCCGGGCTCTACATCGATCCGTTCGCGCCGGCTGACAACTCCGATACGCTCGCGCTGACCACGAGCCGGTACCAGTCGCGCAATGGCGCGGTATTTGGAGAGCTTGCCGGGGATCTGTCGCCACGTCTGCGCTGGTCGCTTGGTTTGCGCGGCGAGCGACGCACCACGACCTATCACGACTTGACCACCAACCTCGACGCGCCGTCCACGAGCAACAATTTCAATCCTGCCAACGATCTGTGGGGCGGCGATGTCTCGCTCACCTACGCTCTTGCGCCGGGTGAGAGCGCTTACCTGCTGCTCGCGCGCGGCTACAAGGCGGGAGGTTTCAATCTCAGCGCAGGGCTGCCCGTCAATGAGATCCTGTTCAATCCGGAGTCCGACTTGAATACAGAGCTTGGCTACAAGGCCGATCTGTTTGACAGGCGCGTGCACATCAATGCCGACATTTTCTATATGCAGCGGCACGCACCGCAGCTCGTGACCGGCGTGCAGCTGGTCGCGGACAATCCGGATACCTTCGTGTACTACACGGGCAATGCCTCGAGCGGCGTCAATTACGGCCTGGAGAGCGAAGTTGAGTGGCAGGCAACCCGCAGCCTCGAGCTCGGCGCGTCGCTTGGATTGCTGCAGACGCTGTATCGCGGCTTCATTCAAAACAACATCGTGCTGCCGGACCGCGAGCTGCCGAACGCGCCTCATTGGCAGGCGGCGGTGCATGCGACCTGGCGAGATGCACGCGGACTCTTCGCACGGCTCGAGGCGACCGGTATGGGTAGTTACTATTTCGACATGCCCCCCAACTGGACCACGTCCAATGCCTACGGACTTGTAAACGGCAAGCTTGGATGGGAGGCTTCCAGCTGGTCGGCGTATCTATGGGGCCGAAATCTGTTCGACAAGAACTACCCGGTGCGCGGCTTCTACTTCGGCGATGTGCCGCCTAATTTTCCGAATCAGTTCTTCAGGCAGCTCGGCGAGCCGCGGGTCTGGGGCGTCAATTTCACTTACTCATTTCGGTGAACAACATGGAAATCGGTATCGAGATCAGTCTTTATCCACTGACGTCGGACTACATTCCGCCGATTCAGGACTTCATCGATCGGCTCAACCAGGACGGTCGCTTCAAAGTTATCACCAACAGCATGAGCACGCAGATCTTCGGCGCCTACGAGGTGCTGTTCGCTGCGCTGACGCGTGAACTGCGCGGCACTTTCGAGCGCGACGGCAAGGCGATCTTTGTCATGAAAGTGTTGGGGCCGCTCGACGCCGCCTGATGACTGCAGCCTTTGATCAATTCATCGCAGGTCTTGCGGCAACCTCGCCGCTTGAGGCGCTGGCGGTGATACTGGGGCTTGGCTACTCGGTCCTTGCGGTGCGCCGCAATCGCTGGTGCTGGGTGAGCGGCGGTGTCTCCTCGACCATCTTGGTCTATCTGTTCGCCGAACGCCGCCTGCCGATGCAGGCTGCCTTGCAGGCCTATTACGTCGCTATGTCGTTTTACGGCTTTATCATCTGGGCGCAGGAGCAAAAACAGTCGACCGCCCGGGTCACGACCTGGCCTGTGCGCGTGCACCTGCTGGCATGGGGCGGCATCCTGATCCTAAGCGCCTGCTCTTCGCGATGGCTCGCGGCGGAGACCGGCGCGGCCTGGCCGTTTCTGGATTCGGTGACGACCTGGGCAAGCCTCTTTGCGACTTGGCTTGTGGTGCGCATGAAGCTTGAGAACTGGCTCTACTGGATCGCGATCGACGTCGTGCTCGTGTATCTGACGGGCGCGCAGAAACTCCTCTTCGTCTCACTCATGTTCGCAGCGTATCTGGCCATTTCCGTGACTGGGTTTGTAACGTGGCTCAAGACCTATCGCTTGCAGACGCCCGCCGGCTGATTCCGGCGCCGGTGCTGGCCCGGATCCCCGGTTGTGAATCGGGCCAGCTGCCGAACGCCGTGACGGTGCTTGCGGGGGGAACGGTCAATACGAGCCTGCGAGTGCAGACGCGTGCGGGTTCGTACGTTGTGCGCTTGCACGATCCCGCCGGCCGCTTCCTGGGCGCGGACCACGCGCGCGAGGCGCAACTGCAGGCGGCCGCCGCCGCTGCGGGGCTCGCCCCGGCTGTGGTATATGCGGACCCGGCGCAAGGCTTCATGATCACGCAGTTCGTCGCCGGACGACCATGGGAAGCGGCCGATTTTTCACGACCTGAACTCTTATGGCGGCTCGGCGAGCGGCTTCGTGCGCTGCACACCCTCAAAGCGCCGGTGGTTGCGCGCTTTGACCTTGGGGCAATCCTGCGACACCACGCGGCTGAACTGGTGCGCGCCCTGCCTGCCGAAGAGCCGCTCTTGCTCGCGCTGCTGCGGGCGGCGGAGGCCGCGCTGGCGCTCTGCATGCAAGGCGGCCGCGGCGCTGCCATTGTGCACAACGATCTGCACCACTCGAATCTGATCCAGGCCCGGGAGCTCTGCCTCATCGACTGGGAATATGCCGCGGTGGCCGACCCGATTTTTGATTTGGCCTGCGTGCTCGCGTATTACCCGGTGACCCAGTCACATGCGCAAAGTCTGCGCGATGCGGCTGGCCTCGCCACCGCGGGGTCGGCGCAGGAGCTGGCCGCGGCAACTTCCTTATTCGTGCTCCTAAGCTTCCTCTGGTACCGCCGGCGACGCCTGACGAGCGCGGTCGAGGCGGCGGATCTTGCAACAGAGCAGGCGCTTTTGCGCCGCCTGGGTGTCTAGCGGCGCTGGCATCCGCAGCGCAACATCGGCAGACTAAAGCGCACCCAAATTTACCTTAGGAGGACGTAGCCGCATGCCACTAATGCGAGTCGTGGATCGGAGTGGGATTGAGCACGAAATCGAGGCGCGAGCCGGTCTTAAGGTCATGGAAAATCTGCGTGAGCTTGATTACGGAGTCGCCGCGATTTGCGGCGGCATGTGCTCCTGTGCAACCTGCCATGTGTTCATCGACCCGGCCTGGGTCGACAGGCTGCCCGCTTCGATGTCGGATGAGCGCGAGCTCTTATCGGAGCTGTCGCATGCACAGGATAACTCTCGGCTGTCCTGTCAGATCGACTTCACCCCCGAGCTTGCCGGCCTGCGGGTCACGATCGCGCCGGACGAGTAGGAGAGCGACCCATGTCCACGCCCATAGTCGACGTTGAGACCCGCGGAGCGGTGGCAATTGTCACGCTGAACCGTCCGGGCCTGTCCAATACCCTGAATGTTCAAATGGGTATGGATCTGCTCGCCGCTGCCATGACCTGCGCGCGCAACCCCGCAGTGCGCGCCGTCGTGCTGACCGGCGCGGGTGACAACTTCTGCTTCGGTGGCGATCTGCGCGGCATGATCAGCAAGGGACAGGCGGAAAGCTATATCCGTGAGCTGACCTCGTACCTGCACGCGGCGATTTCGCTCTTTGTGCGCATGGATCCACCCGTGATCGCCGCGATCAGAGGCACGGTCGCGGGAGGCGGAGTCGGCCTTGCGGCGATGGCGGATCTGGCGATCGCGGGCGAGCATGCCAAGTTCAATCTCGCCTATACGGCGGTTGGCCTGACGCCTGACTGCGGCACGAGCTTTCTTCTGCCGCGCGCCGTGGGCGTGCGCCGCACGATGGAGCTCATGCTGCTTAATCGCGCGCTCAGCGCGCAGGAAGCTTTGAACTGGGGACTCGTGAACCGCGTCGTCGCGGATGCGAAAGTGCTCGACGAGGCGCTTGCGATCGCAGCGCAGCTCGCCTCCGGCCCGACGCATGCCTATGGCAAAGTGAAGCGACTCATTGCGCAGTCATTGGGAGCGTTCGAGTCGCAGATGGTGCTCGAGGCTGAAACCATTGCAAGCCAGGCGGCTAGCCCCGAAGGCGCCGAGGGGATCAACGCGTTTCTTGAAAAGCGCAGGCCGGTTTACCCATGAGGTGGGTCCTGATCGCGCTCGTAGCAGCGGGGCTCGCAGCTCTCGTAAGGATCTATTTCAGCCTGCAACTGCTGCGGCGCAGGCGCGCTGACGACTGGGATGCGAAAATGGTCGAACGCGTACGCTCGCAAGGTGTCGACTCCTTCCAGCCGCAGCAGGTCGACTTCTTCTTCGCGCTGCCTGACGCGGCTTCTTGTGACGCGGTGCGCGCCGCTCTGCAGGCCGAGGATCTGCAAGTGGATATCAAGCCCGTGCATGAAAATACGACGCACCCGTTCAGTCTGCATGCCTCCAAAGCGCTGCGACTGGCGGTTCCGGATATGCAGGAGAAAAGCCGCCGTTATCGGCTGCTTGCCGAAGCGCATCATGGTCGCTACGACGGTTGGGCCGCAGGAGCGGGCGGCGGCAGCGAGAGAAAACCAAGAACGCTTAAGATCTAAGGACAGTCCAGGCGAAGGCGCGCTCGTCTGTCGCTTCATCGCGAAGGATTAAGCGGGAGCGAGCTCGCGCAGGGCCTACGCTGCACCAGAATCCGGGTGTTACTTCTGAGCGCCCAGGGTCTTGAAGTTTGGACAGGGATGATCGCGCTGCCGCGTGTCGCAGACATTCACATTGCTAAGATACAGCATGGCCGCGGCGAGCTTTTCCTTCGCCGGGTCGGACCTGAACGCCTGCTGAACGCTGTACAGCGCATCCGCGCCGCGGATGACCCGCATCGCGGTGGTCTCCGGCTTTTTGGTCGCAGGATTGAGCGGACAGCGCAGGAGCAACATTGAGACGGCGTAGCCGTTCGCCTCGCCGTTGACAATGTTGGCGGGCACGGCACCCGGACAGGTCTGCGGCCACTTCTTGCCGATGCTCTGCAGGAATTGATACGGCGTTTCCGCTTTGTTGGCGTGAAACACCTGCACTGTCACCATCTGGGTCCAATTCTCGATCGACTCGGATTCGGGAATCCATTCCTGCATGCTCATCTCGTCGTGGGCCGTTTGATATCCGACCTTAAACCCCTCCGGCACAGCCGCGACCAGGTTTTCACCGACCGGCTCGGCGCGCGACTCGCTGCAGACGAGGCTCGCAATGGCGAGCACGGTTGCCGCCATCATTAAAACACTAGCGCGTCTTTTGTCCTCGCACGTCATCACCGTCGTTCTCCTTTTGGCTGCGAGCTCGTTTGCAGAAAAATGCCGGAGCGCCAGCAGGCTCGCCGGCGTCACTTCTTTTCGGTCTGCAGGCGCACCGCCTCAGCGGCGGCCTGGATGGCGTTGGGATCGCCAAGATAGCGGTGCGTAATCGGATTCAGCTGCGCATCAAGTTCGTAGAGCAGCGGCACGCCGGTTGGAATATTGAGCTCGACGATTTCGGCTTCCGGAACATTGTCGAGCATCTTCACCATGGCACGCAGGCTGTTGCCGTGCGCGACGACCAGTACGTTGCGTCCGGCGAGCAGATCCGATGAGATGCGACTCTCCCAGATCGGCAGCACGCGGGCGAGAGTGTCTTTGAGAGATTCGGTTGCCGGCAGCTGCGAGGAATCGATGTTTGCGTAGCGCGGATCAAATCGCGGCTGGCGCTTGTCATTCGCATCGAGCGGTGGCGGCGCGATGTCGTAGCTGCGCCGCCAGATCTTGACCTGCGCCGCACCGTGCTTCTCGACGGTCTGGGCCTTGTCGAGTCCCTGTAGCGCCCCGTAGTGACGTTCGTTGAGTCGCCAGGAGCTCTCGACCGGTATCCACATGCGATCCATCTCATCGAGCATGATCCACAGCGTGCGAATGGCGCGCTTCAATACGGATGTAAAGGCGACGTCGACCGCAATGTTGTCGTGCAGGAGCTGCTGGCCTGCGGCGGCCGCCTCGTTGTGTCCCTGCTCCGACAGATCCACGTCGGTCCAGCCGGTGAACAGATTTTTCACATTCCAGATGCTCTGGCCGTGGCGCACGAGAATGAGTTTTCCAGGCACTTTAGGCTCCGCCGTCTGTGTGGTAATCCAGAATCAGCGCGACAAACCGTTCGACCGAGTCAGGCGCGTGCGCGAAAAAGAGCGAAGGCTCGGTGAGCTCGAGTTCGAGAACGCGCGGTGCACCATCGGGGTCGCGAATCAAATCCACTCGTGCGTAGAGCGGCATGTCGAAGGGTATCGCGGCGAGCGCCCGCTCACCGGTGCGCAGCTCATCAAGCTTGGCGACGCGCGGGCTGATCTGTTCGGGGGCAAAGAGCGCCTTGGTCGCGCCCGCGCCGCGCTGCAGGATCGGACCCTTGCGCACTGCGTGGCTGAAACGGCCGCCGAAGTAGATGAGAGCGGTTTCACCGTCCGCATCCACGCGCTCGAGGTAAGGCTGCAAGAGGACGCTGCGTCCGGCGTTCAGCAGACGCTTGATGTGCACGGTCGCAGCCTCAAGCTCGCGGCGTCCGTAGCGTTGCGTGTCGCGCGAGCCTGAACTCACCGCGGGCTTGACGACGAATTCGGAGGCAGCCTCAGCGAGCAGAAATTCGTTTATGGCGCGCGCGGCGCTCTCGCCGGGCTCAACAAAGGTCGTCGAAACGGTGCGCACCTCGGCGCCCGCAAGCTCGCCCAGGTAGTGTTTGTCCGTGTTCCAGCGCACGAGGGCGAGTGGATTCGCAAGGCGCGTAGCCTCTGATGCGTGTTCCGCCCAGATGAGAAACTCCGGCAGACGCATGGTGTAATCCCAGGTCGAGCGCAGCAGCGCAAGATCGAAGGCTGACCAGTTAGTATGCGCATCGTCCCAGTCCACGATGCGTACGTCGACGCCGGCATTGGCGAGGGCGGCCTCGAGCGGCGGCAGGTCCTCATCAAGCGCCCGTGCCTCACGCGCGGTCACGAGTGCGATGACGGGCGGTTGTTGGGTCACGGTCAATTGCGCACGGCGCGGCTAGTCAGTGAGCTTGCGTACGGAGTCAATGCCCACCGACAGCGTCGCAAAGTCAGTCGAAGTCCCGGCGCGCATCGCCGTCAGCGTACGCTGCCAGCGAGTGAGCTCCTCGCCGGCCGAATATCCCCAGACGGCGACGCGCGCCTCGGGACGCCCGGTTTTTACCGACGCCAGCACCCGCTCGGTCGCCTTGCGGTAGATGCTCGAGGCGCTATCGCGCAATCCGGTGCGCGCGGCCGCCTGCCAGGGGCCATCAAGGGGCAGCCGCTCGATCTGCTCGCTCAGCCAGTCAAGCCCGATACAAGCGCCGACCTCGAAATATGTTCGGCCCGCTTCGACAACGCTCACGCGATGGCTGCCGGCAAGCTCCACAATATCAAGAGCGGCGTTGCAGGCGTCGAGACTGGCAACACGCGCAGCAAGTTCAGCCGGCACCCCCGCGGCGAGCTGTTCGGTACGCACAGCCTCAAAGCGTTCGCGCACGGCGCCGACGAGCACCTGGTCGATGGCCGATTTAAATTCACGCGTGCCGCCGCGGAATTTGGCGACGGCGTGGTCGACTTGCAGATCTTCGCGCTGCTGTGCGAGCAGCCAGTAGGTTGCATCGCGCAAAAGACGGCTCGTTTCCGACATCATGCCGTACTGCAGCTTTGCCGGTACGCGGTTGTCGAGCGCCTCGATCCGCTCCCACAGTTCGCGCATGTCGAAGATCTCCCGTGCCGCCGAATATGCGCGTGCAATCCGCGCAGGCTCGGCCCCGGTGTCGTCCTGAGCGCTCGACACGAAAGTCGGGCCCATGCGGTTTACGAGGCTGTTGGTGGTCGAGGTGGTAATGATCTCGCGGCGCAGGCGATGGCGGCTGATCGCGCGCGCGAAGCGCTTGCGCACCGCGCTTGGGAAGTAGCGCTCAAGTTCCAGGGAGAGGTACGGGTCTGCCGGCACGTCGGAGGCAAGCAGGTGCTTGCTCAGCCAGATTTTGCTGTAGGAGAGCATGATCGCAAGCTCGGGCCGGGTGAGGCCGGCGCTGCGTTTGCGGCGATCCGCGAGTTGCTCGTCGTTGGGCAGAAACTCAAGTGACCGATTGAGGTCGCCCGAGCGTTCCAGCGAATGCATCAGGTGCTGATAGTCCTGCAGACTAGCCGCAGCCCGCAGCTCAAGGGTGCTGATCGCCTGGCTTTGCAGATAATTGTTGCGCAGGACGAGACCGGCAACCTCGTTCGTCATGCTGGCCAATATCTGATTGCGGCGCGCGCGCGTAAGCTTGCCTGCGGCGACCAGCGGATTCAGGAGGATTTTGATGTTGACCTCGAGGTCCGAGGTATTGACGCCGCCGGAGTTGTCGATGAAATCCGTGTTGAGCCGGCCGCCGCTGAGCGCATATTCGACGCGGCCACGCTGCGAGAGTCCAAGGTTGCCGCCTTCGCCGACCACGCGTGCGGCAAGCTCTGCGCCATTCACGCGTACGCCGTCATTGCTGCGATCGCCGACCTCGCCATTCGTCTCATTGGTCGCTTTGACGTAGGTGCCGATGCCGCCGTTCCACAAGAGGTCAATCGGCATGCGCAAGATGGCGCGGACAATCTCGCTCGGCGGCGCGGTGGCGCTTTGCAGGCCGAGCATCGCCTGCACGGCGGCCGAGAGGGTGATCGACTTCGCCGCGCGCGGGTAGATGCCGCCGCCGTGCGAAATCTTGTGCCGGTCGTAGTCATCCCAGGTCGAGCGCGGCAGCCCGAAGAGGCGCTCGCGTTCGGCGAAGCTCACCGCCGGATCCGGAGATGGGTCGAAAAAGATATGCTGGTGGTTGAACGCGGCCAAGAGGCGCGTATGGCGCGACATCAGCATGCCGTTGCCGAAGACATCGCCTGACATGTCGCCGATGCCAATTGCGGTGAACGCCTGCGACTGGATGTTGACGCTCATCTCGCGAAAATGACGCTTGACGCATTCCCACGCGCCGCGCGCGGTGATGCCCATCTTCTTGTGGTCGTACCCCGCTGAGCCGCCGGAGGCGAACGCATCCCCGAGCCAGTAGCCGTATTCCTGCGAGATGGCGTTGGCGACGTCGGAAAACGTCGCCGTGCCCTTGTCGGCGGCGACTACGAGGTAGGTATCGTCGCTGTCGCGGCGCACGACACGCGACGGTGGCACGACGCGGTTGCCGACGATATTGTCGGTGAGATCGAGCATTCCGCGGATGAGCGTTTCGTAGCAGGCGACGACCTCTGCCTGCAGTTCCTCGCGCACCAGTCCCGGGGGCGGTCGTTTGACGACGAACCCACCTTTGGCGCCCACCGGCACGATCAGTGTGTTCTTGACGTTTTGCGCCTTCATCAGGCCCAGAATTTCGGTGCGAAAGTCCTCGCGTCGGTCGGACCAGCGGATGCCGCCGCGGGCGACGTTGCCCATGCGCAGATGCACGCCCTCGACTCGCGGGCTGTAGACAAAAATTTCGAATTTCGGGCGCGGCAGCGGCAGATCGGGAATTTTCTGCGGATCGAGCTTGAAGGAAACGTAGCTCTTAAGATGCCCGCTGCTGTCCTCCTGGTAGTAGTTTGTGCGCAGCGTTGCGCGTACGACATTCAGATACGCGCGGATGATCCGGTCCTCATCCAAGCTCGTGACCTTATCCAGATCGGCGCGGATCGCGGCGACGAGTTTCTCGGCGCGGCCCTGCGCGCGTGCCGCGGCGCGCGGATCGAAGTAGGCCTCAAACAGGCGCACCAGGTTCTTCGCAATCGCGGCGTTCGCTGCGAGCGTGCGTTCCATGTAGGCCTGGCTGAACGGCACGCCGGTCTGCAAGAGGTAACGGCAATAGGCACGCAGCACGACGATCTCGCGCGCCGACAGGCCAATCGCGAGGAGCAGGCGGTTAAAGCCGTCATTCTCAATTCCCCCGCGCCAGGCCTGCGTGAAGGCCTCCTTGAAGGTGGACTCGATGCGCGCGATGTCGACGCGCAGCGCATCGCGATGCTCGAGCTCGAAGTCCTGGATCCAGGCGGCGCCGCCGTCGGGCCAGGCGATCTCGTACGGCCGCTCCGCGATGACTCGCAGGCCAAAGTTTTCAAGCATTGGCAGGAGGTCGGAGATGGGTACCGGATCGCCCAACTTTACGATCTGCAGATGCAGACGCCCCGAGTGCTGATGAACGGGCCGGTGCAGCTTCAGACGCGGGGAATCGGGCTCCGAGCGCAGCGCCTCCAGATCCTCGAGATCCTCGTACGCATCGGTCGGTTCGATGTCTTCCTCGTAGGCAAGCGGAAAGGCGCGTTGGTAGCGGTGCGCGAGGGCCAGCGCGGTCGCCTCGTCGCGCTTTGACACCAGTACCGCTCGCAGCCGATCGGTCCATGTCGTGGTCGCGATCGCGATGCGTCTCTCAATGACCGCAAGGTCTACTTTACGGTGATCCTCAGGGTCGGTGCGTACGACAATGTGCAGGCGCGCGTGATTGGAATCGGATATCTGAACCTGTGTTTCGAAGTTCGTGCCGCCGAACTCCTCCAGAACGATTTGCTCGATGCGCTGGCGCACTTCAGTGCTGTAGCGGTCGCGCGGCACATAGATCAGGAGCGAGTAGAAACGCTGGAAAGGATCGCGCCTCGCGAGTAGCCGCACGGTGCGGCGCTCATAGAGGTTGACGACTCCGCGCGCGATGCGTATCAGGTCCGCGACCGGGGCCTGAAAAAGCTCATCGCGCGGGTAGGTCTCGAGGACGTTGAGCACGGCTTTGGCATCGTGGCTCTGTGGGTCGAGGCCAAAGTGCGCAATGACCCGCTCGACTTTCTTGCGCAGCACCGGTATCTCGCGCGGGCTCAGGTGATATGCGGTCGATGTCCATAAACCGAGGAAACGGTGTTCGCCTGATACCTCGCCACGCGCGCCGAAGCTCTTGACGCCAACGTAATCAAGGTAAGTCGCCCGATGCACGCTCGCCATCGAGTTGGCTTTGGTGAGGATGAGGATTTCGCGCTCGCGCGCGCGGGCGCGCAGCTCACCGCGCAGCACCACGGTGCCCGCCTTGGCGCTCGTTGGGTCCGCGCGCAGGATGCCAAGACTGGTGCGCGGCTGCGGCACCACCCGGTCGGCGCTCGCGCCGCGCTCGAGCCGATAGTAGCGATAACCTACAAATATGAAGTGACGCGCCTCCATCCACTCCAGAAGTCGGCGCGCTTCGCTCACCTCGGCTTCCGCAAGGGGTGGCGGAGTGCTTGCCAGGCAGCCGATCAGCTTCTTCACGCGCTCGCGCATCGGCCGCCAGTCCTCGACCGCCAGGCGCACATCCCCGAGCGCGGCCTCGAGTTTCTGTTGCAGCTCGGCGATGCGCGGACCGTCGCTTTGACGGTCGATTTCATAAAGCTGCCACGACTCGGAAAGATCGCCGGGCTTGCGTTCCACGCGTACGTCAGTAAGCCGCCCACGAGCGTCGCGATGCGCGGCGAGCACTGGATGAACGATCAAATGGATCGCCACGTCCGCCTGGCTGAAGACGACGCTCAGAGAATCAACCAGAAAGGGCATGTCGTCGGTGACGACCATGACGAGCGTGTGTGCGGACTGAAAGCCTTCCTGCCCAGCGTCCGGATTGAAGATCTTGACGAGCGATTTGCCGGGTGTGCGCGCGGCGCTGCCAAATGCGAGGTGATGCAGGGCCGCTGCGGCCAGTGCCGCCGGCGCGCGCTCGGCGAGGTCTTCCTCGGCGACGCCGCGAAAGTAGGCGCGCAGAAACCGCTGCCTGACGGCGGCGGGCAGTGCGCCCGGGCGGCGCCCCGCGGCGCGCACGATCTTCTCGATCAAGGCGCGGCGGGCGGCGGGAATGCTGCGCAGGAGGTGCGTGTCGGAGTTTGCGCCTCGCGGGTGCACGCTTACGCGTCCCGTGCGAGATCACGCATCAGCGCTGCGAGAAAGCGCGCCGCCTCGCCGCCCGTCACGCAGCGATGATCAAAGGTCAGTGACAGCGGCATGCGCAGATGCGTCTCGATACCGCCCATGACGGCGACGACATCGTGGCTTAAGCGACCGGCACCGAGGATCGCGACCACGGGGGGCACGACGACCGGTGTCGCATAGCGCCCCGCAAGCATGCCGAAGTTCGACAGCATGAAGGTAAAGTCGCGCAGATCCTCAGGCGCCACGGTGCGATCGCGCGCCACCCGCTTCAGACGATCGACATCGCGCCGCAGCTCTGCGGCATCGCGTCCGCCCACGTCACGGATCACCGGTACGAGAAGGCCGTCGGGCGTATCGACGGCCATGGCGACATCGATGCGCGCAAGCAGGCGGCGGCTTTGATTTTCACCGTCATACCAGGCATTAAGCCCCGGTTCGGCGCGGCAGCCCACGGCGATCGCGCGCAGCAGGCGCGTCGTGAAGTCCTCCCCCGGCCGCCAGCGATGCAGATCCGCATCATCAAAGAGCGTGCAGTTCGTCACGCTGTCGCGTGCGAGACTCATGCTCTGGGCCATCGCGCGCCGCAGGCCGCGCAGTTTCTCAGGCTCACCGGACGGTGCGCTTGTGGCGACTCGCGGCGCGGCTGGACCCGTCTTGAGCGCGCTGACGGCCGCTGCCGTGTGCAATGAGGTCGGACCTGAAACCGTCATGACGTCGTCGACGGTGATGAGGCCGCCGCGGCCGCTGCCAGCCACCCGCGCAAGATCCACCCCCAGGCGTTTGGCCAGCGCGCGCACGGCTGGCGCTGCGCGCACGCGTTCGCGCGGCGCGCCGCCTTCGCCACCAGCGACCGCCGTTTCGACGAGTTCGACTTCACTTGTCGCCGGCATGCTGCCGACAACGGTGCCGGAGTCGTCGGCGGCGGGCCGTTCCGGCGCCTTGGCAGGCGCTGCGCGCAGGCTCGCCGGGTTCGCGTCGACATCAAATTCCACAAGCGGCGCGCCGGTTGCGATCATCTCGCCGGGGGCGCCATGCAGCGCGCGGATCACGCCGGTATAGGGCGAGGGTACTTCAACGACCGCCTTGGCGGTCTCGACCGCGAGCATGGGCTGATCGACT
>Ga0302326_10007018_pt1 | contig 25180 bp, 19 predicted proteins | sample Palsa_T0_3_FD_202264 | JGI IMG/M metagenome (GOLD analysis project Ga0302326, IMG submission 202264) | Peat permafrost microbial communities from Stordalen Mire near Abisko, Sweden - Palsa_T0_3 | ecosystem: Environmental > Terrestrial > Soil > Palsa > Peat permafrost | place: Sweden: Abisko... | reverse complement strand
CTGTAAAACCACCTTTTTTGGGAAAATTTGCCTTGTGTCATCTCCCCGATAGATGCCCGTGGCAGGGGAGAAAAATTATTTACCGACTAATTAATTTAGTATTTTTGGACTTCATTTCCCTCTTTTTCAGCATAGTCCATTGGTAATAAGTACCAATCGGCGTCCCGGAATTGAATTTCCAGATCGATTGCAAGTAATTGAATTTCAAACAATTAAAACTTTTATTTATGAAAGAGAAGGGAGACATTGTTTTTTATCAACTGGAGACCGATTCGAAGCAAATTGAGGTTAAGCTTGAAAACGAATCCGTTTGGCTGAACATCAATCAGATAGCACTTTTATTCGATCGAGATAAGTCTGTGATATCCAGGCACTTGTCAAATATATATAAGGAAGGTGAGCTTGACAAGGACTCAACTGTTGCAAAAAATGCAACAGTTCAAACTGAAGGCGAAAGAGAGGTTAGCCGGGAAGTTGAATTTTATAATTTGGATGCCATATTATCCATAGGATACCGGGTTAATTCCAAAAGAGGTACTCAATTCAGGATTTGGGCTAACAAATTATTAAGAGAATACCTTGTCAAAGGTTATGCCATCGATCAAAAGCGGTTCCAGGAGAAGTCACGACAACTGGACGAGTTGAAACAAACCGTCAAACTCCTTGGAAATGTAATCGGAACCAAGGCTTTGAATACCGACGAGGCTATAGGGCTATTAAAAGTAGTCACGGATTATGCCTATGCACTTGAAGTGCTGGACCGCTACGATCACCAGGTTTTGGAAATTGAAGCCACTTCTCCGAAGGAGCTATTCCAGATCACCTATCCTGCTGCCATCGAGGCCATCAAAAGCTTGAAGGATAAATTTGGCGGCAGCAGCCTTTTCGGGAATGAAAAAGATGAGTCTTTTCAGGGGTCGCTGGTGGCTATTTATCAAACTTTTGGTGGGAAGGATTTGTATCCGAGCGTAGAAGAAAAGGCTGCCAACCTGTTGTATTTCGTTATCAAGAATCATTCATTTTCAGACGGCAATAAGCGGATCGCAGCTTTCCTGTTCGTTTGGTTCCTGGAGAAGAACGGTATTTTATATAGAGCAGATGGCTCCAAAAAGATCGCAGACAATGCCCTGGTAGCCCTTACCCTAATGATTGCGGAAAGCAAACCGGAAGAAAAAGACATGATGATCAAAGTGGTTGTGAATTTGATCAATTTGAAGAACTAAGATAGTTGTTACTAATCTGATACGTAATTTCCTTGAAACGCCCTAAAACCGGGCATTTTCATTTTTTGTATTGGAAAGTGACGACGGCAAAGCCGGCACTTTTCCCCTACCCCCTGATATGATACGCCTTCGGCTGCACAAACGCCCTTATCCCCTGATAAGACAAGGTCATCCCCAGCCCCGAATGCTTTCGCCCCGACCAGGGCACCGTAGCGCTCACCCGGTCACAGCAATTCCAATAAACTGTCCCCGTATTCAGCTGCTGCATCAGCTTTTCCGCCCGCTCATAGCTCTTTGAATAAACCGCAGCCGTCAACCCATATTCCGTATCCCCCATCAACGCCACCGCCTCCGCATCATCCTTCACCCGCTGTATACCCACCACCGGACCAAAAGATTCTTCCATCATCAGCTTCATACCGTGATGGACATCCACCAGCACCGCCGGCTCGATATAATAACCCTTCCTCTCCACCCTCCGCCCGCCATACAACAGCCTGGCCCCCTTTCCAACCGCATCGTCGATCTGCTGCAGAAGGAACTCCAGCTGACCCGACCGGCTCAAAGGACCGATCTCCGTGGCCGCATCGCGGGGATCCCCGACCACCATCTTCCGCAGCTGCTCCGTATACGAACCAACAAACGCATCATAAACTTTTTCATGTACATAGATCCGCTCCACCGCGCAGCAACTTTGGCCATTGTTATAAACCACCCCTTCCAACGCCGCACCCGCCACGGTATCGATGTCCTCCACGTCATCCATGACATACAAGGGATCTTTTCCGCCCAGCTCCAACTGACAGTGCGCGAGCTTCGACGCAACTTTTTCCGCGATCAGGCGCCCCGTCCGATAGCTGCCGGTAAAAAAATAACCATTAAGCGGCAACTGCAACAGCCATTCACCGGCCTTCCCCCTACCCGTCACCACCTGGAATACATTTTCCGGCACCCCGGCCGCATACAATAGCCGGCGGATATGCAGCCCCGTCAACGTAGAATATTCCGAAGGCTTATAAAAGACCCCATTCCCGCCGATCAGCGCCGGGATAAAAACATTCACCCCCACCAGGTAAGGATAGTTCCAGGCAGAGATATTGGCGATCACCCCCAATGGCTCATAGACGATCTTCTCGCGCGTAGCCCCTTCCGTTACCACCCACTCCTCGGCCAGGTAACGGGCAGAATGATCCAGGAAATAACGGATACGGCTGCGCGCACCGTTCAACTCATTGAACGACTGCTGCAACGGCTTGCCCGTCTCGCTCGTCAACGTATCCGCCAGCCCCGTCTTCTCCGTCTCCAGCAAATCATAAAACCGCGCAATACACCCAACCCTCTCCTCCACCGGCAACACCGCCCACCGCGGCTGCCCTTCCTTCAAAAGCCGATATTTGTCCTGTACCGACGCCTCCGTATCTTCCGGGACCTCCCCGATAATTTCTTCCGTAGCCGGATTGATGATCTGCATAACGCGAACTTTTTAACTTTCTTGCCGCAAATATAACCAACTTTGCGCCGTCGCAATCCGCATAACAACTGTTTGGCCACTCCCGAAAATGCATCGCCTCTGCTGGCGTACAAAGCCGTTTTGTTTTATAAGCCATTGTGAATATTCATAAATTTGCCCCTGATGAATTTAGAGCGGTATCCATATTATGCCAATCCGTCCTTTTTTGACTTCGAATTTGAAAGCGAGGGGCCAAAAGGCACGATCAAGAAAATAGCCCGCTTTTCATCGATCGGGACCAATCTATATAACTTCGGCTTTGGTGATCTGGACGAGTCTACAGGGGATATTAGTGATGAAATCGTTACGAACAATGGCGATGGGGAGAAAGTGCTCGCAACCGTCGCCGGGATCATTTACGATTTCACCGCCAAGATTCCGGAGGCCGCCATTTTCATTCAGGGAACAACTGAGTCCCGTACTCGCTGGTATCAAATGGGCATTAATAAGAATTGGGAGGAAATCGGGCGAATTTTTGAGGTATTCGGTCGAAGAAACGGCCAATGGGAGCACTTTAAGAAAGGGCCTAATTATGAAGCATTTATCGGACGCCGCAAGGCGTCTTTTTCATTTTAGCTCGATTTTTGATGATTTACGCTACAACCTCTTCGGCCGGTTGATATTTTTTCGTAAATTTGCTCTATGCATTCAAAGGAAAAAAAGGATCAAAAAAAGCCCTCCAAAAAGACGGGAGCCATAGTTAGCGCGAATGTTGGTAACTATGAAACTCATCCTTTTTTTATCAAAAAAGCCAAAAAAGCCAAGGCCTACCTCAAGACAGCGGGCTTGCCCAAACAGTTCGTCATTAAGCCATAACCATAGTGTCCATCTTCGGTGGAGATATTTTCCTCCTATTTAACGCCAAAGCCCAGATTTTGGCGATATTTTCCGCGTTATGTCGCCCCATCTCCCCCAACCACCAAACAAATAGCTGACACTCAATGCAAATCTTGCTCTTTTTTCACCTCCCCCACAAACCGATCCCTTATCGCCCCATAAAGGAACTTATCCTCAAACCCATTTACATACATCCGCTCCGGATGCCATTGTACCGCCAGCAGAAAAGGCTTTCCCTCCGGCTCCGCCCACTCTATCCCCTCAATCGTCCCATCCACCGCCCTGCAATTGACCCGCAAGCCTTCCCCCAGGCTGCCGATCGCCTGATGATGCGCGCTGTTGACCTCCCCGGTCAGCCGCCCCTGTCCCCCCGCCCCACGTCCCTCCCCGGCCATGCGTCTCTCCCCGACCCCTCGCCCCGGCGCCCCGGCACCCATCCCCACCACACCCGCCAGCACACTATCCGCCTCGATCCGGACCTCGTGCTGCTTATCCACGCCCGCCGTGTTCTCATGCACGCCATCCCCGGGAATACCAAGATCCTGTATCAGTTTTCCCTTCAACGTAACATTGATCAGCTGCAATCCCCGGCAGACACCCAACACCGGCAATCCCCGTTCCCAGGCCAGGCGCAGCACCGACTGCTCGAACAGGTCGCGCTCCCTTTCCCAGCCGCCCGCCGGCGATCTTTTATATTCCAGCTCGCCGCCATACAAGGAAGGATGGATGTCTACACCACCCGATAATACCAGCCCGTCACACCCCGATGCCTCATTCAGATTCCCCAGCGCCGCCGACAGCCGGATCACTTCCACCTGCCCGCGGTCCCCGCCATCCTTCAGCCAGCGCACATAATTTTCATGTTTCCATTCCGTCCCCGTATCGGTGAGTCCTATCCTCATAAAGCCTCCGTATATAATTTCTTAAAATCATCCCGGCTCACCGGCTTCGGATTATTCGGATGAGCAAAGTCCGCAATCGCCAGATCCGCCAGCGTTTCGATATGCTCTTCCCTCACCCCCACATCCCGCAGCCGCGTCGGAAGCCCTACCTCGCCATTCAACGCGAACAACCGCTCCACCACCGCTCCGCCATCCCGAACGGACAACTCCATCACCTGCGCAATCCGGCGGAACTTCTCCTCGCTCCCGCCGATATTATGCCGCATCCCATAAGGGAGATTGACCGCATTGGCCAGCCCATGATGGGTGTCCAGCAAAGAAGACATCGGATGAGCCAGCGAATGCACCACACCCAGCCCCTTCTGAAACGCCACCGCACCCATCAGCGACCCAAGCAACATCCTGCTTCTCGATTCCAGGTCCGGGCGATTCACCGCCTGCGCCAGGGAACGATGGATCAGGTCTATCCCCTCCAGCGCAATCCCCTCACACATGGGGTGATACATTTTAGCCAAATAAGCTTCCAGATTGTGCGTCAACGCATCCATCCCCGTGGCCGCCGTCACAAAGGGCGGCAGTTCCATGGTCAGCAACGGATCGGCAAAAACGATCTTTGCCAGCAATTTTGGCGAGAAAAGGATCCGCTTCCGATGCGTATCGTCTTCCGAAATGATCGCACTCCGCCCAACCTCACTACCCGTACCGCTTGTCGTCGGCACCGTTATAAAATAAGGGACATCCTCCGTTACATACTGATCGCCCCCAATCAGATCGTCATAATCGAAAAGATCACGACGATGATATACCCGCAAAACAACGGCACGCGCTACATCCATCGCCGCCCCGCCGCCAATACCGACAATGCTGTCGCGATCGGTGGCAGCAAACGCCTCCCCACCCTTCAGCACATCGGATTTCACCGGATTCTTATGAATATCCGAAAAGACCTCCACTGATAGCCCCTTCCCTTCCAACGCCCGCCGGAGATCCTTAAAAAATCCCAGCTGCGCAACCACCGGATCGGTTACCAGCAATGGCCTGCTCAATCCATTAGCCGCCAAATGCCCGGGCAACTCGGCAATCGCCCCGGCACCGAAACGGATCGTCGTCGGAAAATTGTATTGCCGGATGAGGTTGAAATCCGTCCGCCTTGAATCCACTCCCATTGGGTTACATTTTAGCTTGGGTACAAAAATGGAATAATTTTTCCAGGTCGCCCTGCTTGTTAAAATTGATCTTATTCGTCTTTACAAATTCGTCAAAGGTTCCCTTATCTCCATGATATATTCTCATAAAAGCAGCCTTTCCGGCATCCTCCGTCTGGCCACCCATATAGAAAATTAAGAAACTCGTAGTTCTCAACGCATAGATATCCTGATTAAAAAACAAGGGCATACTTCCTCCCCGGTTGTATAGCGAATTGTACCTCACGACCCCGCCGCTGGGCATCTTGGCGCCTTTACCGCCGAATGGTACGGGTTCGAACGCGGCCACCCGGCTGACGGCCAGACTAACGTCACCGGAGACCGAAAGGCTTTGAAAATACCCCTTCTTATCAACATAAATGAACAAGCAACTGTCCAGCAGAATGGAATCGATCTCCGCGGGATTGTCGATAACCAAACTGTCTCCCTTCGCGTCGATAAACTCCATATCACATAGCAATAGATTGAAATTCATCTTATAGACGACCGATCTTCCGTCATGCATTTTAACCTTGGCGTCTCGGAAAGAGGGAAAGAGAAAGGTAAAATAATTCGAAAGGCTGTCCCCCGAATGAATGATCGTCTTTTCACGTATCTGTGCAGAAGCAGTCACGCCTTGCAGAAGAAACGCCGCGAAAAGAAACGCGGCCGGTGCATATTTCATCTCACGTCGTATCTGTATCATATCGAAGAATTATCATTTCAGATGATCTCAAAATAACGTTTCAATTCCCAATCCGTCACCACCTGCCCAAACTGCCGCCACTCCCACTCCCGCGTCCGGATAAAATGGTCCGTAAACCCCGCACCAAACAACTCGCGCGCCAATGGCGACTCCTTCATGGCCTGGGTCGCTTCCCATAGATTCCTTGGCAAAACCCCGTTGCTCTTATCCGCATAACCATTCCCTTTTGTCGCCGGCGCCGTCAGCTTGAGCTTATTCCGCACGCCATAAAGACCGGCAGCAAGACAAGCCGCCATCGCCAGATAAGGGTTGGAGTCGGAACCCACCACCCTCGTCTCCAACCGCGTGGATGTCGCGCCCCCCGGCAAAGCCCGCAAAGCCGTGGTCCGGTTGTCGATCGCCCAGGTCAGCGTGGTCGGCGCCCAGGCCCCTTCCACCAGGCGTTTATAACTATTCACCGTCGGCGCAAGCATCGGCAGTATATACGGAAGACAATGCAGCTGCCCGGCCATATAGCTCTCCATCAGGGCGCTCATCCCCGTAGGCGTAGCCGCATCATAAAATAAATTCCGGCTGCCTTCGGCCGCCGAACCTCCCGCGAAGGCGGCCCCCCAAAGACTCTGATGCACATGCCCGCTACAACCCGGCAAGGTCTCGCTGACCTTTGCCATAAAACTGGGTAACACCCCATGCCGGTAAGCAATCTCCTTGACACCCGATTTGAACAATACCGCCCGGTCCGCCGCCTCCAACACCTCCGAATAAAGGATCGCCGCCTCATACACCCCGGGCCCCGTCTCCGTATGCAATGCTTCCAATGGCACGCCAAACTTCTTCAGCTCATCGAAAAGCGCATGAAAATATGCACTCCCCTGTGAAGCCCGAAGAACGGAATAACCAAACATACCCTGCGTCATCGGCTTGAGCTCGGTAAAAGACCGGTTCTCCGGATTATCAGAGGCAGCTATAAAATTGAACCATTCGAATTCCTGTGAAAAGTAAGCAGTATACCCCTCGGCAGCAGCCTGCTGCACAACCTTTTTCAACAACCCCCGCGGACAAACCGGCAAGGCATCTCCCCCATCTCCCGCATCCCCACCGCCATCTACCCCCGAACCAGCCGCCCCGGCCTTTCCCGAGCCCACGCCCAAAGCCGCCTTCCCCAAGGCGGCCACCCCCATCTTCCCCTCCCTGAAATCCGCCAGAAAAAAGGGCAATCCACCCTCCCACGGCACCCGTCGGAACGTAGCCGCATCCACCACCGCCAGCGCATCCGGATAGCCCGTATGCCAGCCGGTAAAAGCCCCGTTGTCATAGGCCCGGTCCCCCGCATCCCAACCAAACACCACATCGCAGAAACCAAAGCCCTTCTCTGCGATAGACTTGAACTTGTCGAAGCTGATCACCTTGCCCCGCAATATCCCATCGATATCCGTGACCGCCAGCTTGACCTTTTCCGTATGCCCGGCCTCCAGTTGCTTCAACAGGTCAGCTAATGTGATTGGACTGCTCATAATCAATAGTTCTTTTAACAAATTAATGTGCTTGAATTGGGCTTCTCAAAAAAATAGCCCAATTCACGCAAACCAGTACTTCGACCTGACCACCGGCCAGGCCTCGTCCGCAACCTTCACTTCGTTCGGTTGTAATTGACCTGCCGGTCTTGCCGGCCTACGGCCGTCAAAAAACGAAACCAAATATAGGCCAGCAGGAGAATCGAAAAATAAATGAGAGATAATTTAATATTCAGCGACACCAGCGCAATCAGACAAACAACCGCCACCACCAGCGCCACGAGGGGAAATACCGGATACCAGGGAGCCCGGTACGGCCGCTCCAGCCCCGGTTCCTTACGCCTCAACGCCAACATCGTGATCATCCCGAAAACATACAAGGTCAACGCCCCCAAAGCAGAGATCGTAATGATCTGGTCCGTATGACCGGACAACAAGGCTATAATGCCGATGACCATATTCACCAACAATGCATTGACCGGCGTTTTTCGCCGGGCATCTACCCGCCCCAGCGCCGACGGCAGATAACGCACCCGGCCAAACTCCAGCGTCGCCCGGCTCGCCGCCAGGATGATCCCGTGGAAGCTCGCAATCAGCCCCATCAACCCGATCGTGATCAGCAAGTGATAGATCCAGCCCCCCGTGCCCGTGATCTTCGACAAGGCCAGCGGTAACGGCCTGTCCGACATGTCAGCCCCCGGATAAGGATATACGATAGCCTCCCAGCCTGCAACACCCACCGAGGAAAGAAAGACCAGCACGCAAAGCAGGATCAGCGTAACCAGAGCAGACCCAAAACCCAACGGAATATTCCGCTGCGGCTTCACCGCCTCCTCCGCCACATTGGCCAACCCCTCCAACCCCAAAAAGAACCATATGGCAAAAGGCACCGCCGCCCATACCCCCGTCCACCCATGAGGAAATGAATTGTGCTCGATGTTCTTCCACGAAAAATGCGGGAACGTGACACCGCAAAACAACAGCAGTTCGAAAACCGCCACCACCGTCACCGCCAGCTCAAAGCCCGCAGCTGCCTTGACGCCATACATATTCAGCGCAGTAAAAAGAAAGTAGGCCACCACCGCGATCACCTTCGCATCTATACCGGGAAAAAACAGCTGAAAATAAGCCCCGATCGCCGCCGCAATCGCCGGCGGCGCAAAAAGGAATTCGATCAGCTGCGCCGCCCCGGCAATAAAACCCCAGTCTCTGTTCAACCCCCGGGTCGCATAATCGAACACACCGCCAGCCTTGGGTATCGCACAGGCCAGCTCGGCATACGAAAACGTAAAAGTGATATACAACAAAATGGCCCCGGCCGTGGCAATGGCCAGACCCGCCGTCCCCCCAGCCGCCAGACCCAGGTTCCAACCGAAATACATCCCCGAAATAACATAGCCGACGCCAAGCCCCCATAACATCCAGGGACCCAGGCTGCGCGAAAGAGAAGGTTGCTGCGTTGACATTTTTAAAGATAACAAAAAAATAGCGAGGCCGGTCCCACCGGACCAGCCTCGCTTAAAAACCCACAAAAACAAAAAATCGTCAGCTACCGCTGAAAAAGCCACATAAACTTGCCGCTATTCCCGCTAACTACAATCTGAGTACCCGGATTTTTCAGATCTACCGCACTGACAATGGAAATGGGTAACCCATATTGATGCGCTGCCGGAAAAGCCGGCATGTCGATCGTAACCGGAATATTACCGATCCGATAACCCGGCGAAATCCCAATCACCGTCTGCGGCAGACTATACAGATTGGCAGGCAGCAGGGTAATGCTATCGCCCTCCGCCGCATTAAAAGCCGACAGCTGGGTAGTATCGATGGCAATCGTGACCTGGATAGAATCACTCAGCACCTGTGGTGAAGCCAGTACCAATGCCACGGCCGTATCATAGGTGATCACGGGACCACCGGCCGTATCCCCCTGAAACGTATAAGCTCCAAAATAGCCGTTCGGACCAAAAATACCATTGGCAGCGCTCTGCCCGAATTCAACGATCGGCTCCGTATCAGACACGTTTAAATAAGGCTGATCCTTCAGACAGGAAGGGAACAAGCTCACCGCACACGCGCCAAGGACAATAAACAATATAAGTTTCATCCGTCCACCATGTCTTTTCAATGGTCGGATGGAATCTCGCAGGCCATCCCCCTGTGCGTTAAAATTCGATATGCTCGATTTCATAGTTATTCTTTGAATGTTAAAAAAAACGATCACTGCGCCCAGAATAGCGGAATGGCCGTAGCCGCCTGTGTGGCCTCATTCTGCGCATTAACATTGGCCGAATTCAGGGTAAACTCCGTTTCCGGGTATAACAACCGCTGCTGCGGAACATTCGCAGCATTGGGTGCATAAATGGCCGGGTAGCCGGTACGCCGGTAATCATTATACGCTTCCAATCCATCCAACCCGCATTCGGCTACCCATTTCTGATTGAGAATGGTGGAAATCGGATTGCCGGAGACGGCAAGGTTGACACCGGGATCGGCCGAGCCGGCAATAAAAGCATCCGCCGCGCTCACGGGATTTGCCAAACCCAAATACCGGAACGACTCTTCCACGCCCTGCCGGAACAACATGGCTGCATTACCCGACATCATCCCGCGCTGCACCGCCTCCGCCTGCATAAAAAATGACTGGCTGGCGGAGAACAGCAGGGCCGCCTGTGAAGGGCTTTGCAAAAGACCCTTACCAAGCTGACTGGCGCCAACCAGTGGCGAACCCAGCGCATTGCCCAGGTAGGTGTTTCCCGACGCCGGATTAAAAAAGAAGCCGACCCGCGGATCCGACGTGGCTAACAACGTATCCAAAATGGTCGAATTGGCGCCGAAGTAATTAAAATTCTGATATCCTGACGTGCTGCCGGGCTCATATCCATAATCGCCCCAAAAAGGATTTTGCTCCTCAGACGCATCCACATAACCCGGATTGATCGTGGCATCCTGCCCCGCACCCAGAAAACCGCCCTGTCCTGCGACATTGCTCAACTCCCCGCTGACATAGCTGCTGTTGGCGGAAAGGACGTTCGGCACCTGCCGCAATAATAACCGGAGCTTGATCGTATTGGCAAAAGCCAGCCACAGGGACTTACTCCCCTTGAACATAATGTCCGAGGCATCATCAGCCGTAGACTGCGATGCGCTGATCTCGGTGATCGCAGAATCGACCTGTGCGACCAGGTCCTTATAAATCGCTGCAGCCGAGTCATAAGCCGGCGTAATGCTGGCATTGGGCTGCGCAGCCTGCGAATAAGGGATATTTCCGAATTGATCGGTCAGATCTTCAAAGATCATCGCACGCATCACCCTGGACGCGCCCGGCAAAATGGAATTGGCCGTGCTGTTACCCATAACAAAATTATAATCGTAGATATTATGGTACAGACTCTGCCAGTTACCGTTCGCATCGCTAAAGCTCAAAGCATAAATCTCGATATGCGCCCCGATACCGCTGGCGGAATAACCGCTGTTTCTCGAGAAGTACCCCATCCATTCCGTCGCATAATCATAATTATCACTCGGAAAGGAACTGATATTCGTCCCGAGCTTATTGGTCACGGTCGCATTCAGGGCCTGCGCGAACACATCCTTTCCGGTCAACGAACTAATGGCCAGACCATTCGGGTCCACCTGGTTCGTATTTAATTTTTTGGTGCAGGACATGAGTATCAGCACCGCGCCAAACAACAGCGATAAAGAACGCTTATTTTTGATGATATACATACTTCAATACATTTAATGGGTTAGAAGATGGTCGCACTGATGGTGGCACTCAGGATCCGGGTAGGCGGCGTCTGGAACTCCGTCGTATAACCCACCGCGTTACCGGTCGCATTGGTGCTGAACTCAGGGTCGCTCCAGATATTCGTCTTCGGCTTCCACATAAACAGGTTCCTTCCAATCAGCGAAACATTCACGTCCCGGATCACCGGCTGCGTCCCCAGCCATTGTTTCGGCAGCTCATAGCTGAGGGCAATCTCCCGCAGCTTGATAAAGGCCGCACTGGTTACATAGGGTGCGCCAATCTCGCTATACACGTCCGTCCACCAGTATAAGGCCGATGAATTACCCCCGTTCGCCGACGTAACGGGCACATTCGTATTGTTCACATAGCTGGGCTTTGACGCCGTACCCACGTTGATCACCGAATTGGGGATGATAAAGGCCTGCCGGTTGGCCGCATCGGAGGTGGAAGCCCCGGCAAAATCAAAGACATTCCCTTCCTCATTCAGGATCTTCGCTCCTCCCCGGTAATCGAAGACGGCGCTCAGCGTAACCCCTTTATAACTGAACCGCGGCGTTATTCCAAAAAAGTATTTGTAATTGGCATTCCCCATATCCACCGGGTTGGGATTCTGGCTGGGCAGCCCCGTAGTCCCGTTGACGATGATGTGACCCTGGGGGTCCCGGTAAAAATCAGTGGCCAGGATCTGCGGATAGGCCTTACCGGCAATCGCATAAATCCCGCCCAGACTGGTCGTACCATAGTTGATCTGATCAAGCAAGGCCGACCCGCCGGCAATATTGATCACTTTGGAATTTTGATAAGCGAAGTTGGCATCCAGATCGAACCGGAAACCGCTTACCCGGATGAGCGGTGTTAAATGAAGATCCAGCTCTATCCCGCTGTTGTTGACCTTACCCGCATTGGTAACAAAAGTCGAAATGCCCGATGCCTGCGAGGTCTGCAGCGGGATGGTCTGGTTATTCGACACCTGGTTATAATAAGTCGCTTCCAGGTTGATCCTGTTCTTGAAAAGCCCCAGCTCGAAACCGGTCTCCAACGACTGCGTATGCTCCGGTTTCAGACCGGTCTGGACTGCCGTAAGGCTCTGCGTATAGGAAGTGGGGCCGGACCCGTAAGGAAAGCCGGCGCCCGTCGTGGTGATCGGATAAATGGCATAGGCCCCGTAATTGGGGATCTGTGCGGAGAAACCGCCGGCCGCCGTACCCGCGGCAATATTGCCCATCACCCCCATCGTCTTGTAACCATCCAGACTGACATTACCCGTACCGGCATAGCCGATGCGAACTTTCAAAAAGGATACCGGACTGGCCTTCAGCGCTTCTATTTTATCGCTCAACACCGCAGACGCATCCACCGAAGGATAGCTAAAGCTCCGGTCATGCGGATCGAGGATAGAAGTCCAGTCATTGCGGAAAGAACCATGAAGGAACACCCAGTTATCATAACCTACCGTCGCATCGGCATAGACCGACTGATCATATCGCTTGTAGGTGTAAATAGCATAGGCCGCATCGGGATTCGCGGCAGTAGGGGCCGCTACCTTGGTGTAGCCGCTGGGGATAAAATTCTGCCCGAGATACGGCCCTTCAGTGACCTGGTTGGAAGCCCAGTAGCCATAGCTGCTCCTTTCCCGGTAGTTGCCCCCTGCAAGCACGGTGAACTTGAATTGATTCACTTCCTTATTAAAGGTCAGGAAGGCATCCCCGTTGGCATCCCAATAATGATCCTTGATATCCTCGGACTCGTAGGCCTGGGAACCGGGATTATAAGAGTCCGTTCCCCATTGAAAAGTTCCGGGAGACAGATTGGCCAGAAAAGCCGGGAAGTTGATGCTGTCGATATAGGCCGGCGCACTCGTCGAAGACCGGCTATACCCGCCCCGGGCCGTAATGCTCAGCCACCCGGTCAGCTTATAATTCAGCTGCAGGTTGCTGACGAGCTGATTAGTGCTGTTTTTGGCGCGGGAATTATTGACCTGCCACCAGGGATTGGGGAAATAGGCGTTCACAAAACCCTGGTCGTTCTGAAACAGATTGGTATTTTTTACACTCTTCAGATCGGTGCTGGGCAGCTGATTGAGCACATCGAAATACACCGGCCGGTATTGGTTATAGGAATTGCCGGCGATATCGGTGGTAGTATTGTTATAGCTTACGCCGCCGCTGGCGCTAAACCGGCCAAAGTTCAGGTTGCCGTTGATCCGCCCCCCCGTCCTGCTATAAGTATCCTTCGGCACCACCCCCTGTTTGGTCGTATGCTCACCCGAAATATACAGGCCGCCCCAGGAGTTAGCCATCGAAGCGGATAGCTTGTTCTGATCACCAATTCCTTTCTGGAAAAAATCCTTTCTTCCATTCGGAACCGCTTTATAAGGTACAAATATCCATTGCCCGTTGGCATTGATCCCGATAGGGATGGAATCCGGGCGAAAATCATTGCTGTTATAGGCATTCCCATAGTCTTCGTTTTCAAAGGGCACCGTATTCGGCAGCCCGGTATACGGGTTGACATAATAGATAAGTGACCCCGCTCCGCCCGGCGGATTGGGCCACGCGCCGGTAGGCTCACCGCCATACCCGCTGTATTCACTCTGAAAAGGCGGAAAATAAGATATAGATTCCACGCTAACGGTGTTAGAATAGTTCAGCGAGAACTTCCCCTTCCCCTTTTTCGTGCTGATGACCATAACCCCGTTGGAGGCGGCCATCCCATAAAGCGCGGCCGCATTTGACCCCTTCAGCACGGTCACATCCTGAATGTCCGCGGGATTTATATTGGGCAGATAGGTCTGGTCGACCGGTACCCCATCGACGACAACCAACGCAGCATTGTCGCCTTCAATCGACCGGCTCCCCCGAAAAGTGACTTTCACCTGGGGATTGACGCCGTTATCAGCCAGCCGGATATCCACACCGGACACCTTCGCCGCCAGACCCGTTGCCGGATTGACCACAGCCGCCTGGTTCAGCTGCGCAGTTTTGATCTGCGTGGTCGCATACCCCAGATCCCTCGCCTGCCGGCGGATACCCAAGGCTGTGGTAACAACGACTTCCGAAAGATTTTGCGAGACCCGGGTAACGACAATATTCCACCCCGACACCGCATTTTGGACAGGCACTTCCCTTTTTGTAACGCCGGAGGAAGTGATCACCAGGATATCTCCCGCTGCAGCCCGGATCGCAAAATTGCCATCGGCATCGGCAATCGAAGTAACTTTTGACCCTTTGATCTGGATAGTAGCATAAGGTACAGGAGCTCCCGCGTTATCGGTGACCTTGCCTGTAACCTCCTTGGTCTGAGCGGTGGCCACAGCCAGTCCCCCCAACCAAATACTCAAGAGCAGTAACAATTTTCGCATGTTTGACAGTTTATGTTTGTGCCGGAGATTCGCTTTTTCCAAAAATTAGCGCATCTCCGGCACAGCGCTAATGATTGTCCTTCGTCAGAGCTTCGCCGAAACTTCGTCCCTCGTTCCGGCTCGCTCATCATGGGTCCCGGTTCCTTCCGGGGCCTTATATATATAAGAGAAAAAATGAAAATGAAAAGCTTCCCGCACTCTCTATGCGGTTTAATCAGAACCCTGTGTGTAGATATGGGACGATACGATAGTATTGAGACAAAAAAATTACTCAAATAAACGCTTGCGGTAGCTCGTTTATAACCGAACCGGGAAAATTAACAACTGAAATACTGAAATTAACAACCGGAGTAAAAAAAAAGCAGGTGGTAGAAACCACCTGCGGGTCACATGAGAAAACTTCTAGGGACAGCTCTTATAAAACCGGGGAAACTGCCCCTTAGAAAAAATTTATCCCCCGGAAAAAAGTTTGACGTAAATGGTCAGGGCAAAATAAATAAATTTTCCGGTTACCCATTGACAAACTACCTCAAACGGGAAAATCGTTGGCCCAATGGTTGCAAAAAACGCCCGGAGGGCCCAAACGCCCCCCAAACGCCCGGAGGGCGTTTAAATCATTGGCCCCACTTAGATAACCGAGCGTAGCGAAGGTTACGAGCGAGGCAGAGCGAGGGACGAAGCTCTGCCGAAGCTCTCAGCTGCCGTAGCCGGGCAACCACTAACCACGCCCCACCCCATCTTACCTTTTACAATAAATTAACTTTTCTATTACAGCACAATTCATGTACTTTCCGTTATTCCGATTCTACTACGCCAACGAAAGTACTTTTCCCGAATTTCCAAAAACACACAACCGCTCAACCCCCTAAAGGGGCTGGAAGCAAACTGCTATGAACAAAAACGAGGTTTTACACGACAGGAGGGTCAAATTAATCGGCATCCCTGCCCTGGGTATGCTCATTCCAAACCTCTCCGGGCTGATCACCAATCGTCTATATCGGTCTATCGAATTAGCAGGCAGCTACTTGTATTTTATCGCCGTCCTCTTTCTGGTCTGGGAAGGCAATACCCGACTCATGTATTTCATCCGGGCAAAATACCCCTGGACCAGGGGCTCTTATTATAAGATCATCTTAGCCCTCTTTGTAGTCAATGTCATCTACTCCAGCCTCGTTTCCTTCCTGCTCCTGAAATGTTGGTGGCTGTGGTCACGGGAACCCACCAACGACGAAGAACGACTGACGAACAGCGTTTTTATCATTATAATCGCAGCCTGCTTCATCGCCAACATCTACGAAATGCTCTTTCTCAACCGCGAAAAAGAACAAAATGAATCCCGGGTGGAACAACTGAATGTCGCCAAAGCACAGGCAGAACTGGAAGCCCTCAAGAACCAGATCGACCCCCATTTTATTTTTAATTCCCTCAATACCCTCTCCTTCCTTATTACCAAAGACCCTAAAAGCGCCCGCCGGTATAACGATACCCTCGCCCTGGTCTACCGATACATTCTGAGCAACCGGGAAAGAGACCTGGTACTTCTCCGGGAAGAAATTGAATTTATAGGCAATTACTTCTACCTGCTAAAGATCCGCTTCGCCGAAGCCATCGGCATGGTCATCGAAATCACCGATATTTCGGCCGAAAATTTCCTGATTCCACCGATCTCTATGCAGACACTCGTCGAGAACGCCATAAAACACAACGAATTCAGCGAATCGATGCCCCTGACCATCGGCGTGTCCATTTCATCCGATTATGTCATCGTCAGCAATCTCATGCACCGCTTAAACGACCCACAACCCGGCTCGAAAATAGGCCTGCGCAACCTCGACAACCGATATAAATTAATAACCAAACGAAATATTATCATTGAAAATAACTTTGAATCGTTCACCGTCAAATTACCGATCATCCGATTCTGATGTTTTTCATGAATCAAAATGCAACATTTACCAAATTGCAACGTCATATACTAGTGAACTTTATTCCAACGGTAAACGGGAGTGCGTTAAACTTAATAATTTTGACAAAAACTAATCCCCATGAAGGTCTTAATTGTAGAAGATGAACAGCCCGCCTTTTGTAACCTGGCAGAAGAATTGCATGTTATTGACGAAAAAATCGACGTCGTAGCAGGCTGCGGCAGCGTTGAAGAAACCATCCGCTGGCTCAACGATAACCCCCAGCCCGACCTGATCCTCATGGACGTCCAATTGTCGGACGGCCTCTCCTTCTCCATTTTTAAAACCTGTAAGATCACCTGCCCCGTTATCTTCACTACCGCCTATAATAAATATCTGACCGAAGCCTTCCAGTTTAGCAGCATAGATTATTTGCTAAAACCTATTAGCCAGGATAGACTGAGCAATGCCATCCAAAAATACAAGACCCTCCGGAATCATTTTGTAGGCAGCTACGACCATTCCGATAACCATCATAACACCCTCCCTGATACGCACATCCCCCTGCCCGAACCCCATAACAGCTTGTCCGACTCCAACCACACCCTGCCCGACCAAAACATCGCATCGCTCTACCCACATAGCAGCTCACCCTACCCCCACAGCCCCTTACCCGAATTTCTGGGCAGACACGACCGGAAAAGATCCCGCATCCTCGTCCGAAAAGGCGCAGAATTCCAGACCGTCCGCATCGAAGATGCCGGCTACTTTTTCACCGAGCACAAGCTCATCTTCCTCGTCGATAAGGAGAACAGGAAATATATGGCCGAAAAAAGCAATCTCAGCGAACTGGAAGAAGAATTGGACAAGAACCTATTTTACAGGGCCAACCGAAAATATATTATCAACGCTAATTACATCAAACGCTTCAAACCGCTGGAAAAAAGCAAGATCAGCGTGGAACTCGTCCTCCCCGTCAATGAAGAGATCATCATCAGCCAGGAAAACTCCGCCTCCTTCAAAAAATGGATCGGCGAAAGCTAATCCCTACCCCCGTCAAAATCAAAAATGCAAATAAAACGCCGTCCCCGTCCCCTCCACCGACTGCACCTGGATATTTCCTTTATGCAATAACAGGATCTGCTTACACAGGCTCAGCCCAATCCCGCTACCATTCTTCTTGGTACTAAAAAAAGGAATAAAAATATTCTCCATCACTTCCGGCGACATCCCCATCCCATTGTCCGCTACTTTTATGACCGCCCGGCCATTGCTGCCCGCATTGGCGGACAAAGTGATCAACGGCTCCTCCCTGTCCTTCACCGCCTCGATCGCATTCACCACCAAATTGATCAACACCTGCTCAATCAGATTGGTATCCGCCTCCAAAGATAAGTCCGGATCGATCAGCAGGATCTCCACCTCGATATGTTTCTGATCCAGCGTAGGCTGCATCAGGTGATGCAGGTTCTCAAAGAGATCCCGGGCAAGCACCTTATTCAGGTTCAGCGTGGTGATCTTATTCAGATTACGATAAGTCTCCGCAAATTTCAGCAGACCTTCGCTCCGCCGCCGGATCGTCCCGATCCCAAGCTCCAGATCCTCCAATGCCCCCGGCTGCTGCTCCTTCAACATCCGCGCCGACTCCTGTAACCGGTGCAACATCGTCTCCGCCAGCGAAGATATCGGCGCCACCGAATTCATGATCTCATGCGTCATAACGCTCAGCAGCTTTTGCCAGGCCTTCGCTTCCGTCTCATCCAGGGCTTCATTCACATCCTGGAAAGCAACCAGCTTATAGACCCGGCTATCCGTCTGAAAAGCCGTCGCCGTCATCAATGTCTTGAATACATTCCTGTCTTTCTCCCTCGTTAATGAAATGATTTTGCTGTCTCCCGGCCGCAGGTTCAGTATCTCCTGGTACAAGGCCGCATCCCGCCGCTCCAGACTGCCAATGGTTTTCAGATAAGGTACCCCCAGCAGGTTCTTAAAAGATTCATTCATCCACCCGATCTCCCCACTCTTATGCTCATATGACAAAATACCCGTATTGACCAGCTCCAGTATCTTCTGCAGATATTGGTACTGCGTTTCCTTTTCCCGGCTGATCAGCTTAAAAGTAGAATTGATTTCGTTAAAACCCTGCCGCAGCGACTGCAATTCCAGCGGCGCCTCCTTGACATCGAAATAACGCGAGAAGTCCCGGTAATGGATAGACTCCACAAACTGCTCCACCTCCTGCTGGGCCTTTCGATGAAAATTGTAAAAATCCACCAACTGCACACTGACGACCAGCAACAAAAAAGCCAGGTAAGGATACTCTCCCCTAACCAGCAGGTAAGACGCCAGGGACAGCGTCAGAAAAAGGAACAATACCCGTAACAGGATCCTTTCCTGGTAACGTTTGAAAACCATAATTATATATTTACATCAACGGGCCAATATCAAATATCGTATTTACTCAACCTCCGGTACAGCGCCGTCCGCGTCAAACCCAACTCCTTCGCAGCTTTGGAAATGTTTCCACTGTGCTTCTCGATCACCTTCAAAATCGCATTCTTTTCAATGGTGCTCAGCTTTAATTCCTGTGGCTCATCCGTCTGCACCGGCGCCGACTCGATAGGCGAAAAGATCAGATCCTTGGCCTGGAGCACATCCCCCTCCGCCATGATAACGGCCCGCTCGATCGTATACTGCAGCTCCCGCACATTACCCGGAAAATGATAGGATTTCAGCTTTTCTACCGCCCGCGCATCAAAATCATGAAGGGGCTTCATATACTTATTGGTGTAGATCTTATCAAAATGCCTGGCCAGCAAAACAATGTCATCCTCCCGCTTCCTCAACGGCGGTACCATAATCTCCACCGTATTGATCCTATAAATCAAATCTTTACGAAAGCGGTTTTCATTGGCCAATTCCGTCAGCGGAACATTCGTGGCACAGATCAGCCGGATATCGATCGGTACCGGCTGATTGGCACCCAGCCGCGTCACCTGCCGGTTCTGTAACACCGATAACAGCTTTGCTTGCTGGTGGAGCGAAATATTCCCGATCTCATCCAGGAACAAAGTCCCGCCATTGCCGGTTTCAAAACGGCCAATCCGATCCTCCCGCGCATCCGTAAAGGCCCCCTTTTTATGCCCGAATAACTCGCTTTCAAATAAAGTTTCCGTCAGCGCACCTACGTCCACCTTGATATATGGCTTTTCCGCCCTCAGGGAGTGCTGGTGTATTGCTTTGGCAATCAAATCTTTACCCGTCCCGTTCTCCCCCAGGATCAGAATATTGGCGTCAGTAGGAGCGATCTTTTCCACCTTGAAAAAGATATCCTTCATCACCTCCGACTCACCCAACAGCTCCGACCCGATCACCGAATCCGTCGATCCGGCCGATCCACCCGGTTTTTTAGGGTCATTCCGCTTCAATGCCTCCTTGATAGTCGTGATCAGCCGTTCATTATGCCAGGGTTTTACCACAAAATCCCCCGCTCCCTCCTTCAACGACCTGACCGCCAGATCGATATCCCCATAAGCCGTAATCATGATCACCGCCGCCGTCGACCCGAACTCCTTGATCTTCCGAAGCCAGAAAAGCCCCTCATTACCCGTATTGATCGAACTGTTAAAGTTCATATCCAGCAGGATCAGATCAAAAGGACGCTTGGACAGGATCGACCGCATATTCTCCGGGTTCTTTTCGGTCACCACATCCGCAGCTTCCGTCTTCAATAATAACCTTACCGCCGTGAGAACATCCGGATCATCGTCGATCACGAGTATAGAAGCATTTTTCAAATTCATAAAAAAAATTGGTTTGAATGCAACCAAAGACGCTGGAAGCGTCTTGGAGAAGCCAATGATTAGATAATGTTGCAGAATGGCTAAATTTTTCCTGCCATTCGTGCAACATTCGCTATCTACAAGTATACCTTAAATATAAAGGTATGGCAATTAATTTTTTACGTAAAATCGTCGAAAAGGGCAAGTGTATCAAAACCGGACAGTTCTTGTATCGAAAATGAACTATGAGGAGGACATAACGCTCGTAATAAACTGTAAATCATTGTTATTGTATTCTGGCATGTGTTTGATAGCATACGATTAGAATTTTCTCATGTGTGTAATTCTCCCGGTATCTTTATATCGGGAGATTTTTAAAAAAACAGACCAAACAAATTAAAAAAATTCTTAATCGTGGTAGACATAGTTAGAAAAAAAAAGAAATGGGGCGCTAAACGCCTATTAACGATCGGGGGGATTTTAGCCCTGATTTTGCTGATCGCCGCAAGTTTTTACTATACCAGGGGTGGGTCTAAACTGAACGTCGATTTAGACCGCATCACCATCAGCGATATCAAAAAAGACAAATTCCAGGAATCCATCCCGCAGAACGGTACCGTGATGCCGCTCCATACCATCTACCTGAATACCACCGACGGTGGCCGGGTGGAAGAAAAATATGTAGAAGACGGGGCGATCCTGAAAAAAGGCCAGCCCATCCTGAAACTGGTCAACACCGATGTGGACTTCAGCATGGCCAATACCGCCAATGCCGTTTCCTCCACGCTGGCCACCATTCAGTATGCCAAAGTCACTGCCGACGAGAATACGGTGACGAAACTGAACAACACGGCCGATGTGGAATTACTCTACAAGGAAGCCGAAAGGGTCTACATTCTGGACCAGAAGCTCTATGCCCAGCACGTCATCGGCTCGCAGGAATATCAGACTGCCGTCAATAACTACAACGCATACAAGCAAAAGCTTGCGCTTCAGCACGAGATCCTCCGGGAGGACACGATCTCCCGCGCTCAACAGGCCAAGCAGGACCAGGAGTCTTTCCAACGCGCCCAGGCCACCCTGAACGTGATGAAACAGAAGGTGGATAACCTGATCATCGTCGCCCCCATCAGCGGCCAGCTGACCTCCCTCGACGCAGAGATCGGTCAGACAAGGGCGCCCGGTTACGCCCTGGCCCAGATCGACGCACTGGACGGCTTTAAGGTGAGACTGACGGACGTGGACGAACATTATATCAACCGTGTCTTCACCGGGCAGACCGGCACCTTCCAGTACAACGATACGACCTATACCCTGAAAATTACCCAGGTATTCGCCGCCATAGTCGCCGGCCGGTTCATGGTCGACATGAACTTCGTCGGCAAAGTACCCACCGGCCTCCGCAAAGGACAAACCCTCCAGGTCACCCTGGCCCTCAGCGACGAACGCACCGCCATCCTCGTACCCAAAGGCGGTTTCTACCAGCAGACCGGCGGGAACTGGATCTTCAAAGTCAGCGAAGACGGGAAAACCGCCTATCGCGTTGATATCCAGCTGGGACAGCAGAATACGGACTACTATGAGGTGCTTAGCGGTTTGAAACCCGGCGACAAGGTCGTAACTTCCAGCTATGAGAACTACGGCCAGATGCAGGAACTGGTCCTTAAAAAGTAAAAAAATGTAACATCCGGCATCCATTTGCCGTCCATATTGTCGATAAAACCAAAAAATATGAAACTTAAATTTCTGTACGCCCTGGCCCTGCTGCTCTGCCTGAGCACCGTAGCCTCTTCCAACGAGTGCACACGGTTTTCCCACCGGACAGCTTCACCTACCTTATCCGCTTCATCCGGCACTCCCGGCGAGACAGACCATGCATACCCGCTTCCACTCATCAAACTTTTATATATCTAAAATAACGTATCACCTAAACAGTTCCAATTATGATCAAGATCAGTGAACTCCAAAAAACCTACCGCACAGAAGAGGTCGAAACGATCGCCCTCAACCGGCTAAGCTTCGAGGTAAAAGAAGGCGAGTTCGTCTCCGTCATGGGCCCATCAGGCTGCGGAAAATCAACGCTTTTGAATATCCTCGGCCTGCTCGACGATCCCGATGGCGGCAGCTTTTTATTCAACGGCACCGAAGTAGCGCATTTCAACGAACGCAAACGGGCCGACCTGCGCAAACGGAATATCGGTTTTGTATTCCAGAGCTTCAACCTGATCGACGAGCTGACCGTATTCGAAAACGTCGAACTGCCACTCATCTACCTGGGCGTAAAAGGTCCCGAAAGAAAACAACGCGTGGAAGTCGTTCTCGATAAGATGCAGATCATGCATCGCCGCAACCACTACCCACAACAACTGTCCGGCGGTCAGCAACAACGCGTCGCCGTCGCCCGGGCCGTCGTCAATAACCCCAAGTTGATCCTGGCCGATGAACCGACCGGTAACCTCGACTCGTCCAATGGTAACGAAGTCATGCAGCTGCTGACCGACCTGAACGAACAAGGCACCACCATCATTATGGTGACACACTCCGAACACGACTCCCGCTACAGCCATCGCATTATTCGCATGCTGGACGGACAGGCGGTAACGGAGAATATACTGGTATAGCCAAAAGGGTCCGTTCCAACAAGATCCGAGGGTAACATCAAAAGTCAAACAGATTTTATCAAACTGGTCAGCAATGACCACAATCATCTGCCATGCTTAAAAATTATCTAAGGATCGCCGTACGCAACCTGGCGAAGTACAAACTCATTTCTTTTATCAACCTTTTTGGATTAACAGTCGGCCTCGCCTGCTGCCTGTTGATCCTATCCTATATCCTGCACGAAACCAGCTACGACAGATACAACCGGAAGGCCGACCGGATCTGGCGTGTCACCCGCAGCTTTAACAACAAGGACGGCATCGTCTCCCTTCACCTGGGAGCGGTTGCCCCGCCTTTTGGCCCCTTGCTGCAAAACGATTTCCCGGACATCCAAAAAGTCACCCGGCTATTGCCCATCAACAATACGCCGATGCGCTACCAGGACAAAATCTTCAACGAAAAGGACCTCTTTTTTGCCGACAAAAACTTTTTCGGTGTATTCGACGTCAACCTGCTACAAGGCAACCCGCAAACAGCCCTTGCCGATCCCTTCTCCATCCTCCTCACGGAAACCACCGCCCGCAAATATTTTGGCGATGCGGACCCGATCAACAAGGTCATCCGCATGAACAACCAGTTCAACTTTAAAGTCACCGGCATCTTCCAACCCTTCCCCTCCGCCGCCCACCTGCACCCCGAAGTCCTGCTGTCCTTCAATACGCTGAACGATACCGCCATATACGGCGAAAAGAACCTGATGACCAACTTTGGCAATAACGCATTCTATACCTACCTGCTGCTGCCGGAACACTACCCCGTCCACAGCCTGGAAGCGCAATTCCCCGCCTTTATCGACCGGCGCATGCCCCAGGATGGCGCCCCCCCCGGCATCAAGGCACACCAATTTACCCAGCTCTACCTCCAGCCCCTGACGGATATCCACCTCCGCTCACACCTCGATGAAGAGATCGAGGAGAACGGCGACGCCAGCCGCGTCACTATCTTCGGCGCCATTGCCCTTTTCATCCTGCTCATCGCCTGCATCAATTATATGAACCTGTCTACCGCCCGCTCCGCCCTTCGGGCCAAAGAGATCGGCATCCGCAAAGTCTCGGGAGCCGTACGGCAGGAAATCATTTTCCAATTCCTCAGCGAATCGATCCTGCTTTCCTATATCGCACTCTTGCTGGCCGCTGCCCTTACCTGGCTCACCCTGCCAAGCCTGAATTCGCTAACCGGTCTGCAACTCTCCGTGGGTAGCCTGCTGCGTCCCATCGTGCTGTTGCCGCTCCTGTTCACGCCCCTGCTGGTCGGTATCCTCTCCGGCCTCTACCCGGCCCTGTTCCTGTCTTCCTTCCAGCCCTCAAAAGTGCTTAAAGGCTTATTTAAGGCCGGCAGCGGCAGCATCTCCTTCCGCAAGGTGCTCGTCGTAACACAATTTGCTATCTCCATCGTCCTGCTCATCAGCACCGCCATCGTCTTCCAGCAACTGCACTTCATGCAGAATACCTCATTGGGCTTCGATAAGGATCATATCGTCACCCTGCAATATAACGGTGGCCTCGACCATACCTATGAATCCTTCCGCACCACCCTGCTGCAGGATCCTCATATCCGGCAGGCTACCCGGTCCTCCCGTATCCCCAGCGGCCGGCTGCTGGATGAACAAGGCGCTTCGACCGAGAGCGGGGACTCCCTTCGCCCCGTCACCGCCGACATCAAATACCTGGCCGTCGACCACGACTTCCTCTCCGCCTACGGCATCCCTATCGCAGCCGGCAGGGACTTCTCCCGCGCCTATGCGACCGACACCAGCTCCTTCCTGCTGAATGTCGCCGCTACCAGGGCCCTGGGTATTAGAACCCCGCAGGAAATGATCGGCAAGAATTTTAGCTACGGTGGCAC
>Ga0302326_10007017_pt1 | contig 25181 bp, 18 predicted proteins | sample Palsa_T0_3_FD_202264 | JGI IMG/M metagenome (GOLD analysis project Ga0302326, IMG submission 202264) | Peat permafrost microbial communities from Stordalen Mire near Abisko, Sweden - Palsa_T0_3 | ecosystem: Environmental > Terrestrial > Soil > Palsa > Peat permafrost | place: Sweden: Abisko... | reverse complement strand
GGCCACTACGTTCTGCACCACATCGCCAAGGACATGATTTTCTTCTTCGTGGTGATCGTGGCGCTATTTGGGAGCCTGCGCCGGTCGCTGGAATGGTCCTTGGCGCGCTGGGGTGAAAGATGGCAGGTTCGCGGAATCACCGATACCGCGGTGGTGCCACTGGTGGTTCTGCTTGGCTCGATCTTCTTTTTTGTGCTCACGCCCATCCTGAACACGCACACTCGAACCAGCGAGTACGAAGCCGACATGTACGGCCTGAACACCAGCCGCCAGCCCGACGGTATGGCCCAAGCCGCCATTCATCTGGGTGAGTACCGCAAGATGAACCCGAGTCCGGTGGAGGAATGGATTTTTTTCGATCATCCGAGCGGCCGCAACCGCATCTTTGCCGGCATGCGCTGGAAGGCCGAAAACCTGAAACTGTTTACGCCGCCAACCGAGCACTGATTCCTGCAGCGCGATGGGTTCGCGCACCGTGCGCGGGCAGCGCGACGGTCGCGGTTATGCGGGATCTTAGGCGCTGATTTCATGGCTGGTTCGTTCGAACTTCAAACACCGCGCCGATTTTACGCCCACCCCGCCGGTTCGCGACATTGTGAAACAGTTTTCATCTGGAGCCCGTACCTGCTTCGCCACCGCGCCGGCAGGCGACACGGGTGTTACAATCTTCGTCGGTTTAAATATGGCCACTTCATCAGTCCACGACAAGCAACGTGAGCGGAACATTTCGCTGGAATCGATTCTGGCGGCTCGCCAGCGCGTCTACCAGGCAGCGGTGCGAACGCCGCTGGTCCGCTTGTACTACGATGAGGTTCCGGGCGAGATATATCTGAAGTTGGAATCTTTTCAGCCGATTGGGTCGTTCAAGTTACGCGGAGCTTACAACGCCATTGCGTTGCTGAGTGCCGCGGACCGGGCGCGGGGCGTGTGGACGATCAGCGCGGGCAACGCAGCGCAAGGCGTGGCGCTATCGGCGAAAATCCTGGGGATTCGTTGCGACGTTTTGGTGATGGATACCGCGCCGGCCACCAAGCTCGAGGCGATCACGCGTTTAGGTGCGAGCATCACCAAGGCGCCGATGGATGAGTGTTGGGCGGCGCTAACGGAAGGGAAGCATCCCGCTTTTCAGGGTGTTTTCGTTCATCCTTTCGACGACGACAACTTCATTGCCGGCAATGGCACGGTGGGACTGGAAATCCTGGAGGATCTGCCCGATGTCACTTCGGTGGTGGCCGCGTTTGGCGGAGGCGGGTTGACTTGCGGAATCGCATCGGTGATGGCGGCAATGAAGCCGGAGGTGAAGGTGTATGGGGCGGAGCCGGAAACCGCTGCGCCGCTTCACTTGTCATTCGCGCAAGGTTCAGCGCAGAAGTTTCCGGACTGGAAGGCGAGTTGGGTGGACGGCGCTGGCGGGAAGTCGGTGTTGCCTGGAATGTGGGAGCTCTCTCGGAGGGTGCTGGCGGGGTCTATCGTGGTGTCGCTGGAGGAGGCCCGCCGGGCGATGTCAATCGTGGCGGCGCGGAACCACATTATTTGCGAAGGCGCAGCGGCGTGCGGGGTTGCGGCCGGACTTTCGGGCAAAGCGGGAAGCGGAAAGATCGTGTGCGTGGTTAGCGGCGGGAACATCGATCTGAGCCGATTTTCGGAGTTGACCGCCGTTCGCACGGAGCGCTGAGAACCAGCGGCAACCAATCCCGGCCAGAACCGTCCGATCACGCAATCATCGATTCCACGACAGGCATCAGGCGGCGCGTGACTTCCGACTTGAGCAGGCAGCACCGCGCGCCCGCACTCAACGCCAGGCGCACCAACCACTCTGAGTCGCACCGTCAAAACAAGAATTCTCATATCCGGAAGTTCCTTGACGATTTCTCGTGTTGCGTCGATTCCGTTCAGGCCCGGCAAATCGAAATCAAGGATCACAATATCTGGATTCAGTTCTCTGGTTGTCTCAATCGCACTTCGTCCGTCGCGGACTTCCGCGACGACGTTCCATCCTAATTGGGCTTCCAACAAGGATTTCAAGAGGTGGCGGACCGTATCGTTGTCCTCTGCCAATACGATTCGCACGACCATGCATGATCACCTCACCACTTGGGTAGAGCCTTCGGGGAGATCGTGTCGAGCCGTAATATTCGCGCCTTAGAGCGTCGCCGCCCCCATTTCGGCACGAGTTGGGCGCCGGATTACCTCAGGGGGAGACTGACTCGAACAGTGGTCCCGGTTCCGCTTGACCAAATATCAAACTCCCCTTTCATAGCCCAAATCCGTTCCCTCGTGCCGGATAGTCCGATTCCGAAACTGCGCTTACCGGCATTGAATTCTCGAAGGGCTTCGGCGGGGATACCTTGTCCTTGGTCGCTAACCATAACGCTAACGCCACGCGCGCCGCGGACAACCTGAATGCGGGCGGAGGTGCTGCCCGAGTGCAGCCGAACGTTTGACAAACCTTACCGCACCACTCGGAATAATGCTCGCTCCGCCGCCATCGAAAAGCGGCCAAGATCATCGGAAGCCTCGAATTCGATTTTCATTTCGCTCCGCTTGATAAAATCCTCCAGATAAATGGAGATAGCGGCGTTTAGGCCGAGTTCGTCCAGCAGCGGGGGGTACAACGAATAGGAAACCGTCCGGATTTCAGAAGTGCAGCGTTCCGCCAGTTCGAAGGCGGCCGAGATCTTGGCTTCTCTTTTAACCGGATCGACTTCCGTTCTTGCTAGCGAAAATGCCACTGGCACCGCCGATCCGTACTGCAAAGCACTATCGTCCAACGCGCGACTGAGGCCTCCTCTTTCCTCATCCTGACGAGCCATCTCCATGGCCAAGAGACCCTGCGACGGTGACGTGCGCGCAAGAATTTCAGCTTCCATACCCGCCTGGGGGCGGGGTTGTGAGGCGCCTGCTTTTTGGTGCGACGCCGGGTTCATCGCTGGACGTCAGCCGACCCGGCGTGTTTTGATCGCGCGAACGCAATAAGCGCAGGCCGCTGCTCGTAAAATCGGCAAGCGCGGTCATGATACGAACATCCTCGGCATCAAAATGCACGCTGGGAAGATGCGAAACGATCCAAATTACACAACGATCCTTGTGGCCCATGCGGACCGGCAGGACTAGCGCTTCCACTACCGCGGGTTCGAGCTTCTTGGCGTAACGAAAGTAGCGCGCCGGATAGAGAAACAATTGAGGAGAGTTTCGTTCGGTGGTCGTGCAGGACGCGCTTTCCTCTTTTGAGGTGACGCCGCCTACGAACGGACTCAGCGCACCCACCAAGTTCGTCCAGCGAAAGACCTCGTCTCCTGAGGGTAGAGTTTCGAGGACGCTGAGGCCCGCCGAGCCGGCCTCACACAGTTCCAAGGCTATGTCCGGCAGCGTGTCCACCAGCCTCTCCGGTGTTTCGGCCATAACCCGGGCGAGTCTGCGCAGAGCGGCATTTTCATCTTCAAGGTTTGGCCTGCGGCGCCGTGAGCGGAGCTTGGAGGTAACGAGAACTTCGTCGAGTCGTGCCGGAATCTTGCTGGCGAGGTTAGGAGGCCGCCGCGATCTGCGCAATAATCTAGCGCCTAATTCGGACGCGTATAATCCGGAGGGCGTTTCTTCACGCGGAACCTGACAATCGATGGCGACGTCATCTTGGAACTTATCGGAGCGGGGTGCTAGGCCTTTCCAAGCTTTTATTACCTACATACTTATGCGTACATAGTAAAAAGAGGTTCTGGCGTCGAGCTTCGGTGGTGCAAAAACCGTGAATCAAATGTCCATCCTTAGAAAAACAAAAGGCCCTGCGATTCAGCAGGGCCTTATCGTTTGTCGTTTGGGATCCGCAGTTACTACCAGCGGATGCTAACCACATCGGCTACTTGCTGAAATAGCCGTGCGGGCTGCCCACGCCGGTGCAGAAGTCGTATCCGGGCGTGGTGAAGTAACCGCCGTAGGGGCCGCAGTTGTCCGCTTGGACGTCATTGAATCCGACGAGGAACCCCTTGGAGTAGATCACCGAGAGTTCTTCCGCGGAGGATTTGTGGAAAGTGCCTGCGGAGTTCACGATTCCGGCCATCACCTGAACAGAAAGGCTGGTGCCGCCGACGGCGAACCAGCCGCCGGGCTCACCCTCGTAGAGGTTGGTGTCTAGAACCCACGCGCCGGTGTTCGGATTGCCGTCCGCGGAAATGTCGGGAGTCACCCGTGCCGGCCCGGCGATGGCGGCGATCCCGTTCTGATAGTTCGGGCGAGGCTCCACTTCGCTCGGTCCGCCGGAGGTATTGTTCCAAGCACCCTCGTATAGGAAGTTCCCCAGATTGGGATCCCGGTTCGTGCTGGTGCCACCAACGGCCACCACGTTGGGAGAACTGCTGGGATAGTTGGTGCCCGGTGCGTCACCCGAGGAAGCAAGAAACACTACGCCGGGACGGACGAACACCGAGTCGTACGCGGTTTCCGTCGTAAATTCCTCCGAACCCCAACTATTACTCACTTCTCCGCCGCCGGCCCTGGCCACCAGTTTCGCCGCGAGCACTTCTGCGGTGAACAGGTCGGTGTCACTCGGTGACGCCGCTTCCACCAGGAAGAGCCGAGCGTGGGGCGCCATGGCGTGGGCGTATTCGATGTCCAGAGATTCCTCGAGTTCCCATCCGCCGGTGGGATCCAACCCCGGGTTGGTCCCGGTTGCGTGAACCACCTCGAATCTGGCCGGCGGGAGAGCGAATTGAGCGATGAAGTTATCCAGATCGCTTACCGCGTTGGGATCGTCATATGCGTCCACGATAGCAATGGCTCTGCTGCCGCCGTTGGGGTTGGTGTCGACTACGTTGGGATTGCATCCGGGCGCGGCCGGGTAAACCAGGTTGTAGATGCAGGCCAGCGACGCCGGAGTTTCGTAGAAATACCCCGGAGCAGGCGGCCCGCCCGCTTGGGGAACAGGTAGCCCAGCGGGCTGAATTGGTCCACTGCCGGCAACCAAAATGTTGGTGCGGGCGCGTGGGGCTGTAGCGGTGGTGTCGACTTGATCCAGGCTGGACGTGGGGACGGTTATTTGCGGTTGGCGGCGGTTGAGCCGCTGAGCCGCAGCGGGGTGGGCGAAGCTAAACAGCAACGCCAGTAATGCGAGCGACGAAAAAACTATACGTATACGCATATCGTTAGGCTCCCTCTTCGAATTTTGCTCTTGGAATCGGAAACGGCCGCGGTGGTAAGCCCGATGTCAGATGCCGGCGATGCTTTGAGACGATTTTCACCAGGAAAGGTTCGAATCGAGAGGTGATGCGAACCAATCGATGCGGAAGCTATCCTATGTGAGGTGACGTTTGCAAGATTTATCGCTGTGCTAACGCCGATATGACTAAATTTTTACAAGAGACGATGGCCCGGCTACACGCTGTCGAGGTAGAAAGTCCTTTACGCAGAGCCGACGTTTGGGTCAGCCTGAGAATAACGGCAAAGTGAAAACACCCACCCTTTTTCAACAGGCCGCCAGATACCAATAGGCGGGCGGCAGGGAAGAGTGGGGCGCCGGCCGTCCGATCCCGAACGGGTGGTTGCAATCCGTTCATTCCGATCGTATTGAGCTGGCTGAGGCGGAAACGAAATCCATGGATGATGCAGGCCTAGAGAGCCTGATCTTCGATCTCCTTACGTGGGTGGCCAACGGCGAGAGGAGCTACGACGAAGTGATGGATGCATGGCGTACATCCTGCCTCAATCTCCCGGTTTGGGAGGATGCGAGTGATCGCGGATTTGTCATCAGCGAAGGGGTCGGCGGACGCTGCGTCGTCAGGATCACGGCTGCCGGGGTTGCCTTTCTCGATCAGCGCAAACGTACCAGGAGCTAAAACATTGGGGACGGCCCAACTGAAGTGAAGGATTCGGGTTACTTGTCGGAGTCTTTGGGAAGGACCGACGTGCTGGAAGCGGGGGCGGAGGGGCCGGCGCCGGTGGACAGCCGGTCGCGCAGCGTCTCGCCTACGCTGGACATTACGTTGGCGCAGATTTCGCGCAGGCGCTTTTCGGCGGCCAGGCCGAGTGTCTCAATTACCGCTTGGGAACGCTGACCGAGGGTGGTGGCCGACGCCAGCAGCCAGGAATTTGAGGCGTTTTCCAGGCGCGCGCGGAACTGCCCGATGGAATCGTCGGAGGTTTTCTGGAATCGCGCCAGGGCCTCGTGCTGGGCGGCTTGCTGTTTCTCTTGCCAGGAGCCCAGCAACGGAACCAGCTGTGATTCGAGTTGGGTCTGGGCCTGCTGTACTCCGTGGGCGATGCGCTCTTCGATGCGGCGGTCCAACTCTTGCAGCGACGTGGCTTGCCGGCGAGCCATCTCCGCGGCGATCTGCTCCATGGATTCGCGAGCGCTCTGTTCGAAGCGCTGCAGGTTCTGGCTGGCGGTGCGGTGCAGTTCGTCCTGAAAACCGGCCGCGACGGTGTGCGTGGATTGCACGAGCTGTTCGCGGTTACGCTCGGCCGCTTGCTTGGTGGCGTCGTCGATCTGGCTGCGGGCGAGGTCCACGTAGCTGCGGGTATAGTGTTCGAGTTCGGTGGTGAAGGCCTGGGAGGTCTCCGCGGCGCGGTCGCGCATCGAGTTGGCGGATTGTTCGACAGTGCGCTCCAGCGCGGTTTGCATGCCGGCCTGCGATTTTTTCTGATACCAATCGGCGGCTTTGTACAGCGACTCGATGGTGCTGTGGGTGGCCTCGGCTTTCTTCGCTTCGACCTCTTCGTCCATCCGCGTGACCACCGCCTTGCATGCTTCCTCTACCTGCTCGGGGAACGTGGCGGCGTGGCTATCGATTTGGTCGATCGATTTTTGGACCGCCTCTACCGCCGCCGCTTCGATTCGCGCATCGATCGATTTTGACGCCGCTTCCGCGCGATCCGCCGCCGCTTTCAGCGTATCCACAAGTTCCTTGGCGCGCTTCATCTGCGGCGACATTTGCTGCTGCATCTCTTGCTGCATGCTTGCGGTGAGGGTCTCGAGGATCTTCCGGGTGGAAGACTCCAGGGCCGGCTCGATCTTTCGAATCTGATAGGCCAGCAAGTTTTCCGCCCGCCGCTCAACTTCGGCGCCCTGGAAAGCAATCATGGCTTCCAGCCGCAGGCGGGTTTGTTCGAGGGTGTTCTTGGCGGTTTCTTCGATTTGCTCGCAGCTTTGCTCGGCGCGTTGGCGTTCGTAGGTGGCGGATTCGCTCAACGCCTGCAATTGCTTTTGTGTTTCCGCCGCAAACTCTTCGAACGAAGACCGCAGGCCCTCGCCTTGGCTGCGCAAATCCGCATCGACTTGCGCGATCGTGGATCGCGAGACCTCATTTAGATTGTCGCGCAATGTAGCGGACGCGGATTGCAACGATCCGGTCAGTTCCTCACGCCATTTGCGGGTACTCTCTGCGGTTTCCTGGTTGACTCCTTCCACTGCCAGGGCGCGAACCGACGCCACCGCGTCTTCGAATTCTTTTTTCAGGCGCTGCGCGAGCTCGCGCGCTTCGTCGCCCTGGCGCTGGGTATCCACCACATGGTCCGCTACGGTGCGGTGAACCGCGACGTCGACTGCCTGGCGCACCGCTGCCTGCAATGCCTCGGCGGTGAGCTGTTCGGCGGCTTGCTGCATGGCGATTTCCGCCACGCGGGAAACCGAGGAGTCCACCGCCGTTTCGATCGCTTGGCGGATGGCGTTATCGAGCTGGGTTGACGTGGACGAATTGGAGGCAGCAGCGTCTTCCACCTCGCGCACCGCGCGGTGGGCGGCATCCTGCGTGACGACGTCGAGGGGCCGATCGAGCGAGTGGTTGCGCGAATTGTGCAGGGCATTTTCCACTGCTTCATGCAGCGGACCTTCGAAGTTTTCGCGGCTGCCGGATTGTTCTTGCGCGTTAGCCGCCAGGCGCGCCATTTGGCGCAGCATCCCCAGGGAGTCCTCCGAGGGACGGGGCATGACCGCCACCTTATTTTGGGGTGGGGGAGTGGTTTCCGCGCCCGAACTGCTTGCGGACCCTGAGCGATGCTCGGCGCCCGCTTCCTCAGCGGAACGGTTGCTCCCGCCGGGCAGAGGAATCCAATCATTGGGAGGGAAGGCGACACCCCAAACGTTTCCCGCGATCTCGAACTCGAGACCGATCTGAAACAGCTCGCGAACGGAACGGGGGCGTTGGACCCAAGTAACGCGGCCCTTGGCGCTGCGGGCTTTCTTGCCGGATTCGGGGCGGGGAATCTCGATGACCACCATGGAATTCTTCGGAACGTAGTGCTTGGATTGATATTTGCAGCCGTGGCAGCTCACGATTACGGTGGCGGTCCGCTCGCGGAACGGCTGGCCAAGAGCGTCGACGCCCGCTACGGTTATGGGTACGGCCTGCACGATGCGCGTGCTTCGGCGCTTGTGCGTGCCGAGATCGTTAGCAGGGGCGAATTCCAACGGAGGGGCCTCTCAAAACTACCGTGTCAGCTTAACACCGGGGCGGATGGGGAGCGCGACCGGTCGAGGTGCTGTGTGCGAAAAAGGTTACTTTGACGGGAGGAACTGCTAGGACTCGGGTCGGGCGTTGGAGCATTCGCACAGGGCAGCGAAGTGACAATGGCTGAGCCGAGACGCTTGGGTCGAATTCAATTCAATCCACGGGTCTGAACCAACGTGTATGAAAGTGCTCGGTTCAAACGCCCACCCTTCGCAGAACCCGCGAAGAATGGGGCACCCGAACAAGATAAGGGCGTAGAACCCTAGAAGCTGAGGGCAAAACAAAGCGCGCTAGAGGTCGCGGCGGCCTTCCATGGCTTTCATCATGGTGACTTCATCGGCGTATTCCAGGTCAGTGCCCACGGGGATGCCCATGGCGATGCGGCTGACGCGGACGCCTAGCGGCTTTAGCAATTTCGAGAGATAGACGGCGGTGGCTTCGCCTTCGGCGGTGGGATTGGTGGCCAGAATTATTTCTACCACCAGACCAGTCTTCAGGCGTTCGATCAGGCTGCGGATTTTTAATTGATCGGGCCCGCGGCCGTGGAGCGGGGAGAGCGCGCCGCCCAGGACGTGGTACAGGCCGTCGAATTGGCGGGTGCGCTCGATGGCCACGATGTTAGTGGCTTCCTCGACCACGCAGATCATTTTCTGGTCGCGGGTTGCGCCCACGCAATATTGGCAAGGGTCGCTATCGGTGATGTTGTTGCAGACCGAGCATTCGCGGATGTTGTCCTTGGCCTCGCGAATGGCTTCGGAAAGCGCGAGGGCGTGCGCGCGGTCCTCGCGCAGCAGGTGAAAGGCGAGACGCTGCGCGGTTTTCTGGCCGATACCTGGCAGGCGCTTTAGCTCGTCGATCAAGCGTGTAACGGTAGGGGCGTAGTCGGGCACGGGAATCCTGGATTGGAGCCTAAGGTAAGACTGGTGCCAGATTATTGCTGCGATTGAATATTGCGAACGCCTTTAGATCTTAGAACAGGCCGGGAATCTTCATACCCGCCAAACCAGGCACGCCGCCGGTCATGTCGCGGACTTGCTTGGAAAGTTCCTCGTCCACGCGGCGCGAAGCATCATTCACCGCGGCGCGGAACAGGTCCTGCAACATTTCCTGATCCTTGCCGGCAAAGATCTCGGGTTCGATGCGCACCTCGGTGAGCTGCTTTTGGCCGTTCATGCGAACCGTGACCATGCCGCCACCGGCCGAGGCTTCGATATTCAGCTCGTCAATTTGCTTTTCGAGCCGCTCTTGAACCTGTCGGAACTGCGCCAGCATTTGCTGCAAGGCTTTGACTTCCATGGATTATTCCTCGCCGCGACGCTTGATTCCTGAAATCTGGCCGCCGAACCGCTTCAGCATAGCCCGTACGATGGGATCTTCTTCGAGCCGCGCTTTCACTTCCGCGATCCCGCCGCCCACAGCCGGGCGCAACGTCTCCATTTTAACACAGACACGGAGAGGCTGGCCGATTACCTGGGTGAGCACTGTGCGCAATTTCTCCATTGGGTCGCGGGACTGCAACATTTCGGCGAGCGCGCGGTTTTCCATCGGGAAAAATAAACGCACTTCACCGGCGTCGATTTCCCAGCGGCTGGCTTGATCGATCATCGAGAGCAAAAATCTTTGTCCCTGCAGCGCGGCGCGAATGGCGTCGAGCTGCGCAGCCGCCAGACCACGTCCGCTCGATTCTTCCGCGGCGCGTCCCACGATTCGGGGCGGGGAAGACGGAACGGGAGTGGACGACGATGTAGGAAGAACTGTGGAAGATACGATCACGGTTCCGGACTGGCGTTCGGTCGCACCTTTCGCCGCCGGAGCCGGCGGCCTTTCTGGCGCCGTCGCGACTGCGGTTGCGCGGGCCGTTGCTGCGCCTGTCGCGGCGGAAGATGCGGGAGCATACGCCGACGCCAATGCTGGGGCGCCAGAAACTGCCAATGCCGACAAATTCTGTGATGACGCCGGGCCACTCGAACTTCCCGTGACTGCGCTTGCGGACTTTATCCCGGTGCGAGGCAGGGGCGGCGGCAGGGCAGGCCGCGACCCGGCTTCTCCGCGCAATTCCGCGATCACTTCTTCGAGCGGCGCCAGTCGCTGCGCGGTGACCATTTTCAACAGACCCAATTCCAGATGGAGACGGGGATCGGGCTTATGGCGCAGGTCATCGTCGGTCCACAGCAGGATCTGGAAAAAACGCGTCAAATCCTCTTCGGAGAATTCCTGCGCTTGCCGGCCCAAGCGTTCGCGCTCCTCGGGAGGGGCGGAAACCAGGTCAGAATCCGCGCCGCACACCCGGGCCATCAGCAAATTACGGAAGTGACGAATCGCCTCGCGGCAGAAGTGCTGAAGGTTCTGGCCTTCGGCAATCAGGCGATGCACCAGTTTTAATACGTTTTCGGACGACTGGGCACGAATGGCGGCGACCAGATCGTCGAGCACATCTTCGGCGACCACACCAAGCAGTTCGCGCACGGACTTATCCGTGATTTCGTCGCCGCAATAGGCAATGGCTTGCTCCAGCAAGGAAAGCGAATCGCGCAAACTTCCTTCCGCCGCGCGGGCGAGCACGGCCAGAGCGCCGGCATCGATTTTCAGGTTTTCGGCTTTAGCGATATTTTGGAGCGCTTCCACGATCTCGCCGAAGGAAAGCGCGCGGAACTGGAAGTGCTGCGCGCGAGAACGAATCGTGTCAGAAAGTTTTTCGGATGCGGTGGTGGCCAGAATGAAAATCACTTTGTCAGGCGGCTCTTCGAGCGTTTTCAGCAGCGCGTTGGAAGCTTCGTCGGTGAGTTGGTGCGCTTCGTCCAGGATCACCACTTTGTAGTGGCCGCCGGCGGCGGCGTAGCGGACCATTTCGCGCAGCTCGCGAATCTGGTCGATTCCGCGGTTGGATGCGGCGTCGATTTCCAGGACGTCCAGGGAATTTCCTGAGGTGATCTCCAGGCAGGAGGCGCATACGTTGCAGGGCGCTTCCTCCGGGCCTTTCATGCAATTCAGCGCTTTGGCGAGGATGCGCGCAGTGGTGGTTTTGCCCACTCCGCGTACGCCGGAAAAAATGTAAGCGTGGGCCACGCGCTGGGTGCGGATCGCGTTTTCCAGGGTGCGGGTGATGTGGCGTTGGCCGATTACGTCGGCAAACGTTTGCGGCCGCCATTTCCGCGCGATGACTTGGTAACTCATTAGGTCCTTTGCGTGCCGTGCCGGGAGCGATCAGAGGAACTTCGGGTACTCCGCGGCACACGAGACCGGTCCGCTACCGTTGCTCCCTTCCGGGCCTGGCGGGGTTCGCGGGGAATCGTTGCACAGAGCCCGAAGTTCCACCGAGCAGCAAGCGTTCAACGTACTGAGAAAAATAAATTCGCTCGCTTGGCGAGTCTAGCATATGAAATTCTCTCACGAAAGTTGCGGAAGAAATTCAAATCGAGCGCGATTGGCGGAAATCGAGGGGGAAACGGTTTTTGTCGGTGTTCGCTGCTTTTCGAAAAGCAACTAATGCGTCGGAGGCAGATCTTTGTCGGGAGGGTTGTTGCCGGGTTTCCACACGCTGGCGGAGTGCAACTTGACCGCGCCGATGCGACAGCCCGTGCAAGATTTTGCCGTATGCGTCGCTGTATTTTTTCAGGAAATGCTGAACCAGCAGGGGAATATCCTCGGGCCGTTCGGTGAGGCCGGGGACGCGTATTTCAACGGCGCGCAGAAGTGCTTTGGGCGTCTCGGTGGCAAGTTCCGAACTGGGACCGTGGTATCAAAGGCGAACCCGCGCGGTTGTAGCCCCCTCCACTTGGGGCCACGCCCGCGTCACTGCATTCGCTCCGCGATCAACCGATGCACGGACAGCGGAGAGCGAGGCCGCGCCTGCTCCAGCACCACGCGAATCGATCCGCGCGCATCTCGCGTCCCTACCTCCATCACGTGATACGCGATTGGGTAGGTGTGGTGGGTGGACAGCGGTTGCAACAGGCGGATGAAAACCACGCTGCCTTGCTTCAGCAGATTCTGAACACAAGCTTCCTTGCCCCCTTCGGGATCCCATTTCAGGTAGGCTTTCTCGACAAAGAAGATCTCTCCGCTGTCCCAGCCGGAGATCTCCACTCGGTAGCTACTGCGCCCCACATCGTCCCAATCCATTGGATGAACCTCCGCCGCGGGGTAATAGCAGAACGAATGCCAAACGAAGTCACTCCCGATATTCTTGCGGAAGGACTTAGGCGGAAGCAGCCGAGAGGAGAACGTTTCCCGAGTGTGCCATGGCATCCGAATGTACTGGTTTGAACCTTGTGGAGCAGGTGGATCGTTGCGCTCGCTAAGCGTAATGGGAGCGGGGGTAGAGCAGATTGAGGGCAAACAAAAAAATGTATGGGAACAGTTTGTCGTACACGAACCACGCCAACAACATACCCACCATGCCAAATCCCGTCCGGCTCCAACTCAGGTATCTCGCCGCGGCCGCATCGCTCATAAAGACCGCGATTCCGTTGTGTCCATCCAGGGGAGGCACCGGCAGGAGATTGAAGGTCCCCAGGAGCAGGTTTAGGACATAGAAGATGCTGAGAAACGTTGCGGCGAAGCCGGCTAGTCCTGGCTGAGAGGCTTCCGCTACGTGTGTGAAACTGGCTCGGACTGGTTCATGGAACATACCCAGCACTATGCCGAGGCGGATGGCCAATCCGGACAGCAGGAACAATACGAAGTTAGCCGCGGGTCCGGCGAGCGCCATCCATGCGGCGCGGCGCGGATGACGCGCTTGCCAATCGGGATCATAAGGCGCGCTGGCCCAGCCGATCATCCAATGCATCAAGGCGTAAGAAATGATTGGCACGAGCACCAGGCCGAAGGGTTCGCGGCGAATGTGTGGAAGAGGATTAAGAGAAACCTGACCACCGTGAAACGCGGTAGGGTCACCGCCCCACTTGGCGGCCAGGGCGTGGGAGCCTTCGTGGCAGGTGGTGGAGAATAGAAAAACGATGTACCACATGACGCCGAGTATCAGAAATTGCGGATCCATGCGACGCCAAGACTATTGACTTAGGGCGGATTGCGCAACTGTTTCCGGTAGCCCGTTCCAAACCTATGTTCCCGCACCCCTAAAACCACATACGGAGTTTGAGTGATTCTAGACCGGTAGTTCCTCGGCCGTTGGGTAGCCATGCTGCTCGCGGCCTACCTTGCCGTCGTATTTCTTGGTGGTCTTGAACAGTTCGAATCGTCCGTCGGCAGCTAACTCGCGGCAACGCTCACGCAGCGTGGCCATTTCGGGGGCGGGCATGGGCGTGAAGCCGCGTGCGACCTTCAAATTTTGTTCGAGCACCGCAAGGGAGTCCATGCCGGATATGGTGGTCGCGACCGGCAGGCTCATCGCGTAGCGCAGACCTTCTTCCGGCGTGACTACGCCGTGGCGAATCAGTTCGCCGCTGCCGCCCAGGCTTTTCATTCCCAAGACGCCGATGCCGCGGCGGATGGCTTCCGGCAGCACCCGCGTTTCAAAGCTGCGAAACGTTGCGTCCAGACAATTCAGCGGCATTTGCACGGTATCGAACGGGAAATCGTGCGCCAACATTTTCAGGTGAATGGCTGGGTCTTTGTGTCCGGTAAAGCCGATGAAACGCACCTTCCCCTGTTGTTTGGCGGTAAGCAAGGCCTCTGCGGCTCCGCCCGGGGCGAAAATCAGGTCGGGATCGTTGTAATGGATCACTTCGTGGATCTGCCACAGGTCCAAGTGATCGGTTTGCAGGCGCCTCAGGGATTCCTCCAGCTGCTCCATGGCCACGTCTTTGCCGCGGCCGTGGGTGCAGACCTTGGTCATCAAGAAGGCTTTGTCGCGTTTTCCTATGAGCGCGTTTCCCAGAATCACTTCGCTCTGGCCGTCGTGATAGTCCCAACAGTTATCAAAGAAAGTGATGCCGGCATCCAGCGCACGTGAGACCAACTCGTTCGCTTCGCCTTGGTCTTTTGTGGATCCAAGGTGAAATCCGCCAACGCCGATGGCGGAAACCTTTTCGCCGGTTTTGCCCAGGGCACGCGTAGGGACCAGCTCCGACGCCGGCGGTTGCTGTTCGTTTCTGCGGCCGGGCGCGTGGTGGGGCCGGGCATTGACGCCAGCGAGCGCTCGCACCGATGCGGCGCCAACCGTTCCAGCGGCGCTCCTTACGAAATCGCGCCGTGAGATGCTGCTTTCATCCGCCATCGATTCTCCAATCACAGTGCGAGCTCGGACTTATTTAGATATGGGTGACCGTTGTTCACCGGACTCTTCACCATCTCTTCGACTTCCACCGATTTCCGGTCGAGCGGAAATTCATGGGCCAGGCGCGCTTCGGGATTATCGAATTTAAGTGACACCTTGTAGAGCTCAAAGCGTCCATCCGCCGCGGTTTGCCTGGTGCGATCGCGGATCGCGCTCATTTGTTCGGGCGAGAACGGCTGAAAGCCCTGCGCGATTTTCAGATTTTGCTGTAAGACGTCCATCTTTTCCATGCCCGTGATGGTGGTTGCTACCGGCAAGCTCATCGCGTAGCGCAACAACTCCTCCGCGGTCAGCACCCCTTTGACGACCGGATCGCCGTGGCCATTGATCGGTTTCATCCCCAACGGGGCGATGCCGCGCTTCTGCAGCTCCGGAAGTACTTGCTGTTCGAAGCTGTGAAAATGCGCGTCGAAGGCGTTCAAAGGCATCTGCACGGCGTCGAATGGGAAACCGGTGGCCAGCATCTTCAAATGAATTTCGGGCGCTTTGTGGCCGGTGAAACCGAGGAAGCGCACTTTGCCTTCTTTTTTTGCCTTGAGCATCGCTTCCGCGGCGCCGCCGGTACGCATGAAGAGTTCCGGATCGTTCTCGAAAACGATTCCATGGGCCTGCCATAAGTCGAGGTGATCGGTTTGCAGGCGGCGAAGAGACTGTTCGAGCATCTGGGTTGCAAGCGCTCCTTCGCGACCGTGGGTGCAGACCTTGGTCATCACAAATACGCGATTGCGATAGCCCTGCAACGCCGCGCCCATCCAAGCTTCGGATTTTCCGCGGTGATATTCCCAGCAGTTGTCGAAGAAGGTGACGCCGGCGTCGATCGCGGCATGGACGATGCGCTCGGCTTCCTTTTGATCCGTGGCGTCGCCTAGATGGTGCCCTCCCAGGCCCAGAGCGGAAATCTGCACGTCGTGGGAGCCGAATTTTCGGAGGGGAATTTTGGACGACGTACTTTGCGGCGCGGGGGCAGCTGGTCTCGGGTTCATCGTGGCTTTACTGTGAACGTTGGCAACGGGCGGCGCCATACCTGACGCACTGTAGGGAGCCTACGAAACAACGGTAGGTGGTTTAGACACCGGCCTTCCATCCGCTTTCACTCGAACGGGGCGTCACAGCGGACGGCAAGAGTGGGCTTCCGCCAGTATCTAGAACAGAAGCTTCACGGCGAACTGAATACTCCGCGGTCCCCCTCCGGCCAGGATCGGGTTTCCCAGACCAACGTCCGAGGTTGCAGTGAGCGGATAGAACCCCGCGCTGGTGCCATTCAAGTTGATGCCGTTTGGAGCGGCATCGGCGAAGAAGGCGGGCAATAACGGACTGGCGAAGTTGGGATGATTGAAGAGATTATAGAAATCCGTTCGAAACTGCAGCTTCCAGTGCTCGTTGATTGAGGTCATCTTGCTGATGGCAAAATCCACATCTCGGTCATTGGGTCCCAAAAGAGAATTCCGCCCTTCGTTACCGAAATGACGGGATCCCGGAACGCAATTGGTGTCGGCCGTTCCCGAGCCATCCAATGTGCAAGATACGGAGAAAGAAGAAAGATCAAGGAATGCAGCGGGATTACTGTAGTCGTAATGGATGGGCGCCACGACATCGGGACGTCCAAACCCCTCGCCACTGCCGTCGTAGTCACCTTCATAGGCGTAGTTCAAGGAGAATGGATGGCCGCTCATAACCGTCACCAGGCCGCTCAGTGACCAGCCCATTCCGAACTGCTTAAGGGATTTCGCATTCGGAAGGTCGTAGGTCGAGGTCAATACAAAACGGTTGCGAGTATCGAAGTTCGAATTGCCCCGGTTCCCGGCCGGATTGGTGCTGTCGTCCGGTTGCGAGGCGTTGGGAACGTAATCCTGACCATCGCTCGCCGTGTCAATGGAATGGGACCAGGTGTATGCAATCTGATTGTTGAAGTGATGCCAATTGTTTTGTCTCAGTGAGACCTGGAGCGAGTTGTAGTTCGAATTGGCGTCGGTCTGGATCTGATTGACATAGAACGGCTGGTTAGGCGCTAGCGCGCTGAGCACCGCGGCTGTGTCAAAGGGCCGGGGTACGCTGTATGAGTTGATGCCGACGGTGCAGCCGGGAAGCGTACCCAGGTCGCAGGCGGTGATGGTCGCTTGGCTGGGTTGATTGATATCGACGAAGTGAAAAAGATCGCGTCCGGCTGAACCCACGTAGCCAACTTCCAGAACCGTATTCCGAGCGATTTCTTGCTGGATATTGAAATTGTAATTGTAAACGTAAGGCGTGGGAAGATGCTGAGACACGGTGAATGCGTCCGTGCTGGTGGCCGTCCCCGCGGTCACCGACGCGGGATCGAAGACCGGCAAATGGCTCTGAATGATCGTGTCTCCGAATAGGGGACTTGTAGGGTTGGCACCAACAGGGAGGACTGGATTAAATGCGGAGGTGATGTAGATCGGGTTCGGTCCGATCGGATTGTACGCGGGCCCGGTGTTATCGGTGTTGTATGCCAGTTGGCCGGTGAAGAAATCCTGGGAGAAGGAATCATAGAAAATGCCGAACCCGGCCCGGATAACCGTCTTGCCTTTGCCAAAAAGATCGTAGGCAGCGCTGACACGCGGGCTAAAGTTCTTGAAATCTTTCGGGTAGAGCTGGCTTTTCTCAACCAGGCCCACGGTCGGTTCATAAATACTCAGTTGATTACCATCCGTGCCGATCACGCCGAAATAATCCCAGCGAAGTCCCCAGTTCAGCGTCAACTTGTTCGACACGTGGAACCCATCCTGGATATAGAACGCGAACGAATTCTGGTGAGCATCGCGCGACGTATTCCCTACGTTGGCGGTCGCGAAGTCGAGGCCGCCCCCGAGAAACTCGGGCAGGCTGTTGAACTCGAGCTCCCCGCGGGAAACCAGGTCGTTGAACGAATTCACGGTGGTCCGGCGAAATTCGCCGCCGAACTTAATGTCGTGACGATTCAGTTTCCACGAGAAATTGTCGAAAAGTTGATAATTGGAATCCACGCGGTTACGCGGGTTGGAAAACGCTGACGAGCCAAGGTGTGCGAACCCGCTTACCTCGATCGTAGGCAGGCCGTAATCGCGCGGGTTTGCCGTCCCGGTGGTATCAATGGTGTTGAGTCCTAGCGATGTGTTGGGATCGCCGAAAACGGCGGCGTCCTGCGGGAAGAATCCGTTGCGATAGCGGTTCCATCCGAATCGCGCTTCGTTCACTTTCTCGGGCGAAATCGTTTTCACCCAGCTTAGCGACACCAGTTGAACCCGGATCGGGGCGTCGGTGTTGGTATTGGGAAGGTTGTTGCCACCGCCAACTCCGAGCGGGAAGCTCTGATAGCTGTTCCCTAAGAAGTAGCGCCCGGAGATCTGATTGCTGGTGTTCATGTTGTAATCAATCTTCATGATCGCGCTGTCCAGATCGTTCTTCGCAGGTCCACCGATTGCCGATGCGGTAGGCCACACACCATGCCCTCCGGAACAGTGGCCGGAATTGTTGCACACGGTGTAGAGATTTGAGATTACCGGGTTCACAACGGCGGGAGATTGTTTCGTCACGCAGTCGAAAATCGTATCGCACAACGCGGTATTGCCGCCTAAGGCGCCCACTGCGGCGGTGTAATCAGCGAGCTCCGGAACGGTGTTGATTGAAGTGATGGCCATCCCTTCACGCTGCCCTTCATAAGAGCCGTAAAAGAAAAGCTTGTCCTTAGTGATCGGACCGCCGATCGTTCCGCCAAATTGATTGTTCTGGAAAGCGTCCTTTGGCTGACCAACGTCGTTGAAGAAGTTCCGTGCGTTGAGTACCGAGTTCCGGAAATCTTCGAATGCGCTGCCGTGGAGGGCATTCGTTCCACTCTTGGTGATGATGTTCACGACCGAGCCGGAGTTCCGCCCGTATTCGGCCTCGGTATTGGAAAGGATGCTCAGCTCCTGAATGGAATCTTCCGGAAGAATCGTTCCGGGTGTGCCGAACACACCGCCCTGGTTGATTGCGGGAAGATTGCGGTATCCGTCGTTCATGTCCGTGCCGTCGAGGAGGTAATTATTGGCGCGACCGCGGCTGCCATTCACGCTGAATTGGCCGTACGAGCCCGGAGAGTCGCCACCGCCGTTAGGCTCGCCGGTCGCGCCGGGAACCAAAACCAGCATCTTGGTAAAGTCGCGGCCATTGATGGGGAGATCCTCGACCGCGCTGCTCTCAAACGCTCCGCCGAGTGTGTCGCTGGAAGTTTCCACCACCGGTACGGATTCTGCCGATACTTCCACCTGCTGAGTGATCTCGCCCGGTTTCAGCACGATATCCACACGCCGCTCGGCCGTCACGGAAACCGTAACCCCAGTGACCCTCGCTTTTTGAAAGCCCTTCATTTCGACCGTTATGTCATAGGTGCCGACGGCCAACTCTGGCATCAGGTAGCCGCCATCCCCGGTGGTGTCGGTGATGCGGTCCACTCCGGTGTCCACGTTACGCACGGATACCGTCGCACCCACAACCGCCGCGCCACTGGAATCGGTAACGGACCCAACGACGGTCCCCCGAAAACTTTGAGCGTAGGTCGATCCAGCGCCCACGATTGTTATGAATAGCGCGGTGGCGACCAGCGCAACACGTAGACTCCATGTACGAGCAACCGTCATGGTTTTCTCCTCCAGGATTTCGGCAAGTTTTAGGTATTTGGTAAGTCCACGACCCGCACAAACCCGGCAAATGCCGGTCCCCGGCCCAGGTGCTATAACCTAAGCAGAAGCAGGGTGACTGTAAAGGGTTGCCCTGAGATTGAGCGGAGCGGGGAGGGAAGGCAAAGAACTGGAGAGCGCGTCCGCCGCGCGCAACCGTGCGGCGGACGCGCCCGCTACTTACTGGGGCTGTTGAGCGGGAGACTGCTGCCCTTGCGTACCGCCGATTTTGGTGCCAATCACTTCGCCGGAGATTACGATTTCCACGCGGCGGTTCTTTTGGCGGCCGTCCGCGGTGCTGTTATCCGCGACGGGGCGGCTCATGCCGTAGCCTGTGGTGGTGATCGTTCCTGGATCCAGGCCTTGGACGATCAAGTATGCTTTTACGGCTCCGGCGCGATTCTCCGAAAGAGTCTGATTGACGGTTTCACTTCCCACGTTGTCGGTGTAGCCCTCGATGGACAGGAACAATCCTGGATGGGCCAGGACGATCCCGGAAAGCTTGGCGAGACGCTCTCGGGCTTCAGGACGCAGATCGAACTTTCCGAAAGCAAACAGGACGTCTCCCAGGTTGACCACCAGGCCGCGCTCGGTGTCTCGCGTTTCCAAGATTCGATTGAACTGCTCGAGCAATTGCGCGCGCAACTGTTCCTTTTCTTGCTCGGCCTTCAGGGCCGCTTGCCGCGCCTGCTCGGCCTGGGCTTGAGCCTGCGCTTGGCTGGCTTGCGCCGCCTGGGTCTGGGCCTGCGATGCAGCCGCCTGCGCCTGAGCTTCGGCGCGGGCTTGAGCATCTTTGGCCGCCTGAACTTCAGCGACCAAACGCTGCTTATCGGCTTCCGCGCGGGCTTGTGCTTCGGATTCCTGCGCGGCTTTGGCTTGCGCTTCGCGATCCGCGGCAGACTGGCGTTCGTTAGCCAGGCGTTCATCCTGCTGGCGTTTTACGCTAATGGTGATCGAGTCTTCAAAGGCCTGCACCGCCTCGCGTGCGGCCGTGGGTACCGCTTTTTTCTGTTTACGCTTTTGGTAGTCTTCCGCGCGATTCAGTGCGTCCATAGCCTTGGCCCACGATTCCGTGGCGTACTTATCCGCGCCACGGAGCTGCGCGATGCGCATGGCATTGCGCGCCTGGAGCAAATCGAGCGGCACATCGCCGCTGACGGAGAGTGGCGGCAAATTCAGGGTGGCGTAGTGCGCGCGGGGCAGCAGCTCGAATTTCGCTTGCACCGCGCTCACTTGACCCTTGGTATCTTCACGGACCACGCTTTCCAGAACCACCGATTCGCTGGCGACGGTGACCGCGAAGTAAGGTTCCGCGGTGACGATCAGCCCAAATGTCTGCAACCGTGTGGTAGTGATGAGCTTCGATTTTTTTCCGTCCAGAATCAGCTGGCCCAGGTTGTTGGGGCGGCCCTCCGGTGTGATCGCCCAGAGAACGTAGGTAAGGTAGGCCGAGCCGAACTGGCCTGCCGGCGAGAGATTATCGAAGTTCGCTTCGATGTGGATGCCGTCGGACTTGCTCTCAATCCTGGCCTCGCCTTTTCCCTGGGGAAGCAACGCGGTGCCCCGGAAGTCTACGTGCGTGGATCCCTTGGCCTGAAAGTTTACGGCTTGGATGGTACGCGAGACATTAATATTGATGACTTGCTGCTGCTGGTCCTGGCCAGAATCTTGGGCGCGAACCATTCCCGCACAAAGAATGAGTGCAATACCAACAAAAACGAGTTTACGCATGTAGTTTCCTCTTTTCAGATGCCGACACGCATGGTCGGGGGCGAGCTAATGATGGCCTGCATTTGCAGCCTAAACGAATAACAGAGTAACCAAAGTAAGTCTATACCGTGATTTACCGGATGTGTACGGTGGAGCACGTTGGAATGAGCGCGCGCCGGGGGTGTGCAATTTGGAACAGCGAGATTTGAGCGAGCTAATGAAGCGGTGTTTATTGCATTTACGGCATCGCAACGCGACATTTGCCTACCGCGCCACGCCGAGCGCGGCATCCAACTCCGCCGGCTTATAGATGGCGCCGTCCTTCACCACCAGCGCCGTCTTTCGGATGTCGCTGATGTTGGTCAGCGGATCGCCATCCACGAGCGTGAGGTCGGCCAGTCTACCAGGCGCAATCGAACCAAGTTCGCCGTCCAGCTTCATGATGCGGGCGGCGTTGAAAGTGGCATCCTGCAGGACTTTGTTCGCAGGGATGCCCGCCTGAACGTCGAGCTCGAGTTCGCGATGAAGCGCGAAGCCCGCCATTGAGTCGGTTCCATCTTCAATGGGAATTCCCGCGCGATACATCATGCCAATTAGCGCCATCATTTTCTTGAACGACTGCTGATAGCGCGCCTCCATGCCGGGAGGCGGCGTCAAAGCGCTGGACATCAATCCCCGCCGCACCTGCGACGGCAGCTGCCTGGCGATGGGCTGAAATCCGCGCGGAATTTTTCCTGCGCTCGCGTCGAACATATCCTCAAAGATGCTGAGAGTAGGATCCAGCACGGTGTGATGATCTTGCAGCAGCTTGATGAACGAGAGCACTTGCGGCGAATCGAGATCGAGATCGGCGCCGCGTTGAGCGACCGCAGTGAGTCGAACCGGCGTGTTGGTATTCTTCACGTCGGGCATAAAGTTCAGCATCAGGAAGTTGGCATGCTGGATCTCGTCATAACCGAGCTCGACGCATTGCGCCGCGGTCATCTCCGCGGGAATGTGGCCGCTGACGCGCAGGCCCCGCTTGTGCGCCTCTTGGATGATAACCGGCACCAGCGCGGGTTTCACCGAGCTGTAAATCTTGATCTGGACGTAGTGCAGGCGGGCGTAGTTGTCGACGGCAGCGCGGGCTTCTTCTTCCGTGGAGACCAGAACCTTGGTCGGCCCCTGGTAAGGACCGGGGCTATCGATGACCCCGGCGAGGATAATGCGAGTGCCGATCTCCTGGTTTTCTGCGATCCGCAAGCGGCGCGCCAGCAGCGAATCGGTATCATTCGCCAGGTCGCGGACAGTGGTGACGCCAGCAGCTAGATTCAGCAGACCATCGTTCTCGGCGACGTGCGCGTGCATGTCCCATAGCCCGGGCAGCAACGTCTTGTTGGTGGCGTCTATAACTTCCGCACCGGCGGGCGTCGCGACTTGATCGGAGGGTCCGACCGCGCGGATGCGGTTGCCGGCCACCACCACGCTTTGGTCCTTGAGAATTTCTGCCGACTGGGCGTCGAAAAGATTAGCATGCGCGAACACGAGGCCCGTTGGCCGATGAGCCAGTCTCCTCACCAACTCGGCTGCGCGAGCATGCACCGCCTGATCCTGTGCGGCCTGCAACGATTTTGCCGTTGCCTCCCAGCCTTCCGGGATCACCGTTGACCAAGCGTCCACCGTGGCGTAGAACGTGCGGCGGTCATCGAGCCAGACGTACGTCGGCGAGAAGTCCAGTCCGGCGATCGCGTACATGGTGACGTGCTTTTTCTGGCCGGCGGCTTCAACGTCGAGTTGGGCAAGGGAGGCGATCGTGGCCTCACCTTCCGGCAGCAAATCAATGCGGCCTCCATTTTCCAGCCCCGCCTGTGCGAGAAGACCCAGTTCCGCGGGCGCACTGTTGACCGAGACATATGCCGCCGGCGTTGAAATTTTCTTCTCGCCTTCCTCAATTTCGCTCTTCCAACGGGCGGTACCGGACTCCAACGCGTAGGTTTCATGAACGGGCGATTTCAGATAATCATTGCCTTCGACGGTTTCGGCTACCGGCACGCCCTTGGCATCCAGCTTGAGGATGCTGGTGGTCTTGGGCCCGCGGCCGCGATCGTTGAATTGATAAAAGATATGCAGGCTGCCGTCCGCCGCGGTCCACACAGCCTGCTGTCCCGCAGGATTTCCCATAATCATGACGGCATAACGTTTGGCGGTAGCTGGGACACCGGCCGGGAGCGGAGGCACGGCGCTTTGAGATTCCTTGGGTGTTTGCGCCCAGGCGCCTACTCCGAAGTACGCGAAAATGCCCAGAAGGCTCACTAGCGCGACGTAGGTGAGCTTCCGCGGAAAAGTTCTTTGGTTGCGCAAGAGAGTTCCGCCTCCCGTTCTAGGCTGTGCCCCAAATATCGCCTAACACGCGTTGGAAGTTTGCACCCAGCACTTTTTCAATCACTGACGAGGGTTGGCCACGCTTCGCGAGTTCCTCAGCGATCACTAGCATGTGATCCGGCCCATCTAGGTCGGGCACATAGGGATACCGGTCCTCCCCCGGCGCGCCGATTCCGAGCTTTTTGCGGCGGGCGATATCGGCGTCGAAATCCGCTTTCACGGCCGGAGTAAGCTCGACCTTCTCAATCGATCCGTCGGAACCGATTCCCACGTGATCGGCGCCGCATACGTTGATGGCGTGAACCAAGTGATGGAGCACGTGCTGCCGGGTGGGCACCGTCGGAGGGGCTACCAGGTAAGGCATGAGAAACACACCGAAGTAGCCGCCGCGGTCGGCCAAAGATTTGAGAATTTCGTCTGGCTTGCTGCGGGGATGCGCGTAAACGGCGGCGCATCCTGCGTGGGAGATGAGCACCGGCTTGGACGATGCGGCAATCGCTTCGCTGGTGGTGCGATATCCGCTGTGACTGAGGTCGACCGCGACCCCGGCGTCATTCATCTTCTTCACCGCCGCGATTCCGGCTTTGCTTAACCCGGCATTGCCCGGCTCGAGGCAGCCGTCGCCAAAAGAATTGCGGTTGTTGTAGGTGATCTGCATGATCCGCACGCCGAGGTTGCGGAACATGCCGATGTGATCGGGATTGTCCTCGATAATCTCGGTGTACTGAAAACCCGGGAGGATGCCGAGCTTGTTCTCGCGCTTGGCGCGCGAAATATCCGAGTGCTGGCGAACCATCGTGAACGCCTCGGGGTATTTCTCGACCATCGCGTCGAACGAGGCCAGGATCTGGATGGTATCGTCGAGATTTCGTTGCGAGATGGTGGAGTTAACGGCGGTGATCCCCGATTGCCGAATCACCGCTACCTGCTCTGGGGTGGGCATCTGATCGTCGTGGAGAAACGGGCCACACAGCGAGTCCATAACGACGGCGTGTTTGTAAAGTTCCGCGATTTCAGACGCAGCGGCGTTCGTGCGCGAGCCGCCAAACAGACGCGGCGCAGCCAGCGCGGCGGCGGAGAGTTTTAGGATCGCGGCGTGGAATTCTCGGCGATTCAAGGTGTGGCTCCCCAAGCAACAGCGGTCGAAGGCGGAGTATACAACAGGGCTGCGCCCCATCCGCGGCGATGTGGACGCAAGAACGGAGCTACGGCGGCCGGGAAAGGTGTGGCTGCGTGCCGGAATGGCGTTGCGGCGGACCAGGAAGATTCGCGTCACGCGCATATGAGTTTTTGTCGCGATTCCGATTTTTCATGTCCTTGATAGTAAGGAGCTTATGCCCAGGTCTCCCCCAGTGACACTCCTCGGAAATCACCGTTCCTCGCCGCCTTTTTTTGAGCTCGGCGTGGTGAAATCATCCAGCGTCTCGCGATTTGTGCGGCGATGATGGCGTCGTCCTTTCCAGTCCGGCGGGAAAACTAGCATAGCGGGAGGCGCGCTGGAAGGGATCGTTTCGGTGGACCGCCGTGGGTGCTCGCCGGGCCATGGGCGCCGCTACTTCTTTTTTGTGGCGCTGCGGGGGCGGCGGATCCTGCTGCTCGGTCGCTGCCCGGGCCTCTTCTTCGGTCTGCGAGACCAGCGGGCGTCTGGAATTGACTGACCGAGATGGGCCCTACTATTCTTTATGTCCCCAGTACCAGACTATAAGGTATAGCGATCCATTAGCCGCTGAGCCAAAGTCGGACAATGCACCACTCTCGAAGACGTAGAAGTCGAAAGCC
>Ga0302326_10007014_pt1 | contig 25188 bp, 21 predicted proteins | sample Palsa_T0_3_FD_202264 | JGI IMG/M metagenome (GOLD analysis project Ga0302326, IMG submission 202264) | Peat permafrost microbial communities from Stordalen Mire near Abisko, Sweden - Palsa_T0_3 | ecosystem: Environmental > Terrestrial > Soil > Palsa > Peat permafrost | place: Sweden: Abisko... | reverse complement strand
CTGGGCTCGTCGGCCTACGCGACACCAGTCGCGGCCAATGGCACGCTCTTTGTCTGCTCGCAGAGTTACCTGTGGGCCGTGCAGAAGGGCGCGAAGCCGGTGGCGCCGGAAGCAGCAGCGGCTGCGGCGCCCGAGACGACGAAGACGGCGGCGGCGGCGGGGCAGTAGGGGGCCGGTGGGCGTGCTCAATTCTTAGTCTCATGCCGGAGGACAGATCCGTCCTTTGGCGGACTCAGTGCTCAGTTAGCGGCGTCTATGCAATAGCGAAAAGGGGAGCGCGAGCTTCCAGCTTCCCGCGACTGCGGGACCGGCATCCTGCCGGCGAGATCGATCGACCACTGGACACTGATTCACTATGCACTCAGAGGGCGGCTAAAGAATTCTGAATCCAAATCGAGCGAGTGACGCATCTCATGAGTACATGAATCTCCTCCGACCCACCACATTCGCGCTCTTTGTCGCCATTGCTTTCGTTGCTCGTGCGGAGGATGCCGGAGTCAGCGCCGATGACATTCGGGCCATCTTGCGGCAGCGCGTCGACGTCGATCACAACTCCATTGGCATGGTCGTTGGAATCGTCGATCCAAGCGGCGAGCAAGTCGTTAGTTACGGCTATACCGATCATCCCGGAGGCGTCGAGGTCAACGGTGAAACCATCTACGAGATCGGATCGGTGACGAAGGTTTTTACCAGCTTGCTCCTCCAGGACATGATCGAGCGGGGCGAGATGAAGCTGGATGATTCGCTGGCGAAGTATTTGCCGGCGAACGTCAAGGTTCCGTCGCGGGGAGGCAAAGAAATCACCTTCCATGACCTTATTACCCACCGCTCGAGTCTGCCCCGCGATGTCCAGAACCTGGCGCCGACCGATCCGCTCAATCCGTGCGGCAACCTCACCACCGAGAGAATGTACTCCTTTCTTTCCGGCTGCGATCTCCCGCGCGACATCGGCGCAAAATTCGAATATTCGAACATGGGGGTGAGTTTGGTGGGTCATGCCATCGCTCTCAAAGCGGGCCAGGATTATGAAACCCTTCTGCTCGAACGCATCTGTCGTCCGCTGAAGATGTCGGACACGCGGTTAACGCTCGGACCGGAGCTCCAGGACCGGGTCGCCCAAGCGCACAGCAGACCGGACTTTCCAGTGCCCTACCTGCAATTTGGCGATTTTCCCGCAGCCGGCGGGATTCACTCCACGGTCCGGGATCTCTTGAAATTCGCGGCCGCCGAGGTGGGCTTGCCCAATCCGCTGGCCGCGGCGATTCTCAAGACCCACGCAATCCAGACCGGATCGACCGGGCCGAAGATGGCGATGGGCTGGTTCGTTTCCACCGAGCCAGGACGCGAATTCTTGTGGCACAACGGCGGGACGATCGGCTGCCATTCGTTTGTCGGGCTCGACCTTGCGAAGAAACGAGGCGTCGTGGTCCTATCGAATCAGTGGCAATCCATCGACGATATCGGGTTTCACCTGCTCGACCCGCAGAAGAAGCTGGCCAGGGTGAAAAGGCCCCTGACGCGTCTCTCCGGCAAAATCGACTTCGACGCCTGCAAGGACTACGCCGGGCGCTACCGTCTGACGTACCCGGCGCTGGACATTGTCGTGCGCCGCGACGGCGATCGTTTCCTGGCGCAACCCACAGGCTTTGCGGAATTCGAGCTGGCGCCGGCTTCGCAGACGGAATTCTTCTCGCCGGAGATTGGGGTCGAATTCACTTTCGTCAAAAACGCCAGGGGCGAAACCGACGGGATGGTGATCGTCGAAGCCGGGGCCAATGTGAAGGCGGCGAAGGTGGAAAAGTGAGGGATCTTGAAGCTGCCGCGTTGACGCGAACGGTGGCGGGGCAGTAGGGGGCCGGTGGGAGTGCTCAGTTCTCAGTGCTCAGTTAGCGGCGTCTATGCAATAGCGAAAAGGGGAGCGCGAGCTTCCAGCTTCCCGCGACTGCGGGACCGGCATCCTGCCGGCGAGTTCGATCGACCACTGGACACTGATTCACTAAGCTGGAGCGACGCGTTCGGCGGGAGAATTCTGGGGAGCGCGCGCGCCCTCGCGTGCGGTGCCCGGCGCCCCCGCCGGGCACAAATCGTCAGCAACTGGGGACTCACCATTCAGTGAGCGCCGAATCGGCGGTGAGTTTTCGGCGACGGCGCCGCAAACCGCATCACTGCCACTTCCGAACATCCAAACTCGACATCATCGCATCCAATTCGGTGAGCGACGGTCTGGCCTTCGCGGCATTCGCCGTCAGCCACTCCTTCACCGCGCGCTCATACTTCGGAAACCGCTTCGTGAACCCATCATCCGATGTCGTGCTGAAGCCGAGGTGCTCGCGCGTCGAGTCCTCGGGAAGGCCGGGAACATCGATCGGAAACGTCGCGACAATCTGGCAGGAGCCGTCGTCCGACAATCCCAGAAAAAGATAATGCAGCCGGCCCTTGCGAACGAAATCGGCTTCGGTGTTCCACTGCGCGAGCACCCGAAAACCATGGCCGCCGGAAAACCGGAGCTTCTTCCTGCCGGCCACGAATGCGAGTTCCGCGTCCATGAACACCGGCGATTTTTTCGGGTCGCGATCCTCCACCATGGCCCGCAGCTTCTTTGTCATCTTCCGCGACGCCGCGGCATCGAACGATCCATCCCGGTAAGCGCCGGCCCAATCCACAGCCTTGTGAATCAAAATCTGCGGGGCGGTTGGATCGCCACCCGCCTCTTTCGGGGCGAAATGTTGCCCGGGCAGGGCCAGCTTCGGAAACCGGATCGCCCAATGTTCGGGACGATTCTCGTAAGACGGCTCCAGGTCGGCAGCCGGTTCTTGCGGCGAGATTTTCCGCTTCGCTTCGGCCGCCTGGTATTCTTGCCAGGCGCGCTGGTCATAGACCGGACTCATCGGCACCTTTTCCACGATCACCCCGTCGGCCCACGCGGCAGGGGCCGTCACCGAAAACGGCCCCGCGGTAATCCTTTTGGCCGCGTCGTCTTCGGCCTGGCCACCAACGACCAGCGCGCTGCCCAGCAAGCAAACGAGCAGCGGCATCAGCCGATGTGAACCTGAAGACGTCATCGCACCCGTGCTCTTGCCAGAGCCGACAACGGATGAAAAGAGCCGATTCTCCCTGTTCAATGCGACCGGATATGGTGCAGTTGCGCGCAGCCACCGAGGAGCACCCGCAGTGGTGCCGGCATTTTTTCGGGTAGTACGCTCATGGGAGGCACGGGATCGACGGGAGAAATCCAAACGCAAGTGCCAGATCCTGAGTTTGCTCCACCGGGAAACGCCGCGGAAGATTTTGCCTAAGAGGGTGGGTGCCTCGCCGTTTATCCAATTAAGTATTTACCCTCAGACTATGGATATCACCCAACATCAGCCCACCGCCGAGGATTTTTGCGTCACGCGCCGCCAGTTTCTCAACCGTTTCGGCATGGGCTTCGGCGCCCTGAGTCTCGCGGGCCTTTTTGGGGCATCGCTCGGCAGCACTGCTCGCGGGGCGCTCAATCTCTCGCCCTTGGCGCCCAAGGAGCCCATGTTCCCAGGCAAGGCCAAACGGGTCATCCACATCTTTTCCCAAGGCGGCCCGTCGCATATCGATACCTGGGATCCGAAGCCGCAGATCGAGAAGTACATCGGCAAGGACGTGAAGGAGATTGGCGGCGTTCCCTTGCCCACCCAGTTCAAGTTCACCAAGCGGGGCCAGAGCGGCGTCGAGGTCAGTGAGATTTTTCCCCACATCGGCGATCACATCGATGATATCGCGGTGATCCGCTCGATGAATACGGATATCCCGGCGCACGATTTTGCGACCTTGATGATGAATACGGGCTCGGGACGCCTGGTGAAGCCGTCGATGGGCGCGTGGGTGCTCTACGGCCTGGGTTCGGAGAACCAGAATCTCCCAGGCTTTATCGCGCTCGGGGGCGGCTTGGGCGGTGCCTCGAACTGGCGTTCGGCTTTTCTGCCAGGCGCATTCCAAGGGACGCTGGTCGGCAATGTCAGCGGGCCGGCGGACCGGATTATCGAGAACATCCGCAGCGAGTACGCGACGCGCCATCAGCAGCACCGGCAGCTTGATCTGCTCAAGGCGATGAACGACCTGCGCGCCGAGCGGCAGGCCCACGAGGCCGCCCTCGAGGCGCGCATCCAGTCCTACGAACTCGCCTTCAACATGCAGACGCAGGCCATGGATACTTTCGACGTCAGCAAGGAGCCGCAAAACATCCGCGACATGTACGGCGACACCGAGATCGGTCGCCGCATGCTGGTCGCCCGCCGCCTGGTCGAGAACGGCGTGCGTTTCGTCCAGGTTTGGGCCGGCTCCTGGGACCATCATCAGGACGTGAAAGCCAATTTGATCAAGCAAGCCGAGGGCATCGACCAGCCCGTCGCCGCTCTCCTCAAGGACCTCAAGCAGCGCGGCATGCTGGATGACACGCTCGTCGTCTGGGGCGGCGAATTCGGTCGCACGCCGCGTCACGACAAGGGCGCCCGTGGCGAGCCGGGCCGCGATCACCATCACCGCGCCTTCTGTGCGTGGATGGCCGGCGGCGGCATCAAGGGCGGCCAGGCCTATGGGGCGACCGATGATTTCGGCTACGACGTGGTCGAAAACAAAGTCCACGTCCACGACCTGCACGCCACCATTCTCAACCAGCTCGGCTTCGATCACGAAAAGCTCACCTATCGTTATAATGGCCGCGACTTCCGGCTCACGGACGTCTTCGGCAATGTGGTCGAGGGGCTCGTTTCCTAGAGTCCCATGAGTTTTCGCCTCGCTTCTCCTCGTTTACTCACGGCTGCCGCGCTCCTCGGTGGCGCCTTCCGCGCTGGCGCCGCCGTACCGTCCGACATCGGGCAACTCGACTTCTTCGAGAAGAAAATCCGTCCGGTGCTCTCCGAGCAGTGCTACGAATGCCACAGCGCCACCGCCAAAAAGGTCAAGGGCGGCCTCTTGCTCGACACCGGCGAGGGCCTGCTCAAGGGTGGCGACTCCGGCCCGGCGATCGTCCCGGGCAAACCGGAAAAGAGCCTCCTGCTCATTTCCATGAAGCATTCGGATCCCGACCCGGATCTCGCCATGCCGCCCAAAAAGGATGTCCTGCCCGATGCGGTCCTCGCCGATTTCGAGCAGTGGATCAAAATGGGCGCTCCGGACCCGCGCGATGGCAAGGCGACGCGCAAGAACGCCTGGGACGATAAGACCGCCAAATCCCACTGGTCATTCCAGCCGATCTCCAATCCGCCGGTGCCCACGCCGGCCGATCCGAAAAACTTCATCAAGAACCCGATCGATGCCTTTGTGCTTGCCAAACTCACCGCGAAGAAGCTCACGCCTGCCACGCCGGCGGACAAAGCCACGCTTCTGCGCCGGGTGACTTATGATCTCACCGGCCTGCCTCCCACTCCGGCGGAGATGGATGCCTTTCTTGCCGACCAATCGCCTGGCGCCTACGAGAACGTTGTCGACCGCCTGCTGGCCTCGCCGGCCTATGGCGAACGCTGGGGGCGTCACTGGCTCGATATCGCCCGCTACGCCGACACCAATGGCGACCGCCTCAACGGCAAACGCCAGCCCCTCTTTGCCTACGCCTGGACCTATCGCGACTACGTCATCAATGCCTTCAACGCGGACCTGCCCTACGATCAATTCATCCTCGAGCAAATCGCCGCCGATCGCCTGCCCGAAGCCGAAAAGGATAAATCCAAGCTGGCCGCGCTCGGCTTCCTCACCGTGGGCAAGCGCTTCATGGGGAACGATAACGACGTGATCGACGATCGCATCGACGTGGTCTCCAAAGGCCTGCTCGGCCTCACCGCGGCCTGCGCCCGCTGCCACGACCACAAGTTCGATCCCATCCCCACCGCCGATTACTATTCCTTGCACGGCATCTTCAGCAGCTCCCAGGAACCCGCCGAGGAACCGATCATCGCGCCCGTCAACAAAGACAGCGCGGACTTCAAAGCGTACGAGGGGGAAATGGCCAAAGTCGATGAAGAGGTCGAGCAATACCGTCGCACCAACGCCGCGCGGCTTGTTTCCGGCATGCTCGACAAAACCGGCGAGTACCTGCTCGTCGTCCAGGATAGCAGCAACGCCCAGGACACCAGCAAGCGCGGCGATAACTTCCGGCTCATGGCCCGCCAGCGCGGTTTGGAATCCGAAGTTGCCTTCGTTTGGATGGACCGGGTCAAGGCTGCGGCGAAGACCGATCCGATTCTCGGGCCGTGGCTGAAATTTGCCGAGTTGCCGGCGGATCAATTTGCCGACCGCGGGCCGGCGCTCGCCAACGAAATCCAGGCCTCGAATGAAGCCCAGCCCACCCTGGCCGCCGCGCTCGCCGCCAAGGCTCCCACCACGTTGAAAGACGTGGCGGCGGTTTACACCCAGGTCTTCGCCGATTTGCGCAAGCAACTCGATCTGCCCACTTATACCGGCTATCGCGGAGCTGGCCGGAACAGCAAGTTCCCGCTGGCCAAGGTGGAAACCAAACTCGATGGGCCGATGGAATCCCTGCGCCAGTGCATCTTCGGCGGCGAATCGCCGGTCATGCCCGACCAGAAGCTCATGACTCGCGCCCTCGGCGTCACCTTCACCAATCCGGAGACGGCCATCCGGGCCAAAGCCGTGAGCATCGATTTTGCCCACCCGGGCGCCCCGGTCCGCGCCATGGCCATCGAGGACAGTCCGAATCCGAAAGATTCGCCCGTCTTCGTCCGGGGCGAGCCCACCAACCGGGGCCCGATCGCTCCTCGCAAATTCCTCACCGTCCTGTCGTATGGCAAGGATGCGCCATTCAAGGATGGCAGCGGCCGTCTCGAACTGGCCCGGCGCATCGCCAGCCGCGACAATCCCCTCACCGCCCGCGTCATCGTGAACCGGGTTTGGCAGTGGCATTTTGGCCAGGCGATCGTGCGCACCGTGAGCGACTTCGGCACCCGCTCGGAGCCGCCGACGCACCCCGAGATGCTCGACTGGATGTCGACTTGGTTCATGGACCATGGCTGGTCGCTCAAGCAACTCCACAAACTGATCCTGCTCTCCTCGACCTACCAGCAGAGTACCGCGGCCAACGACCGCGCCCTGCGCGAAGATCCCACCAACCAGTGGCTCTGGCGGATGAATATCCAGCGCCTCGATTTCGAAGAGATCCGCGACACGCTCCTCACCCTGGGCGGCAAGCTCGACCGCGAAGTCAGCGGCCGGCCCTTCGTTCTCGCCTCCTCCACCGCATCGAGCCGTTACAAAGGGATGGTCGCCGACGCGCTCCAGCCGAAGACCAGCGCCGATCGCCGCACCGTTTACGCCATGATCGATCGCAACGCCCTGCCCGACATGTTCGGCACCTTCGACTTCGCCAATCCCGACATGACCACCGGTGAACGCATGCTGACGACCGTGCCGCAGCAGGCGCTCTTCATGATGAACAGCCCGTTCGTCATCGAGCAGGTCAAGAACCTCCTCGCCCGCCCGGACTTTCCCAAGGACGGCATCGACGAGGACAAAGTGCGCTTCATCTTCCGCACGGCCTTCCAGCGCCAGCCCACCACGCAGGAACTCGTGCTCGCGCGCAATTACCTCTCCGACGATCCGCCGGACATCCCGGACCCCGCGCTGACGCCCGAGCCCGGCGACGACGCCGCCACCCGCGCGCGCAAGACCAACGCCCTGAAAGCTCTCCAGCCCACGAAACAGCTCAACATCCTGGAACGCTACACGCAGACGGTGTTGGAGATGAACGAGCTGGTCTTCCTGAACTGAAGTCGACCTCAAGAGGTCAATGGATAGCCACAAAGCCAAGGCTCTGTCCCGCAGGCGCGCATCGGCATTTAAATAAGAGGGCCGGAGTAACGCCGCCTTTCCGGGAATCCTCTGCGTCTCTGCGTGCTCTGCGTTTTAACTGAATGCTCATGCGCAGTCGCGGGACCGATGGTGAAAGGGGGGCAAACCCGAAACTAGAGCCGAGGTCCGCCAAAGGACGGATCTGCCTCCGGCATGACACTGAGCACCATCCCGCATCCTGCGACCTGCAACCTGCATCTTGCCCCGATCCTACCCCCATCCTGCTACGCCCGTCCGGCCCGGACCGACCTGCATCTCCCCTCCGCCTCCACCCGACTTTCGCATTGATCGTCGCCGATCCCATCGCTATCAACGCCCCCCGGACGGCCATTCTCGTAGACAGATCACATCGAAGAACACACCCCCGCCACGGAAAAATTGGATGTTGGATGTTCGGCGAAGCCGCCCCCCCAAAAAACTCCCCATGACCCCTCCGAAATTCTCCTCCCTCGTCCTCACCGCTTCGCTCGCCTTCGCCCTCGCCCTGCCGTCCTTTGCCGGGCCGCCGGATCTTTCCAAGGTCACCTCGCAGGCCGATCTGGACGCCGTCGTGGCCAAGACCTCCGATCCGGCGTTGAAACGCGCGTTGCAGGATCACGCGAAAGTGATCTTGGCCGCCGCTGCGCAGGCGCCGCACGTGGAAGCGGTGGCGCGCACCGTCGAAGGCGCGCGGGGAAAGGTCGAGCGCGTCAACACCACGCCCGAGGCGCTGGCCAAAGCGGCCGGAGGGCCCATCGCGGTGTTCGACACCTTGAAGCTCGTCGACCTTCAGGTTCCCGGAGTGGGACCGCACGACAAGCGCGAGATTGATCCGTATGACGCGGCCTTTTTCGAGCACGTCGGCCACCTCAGCGCGCTGGAGACGCTGAATGTCATCTCGACCAAGTTCAACGATGACTGGATCGCGCCAATCGGGCAATTGACGACCCTGAAGAAACTGAGCTTCACCAATAACGGCAAGCTCACCGATGCGGGCATGGAAAAGCTCGCCGGGCTGACCAACCTCGAGTCCTTTAGCTTTGTCGGGACCGCAATCACGGGGCGCGCCTACGCCAAATGCACGGGCTGGACCAAGCTTACCCACGTCAGCCATCGTGGGAGCAGCATCGATGACGAGGGGCTCAAGGAACTCTGCGACCATCTGCCGAACGTGGAAGGCCTGAGCCTGGCGCACGCGAAGTTTACCGACGCCGGTGCGCCGAACCTGGCCAAACTGAAGAAGCTCAAGAGTGTGGAACTCGGCGCGCACGCCACGGCCGCGGCCTTGAAAAACCTGGTGGGCCTGCCGCTCGAGTATTTGCAGCTCGGCGAGGGATTCACCGGGCCGGACAGCATTGCGGCCATCCAACCGATCTCGACCATGAAGCGCCTGACGCTGACAAATTGCAAGGACCTCGACGATGCCGGGCTCAAGCTTGTGGCCGGCCTCAAGCAGCTCGAACAACTCGAACTCAGCGCTCTGGAATTGCCGGACGAGCGGCTGCCGCAGTTGCAGGCTTTCGCCTTTCTCAAGGAACTCAAGCTCATCCGCCGCCCGCAGAGTTATCCGGAAGAGACGCAGGCGAAGATCAAGGCGCTGCTGCCAAAGGTGGACGTGAAGTTTCAGTAAGCGGTGGGGCGGCTGCGACGACTCTGCACGTTGCGACAAGTTAGCCGCGGGGGGGCATAGGGCGGCAGAGTCGCAACCAAATGGCGACCGGATGCAGGTCACAGGATGCAGGATACACCGGAGCCGCCCAACGGAGCGCGAAAGCGTTTTGGACTGCGGCGCCGCCGCGCCGCTTTCGGAGTGTCCGCGGGTGGGTACCCCGGTGCCGTGCCAGACGCTGCTTTTTCTCGTGCCCAAGCTCCAGCTTGGGCACGCACTTGGGAGCGAACCTCTGCTTCGCATGGCGGGGGCGTCTGCGGGGCGGAGCTTGGACACGCCCGTTCCCCTCGTTCCGAACTCGAACGGAGCGAGAGGCCAATCCCGCCCATGCGGAATTGCCCAAAGGGTGGCGGCGGCTGCCGACAGCAATTGCACTTCGGAACGCATCCTGAAAGGCAGAACAGAGCGGATGCGACATGCCGACGCGCGGCTGCGCGTCGTCCCCGCTTTGCGGGGATGGCTGCGGCGGCAGCCAGCAACCTTCGCTTCGTGGTGAGGGGCATGTTCCTTTCGCGCCCAACTCCAAACTCCGATCCCCGCGCCCTGTGCCGCACAGCGCTGTTTCAGCGCCAGCGCCTAGTCCGTCCGCAAATTAACGGAAGGCGCGCCGCTTCGCAGTACCCGGGCGGAGTCCTGCCCGTCCGGGGCGTGGCGAAGCTTTTTCCCTGACGGGAGCCAGGAGGCGCTTAATCCGATTCAGCGGTCGATTTCAAAGAACAAACGGAAGACAAGATGCAAGGGGGCGGGGCGGTTTCTGGTTTCTTGTTTCTAGTTTCTGGTTTGCCTGCATTGCGCCTCGGGTGGCTCGTGGCCTCGGCTCGGGTTGCGGAGACTTCGATGGTCGCAGCTTGGGTTAAAATGTAAGTAACGCTTCGGCTGGAGATCAAGGTGGCATCAGGGTTGGCGGGCGTTTTTGGTTGCAAGAGAGTGGGCGTGCTTGGCTTTGCTAATGAGGTTTGCCGACCCGCGGATCCCCCCTCCATGCGAGATGAAATCTCGCTCCTAATCGCGCGCCCAAATGGAGTTTGGGCACGAGGGGCGAAGCTGGAGTTGCTGGCAGCCGCCGCTGCCACCCTACGGGCAGCCCCGCATGCGCGGGGCTGGCCTCTCGCTCCGCTTCGAGTTCGCAGACAGGTGTCATGCCAAGCTGGAGCTTGGGCACGAGACTGGAATGTAAGTAACGCTTCGACTGGGGATCAAGGTGGCATCGGGGTTGGCGGGCAGTTTTGGTTGCGGGAATTTCAAAGGACGAGAAGGGCGTCTGAAGTGCAGCCGTCTCCGGTTAAGCGCGTTCGGATCGCAGCTTCGCGGGACATTCGGTCCCGCGCTTCCTGGCTGGAAGCGGGTTTCTGACGCGGCGGGGCGCCGAAGGTTTCTGGTTTCTGGTTTGCCCCCATTGCACCTTGGGCGTCTCGCCAAGCCTCGGCTCTAGTTTCTGGTTCCGAGTGCGGGTTCGGCTCTTGTTGGCGGGTCTGAGGCGGTTCGTGTTCGGGTTCCGTGGGATGGTGAGAATTGTTGACTGTTTTCGATAATCCTTCGGGAGTTACTCTGGAGCTAGTCGATGGATGTTGACGGGCATCGGGGATGCCGGGTCCGCCGGAGGACGGATCTGCCTTGGGCATGATTTCGGGATTCGGGTTTGCCCTTCGGAACGCCTGGCCAAAGTAGGGCTGGCGGCCGGACGGTCCAACCCAGGCTGGTGGTTGGGGTCCAACTGGTTGATTGGGTCCGACTGCCGGTTGGGGTCCGACTGGTGGAGCGGGCTGGGTGGGTGGGGGCGGGGTTTCCCGAGGGTATTTTTCTTCGAGGATGCGCCTCTCTTCAGCGCGGCGCTGTTCTTCGCCGAGGGGGTCTTCCTCGGCCTGGCGGATTTCCTCCAAGGCGGCGGCGCGCTTTTCGGCAATGAGGATTGCGCGGTATTCCTCCGTTACGATGTGTGGGTCATCGGGTGGCGGGGAATCGGGCTGATCGGACTGGGTCCCGCAACTGCGGGAGGCCAGACGGGCTGGATCGAGGAAGCCCTGGAGTTTGGCGGACAGCCGGAGGCAAGCGAGCTTGTCGGGCATCCAGACATCGGTGGCGCCGTGGCGGGTCTGCTTGACGCGCGTGCAGAGGTCGCTGGAAGGGGTGACTTGACCGGCTGGGGTACGGACGACGCGGGTGAGGAACTCGTGGATTTCGCGCAACTCGAGGGCGACGCCGGCGGCGCCGGCTTGCTGGATGGCCTTGACGCGGGCGGCGATGGATTTCCGGCGCAGGAGACGGTGGCCGCCGCTGGAGGCGACATGGCGGTCCTGGCCGGACGGGCGGTCCGGGCCGGACGGGCGGTTCTCCGTGCCGTAGACGTTCATGTAGGCTTGGGTGGCGTTTTTGCCTGAAGCGACTTCTTGAGCGAAGGCTTCGTGCTGTGGGTTGGATAAAGGATCTGAGGATATGCTCCGCATAGGTTTGTCTCCATTGCGCCGTAGACGTCTCGCGAAGCCTCGGCTCCGGTTTAAGGTTTCTAGTTCGGAGCCTTCGCAGGACGCAGGGCTTCGAAATGGCGTCGTTGGTACTCTTGGCGAAAAGGTCAAGCACAAATATTTGAGAGGAGCTGCACTTTTGGATCTCTCTATCCTCAAAACGTTTGCGCCTCCGATATTCCCGTGTGTATGCCCTGATTGCGAGTCGTCCACGGCGGAGTTGGGGCGATTTGCGGGGATGTTTACTAACGCTCCATGGACCGCGCATGCGATCAAATTTGCCAGAGGTCAGGCGTTGACCTCGGGGGCCGCCCCATTTGGGGGCCAATCAATCCCGGCCTCGAGATTCTGTCGCGAATTGTTGGCTCACACCTCTTTTGCCCCTCACCAAGAAGCGAAGGTTGCTGGCTGCCGCCGCAGCCATCCCCGCAGAGCGGGGACGAGGCGCAGCCGCGCGTCGGCATCTCGCATCCGCTCCGTTCTACCTCTGAGTATGCGTTCCGAAGTCCACAACTTCGGAACGAGGTGAAAAATCCCAAGCTAATCAGTCGCTAGGTCTTGTTACTACATTATGAGCGAACCGCAATTCACAAAGTCCATTTATGAAAAACCGGAACTGACCTGGTATGGCCTTGAACCGGAATGGGCTTCGGCAGGGTGTGTTCTGGGCGGGGCTGTCGGCCCACGAATGATTCCAGCGTACGAACACCTTCTATGCGACCATTTCGCCGTTTCTCACCCCGAGTCGAAAGCCTTCCTGCTCGGAAAGCTTTCCGACGCGAATCCCTATTTAGCGGCATACGCATTCAAATGCCTCATAAGGCTGCCGAACTTTGAGCGGAACGATCTTCCTGAATCCGTTCTTTCCAGGCAGGAACGAGTCTCTGTCAGACAGGGCGGCTGCCGTGCCCATGAAATGAAATTGCGAGATTTCTTTCTTGGTTACTTTGGCGAATGCAGCGAGGAGGAATATGATGACGTAGACGAGACCGAGAGCTAAAGCGGGTCTCGATGGCGATGCGGTCATGGGGATTGAGCATTTTGGCGTTTGTTGTGAGCCTCGCGTCCGAATGTAGACATCGCTTTGAGCCCGGCGGCAACAGTGACGATAAATGAAAAAATGACGGTGCTGATAATCATGCTGCTGTTGCGCGCGTTGATGAGGCCGTGAAATGTGTCGAATGGCGTGTCTGGGGAAAGGCTGCCGGACGCGCGCCAAGCGTCGAAAGTGCGCCGGACCGAGTCGTGGGAGGAAAGGCGTGATTCCGCGAAGGTAATCATGGCGGTCCAGAGGAAGGCGACCAACGCAAATGTGCCGCACCACGTGAATGTCGCCACGGGGAAGCGACGACGCCAGACGAAGCAAAGCCAGCAAACGAAGGCCGAGAAGAGGGTCGATGCGATACCGATGTACGTGCCGGTGATGAACATTGGTCAGAACTCGCGAGCAGCGCCTAACGACTGCAATCCCGCGTTCGCGGGAGACTGCGGAGGGCGGCGCTGCCCGCTTGGAGAGGCCGTGGCGGCTGGAGCCGTTCGCTGCAGCGCACGGTTTGGCCCTGGGAAGGGAGGAATGGTGAAATCAGAGGACATGAATATCGGCGAGGTAGATAGCATAACCCTTCTCCGACCGTCTGAACTCGAATTGAGCAGTGAAGTCAGACCTCTTGTGATTCATGGCAAGGTCGTGATCGACGGCGAAACCCGAGCCGTCGCTGTACCGGATTGCATCGACACGCAACTCTCGAAAGACATCAGGGTCAGTGATTATGCACGTCTCGCCATCGCCGAAGTGGTCCTCGGAGATCGATCTTACAAACGCCTCGCTCCAAGCGGGATCATTGTCTCGTCTGTCAATCAGGCCCAGTGCCTCGTCAAGGCCGTGCTTCGCCGCGAATCGCACCCAGTCACGCGCAAATGCAAGAATCTCCGATTCAGAAGCTTCGAGAGATGGACGTGTCATGCGAACAGGCCTAGCGACCCCAATCTCAGCAACGGCGGAGCGAGCGCAGGTGGTTGCGCAACCGGCGTGCGGTCTGTTGGGAATTTGTCAGCGGCAAGTGACAGCATCTTTTCCGAAGGCTTCCAGACATTGGCGGAAGGTCAAGCACGCCCCGAAGGTCGCGAATACCCTGGGCGACCATCTTCGCTTGGCTCGCATCGACCGCGGCCTCAAGCAGACGGAAGTCGCTGAAATGCTTGGGGTAGTGTATCAAACGGTCGTCAAATGGGAAAACAACATGACGCCCATTCCCGACCGTGTGTTCGCCTTGGAATCTGGCGATAAAGGCGAACGCATTCTTTGCTTCCTGGAGGCCGATCGCGGCACCATGCCGGTGGAGCGAGCGAAGCACGATGCGAGTTCCATCGCCCGCAAACTCCTAGCCTACGCCCAAACATGGAAGACCGGTATCCACCGCTCACGCTTCGGCATCTCTCGCGTTCGGGTGCTTACCGTTACTACGAGTGAAAGCCGATGCCAAAGCATTCGCAGCGCAGCGTCCACAGTCTCCGCCGGCCACGGTATCTTTTTGCAAACCCACATCACGTCTGGATTCTCCCCAGAAACGTGTCTCGGTTGCGTCTGGCGAAACGCGGCCAATGAACTTGGGAGCCTTCTGGATTGATCGGTCTGTCCGGGCAGAGCGTCATCGGGGATCAGGAGCACGAGCAACCGGCGATGGCATTCCGTGAAGCCGCAATGAATGGCTTCGCAGTTCCCGTCGGTCGAAACCAGAATGACGGGGGATTCGTCCGCGACCCATACCTTCGGCGAATTAACGTCAAGATTCTGGACAACCGCATTGATTGAACGCGCCAGGTCCGAAAAGCGCAGGAGGTTTTCAATCTCCACCGCGCGATGCGCGAGCCGGACGAAACGCCGCTCGTGATCGTCGAAGGATTCTTCGATTGCATGCGGCTCTGGCAGCAGGGCCTTCGCCGGGTCAGCGGCTCATGTCCCTACGGCTACCGCTGGGAAAAAAAGAAGCTCGTGATTCACCCGGACGAAGCACCGATTCGCAAACGTGCTTACCCTGGGATCGCGTAGCAGGCATTCAACCCTGAAAGGGTTGAATAAAAGGCATCCCCGCCCACCAATGGATGCAACCCTTTCAGGGTTGGACGCGTGGTTGGCGAAACCCAGGGTAGCTGCTCGCTTTGCGGGGCAATCCCGCGGCTGCGGGACTGTATGCTGGAACGCCGTTGGCGTTTTCCGCTGTCTCTTCACCTAAAGGCGCATAATTTACTCTAGAGCCGCACGGTCATCTCGGTGAGTTGCTTGGCCGCGATCCCGATGGGACAATCCGGCGGAATGCCGGCACACGGGAGTCACCGACTCCGAATCCAAGCAGGCGCCGCTACGGCGCGATCTGGGAGCGGACGAAATCGAGGACGTGGGCGAGGCCTTCCTGGACGACCGGGAAGGTGTGGCCGCCAGGGAGGCGGACGACTTCCGGGGGCGCGCCGGCGGCGGCAAGGGCGGCGGCGAAGCGATCGTTCATGGGGGCGTCGGAGGCGGTTTCGCCGATGACAAGGAGGGTTTTGAGGTGCTTCAGCTCCGCGGCGCGAAGGAGGGGATTGAAGCGCGGCCACTGGGCAGGGTCGGTGCCGAAGGTGCCGGCCGCGATGGGGAAACGGGCACTCTCGGTCGGGAAATCATTGACGGCGATGATCGTGGCGAGCACCGAGAAAGCTTCCGGATGGCGCAGGCAGGCCCACGTCGAGCCGAAGCCGCCGGCCGACCAGCCGCCGATGGCGCGGTGTGCACGATCGGGGCTGAGACGCGCGACCTTCCCGGCCAGGGCGATTGCTTCATCCAGCCAGGCCGCGTACTGGCGGCGCGGGTCGAACGGGGAGTCGATGTACCAGCCGTTTTCGCCCTCGGGCAGAACGATGACGTAGGGCTGGGCGAGGAGGCGCGCGCGGCTGGGGAGATCGTCGATGAGCGTGCGCTCGTGACGGCCGAGGCCGTGGAGAAAGAAGAGCACCGGCCACGGTTCGGAGCTGGCCGCGTAGCCCGCAGGGAGCACGATGGTAAAAGCCATCGGCTTGCCCAGGCTGGCGCTGCGGACCCGGTAAAGCGTGATGCGCTCCTGGAGCTGAGTAGCGGTGACGCCTTCCGGGAGTTCGGACGCGGCCGCCAACCTCGGGGCGAACGCGAGCAGGGCGATGGCGAGGCACTTGAGGAAGGAGCGGGCGGCGGCGAACATGAGGGCGCGCATCAATTTAAGGAACGCGCCGAGTTGATCGAGATCGATTTCCAAGGGTGTGTCGTTGCACGCGCTCCCCAGTCAATTCTGCATCGTTACGGCCGAGCGCTGAGCACCAAGTCCGCTAAAGGACGGATCTGTCCTTTGGCATGACTCCAGCATGACACTGAGCCATAGCCATTCGTTTGGCAGCGGTATTCTGGGGAGCGCACGCGCCCTCGCGTGCGGTTTTCGGCGCCCCCGCCGAAAACTCACCACCAATTCGGCGCTCACTGAATGGTGAGTTCGCTGGCGCATACGACTCGTGCCCGGCGGGGGCGCCGGCCATCCCGCAATTGCGGGACGAGGGCGCGTGCGCTCCCCAGTCAATCAGACCCGGACCGCCATCATCTCCGTAATCTGCTTGGTCGCGATCCCGATGGGACGATCCAGCGGAATGCCGGCGCACGTCAGCAGCGTAGTGAGCAGATCGCCTTGGTTGCCTTTGGTATCGGCCAGGAATCGGCCCGTTTTGATCGTTCCCCCGCCGCGGCCGGCGACGATGAAGGGAAGGTTCTCGCGGGTATGTTTGTTGCCGTCCTCCAGGCCGGAACCCCACATCATGATACAGTTATCGAGCAGGGTGCCGTCGCCTTCGCGCAAGCTATGCATCCGTTGGATCATGTAGGCGAATTGGGCGATGTTGAAGGCGGTGATTTTTTCGACTTTTTCGACCTTTTCCGGCTGGTTGTTGTGATGGGTCTGGGAGTGGTGCTCGTCCTTGAACCCGAGTTCCGGATAGGAAACACCGTTGGGCGTGGAGCCGATGTAGGTGCTCACACGGGTGGTGTCGGTCTGGAAGGCGAGCACGTTGAGGTCGCACATGATCTGCATGTACTCGCTGCGTTTGTCGCCTTCGGGGATTTTGATTTCGATGGGCGGAGAATCGGAAGCATGGCGTTTGCTGACGCTGACACCGGCCGCTTCCAGCGCCGCCTCTTTCTGGCGGTACTCGATGGCGGCGATGCGGCGTTCCACGGAACGCACGCTATCGAGGTATTCATCGAGTTTGTGCTGATCTTCCTGGGGCAACGTGCGGCGCAGGTCTTTGGCGCCGCCGATGACCAGATCCAACATGCTCCGCTCCAGAGGGTCCGCTCCGGGCTTGCGGTCAGTGCCGCCCGGCTCGGCTTTTTTGAAGAGCCGGTTGAAAACGCTGCGCGGATTGATCTCGGCGGGGACGGCTTGCGTGGCGGAGCGAAAGCTGCAGTGCGAATAGTAGCCCTCGTTCAGCCCCTCCTGGTTTTCCTTGTGGGTCTGCGGCATGGTGGCCAACTCCAGGGACGGCAGGGACGTGAAACCACCCACGTAAGTGGCGGCGATCTGATCGGCGGAAATGGCAATGTTGATCTTGTTCCGCTGGTGCGAATCGGGCAGCGACGCCGTGAGCCAGGTCGATAATTCGAGGGCATGCGGCGCGCCATTGAACGGCGCGATCGGCACGCCGGAGATGCCCTTCATGAGCAGGCATTGGTCGAGCACGGGGCGCAACGATTCCAAGGCCGGCGGCGGGGACGAGAGGAAGCTCGCGGCATCCGCGGGCCAGAATTGATCCATGATGACGCCGTGCGGCATGTACATGAAGCCGAGGCGCACCGGCGGTTTGACCGTCTTTCCCTTGGACGACGCCGCCCAACCCATGGTTTCCAACAGCGGCAGGGCGAGGGCGACTCCCAGCCCTTTCAGGCAGGTGCGGCGATCCATGAGATGGTGACTATTCATTTGGTCGAGGATGTGAGTTGTTCGGTGATGCGACGATGGGTGAAAGGATAGCTGGTGACGATTTCGGTGATGAGAGTCTGCGCCCGATAGCCGTCTTTGGCGATGGATTGCATGAGCTGATCCACGACGATTTCGTCGTAGCCTTCGAGCTGACGGCAAAGGGCATAGGCCAGCAATTTCTGCGTGAGGGTCCGGGCCAGATCATCTTTTCGCGCGGCGATGATGGATTTCAGTTCCCTGGGAGAGGCAAAGTGTTTTTCACCCGGCAGTTCGCCGGCGGCGTCAATCGCCCCTCCGGTATCGTCCTGATCGCGCCAGCGCCCAATGGCGTCGAAGTTCTCCAGGCCAAATCCGATGGGATCGAGGATCTGATGGCAGTTGGCACAAACGGGATTCGTGCGGTGCAATTCGGTGCGCTGACGCAGGGTTAAATTGGCGACGGTTTTCTTGTCCTGCTTGTCCAGGGCCGGAACGTTCGGCGGGGGCGGCGGCACCTCTTCCCCCAGCACTTGTTCGAGCACCCACACGCCGCGCCGGACGGGGCTGGTGCGATTGGGAAATGAGGTCGTCGCCAGCACACCGGGCATCCCCAAAATCCCTCCTCGATTGGCATCGGTGAGGTGCACCTTGCGCATCTGTGGTCCGGTGACGGTCTTTTCGAGACCGTAAATCGGGGCGAGGGTCTCGTTGAGAAACGTGTAATCCGCGTCCACGAAACTGACGACGCTCCGATTTTCACGCACGATGCTTTGAAAGAACAGACGGGCCTCGTCATACATCGCCGAGCGCATCTCGGTGGTCATCTGGGGGAATTTCGCGGTGTCGAAGATTTTGCTCTCCAGACTCCCCAGGCCCAGCCATTGCGCCCCGAAACCATCGAACAACGCCCGGGAACGCGGATCTTCCAGCAAACGCCGAACCTGTGCTTTCAGAACCGCCGGTTCGTGGAGTTTCCCGTTATCGGCCAACGCGGACAACTCCACATCGGGCATGGTGGCCCACAACAGATATGATAAACGGGAGGCCAGCTGAAAATCATCGAGGGCGACAATCTCGCGCCCGGATTCGGCCTCGGCCTCCGGCGTGATGAAGAGGAATTGGGGAGAAACGAGGACCGCCTTGAGCATCAGGCTCAGGGCCGCCGGGTAGGAAAGTTTGTTCTGCCTTCCCAAATCGAAGACCGCCAATAGGACATCCAGTTCCGCTTCCGACGGAGGCCGGCGATAGGCGCTTCGGGCCAGCGAGCGGGCGACATTTCTCGCGGTCGCTCGAACGTCCGCCCCAAGCGCCGGTGGGTCACCAAACAAACGCTTTTGCACCTCCGTGGGCGGCGCATTGGCTGGCGCCAGACTCCGATCCAACACCTCATTGGCGATCCCGAGATACTGCTCCATCTGGAGAGGTGAGAGCGTATTTAGATATCCTTCGCCAAAGACTTCTTCCGGCAATTCGTGAACGATCGCCGGATCCACTCCAAAGAGATCGTGCAGCGTGTTGCCGTACTCCACCTTGGTCAAACGGCGGATGACGAAAGGACCGGGATCCTTCGGGCTGAGGAACTTTATCCTGGCCACCCAGTCCATGAACATCTGACGCTCCGCGTCCGTCGGCTGCTTGTCCGCTTCGTCCGGCGGCATGTCGTGGGTCTTGACGTTGGCGAGCGCTTGCTTCCACTCTTTGCTGAAGGTGGCATCACCCGGGCTCTTGAGCGCGGGTAGAAAGTTGAGTTGCCCTTTCCTTTTTTTGGCGCCGTGGCAGTCCGTACAATAGGTCCTGACGAACGGGGCGACTTTGTCCTTGAAGGACGCTTGCGTACTGGCCTGAAGCGCGGCGAGATCCGCGTCACCTCCCGACTCGGCATGACCACGCAGCGGCAGGCATGACGCGGAAGCAAAAAGCAACGCGGCCATCGCGCTGGCGCGGAAAGCTCTGGAAATTATCGTCATTATCGTCAACTGGAGCGTGTCATACGCTTTGACCCGGAGAGGGGGGCATCATTAGAGTAAAGCGACCCGATGGTCCGAGCCCGCTGTTCCCTCCCAAAAGGAGAAACCGCTAATGGACACTAATGGACGCAAATGAGGAACGCGTCCAAAACGCCCACACCAAGTTCATTCGCGCTTATTCGCGCCCATTCGCGGTTAACCTACGGGGTGCGAGTCCGGCGCCTGGCAGGTGACGCTTCGTTGGCTTCGGCCCAGGTAGGGCCGCCGGCGTCCGAAGCCGCGATTTGAATCCAGAACATCCCGAATACGATCCATGAGCGAACCCGACGCAAAAATAGACCGGCGAAACTTTTTGAAAACAGGCGGGGGCACACTGCTCGGAACTGCTTTGCTCACGGCCAGCGCTTCCGCAGAGCCGCTGCCGGAACCTTCCCCGCGCGGATCGGCCGGGGAGGATTCTCCCTCAATCACATCCCAACCACGGTCTATGCCCGGCGGCGAACTGACGACGGCTGACATCCTGATCGATACCGTCATCGCCTGGGGCGCAACGCACGTCTTCGGAATCGTGGGCGACGGAATCGCGGGAATTATTGAAGCCATCCGCAAGCGGCAGGACCAAATACGCTACATCGGTGTCCGGCACGAGGAGGCCGCGGCTTTCATGGCTTCGGGCTACGCTAAACTCACTGGAAGGCTCGGCGTTTGTGTCGGCACGACGGGACCTGGCGCGGTGCATCTCCTCAATGGGCTCTACGACGCGGCGTTCGATGGAGCTCCGGTCGTCGCCATTACCGGCATGACTTTCCATGATCTCCTCGGCACGCGATTCATTCAAAGCCTGAATACCCCCGCTTTAATGGAGAACGTCGCGCTCTATAACGAGCAGGTGACCAGCCCCGGCCACGCCCTCATCGTCGGCAACCGCGCCTGCCGGGCGGCGCTTGGCAACCGCGGAGTCGCCCACCTCGCCGTCTCAAAAGATGTGCAGAATATGAAACTGGCGGCGGATCATCCTTCCATGGAAAATCATGGCGCTCGCACGTCTTCTTCCTGGCTCCCGCGTAGTGAGGCTCCCGCCCGCGAGCAACTCCAGGCCGCGGCGGAGGTGTTGAACTCTGGCCATCGCGTGGCAATTCTTGCCGGCCAGGGAGCGCTGGCCGCACGGGCGGAACTGGAACAAGTCGCCGAAATGCTCGCCGCGCCGGTGGCGAAGGCATTGCTCGGTCGCAATGTAATGGCGGATGATTCACCTTTGACCACTGGCGGGATTGGCCATTTAGGAACGCAGCCTTCGAGTTGGATAATGAAGAATTGCGATACCGTCTTGATCCTGGGTTCGACAATGCCCTGGATCGATTATTATCCGAAACCCGGTGAGGCGCGCGGGGTCCAGGTGGATATCAATCCCGACCGGATCGGGTTGCGCTATCCCGTGGAGATCGGGCTGATTGGCGACGTCCAGGCGACCTTGCGCGGTCTCCTTCCCTTGCTGAAGCGGCAGAGCGAACGCAGTTTTTTGGCAAAGGCGCAGGAACAAATGCGGGAATGGAATACGCTCCTGGAGCGGATCGAGGCGACGCCTCGCTCGCCGCTACGCCCACAAATGGTCCTTCGCGCACTGAGCGATTTGCTGTCCGATGACGCCGTGATCACATTGGATTGTGGCGCGAATACCCATTTTGCGGCCCGGCATTTGCGACTTCGTCGCGCCCAACGACTGATCAGTCCCGGCATGCTCGACACGATGGCTCCGGCCCTTCCGTATGCCGTGGCATCCCAACTCGCTTATCCGGGAAGACAGACCGTGGCCATCGCGGGAGACGGAGGTTTTGCCATGCTCATGGCGGAATTGAGCACCGCTGTGTTGTACGGTCTGCCGATCAAGGTCCTGATCCTCAATAATCACCGATTGGCCGAAGTGAAGTTCGAGCAAAGCGAGGCCGGTTTCGGTGTTTTCGGCTGCGACCTATCCCCCATCGATTTCGTCGCCTACGCAAAAGCGTGTGGCGCGGAAGGATTTCGCTGCGCGACGCCCGAGGAAATTCGACCGGCGATCACGGCCGCCCTGCATTCCGCAGGTCCCGCGGTCATTGAAGCGTTGGTCGACCCCGAGGAACAACCCCTCAGGCCGGAAAAACTGAAAGGATGAAAAGATCGTCCAGACGTGCCTCGAGAAATTCGGGAAGATCGACGTGCTGGTAAACAATGCGGCGTTCCAGAGCACGCACTCGGCCGTGGAGGAATTAACGAATGATGATTTCGATCGAGCCTTCAAGACGAATGTCTACGCCTCGTTTTTCCTGAGCCGCGCGGCCCTGCACCAGATGAAGCCGGGCGGATCGATCATCAACACGACTTCCATCCAGGGCTTTGATCCGAGTGGTCATCTGCTGCATTACCCGGCGACCAAGGGGGCGATTGCCAATATGACGAAGACCCTCGCGGAGATAGCCATCGAGCAAGGCGTCCGCGTGAACGGGGCGGCGCCAGGACCGGTTTGGACGCCACTGATTCCGACAACCATGCCGAAGAAGAAGGTCCGGGAATTCGGAAAGAACACTCTGTTTAAGCGGCCCGGCCAACCAGCGGAACTTGCTCCGGTTTACGTGTTCCTCGCCTCGCCTCTGGCCAGCTACGTCACCGGCGAAATCTATGGCGTGACGGGAGGACGCATGCCGCTTTAGGCCACTGCGATGTAAAAGATCCTCTGGCGACGAACGGCCCCAGCGCCATTCGTCTTCTCAATGGCATAATAGAGGGCTTCTCTTGAGACGAAAAGACTGGATGCGCGTCTTTTGGAACGCGCATCCAGTCATGGAACGCCCTATCTTTTGCCGGGAAGAAATCGCGAGGGCGTCAACGCGGCCCTTATTTGGTCTTCAGAGCAATGTCGATCTCCTTGATCGCCCTTTCGACATTTCCGGCCACGCGGTCGCGGTCGCGGGCTTCGAGTTTTTCGCGGGCGTGACGTAGCAACCGGCGGGCTTCTTCCAGTTTCCGGTCCGACTTCCACTGCCGTTCCTCGCCAGGGCCGTCTCCTGCGAGGTTGATCCCGAGTTCATGGCCGGCGGTTTCGACTTCTCTGAGGGCCAGGACTCGATGTCCGTCATAGTCATGATCCGCGTACTTCAAGTGGTAATAAGCGTGGGCCAGTTCCTCGCGGGGTGGTTCGGCATAAGCGCGGACCCCGAAAGCCAAGGCCAGAACGATTGCCAGAACAAGTGTGTAGAATGAACGATTCGGTGTTTTCATGGGAGTGGTGTTGACTGCTTTTTGCTTTTGCGATTTCACTGATCCATCTCTGCATCAGGGAGATCTAACGAAAAACTAGAGAGTGAACCGGAGAGGGTAAATGGCAATCGCCAGGACTTCAGATCGAGATGCCGGGCCGCTTTGCAGCCATCAAACACGAGGGCCTTTCAGAGCGAGAAAAGCGGGCGGTGAGGGAGGGAGTAAATCAGGAGATAAGAGACCATGAAACCAGTGACCAGCAAACGATGGGTACGTCACAGGGTAGTGAGTCGAGGATTATTGCTGAAAATCCGAAGAGGCAGGCTTTAACTGAACCACGCCCCGCCGTGAATTCCCGCTTCCTTGTTCTTGCGCTATTGTCCGTCGCAACCGCCTCGCTGACGCTCTTCGCCGATGACGTGGCGTTTGTTTCGCACCCTCCGATGCGTCCGCTGCCGGTCCCATCCCGCCGTCAGTTGCCGCCGGATGCGGTGCGTTTTGTGGATGCGGAGAGCCGCGACTTCCTCGACGAGTGTGTCCCCCAGCCGGTAAACGAGCTTGGACGATGACGAACGCTGATACCACGCTTGCGAGAACCAATACGCAGGGGTGAACAGATGATCAAAACGCCCCCACTTAACCCCGGCGACCACTTCCTCCTCGGGGCTTGGCACTTCGAGCACATGGTGTCGGTCCTCAATCAATGCGTCCATGCGTTGCGTCATTGGGATCTCGTATTCTGGGCTATGCAAATATGCAATAAATTTTGCATAGTTGCATTCGAACGAAATGAACCTTGCCGCTGCCAGCGTTGTTTATGAGCGCATTAAAAGCAGCCAGAAGCTTTCTGGCCTCACGCAGGAAGCTATTGCCGTTGCGGCCAAAGTCCACCAATCTCAGGTGAGCCGAATCCTCAAAGGAGATTTCAGGCGGGTGAGCGAAAACGTCATGCGAATATGCAAATTTGCTGACATATCGTTCACCCAAGAACAAGCGCTGAGCCCAAAGCTTCAGAAGGCCCTTGAGAGCGTCTGGGACGGCTCTCGCGGCCAGGAAGCCGCGCTCGTGAAACTTTTAGGTGCCGCGGGAGGTATGGCGTTGGCGCACTCCGCGTGTGTGAGCGATGGATCGCGACGATCCACGGGCAAGAAGCCGCGGCGCTCCCGAGGGTGATCCGACAATCAGTCGAAGGTCGATAGGGTGCATTCTCAGATCCCACCGAGTGCCGCCGGGAACTCGCAGATCATTTCCGCAATCGCTTCCTCAGCCAGCCGCCCGAGCAGCTCGGCGGCGTGCGGGAAACCATCGCGAACTACCTTCAACATTTCCTTACGCCCGACTTGGCGCAGGTCTTTTGCTCCGCCGAAAACACTTTCGATTTCGATGACATCGACCGGGGCAAAATCATCTGCGTTTCGATGCCGCAGAAGTTTCAGGCGGAACGCCGCTACGTGGACACCTTTTTGAAGATGCTTTTCTACACGCACGTTTTGCGGCGTTTCGACAAACCCAAGGACGAGCGACGCGACGCCAATCTGCTCATTCTCTGGGCCGACGAAGCGCAGCGGTTCGTGACCGCGAGCGAGGAAGGGATGAGCGACTACAACTGTGTGGACGTGATTCGTGAGGCGCACGCCACGATTGTCGCTGCCGCGCAGTCCTCCACGTCATTTGTTCCGCCGCTGGGCCGCGACAAGGCGCGTGTCCTCACGCTGAATCTGCGCAACCGCATGATCTTCAAAGCCGCCGACGAAGAGGGCGCGGTCGAGAGCGCGGATTTTCTCGGGAAGAAGAAATTCATCCGCCGCACTTGGGGATTCTCCCACGGGAGAACGTCGAGCAACTACAGCGAACAGGAGGAGCATAAAATCAAGCCCTACGTGCTCCGCAGTCTGCCTAAGCATCACTGCATCTTGGTTCACGCGGAACGCGGCTATAAACGGACGTTGCTGCCGCCCATCGAGTCGGATGGGAAAATCTGTTCATGGTTCAGAGAATAGTGATTACGATGCCCGACGACGCACCAATCATCCGTTTTCCGAGCGAGGAGGAGCAGCAGGCCGCGCTCAATGAGTTCGCGCGCGAAATGCAGC
>Ga0302326_10007013_pt1 | contig 25189 bp, 24 predicted proteins | sample Palsa_T0_3_FD_202264 | JGI IMG/M metagenome (GOLD analysis project Ga0302326, IMG submission 202264) | Peat permafrost microbial communities from Stordalen Mire near Abisko, Sweden - Palsa_T0_3 | ecosystem: Environmental > Terrestrial > Soil > Palsa > Peat permafrost | place: Sweden: Abisko... | reverse complement strand
GCCGAGGGCCGGATCGCGTCGGCGACCGCAAGCGCGCCGATCACCGCCCGATCGCGGCGGACGACGACCACCGTTCGCCCCACGCCCTCCCACTGCGCACAACGCTCGGACAGATCCGGTGGGAGCTCGAGGCCGTCGGCTTCTGCTCTGCCGATGAAGAGCTCGTGTCCCTCGACGATGCCGCGGGCGCCGACCCCGGGGAGCGCGACGAACGCGTCGACGTCGGGCAGGCCACCGTCGAGGAGCTGCGCGGCGGCGGTCGCGATGGCGCGCGCGACGGGGTGCTCGGACGCCCGTTCAACGGCCCCGGCGAGGCGCAACACCTCGTCCTGCTCGACCCCGGCGACGACCTCGAAGTCGGTCAGCGTCATCCGGCCCTCGGTCAGCGTCCCGGTCTTGTCGAGCACCACGGTGTCGACATGGCGGGACGCTTCGAGGGCGCGGTAGCCCTTGAAGAAGATCCCTTGGCGCGCCCCCGTCAACGAGGCCACGAACAACGCCGCCGGGGTGGCGAGACCGAGCGCGCACGGGCAGGCGATGATCAGCACCGAGATCGCCGCGCTGAACGCCGCGGTCGCCGCGCTGCCGCTCAGCAGCCACACGGCCAGCGTGCCGGCCGCGATCAGCAGCACCGCCGGGACGAACAGGCTCGAGATCCGGTCCGCGAGCTGCTGCACGGCGGCCTTCTCATTCTGAGCGTGCTCGACCAAGCGCATCATCTGCCCCAGCTGCGTATCGCGCCCGACCTTAGTCGCGCGAACCACCACCCGACCGGTGAGCGAGACCGTCCCCCCGAGGACCTGGTCGCCCGGGGCCGCCTCGACCGGTGCTGACTCCCCGGTCATCACGCTCTGATCGATCGCCGTCTGCCCGAGAACAACCTCGCCATCCGTCGCCACCGTCTCCCCAGGGCGGACCACGAACCGCTCACCGACCGCGAGATCGGCGACCGCCCGACGCTCCTCGCGACCCGTGGCGTCGAGAACGGCCACGTCGCGCGCCCCGACCGCCGCCAGCGCCCGCAGCGCATTTCCGCTGCGCTTCCTCGACCACGCCTCGAAGTAGCGACCGGCGAGCAGGAACATGATCACGCCGGCCGGGACGTCGAGATAGATGCCTCCTCCCGAACGATGCGCCAGCCCGAGGGCCAGCGAGCGGCGGGCGGCGTCGATGAAGAACATCGAGTACAGCGACCAGCCAGTGGCGGCCAGGATCCCCAGCGACACGAGGGTGTCCATCGTCGTGGTGCGGTGACGAGCGTTACGGACCGCGGCCTGGTAGAACGGCCACGCCGCCCAGGTGACCACGGGCAGGGCGAGGGCGACCATCAACCACTGCCATCCCGCGAAGCGCAGCGTCGGGGAGACCGAGAACAGGATCGAGGTGTCGCACAGCGGCATGAACAGCACCGCGGCGAGGAAGAATCGCCGGCGCAGGGAGCGGACACGGCGCTCGAGCTCGGCCGCGCCCGCCTCGGCCTGGCGGGGATCTTGGCCGACGAGCTCGGCCGTGTAACCGGCGGAGGTGACCTCGTCGATCAGGCGCCCGACCGGTACCGTGCTCGGAAGCGCCACGGTGGCGCGCTCGGTGGCGTAATTGACCCGAGCCACCACCCCGTCGAGGCCGTTCAACGCCCGTTCGACGCGGCCGGCGCACGCGCCGCAGGTCATCCCGCCGACGGCCAGGGATACCTCGTCGCTTTGCGCCGGCGAGGCGCTGATCGTCTGGGGCGTCGCCACCCGGATAAGTTAGCCCAGCATCGGTATCGCGAGCGACACGCGCGTGATACGGTGCCCGGCGATGAGCGTTCCCGGTTGGGGTAGTTGGAGCTTTGTTCCGCTGCTGTGGGTCGGGCTCCTGGCAGCCGGCGTGTGGTACGTCTCGATGCTCCGCCGGGTGCGGCGCGTGACCGGCAAGCCGGTCGGTCCCGGCCACTGGATCTTCTACTGGTCCGGCCTCCTGGTGCTCCTGATCGCGCTGGGCTCGCCGCTCGACACGATGGCCGTCCATTGGCTGCTGCTGGCGCACATGATGCAGCACACGCTGCTCTCTGACATCGCGCCACCGCTGATCATCCTCGGCCTGCGCGCGCCCGTCCTGCCGCTCGGCCTGCCCCGTTCCGCCCTCAAGCGGCTCGCCCATCGCGGCATCCTCGGCCGCGTATGGGGCGTGGCGACGAAGCCCTGGGTGGCGCTGCCCGTGTGGTCGGCCAATCTGGTGTTCTGGGCGATTCCCAGTGTCTTCGACTTCACGGTGCGACATCAGCTCCTACACAATTTCGAGCATCTGACGCTGTTCTACACGGGGTTCGCGCTGTGGTGGCTGATCATCACCCCGCTTCCGAGCGAGCGGCGCGACCCGGGTATGGCCCGGCTCCTGTATGTCGGGTTCTCCCGCGGCGCCAGCGCGCTGATCTGCCTGCCGCTGACCTTCCTCAGCACCACCCTGTATCCCCTCTATGCGGCGTTGCCGCGGGGCTACGGAATGTCGGCGATCACCGACCAGCGGCTCGCGGGCGCATCGATGTGCCTGATCGAGTTCCTGGTCTTCGGGATCGCCATGGCCGTGGTGTTCATCGACGCGCTGAACCGCGAAGAACGCGCGAACGCGCTGATCGACCTGGCCGCCGGCTCGCGTTAGACGCCTACAACCACGACTCCCGGTAGTCCGCCTGCTCGGGCGTGGGCTCGTCGATCCTGACGCCGAGGGCCGCGAGCTTCAGGCGCCCGACCTCCTCGTCGATCGCCGCCGGGACCTGGTGCACCCCGGGGCCGAGCTCGTCGTGGCGGCGCACCAGCTCTTCCAGGCACAGCGCCTGGAGCGCGAACGAGACGTCCATCACCGCCGCCGGGTGTCCCTCCGCGGCGGCCAGGTTCACCACCCGGCCGTGGGCGAGCAGGTTCAGCCGGCGGCCCGAGACCTCATACTGCTCGACCAGCGGGCGCACCTCGCGCACGGCACCGCCGGCGCGCACCCGGAGCTCGTCGAGGTCGATCTCGACGTCGAAGTGGCCGGCGTTGGCCAGCAGCGCACCGTCCTTCATCCGTTCGAAGTGCTCGCCGCGCAGGACCCGGCGAGAGCCGGTCACCGTGACGAAGATGTCGCCGCGCTCGGCCGCCTCGAGCGCGGGCATCACCTCGTAGCCCGCCATTCGGGCTTCGAGCGCGCGCAGCGGGTCGATCTCGCACACAATCACCGCCGCACCCGCCCCCCGGGCCCGCTCCGCCACCCCCTGGCCGGCCCACCCGTAGCCGATCACGACCAGCGTGTGCCCGGCGAGCAGGACATTGCTGGCGCGAATGATCCCGTCCAGCGCCGACTGGCCGGTGCCGTGGCGATCGTTCAGCGCGCGCTCCGTGCGAGCCTCGTTGACCGCGAGGACGGGACACGCAAGGTCGCCCGCGTCCTGGAGCCGGCGCAACCGCACCAGCCCGGTCGTCGTCTCCTCGGTGCCGCCGATCAGCGTCCTCAGGGTGTCCCCACCGGCCGCGTGCGCGCTGACCAGCAGGTCGGCTCCGTCGTCGATGGTGATCTGCGGCCGCTCCCCCAGCAGCGCGCGCACGTGCTCGACGTAGGCTTCCAGATCCTCGCCGTGGATCGCCCTGACCTCGACGCCGTGGTCGACCACCAGGGCCGCCGCGACGTCGTCCTGAGTTGACAGCGGGTTCGCCGAGCACAGGGCGACCGTCGCGCCGCCGCCCTGGATGGTGCGGACGAGGTTCGCGGTCTCGGCGGTGACGTGCAGGCAGGCGGCCACCCGAAAGCCCTCCAGCGGGCGCTCGTGCTCGAACCGCGCACGGATCTGGCGGAGCACCGGCATCTGGGCGTCCGCCCACTCGATCCTCGCCTGGCCCGCGGGGGCGAGCGCGATGTCGGCGAGCGCGTGGTCGGGGAGCACCTAGTAGCGGTAGTGGTCCGACTTGTAGGGGCCCTCGAGCGGTACGCCGAGATAGGCGGCCTGCTCGGGACTGAGCTGGGTGAGCCTGACCCCGAGCGCGTCCAGGTGCAGCCGGGCGACCTTCTCGTCGAGGTGCTTGGGCAGCGTGTAGACGCGCTTCTCGTACATCTCGGGGTGGCCGAAGAGCTCGATCTGGGCGATCACCTGGTTGGTGAACGAGTTCGACATCACGAAGCTCGGGTGCCCGGTCGCGTTGCCCAGGTTCAGCAGCCTGCCCTCGGAGAGGACGATGATCGTGTGGCCGTCGGCGAACACCCACTCGTCGACCTGCGGCTTGATGTTGATGCGCTCGATGCCTTCGAGGTTCGTGAGCCCGGCCATGTCGATCTCATTGTCGAAGTGACCGATGTTGCCGACGATCGCCTGGTGCTTCATCCGTGCCATCTGGTCGGCCGTGATCACATCCTTGTTACCGGTCGCGGTGATGAAGATGTCCGCAGTGCCGAGGACGTCCTCGAGGGTCGCGACCTGGTAGCCGTCCATCGCCGCCTGCAGCGCGCAGATCGGGTCGATCTCGGTGATGATCACCCGGGCACCCTGGCCGCGCAGCGACTCGGCGCATCCCTTGCCGACGTCGCCATAGCCACAGACGACCGCGACCTTGCCGCCGATCAGCACGTCGGTCGCCCGGTTGATGCCGTCGATCAGGGAATGGCGGCAGCCGTACTTGTTGTCGAACTTCGACTTCGTGACCGCGTCGTTGACGTTGATCGCCGGGAACAGCAGCGTTCCCTGCTCGGCGAACTGGTAGAGCCGGTGCACGCCGGTGGTCGTCTCCTCGGTCACCCCCTTGATCTGGGCCGCGATCTTGGTCCACCGCTCGGGGTCCTCGGCCAGCGAGCGCTGGAGCGTCGCGAGCACGATCTGGAACTCCTCGGAGTCCGCGCTGGACGGGTCAGGGACCGCGCCGGCGCGCTCGTACTCGGCGCCCTTGTGGACGAGCAGCGTGGCATCGCCACCATCGTCGAGGATCATGTTCGGGCCATCGCCGTCAGGCCACATCAGCGCGCGCTCGGCGCACCACCAGTACTCCTCGAGCGTCTCGCCCTTCCACGCGTAGACGGGGACGCCGCGCGGATTCTCGGGCGTCCCGTCGGGGCCGACGACGACCGCCGCGGCGGCGTGATCCTGGGTCGAGAAGATGTTGCAGCTCGCCCAGCGGACCTCGGCGCCGAGGGCGACGAGCGTTTCGATCAGGACCGCGGTCTGGATCGTCATGTGCAACGACCCGGTGATCCGCGCCCCCTTCAGCGGCTGGCGCTCGGCGTACTCCGCCCGCGTGGACATCAGGCCTGGCATCTCGTGCTCGGCGAGCCGAATCTCCTTGCGGCCGAAGCCGGCAAGCCCGAGATCGGCCACCTTGAAGTCGGTGGTGGTTCCTTCGACGGTCGTGCTCATCGCCTCTCCATCAGTTCGAGTTCGTTCGAGCGCCGGCCCGCAGCGGCCAGCAGCCTCTCGTGCTTGTCCTGCTCAAATCGCAGCCAGTCGTCCGCGCTCACGTCCTCGGGCCGGCGCGCCGGTGCCGAAAGCCATCCCTGCACCGCGTCACGCAGTCCCTCGCTGTTCGCCAGCCGGGCGGCGAACGCCACGTCGGACAGAGCCAGATCGAAGCGCTCGAGCAGCTCGGCGAGCGTCCGCAGTCGCTGGAGCTCAGCCGGGCCGTAGAGCCGGTAGCCGGACGGGGACCGAGCCGGCGAGACCAGCCCCGATCCCTCGATGTAGCGGAGCATCCGCGGAGACCATCCGGTCGTCTCTGCAGCCTCCTGGATAGTCAACGACTCCATCTGCGCCAAACCTTACCACGAAAGTGTCAAGGTTCGGCCCGCCTAGCCGCGCGTGAGCTCGCCCTTCAGCCGCTCCAGCACCTCGATCGGCGTGGGATCGACGCCTCGCAGCACGGCCATGTAGATCGAGACCAGATCGCCCAGCAGGACCAGCGACACGAGTCGCTCGGTCCGGTGCTCACCGCGACTCTCGACGCGATAGGTCGCCGCCGCTTGCGCGGCGATCAGGCCGCGGGTGAGCTCGATCCGCTGCTGGATCCGTGGGTGCAGGTCCGAGTCATCGAGGAACACGGCGCTGAAGCGGCCGAGCTCTCCCGCCCCCTCCCAGCCGACGATCTCATTGTGGTCGAGCTCCGGCAGCTCGGCGGCGAAGGCGGGCCGCTTGGCGTTCTCGTTGATCTGGGTCTTCCAGCGCTGGGCGATCGGGGCGGTCAGTCCCGACCCGGCGATCTGCGGGATGGTCCCGTGGAGCCCGTGGGCGAGCTCCTTGGACAGGCTGTCCTCCGGCCCGTCGGGCCCCCATTCGGCGACCAGCTGCTCGGCATGGGCGGCGGCCACGTCGATCTCGAGGTGGACTCGGGGCCCCACGCCGCAGAGACCGGCTACTTCGAGGGCGACGACGAGCGAGTAGGCGACCGCCGCGCGCGGCTGGAAACCTCCCGGCAGAGGGATCACCGGCACCCCGTCGGCCCGGGCGGAGGCCGCGAGCTTGCCGCCGGTGGTGGCGACGATCCGCCGCGCGCCGAGCGCGCCCGCGGCCTCGTAGGCAGCCAGCGTCTCCTCGGTGTTCCCCGAATAGCTCGCGCAGAGCACGGTCGCGTCGGGCGTCGTCCACGGCGGGAGTCCGTAGTCGCGCGCGAGCACGATCGGGCGCGAGGCGCGGTCCCCCAGAGCCGCGCGCGCGAGCGCGCCGCCGATCGCCGAGCCTCCCATGCCGGCGATCACCAGGCCTCCGGGAGCATCGTGGGACTCGAGGCTCGCGGCCTCGACCCGCCACAGGGCGTCGCGGAGCTGCTCGGGCAACCCGAGGACGTCGTCGAGCAGCCGCGAAGTGTCTACGCGCTCGATCGTCTCTCGGGTCAGCGACCTCGTCGCGGTCAAAACCTGATCGCTCCTGCGGGCAGCTCCACCCCGGGGAAGATACGCGCACCGTGGGCGAGCGCGTTCCCCGACCCGATGCTGACCCCGTCGCCCAGCACCACTCCGCCCTCGATGTGGCAGTGCTCCCCGATCGTGACCCGCGCCCCGATGATCGAGGAGCTGATCGTGGTACGGGCGCCGATCCGCGCGCCTTCGAGGACCACCGAGGTCTCGATATGGGCGTGCTCGCAGACCTCGACGTCGGCACCGAGCACCGTCCTGCCACCGACGATCGCCCCCGCGCCGATCCGGCAGCCGCCGCCAACGAGCGCGGGCGGCACGACCTTGCCGTCGATGCGCGCGCCGTCCACGAGGGCCAGGTTGGCCTCGGCCAGCTGCTGCCCGATCTCGGTGCGCACGAGGCCCTCGAGGATGTCGAACGTCGCTTGCAGGTATCGCTCCGGCGTGCCGATGTCGAGCCAGTAGCCGTCGGATTCGTAGCCATAGAGGCCGAGGCCGACGAGCGCGGGGAAGACCTCGCGCTCGATCGAGGCGTTCGTCCCCGCGGGCGGGATCGCGTCGAGCACGCTGCGCTCGAGGATGTACGCGCCCGCGTTGACCAGGTTGGTGTCGATCTCGGTCACGCTCGGCTTCTCGAGGAACTCGGTGACCGCGTGATCGCGGTCGCGCCGCACGAGCCCGTACGCCGACGGGTCCTCGACCGCGATCAGGGCCAGCGTCGCCCGGGCCTCGGTTTGCTCGTGCTGGACGAGCTGCGCGGTCAGATCCATGTCGGTGAGGACGTCGCCGTTGAGCATGAAGAAGCGCTCGTCGAGCAGATCCTCGGCGAACCTGAGCGCCCCTCCCGTGCCCAGCGGCTCGGGCTCCTCGACGTAGCGCAGCCGCACGCCGTGCTCGGCCCCGTCTCCGAGCACCGAGCGGACGCAGTCGGCCATGAAGCCGCACGAGATGATCACGTCGTCGACCCCGTGACCCCGGAGCCACTCGATCATGTAGGCGATGAACGGCCGGCCCACCAGCGGGATCACCGGCTTCGGCTGCGTCGAGGTCAAGGGGCGCAGGCGGGTCCCCTCACCGCCGGCCAGGATCAGTGCCTGCATTCCACCGTCAGCGTCCGATTCCCTCGTACCTCAGGCCCGCGGCCTCCACGCGTTCCCGGTCGAAGAAGTTACGCCCGTCCACGAGGACGTTCCCGCGCATGCGCCGGGCCACTTCGGAGAAGTCGAGCGCGGCGAACTCCGGCCACTCGGTCACCAGCACGCACGCGTCCGCGCCGTCGAGCGCCTCCATCGGGGAGTCGAGGAAGTCGACGCCGAGCATCAGCTTGCGCGCCTCCTCGGTGGCGACCGGGTCGTACGCGCGCACGCGCGCCCCGTCCGCCTGCAGCCGCGCCGCGAGCACGAGCGAGGACGCCTCGCGCATGTCGTCGGTCTCCGGCTTGAAGGCGAGCCCAAGCAGCGCGACCGTCGTGCCCACGATCGTCCCGAGGTGCTTCTGCAGCTTCGACATCACCCGGCGCTTCTGCAGCTCGTTGACCTCGATCACCGCGGTCAGGAGCTGGAAGTGGTAGCCGGAGTTGCCGGCGAGCTGCTTGAGGGCTGACACATCTTTCGGGAAACAGCTTCCACCGAATCCAATCCCCGGTCGCAGGAAATGCGACCCGATCCGGCGGTCGAGGCCCATCCCGCGCGCCACCTCGAGCACGTCGGCGCCCGTCTCCTCGCAGACGTTGGCGATCTCGTTGATGAAGCTGATCTTGGTCGCCAGGAAGGCGTTCGCCGCGAGCTTGACCATCTCCGCCGAGGCGATGTCCGTGCGCACGAGCGGCGCCTCGAGCGGCGAGTACAGCTCGACCACCGCGTCACCCGCCCAGTCGCCGTCGTCGCCGACCACGACCCGGTCGGGATTGAGGAAATCCGCGAGCGCCGATCCTTCCTTGAGGAATTCAGGACAGGAGACGTAGGCGAAGCCCGATTTCCCATGCTCGGCGAACAGGCGCTTGATCGAGATGCCGGTACCGACGGGGACGGTCGACTTCATCACCAGCGCGTGGCGGTTCGAGGCGGGCATCGAGTCCACCACCGCGTGCACCGCGGAGAGATCGGCATCGCCGGAGTACGTGGGGGGAGTACCGACCGCGACGAACAGCAGCCGTGCGTGCTCGAGCGCCGGTGCCAGCTCGGTCGAGAAATGGATCCGGTCGCGGTTGCGGGCGACCGATTCCTCGAGCCCGGGCTCGTAGATCGGGATCTCACCGCGGTTGAGCCGCGCAATCTTGTCCGCGTCGACATCGACGCACCAGACGTCGCCGCCGATCTCGGCGAAGCCGGCCGCCGTGACGAGGCCGACGTAGCCGGTGCCGATGACGGCGATCGGTTCACGCTCGGAGGACATGCGAGCCGGGAGGCTAGCGGGCCGTCCCGCGTCCTCGCTTCACGGCACCCGCACCAGCGACGCAGCGAGCCCGATCATCTGCCCTTTGTCGAGGTTGTCGGTCAGCGTGTTCGAGATCCAGTAGACCCCGCGAGAGGTGTGCCAGGCGACCAGGTCGAGCTTCGCGCCTTCGAAGTACAGGTCCAGGCGCTTGCCCCCGATCACCCGCACCTCGGTCGGGTCGGCGAGGATCGGCGGGTGCTGCCAGGTCATCCCCTGCACGTCGTAGTACTGACCGAGCGTCGCGTTGAGCTCGATCGTCATCTGGTAGGCGGCCTGCGGATGGTGCTGGGGGGTCCAGATCCGGTACTTGCGCGGATAGGAGCCGATGGTGGGAATCTCCGCGGGGCAATTGCCGAGCTGACCCGAGCAGTACTCCGACCCCGCCGCGATCAACCTCGGCGCGTAAACGGGCATTCCCACGCCGCCGAGCGCGGCGCCCTGGAGCTCGCCGTCCTTGAGGTCCGGGGTCAGGCCCGCGGTCGGTGCCTTCGCCCGCTTCGACGCGGCATGGGTCACCCCGGGCGCGCTCGTGGCGGTGCCCACCGTGGGCGCCATGAAGCGGTTGAAGGCCGACAGCTCGGCGCCGGTGTCGGCGGTGACATAGTCCGCGCCGCCCACCACGTCGTCGATATCCGCGGTCGGGAACGGGAACTGCCTGATCGCGTGACCGTCGGAGAACGCGACCAGGTTGAACAGGTTGATCAAGCCGTCGATCGTGTGCAGGTTGGGATCGGTCCGGGTGTGCTCGCCGAAGATCTTCAGCAGCTTGTTGCGGTTCTTGATCAGGTTCGCCTGCCCGTACTGGTCCTTGGCCTCGCGGATGAAGTCCTGCTGCCGAGCCTCGCGAACCAGGTCGTTGTCGGTGTGGCGGAAGCGGACGTAGGTGAGCGCGGCGGCGCCGCACAGCTTCTGATAGCCCGGCTGGACGTCGATGCTCGAGTAATCGGTGTACGCCGTGTTGTTGTAGTAGCGGTGGTCGATCTGCGTGTACACGCATCCGATCGCGTTGACCAGATCCTCGAAGCCACCGAAGTTGATGTCGACGATGTGATTGACCTCGAGCTCGGGGAAGACGTTCTGCTGGAGCGTCTTGACCACGAGGTTGGGGCCGCCGAGAGAGTACGCGGCGTTGATCTTGGCCGTCTCGACGCCGCCGTCGGCCAGCGGGATCTCGACCATCAGGTCGCGCGGGACGGACATCACGTTGATCGTCGACGAACTCGCGTCGAGCCGTACGAGCATGATCGTGTCCGTGTTGGCCGCGCTCTGGGGCTCACCCGCACGATGGTCGGACCCGAGGATGAGGATCGTCTGCGGCGCGCCAGGCGTGGGAACCACGACCCGGGCATGCTTGATCGGCGGCGTCGCGGACACGTAGGTGGCGATCTGCTTGAACTCCAGCAGTCCGGCGACCGCCGTGGTGGTGGCCGCAAACGTGACGACGATCACGGCGGCGAGCGCGAAGCGCCACAGCGCCCCGCCCCGGGATCTCGGGATCAGGTGGCCCATCAACGCCCACCCTCGATCGCCCTGAGACCACCGGGGGCAGGGCGCGCGTCGGCCGCGGCGTCGTCGCGGGCGATAGCGGCACGCTGGCTCGAACTGGCCTCGAGCCAGATCGGCAGCGAGCGCACGAAATCGCCGAGCGCGCGCCGGTAGCGCGCCAGCGAGCCCAGCGAGACCCATTCATCCGGCCCGTGGTGCCCGCCTCCGACCGGCCCGAACTCGACGGCCGGGATCCCGGCCTCGATGAACGAGGCGGCGTCGGAAGCGCCGTCGCGCCCCACGCTCATGACCTCGCGGTCGGGGAGCGATCTGGCCGCCGCGTCGCACAGCGCGCGCACGTAGGGGTTGCTGCGGGCCACCGTCACCGGCGGATGGATGAACGTGCGGGTCACGTCGATGTCCGCGATCGCGCGCACCTGGGAGAGGATCTCGGCGGGATCCTGACCCGGGAGATACCGCACATCCACCGCCATGCAACATCTCTCCGGTACCTGGTTGAGAGCCTCGCCACCCTCGATCCGGCCCAGGTTGATCGACGGTCGATCGAACATCTCCGATGACTCGCGACTGAACGGGAGCGACTCGATCGCGCGAAACACGTCGATCGCCTTCAGCACCGCGTTGTCGCCCAGCCACGGCGTCGAGCTGTGTGCGGCGCGACCGTGGACCTCGATCCGCATCACCAGCACCCCCTTGGCCTCCACCCCGATGTGCAGGTCCGTCGGCTCACCGGTGATCGCGAAGTTGCCCCCGAGCCCTCGCTTGACGAAGTCGTCGGTCGAGCGCTCGTCGAGCTCCTCGGACTCCTCGTCGGGCACGCAGACGAAACGCACGCGGATGCGATCCTGGCTCGTCAGGTCCTTGAGCGCGCACATCATCGCGGCGAGTCCGCCCTTCATGTCGTACGCACCGCGCCCGATCAGGCGATCGCCCTCGACCCGGGCGGTGAACTGCTCCGCCCGCCCGGGCACGACGTCGAGATGGCCGTGGAAAACCACGCACGGCGCTTCGCCGTCCGAGCCGCAGTCGGCCACCAGCACCGGCATACCGTTGTGGTCGTGCTCGCGTACTTCGATCTCGCGGGATTCGAGCCATCCCTTGACGAATCCTGCCGCGGCGGCGAGCTCATCCCGACGCGAGGTGTCGTACGAGATCAGTCGCTCGGCCAGCACACGCTCATCGGTCATGAAGTTGTGAAGGATACGGAGCGCCCCTGACGCGCCGCTAAGCGAGGCCGGCGCGTCTCAGGCGTGATCGGAGGCAATGCGCAGGAACGCCTCCAGCCGCCGCCGGGTGCGCTGCGCCAGGCGACGCTTCTCGCTGCCCTCGTCCGCCTCCTCGTACTCCCGCTCGGCCACCGAGAGCCGCTCGCGCAGTTCCTCGGGGTTGAGCGCCGAGGGGTCGTGGGCTTCCTCGACGAGGATCAGAGCGCGGTTCTGTCCGACCTGCATGTAGCCCTCGCCCTGGGCGAAGCGGACGATCTCGGACTCACTCCGGTACAGACGTAGCTCGGTGGGGTCGAGCATGGCGAGCAGCCGCGCGTGATTGGCGAGGATCCCGATCGAGCCGTCCGTGGTGCGCGTCGAGACCATCTCGACCTCGTCGTTGAAGATCTCGCCGTCGGGGGTGAGGACCTCTGCTTGGAACTTGCGGTGCGCCATCGCCGGGCTAGCCCTTCTCCGCGTCCTCGACCACCTGGTCGATCGAGCCCTTCATGAAGAACGCCCGCTCGGGGACCTCATCGTGCTTGCCGTCGAGAATCTCCCGGAATCCCCGGATCGACTCGGCGATCGGGACATATTCGCCCGAGATGCCGGTGAACTGCTCGGCGACGAAGAACGGCTGAGAGAGGAAGCGCTCCATCTTGCGAGCCCGGTTGACCGTGACCTTGTCCTCGTCGGAGAGCTCGTCGATCCCGAGAATCGCGATGATGTCCTGGAGCTCGCGGTAGCGCTGCAGCACCTCCTTGACCTCATTGGCGACGTTGAAGTGCTCCTCCCCGAGAATGTCCGCCTTGAGGATCGTCGAGGTCGAGTCGAGCGGATCGACGGCCGGGTAGATGCCCTTCTCCGAGATCGACCTGGAGAGCGTCGTGGTCGCGTTGAGATGGGCAAAGGCCGAGGCCGGCGCCGGGTCGGTGAGGTCGTCGGCGGGGACGTAGATCGCTTGGATCGAGGTGACCGACCCCTTACGGGTCGAGGTGATTCGCTCCTGGAGCTGCCCCATCTCGGTCGCCAGCGTGGGCTGGTAGCCCACCTGAGACGGCATCCGGCCGAGCAGCGCCGAGACCTCAGAGCCGGCCTGCACGAAGCGGAATATGTTGTCGATGAACAGGAGCACGTCCTGGCCTTCCTCGTCCCGGAAGTACTCCGCCATGGTCAGCCCCGAGAGGGCAACCCGCATGCGGGCTCCGGGCGGCTCGTTCATCTGGCCGAAGACGAGCATCGTCTTCTCGAGGACCCCGGACTCCTTCATCTCGAGCCACAGGTCGTTGCCCTCGCGCGAGCGCTCGCCGACGCCGCAGAATGCGGACAGACCGCCGTGCTCCTGCGCGAGGTTGTGGATCAGCTCCTGGATGATCACGGTCTTGCCGACGCCGGCGCCGCCGAACAGGCCGACCTTCCCGCCCTTGGCGTAGGGCGCGAGCAGGTCGACCACCTTGATCCCCGTCTCGAACATCTCAGTCGTCGGCGTCAGCTCCTCGACCGTGGGGGCGTCACGGTGGATCGGCCAGCGAACGACGTCATCAGAGAGCGGCTCGCCGAGGTCGATCGGCTCTCCGAGCAGGTTGAAGATCCGCCCCAGAGTCTCGGTACCGACGGGAACGGTGATCGCGGCACCGGTGTCGATCACTTCGGCGCCGCGCGCGAGACCATCGGTGGTGTCCATCGCCACGGCCCGAATCCGGTCGTCGCCGAGATGCTGCTGGACCTCGCAGACGAGCACATCGCTTTCCATGGCCGCGATGTCCTCGTCCTCCTCGGCGCGCGCAGCTTCAGGGCGTTTAATCGTGATCGCGTTGTTGATCAGGGGCAGCTCGTCGGGGAACACGGCCTCGATCACGACCCCTTGGATCTCTTCGATCCGGCCGACGTTCGTGCGCGCTTGCGCGCCATTCTCGGTGGTGGCAGACATCGTTCTCCAGTTCTGGGTCTAACCGACGCCCTCGGCCCCGGCGACCACTTCCATGATTTCTTGGGTGATCTCGGCCTGGCGCGCTCGGTTCATCTCAAGCGTCAGGTCGTCGATCAGCTCGCCGGCATTATCGGTCGCGTTTCGCATCGCCGTCATCCGCGCGCCGTGCTCGGACGCCGTCGACTCGAGCAGCGCCCGGTAGATCGAGACCTCGACGTAGTCGGGAATCAGCCGCTCGAGGATCTTCACCGGATCCGGCTCGTAGTCGACCGGCAGCCGGCGCTTTGACTCGCCATCGGAATCCCCCGCGGAACCGTCCTCAGACTCCTCGTCCTCCAGCACGGTCGCCCGCTGCAGGGGGAGCAGCGTCTCGTGCGTCACGACCTGCGAGATCGGCGAGACGTAACCGTTGTAGAACACCTCGACCTGATCGACCTCGTCGTCGAGGTAGGCAGCGACCAGGCGCTCGGCGATCCTGCGCGCATCGGCATACGCCGGGCGGTCGGTGAAGCCGACGAAGCTCTCGACAAGATCCAGCCCGCGGAACCTCAGCGACGAGGCGGGACGCCTACCCGACGCGAAGTAGACCGCCCCGCGGCCGTCGGCCTCGTGCTCGCGGCCGGCCGCGACGCCGGCACGGACGATGTTCGAGTTGAACCCCCCGGCCAGTCCACGGTCGCCCGCGACGAGCAGCAGACCGACCCTGTTCACCTGTTCGTGCTCGGAGAGGATCGGCAGGCGCGGCACGGGACCCGCGGCTTCGGCCGCCTGTCGCGTCATCCGGCGGATCGCCTTCGCGTACGGGCGCAGGGCGTCGATTCGCTGCTCGGCACGGCGCAGGCGGGCGGCCGCTACGGCCTCCATCGCCCGCGTGATCTTCTCGATGTTCTTGACCGATGTGATCCGGTTGCGAACGTCGCGCTGCGAGATGGGCATCGGGACTCAGGCGCTCGGGCTTACGCCGGAACGGCCTCTTCCTCCTTCTCCTGCTCGCGCTCCGGCTCCGCGGATTCGTCCGAGGACGGGCCCTTGGCGCGTGGCGAATCTCCCTCGGAGTCGACCGGACGACCATCCTCGTCGAGGTCGAACCCGAAATCCTCGGCGAACTGCTTGACGACCTTGTCGACCTCGCCCTGCGTGTCGTCGCTCCAGTCCCCTTCGGCGATCTTCTTCAGCAGCTCGGGTTCGCTCCCCTGCACCGATTCGGTCAGCTCCGTGAGGAACCGCTCGACCTTGTCGACGGTGATGCGATCGAGGTAGCCGTTGGTCGCCGCGTAGAGCTGGACGACCTGATCCTCGACGGCCATCGGCCGGCGCTCGGGCTGGTTCAGCGCCTTGACCAGTCGCTCGCCGCGGGCCAGGGTCCGCTGGGTGTCGGCATCGAGCTCCGATCCGAACTGCGAGAACGCCTCGAGCTCGCGGTACTGGGAGAGATCGAGCTTCAGACGCCCGGCGACCTTGCGCATGGGCCCGATCTGAGCGCTCCCGCCGACGCGGGAGACCGAGATGCCGACGTTGATCGCCGGCCGCACGCCCGAGTAGAAGAGCTTCGGCTCGAGGAAGATCTGGCCGTCGGTGATCGAGATCACGTTCGTGGGGATGTAGGCCGACACGTCTCCGGCCTGCGTCTCGATCACGGGCAGTGCGGTCAGCGAGCCGCCCCCAAGGTCGCTGTTGAGCTTTACCGCGCGCTCGAGCAGCCGCGAGTGCAGATAGAACACGTCCCCGGGGTAGGCCTCGCGGCCAGGCGGGCGGCGCAGGAGCAGCGACATCTGCCGGTAGGCGTAGGCGTGCTTGGTCAGGTCGTCGTAGATCGCGAGTGCGGCCTTGCCGTTGTAGAGGAAGTACTCGGCCATCGCGCACCCCGCATACGGGGCCAGGTACTGGATCGGCGCCGCCTCGTCGGCCGCGGCCATGACGATGATCGTGTTGTCGATCGCGCCCGCATCCTCGAGCACCTTCGCGAGCGCGACCACGGTGGACTTGCGCTGGCCGATCGCCACGTAGACACAGACGAGATCGCGATCCTTGTTATTGATGATCGTGTCGATGGCGATCGCCGTCTTGCCCGTCTGCCGGTCGCCGATGATCAGCTCGCGCTGGCCGCGGCCGATCGGGATCATCGAGTCGATCGCCTTCAGTCCGGTGAGCATCGGCTCCTTCACCGGCTGGCGCTGAACCACGCCTGGCGCCTTGTGCTCGACCGGCCGCCGCTCGGTGGTGGTGATCTCGCCCTTCCCGTCGAGCGGATTGCCGAGGGGATCGACGATCCGCCCGAGCAGTTCCTCGCCGACGGGGATGTCCAGCAGGTGCTTGGTCCGCTTGACCGTGTCGCCTTCGACGATCTTCTCCCACTCTCCGAACAGCACCACGCCGACATTGTCGGACTCGAGGTTGAGCGCCAGACCGGTGACGTCGTGCGGGAACTCGAGCATCTCCAGCGACATGCAGTTCTCGAGTCCGTGTACGCGGCAGATCCCGTCCGCCACGGAGAGCACGGTTCCGACCTCGGTCAGGTCGGCGCCGCTCACGTCGATTCCTTCGATGCGGCTTTTCAGAATTGAGGTGATCTCGTCGGGATTGATCTGCATGTTGTGGCTCCTTGGCGGGGGCGCGGCGCTCAAGCGCCTTGCGCCACCGTCTTTCGAAGTTGGTTCAAACGGTTTCGGATCGAGGCATCAAGGATGACATTCCCGACCCGCAGGACGATTCCGCCGATGAGATCCGGATCGACGGTGCTCGACAGCTCCACGGTCTGGCCGGTCCGCTCCGAGATGCGGTCCCCGATGCTCCGGACCGTCTTCGGGTCGAGTTCGATCGCGCTCGTGATCTGCACCGGCAGTCGCTTGTTCTCTTCATCCCAGAGGTGCTCGTATTCGGCCCGTATCCGGAAGATGGCGGTCATCCGGCGGTGCTCGAGGAGCGCCTCGAGGAAGTTCATGAAGATCGGCTCCGCACCCTCGACCGAGCGCTTCAGCGCGCTCTTCTTCTCATCGGTCGAGAAGTACGGGGAGAAGAAGAACACCGCCATCTGCCGGTGCTCGTTCAGCGCCGCTGCGAATTGGTCGAGCTCCTCGCGCACCTCATCGAGCTGCTTGTGCTCCCGTGCAACCTCGAACAGCGAGCGAGCGTAGACGGTGGCGACCTCCTCCATCAGTGCTCGCTCCCCGGTCCTCGGTGGCCGTGCATCAGTGCCCTTCCCCGGCCGTGCTCAGCGCGTCGAAGTCGAGCTCGTCGAGCGCGTCCTGGATCAGCCGGCGCTGGTCCTCGTCGTTGAGTGTCTTGCGCGTCAGCTTCTCCGTCGCCTCTACCGTAAGCTCGGCGACCTCGCGGCGGATCTCCGAGATCGCTCGGCGCGTCTCCGCCTCGATGTCGCGCCTGGTCTTCTCGAGGGCCTCTTGGTGCTTGGCCTCCGCCTCTTCGCGGGCGCGGCGTTCGTAGCCCTCGGCGGCCTTGTGCGCGCGGGTAAGGATCTCCTCCGCCTGCTGGCGCGCCTCCTGGAGGCGCTCGCGGTACTCGTCGAGCAGCTTGTCCGCTTCCTGCCGCGTGCGCTCGGCCGCGTCGATCGACTCCTCGATCGCGTGCTGGCGGGCGTCGAGCGCGGCTCCGATTCGGGGGAAGACGGCCTTCCGGAGGATGAAGAGCGAGATCACGAAGACGACAAAGGTCCAAATCATGATCCCCACGTTGGGGGTGATCAGAAACGAGCCGCTGCTGCTCGCGAGGGGCAGGAGTGTCGTGGCGGCGTGCATCTCGGCCTAGAGGAAGAAGGCGATGAAGCCGCCGACGAGGCCGTAGAAGAAGGTCGCCTCGGTGAGCGCGAAGCCGAGCCACTGGTCGCGCTCGATGTCCTGGCGCAGCTCGGGCTGACGGGTCTTGGACTGGATCGCGCTTCCGAACACGCTACCGATGCCGGCTCCAGCGCCCGCGGCTCCGCCGCCGGCGCCGACGCCGAGCGCGATCGCTCGGCCGCCGTCCTCGCCGTAGGTCTTGGGGTCAACCACCGAGAACATCGGGTGGAGGGCCATGAAGAGGTGCATGAACAACATTGACTCGATAGCTCCTTAGGTGATTGCTAGTGGCTCGAGACCGCGCTACCGAGATAGATAGCGGTCAAGATGGCAAAGATGAAGGCCTGCAGGCCGGCGATGAGGACGGCCTCGAACAGGAAGATGGCGATCCCGATGGGCAGGAGGAACCAGGACACGACGGCCTGCCCGACAAGCACGCCGAGCTCGCCGCCCATGAAGGCGATGAGCAGGTGGCCGGCGAGCAGGTTCGCCCAGAGCCTGACGGTCAGAGACACCAGCCGCAGGAAGTTCGACAGGATCTCGATCCCGAAGATGAGCGGGACGATCGGGCCGGTGACGCCACCGGGCATCAGGCTCTTGAGGTAGCCGAACGGCCCATGGTGCTTGACCCCCTCGTAGGTGGAAAGGAGGAACACGGTAAGCGCGAGGATGAGCGGGAAGGCGACGTTGGTGTCGGCGGCATAGAGCTGGAACGACGGGATATGCGCCCCGAAGAGATTGAATTTCTCGATCGTGTCGATTGGCAACGGGATGTAGCCGATCATGTTGCTGACGAGGATGAAGACGAACAGCGTGGCGATGAGGGGGAAGTACTTCCTCGCCATGGTGTCGTCCATGTTGTCCCGCGCCATGTCGCGCGTGAGGCTGTAGAACATCTCGACGAGGACCTGGAGACGCCCCGTGGGACGCTTCTCCAAGCGCCTGGAGATGTAAAGCATCACGCCGAGGGTGAGGCCGACCGACATGAGCAGGTACAGGACACCCTTGTTGAAGTCGATCGGCCCGAGCTTGAACCAAGTGTCGAGCTTGAACTCGTCGGTCGGTGAGAACACCCCGCTGGCCACGCTCGGCGCCTTGTGGGCCGTGATTCCGAAGAGGATCGCGAACACCACGATCCCGCCCAACCACGCGGCCGTGACCCCGTAGAGGATCTTCTTGCCCTTGCTCATGCCCTCCTTGGGGGCGACCGAGCCCCCCGGCGCCGGTGCGGCCGTGGCGCTCATAGGTCAACACCCCGAGCTCGCCGCCAGGCGGGATGTTCGCCGCCAGGCGGGATGTTCGCCGCCAGGCGAACTCCCAAGGGCGCGAAGCGCCCCGAACTCCCAAGGGCGCGAAGCGCCCCGAACTCGCAAGCAAGGACGAAGTCCTTGCCGCTCACGGCACCGGCCTCGGCGGCGGCGGACCGCTGAGCAGCCTCGTGACAAAGGCGATCGAGTACGCCCCGAAGATCACGAGCGCGGCCGTTAGCCCATCAGCGCGGCCGCCGGCCAAGCCGGCGACGATGATCGCTCCGGCGAGCAGCCAGATCCGTCCGAAGGCCTCGAACAGGTTGAAGCCAAGTTGCTTGCGTGGGCTGGCGCCCGCCTTGCGCACCAGGTGTCGGTCGATGACCGCGATGACACGCTGCAGGATCCACGCCCCCCCGCCGACGGCGTAGCCGAGCGCCGGCGCACCGAGGGCGAGCGCAGGAATCGCAGCGACAGCGACGACGGCCACATCCAGGTACCGCAGAAACATCATCGACCGCCCCTCGAACGCCGCGTCGACGCCTACCGCCAAGGCAGGCCCTCCGGACGCTGCCCGAGCGTCGCGCGCGCGCCCCAGCGCCGCGCCGGCAGCGGCCAAGCGAGGTGCAGGTCGTGATCATCGGTGCGGTGGTGCAGGCGAGTCAAATCCGTACGCTTGGGTAGCGGGACACTAAACGGACCCTAATCCTATAGCTCGCCTCTGAAAAATGACGGCCCGTCGGCGGGGGCTGTCAGAGGCCCTGGAAGCGCCTAACCACAACCGCGATGGCGAGAAAGAAGCCGATGAAGAACCCGGCGATGAGCCCGGCGGCGGTTGCCCCGGCCAATGCACCCAAGCCCGCGCCGGCCCCCGCGCAGAGAATGTTGACGGAGAGCATGAGCATTCCCGCGCCGGCCACGTCGCGACCCGTTACTCGAGAAGAACCGTCCGTCATGGGGTTAGCGTAGATCAGCCGGATGACAGGGTGCCGCTCGCGCCGGCCGGGGCGCCGCGGCGCGCGGCCCGCCGATGGCGCGCCGCGCCCGACGCAGCTTCTCCTCCGGCATGAGGGCGGAGGAAACGTTGAGTCAGGCGTCGAGCTCTGCGACGTTCGCGAGCACGGATTCGCGCTTTGCAACGAGCTCGGCCTCGAGCTGCTCGAGCTCGACGCGACGACCGCGGACGAGCTCCAGCTGGGTGCCGATGTGCTCGAGGGCCTGTTCGAGGATCCTTCTGCGCTCGGCGCCACTCTCGGCGAACTCCCATTCCCGGCGCAGCTCGGCGCGCGCCGTCTCGGCCTCGAGCAGCCGTGAGAGCTGGTCGAGCGAGAGCCCCAGCAGGTCGCGGAGCCGGATGATCTCGCGCACCCTGGCGACGTCAGCCTCGGTGTAACAGCGATGCTTTCCCTGCTCGCGGTCGGCGGCCCCGGGCAGGAGCCCGATCTCCTCGTAGTAGCGAATCGTGCGGGGGGTCGTTCCGGTCAGCTCGGCGACCTCGCCGATGCGCAGTGTGCGCTCGGTGTCGACGGCACTCACGGGAGCACCGCGGCCTCGGTCGCTTGGGCCTCTGCTTGGGCCTCGGCCGGGGTCGCTGTTTTCATCGCGGGCGGGGGGCCGAGATCGAGCTCGGCCTCGTGCGAGGGGCGCGCCGCCGAGACGATGGCGCCGAGCAGGGAGACGGCTGCGAGGCACCACAGGGCGGTGTGCATGTTGCCGATGAAGGGCGCGAGCTGGTGGTTGGAGATGTGGTGGGCGAGGCCCGAGAAGACCCGGAAGAGCACCGTCTTGGGCACCGATGAGGTGATGATGGCGAGGACAAAGGCGATGGAGATCACCGCTCCGGTGTTCTGGACGAGCACCCGGGCCCCGGCCGCAATCCCCCGCCGGTGGGCAGGGACGACGCCCATCATCGCCGCCGTGTTGGGGCTGTTGAACATCCCCGAACCGATGCCGACGATGAACAGGTAGATCCCGATGGGCAGGTAGCTGGTGTCGCGCTGGAGCAGGGTCATGAGGGCCAGGCCGGCGCCGGTGACGAGCATCCCCAGCGCCGCCATGAGCCGCGAGGACCCGCGGCGGTCCGCCCACACGCCGGCGAGCGGCGACGAGACGAGCATGCCGAGTGCGAGCGGTGCCAGCTTGATGCCGGCGACGATCGGCGTATCGCCCTGCGCGCCCTGGAAGTAGAAGACGAAGACGAACATCAGCGCGAAGCGCGAGAGCCCGTTCAGGAACGCGGCGGCGGCAGCGGCCGAGAACAGCCGGCTGCGGAAGATCCCGAGGTCGAGCATCGGCGCTCGGTGGTGCTTCTCGATCACGATGAAGGCCGGAAGGAGGACCGCCGCGGCGACGAGCCCGCCGACCACGAGCGGCGAGCTCCAGCCCGAGATCCCGCCCTTGGAGATCCCCAGCACCAGCCCCGTCAGCCCGACCGTGAAGGTGATCGTGCCCGCGGCGTCCCATGAACGCTCCGCCTCGCGCCCGCTGATCTCGCGGAGGATGAGGCCGGCCCACAGAGTCCCGAGGAGGGCCAGGGGCACGTTGAACCAGAACACCCAGTGCCACGAGATCGCCACCAGCGCGCCACCGAGCACCGGCCCGATCACCAGCCCGACGGCCGCGACCATGGTGTTGGTGCCCATGGCGAGCCCGAGCTGCTCGCGGGGGAAGGCGTCGGTGACGATCGCCGCGGCGTTCGCGAACAGGAACGCACCGCCGATCCCCTGGAGGATCCGCCACAGGATGAGCTCGGTGCCGTTGCCCGCGAAGCCGGCGCCCAGTGAGGCGAACGCGAAGACCAGGAACCCTCCCAGGTAGGCGCGCTTGCGTCCGAACTGGTCGGACAGACGCCCCGCGCTGAGGACGAGCACGGTCGAGGCGATCATGTAGACGAGGATCACCCAGACGAGCTCGAGCAGGCTCGTGTTGAGGCTGCGCTCGAGGTTGGGCAGGGCGATGATGAGCGTGCCCGAGTTGATCGTCGCGAGCAGCATTCCGAGGCTGGTGCACGACAGGGCCCACCACTTGTAGTTGTCGTCATCGGCGTGAACGCCGAATCGTGAGAGCGCCGGCCTGCCCCGGCCGGCCGTGGGCTTCTTCAGATGATCATGCAGCGCCGACACCGGACACCTCCAAAGCTCTACCTTACGTAAACGTAAGAATAGCGCATCCGGTTCCGAAGCCCTTCAGGTCCCGTAGGCGGCGACCGTCGCCAGGATTACGAACGCCGCGACCAGCGCTACCCCCTCGAACACGGTGGCCTCGCCATCGCCCGTGATCTGCCAGACAATGATCGCGGTACCCGCCAGGGCGCCGATGTACACCGGCGCGAGCTGGAAGGTGAGCCGGGTGGAGAGCACCAGCGAGAAGATCACCAGCGCGGGGTACAGGAAGGCTGCGATCTGGGCGACGGAGCTCTTGACGACCGAGATCGCCAGGTCCGACTTGCCCCGGTAGGCGAGCGTGATCCCGACCGCGTGCTCGACTCCGTTACCGGCGATCGCGACGATCACCAGGCCGGCGAACGCCCGGGAAATGTGGAGTGAGCGGATCGTCGGCTGCAGCGCGTGGACGAACCAATCCGATACGAACGCCGACGCCACGCCGCCCAAGACGAGCAGGGAGACGCTGGTGGCGAGCCCCAGCCGCGACGGCGCGGCGGGCTCCGAAGGGGGAGGTGACCGCAGGTAGGGGATCAGCCAGGACACGTACACGACCAGGATCGCGGCGGCGCCGATGACCGAGATCGACCGGACGTGGTGGCTGGCGAGATCGTGAGAAGAGTCGGCCAGCCCGATCAGGATGATGATCAGCGTCGAGATCAGTAGCAGCGTCGCGGTGTCGTTCGGAAGCCGGGCGCCGAACCGCATCACACCGTCCGAGGCGCGCCGCGCGCCGACGATGATCACCAGCCCGAGCACGAGCAGCGCATTGACCAGAATCGATCCGAGGATCGCGGTCTCGGCGATCACGAGCTGACCCGCTTGCAGCGCGAACAGGACGACGAAGAACTCGGGCAGGTTGCCGAGCGTGGCCTGCATGCTGCCCGTCACCGCGGGACCGAAGCGTGTGCCAACGTGCTCGACCGCGAAGCTCACCACCCACGCCACGCCGCCGAGGGCGATGATCGCGAACGCGAATGCGACACCGTTCGGCACCCCGCTCACGTATCTGGTCACGCCGGCGACCAGGGTGACGATCGCGATGGCGCAGAGCGCGGCGCGCTCGACTCGGGTCAGCCCGGCCAGAGCTCCCGCCTAACGGCCCGTCATCACCGTGTCAGCGTCCGAGTAGGCCGGCGCACAGCAGCACAGCAGGACGAGCGGGTCGGAACCAAGGTTGAAGAGCTTATGCGGCGTCCCGGGCGGGATCACCACGCAGTCGCCGGCGCGGACCTCGGTCTCCTCCTCACCCAGCCGCAACCGCCCGCGACCAGACGTGAAGTAGTAGAGCTCCTCGGCCACCGGGTGATAATGCTCCGCGGTCTCCCCGCCCACCGGCAGCGTCGCCTCGGCCAGGCTCTGGTTGCGGACCGCCGTCCACGCCGGGCCCGCGAGCTCACGAATCGTGGAGCCGTCGAGCGTCACGAACGGCTCGAGCCGATCGAGGTTCGCTATCTGCACCGGGTTATCCGACCGTCTCGAACTCGCCGGTCTCGACCTCGCGCCGGACGCGCACCTCGATTTCGTGCTCGCTCGTGGTGGGATCCTTGGTCCGCAGATCCCGCGCCCGCAGGCGCTTGAACTTGAAGACCTCCAGCACGTAGACGAGGTACACGCTGCCTGCCACCGCGAGGACCCCCATCGTGGCCATGAGGATCGTCCAGCCCAGGTGGTACTGCGCGTGGCGGTGCCAGGGAATCACGCGCTCGGCCACCGCGAAGGAGGCCAGCAGGCCCGTCCAGGCGTACATATAGAGGACGGTCTTGCGCTGGCTGAAGCCGATCCGCGCCATTCGATGATGGAAGTGGTTGGCGTCCTTGGACCATGGCTTGTTGCCGTACTTCAGCCGCTTGGCGACCACGAACCCGGTATCCAGGAACGGCACCGCGAGGATCAAGAGGGGGGCGACCAATGCGATCACGGCATTCGTCTTCAGCGTGCCCTGGACGGTGACCACGCCCAGGAGATAGCCGAGCAGGTTCGCCCCGGAGTCGCCCATGAAGATCTTCGCCGGGTGGAAATTGTGGAACAGGAACCCGATCGCGCCCCCGGCGGTGATCGCCGCGAGGAGCCCCGCGGTGGTCGAGTTCGGGCCCCTGAGCTCAAAGGCGATGATGGTGAACGCGATTCCATCGATCGCGCACACTCCCGCCGCCAGACCGTCGACGCCGTCGATGAAGTTGACGGCATTCATGATCGCCACCAGCCAGATCACCGTCAGACCGCCACCGAGCCAGGGCGCGAGATGGATCACGCCAAGGAAGGGCATCGTCACATCGTCGGCCTTCACGCCCCCGACCAGGACCGCGACCAGCGCGGCTCCGATCTGGCCGGACAGCTTCAGCAGCGGGGGGAGATCGATGGCATCGTCGATCGCGCCCACCAGCGTGATCAGCCCCGCCCCGGCCAGGATGGCCCGCGTGACGCCATGATCTCCCGGCATCCAGATCGCCGCCGCCAGCAGCGCGCCGGCGAAGATCGCGAGCCCACCAAGCTGCGGCGTCTTCTGCTCGGCCTGGCCACCGCTGGTTTTCGCCATCGCGCCAACCCGCCTCGCGACCATCGCCGCGACTGGGGTCAGCAACGCGGCGGCGGCCATCGCGACGAGAAAGGCGAGCAAAGCGTCAACGTGTCGCATGGCGCAACCATAAGCATGGCAGCCTTGGCAGACTGCATGGGCGCTGACCCGTGGGGGGCTTTATCTGGGGGTTATGTCTTGGGGGGCGTCTTGGGTGGTCGGGCGGTCGGGCACGGCCGGACGGCTCCGCCCCCGGCGCTGGGCTTCTGTGGGTGGCGGGCTCTCGCGTGGTGCTGGGTTCTACGCAATAGCGCCGGGTGCGGGGCCGCCCGCCCGCCCCTAGCGCGGTGACGGAGCGGGTGGGCGGGCGGGCGGCCTCGCAGCCGGCACCATTGCGTAGGACCCTGTAAAGCGCCCGAGGCTGCCAGCCAACAAGAGCCTGGTGCCGGCGCGAGGCCACCCGCCCGCCCCCCGCCGCGCGCCCCCGGAACCGCCGCTAGATGACCGCGGCCGCGCCCAGACCCGCGTACAGCGGATATCGCTCCGCCATCG
>Ga0302326_10007012_pt1 | contig 25192 bp, 22 predicted proteins | sample Palsa_T0_3_FD_202264 | JGI IMG/M metagenome (GOLD analysis project Ga0302326, IMG submission 202264) | Peat permafrost microbial communities from Stordalen Mire near Abisko, Sweden - Palsa_T0_3 | ecosystem: Environmental > Terrestrial > Soil > Palsa > Peat permafrost | place: Sweden: Abisko... | reverse complement strand
AGCTGGACGTTCACCGGGTTATTCTTCGTCCAGTAATGGTAATGCTCAGTGAGCCGGTAAGTGGTGCAGATGATATTAAAGCCTTCGCCCGGAGTGCCGTACTTATCCGCCGGCGTGCTCAATTTCTTTACTACCGGATTATTCGATTGCGCCGGGTGCAAGACGTTTGGTACTGGACTCTCGAATGGTTCGTAATGCTCGGGGAAGGGTCCGTCGGCGAAGGCGGCTAGGGGCCCGAAGATGCGGCCGACGCCTTCAGGGGTCATGATAAACGGGCCCATGTGGTCTTTCGGCGGAGAATCGGGCTTGAAATCCGGAACATCCACGCCGGTCCAAAGCTGGGTCTTCTCGTTCCACCAGATCTGCTTGCGGGCGGGGTCCCAGGGTTGCCCCGACGGATCACACGACGCCCGGTTGTACAGAACGCGGCGGTTGGCCGGCCAAGACCATGCCCAGTTCGGAAAGACACCCAAGCCGGACGGATCTTCGGTGCCACGGCGGGCCATCTGGGGACCGGCCTCGGTCCAGGATCCGGAATAGATCCAGTTCCCACAGGAAGTGGTGCCGTCGTCCCGTAGCCAGGCAAAGCCGGGCAGTTGCTGCCCGGCCTTGACAACTTGCTGAGTTTTGGGATCGGCGACATCGGCGAGCGCCTTGCCGTTGATTTCTTTGGCTACTTCCCCGAGCGAGGGATGCTGCGGATTGGTGTAAGCCCATGTCAGGTGCATCACCGGATCGGGAAACTTGCCGCCCTCGGCCTTATAAAGTTCGCGCACCTTCAGGAAAATCTGTGCAACAATATCCTGGTCGAGGCGGGATTCCCCTGGCGTCGGCACGGCAATGTTCTTCCATTGCAGCCAACGCGCGGAGTTCGTCATCGAGCCGTCTTTTTCGGCGAAACCGGCGCACGCCAGGCGATAGACAGTGGTTTTGATCTCCTGCATCTCCGCCTTGGTGATTCCGGGCGAGTTCCAGAATTCGCTGGTTTCGTCCGGATAAATCTCGCCCACCACCAGAAAATCGGCCTTCTTCAGCGCCTCGATATTCTTCTGCGAGTCCGGACCGATGGCCACGCCATTCATACCGAAGGCGAACAATCCCTTCACGGAGCCGCGGTACATCTGGTCCCAAAGCTGGGTCCACGAGTAGTTGCGATCCACTTTCGGCATGTAGTCGAACGCGAAATCGTTCTCCTTGGTGGCCGCGTCGCCGTACATGGCTTTCAGGTAAGAGACCGCGAAACGCGGCGTGTTCGACCAGTAGTTGAACGAGTCCCAGCCTGCGGGCTTGGACGCCGTGGGAGTGGTGCGATCCAAATAGGCCTTCAGGCCGATATCGGCGGGTGCGGGTACTTTCAGATAGCCAGGCCAGATGTCGAACACGCCTCCCATATCGGTGGCGCCCTGTATATTGGAGTGGCCGCGGAGCGCGTTCACGCCGCCGCCGGCCCGTCCCACGTTGCCGAGCATCAACTGCAGCATGGCAGCGGTCCGGATGATCTGCGTGCCAAAGGTATGCTGCGTCCAGCCAACGGCATACATAATGGTGGCGACTTTTTTCATGTCGCCGTCTTTGCGGATGGAAGTGTATAAATCCGCGGCCTTCAGAAACTGGTCTTTTGGAATGCCCGTGATGCGCTCGACTATCTCCGGCGTGTAGCGCGAATACTGGGTCTTCAACAACTGGAAGACGCAACGCGGATGCTGCAGCGTCAGGTCGGAATTGACGGTGGGGGGCAGGCCGGGCTTCGCGTTGGCGGCGGAGCCACCCGCGGCCTCGTAATTCCAGGTCGATTTGTCGTAGGTTTGGGTGGCGGCATCGAAGCCCGAGTACAATCCATCGTCAGGCAGCTTGAAACCGTCCTTCACAATGAATGCGGCGTTGGTGTAGTTGACCAGGTAGTCCTTGGCGATGCGATTGTTCTCGATTGCGTAACGGATGACGCCGCCCAGGAACGCGATATCGGCGCCGGCGCGAATTTGCAGGAACAGATCCGAAGTGGCGGCTGTGCGCGTGAAGCGCGGGTCGACCACGATCATCTTCGCATTGCGGGTCCGCTTGGCTTCGATGGCCCACTTGAAGCCGCAGGGATGATTCTCGGCGGGATTGCCGCCCATGATCAACATCATGTCGGTATTCTTGATATCGACATAACCGTTGGTCATCGCACCGCGTCCGAACGTGGGCCCCAAACTGGAGACCGTGGGTCCGTGTCAAACACGAGCCTGGGTTTCGATGTAGCAGACCCCCAGGCTGCGCATGGCTTTGCCGGCGAGATAGTTAAATTCGTTGGTGTCCGTGCAGCCGCCGATCCAGCCGATGCTCTCACAGCGGTTCACGGTGTGGCCCTGCGCGTCTTTTTCGATGAAAGTCGCGTCGCGGGTTTTCTTCACCCAGCGCCCGATTTCATCGATGGCCTGGTCCCAGGGAATGTCTTCCCAACGATCGGAGCCGGGCCGCCGGACCTGCGGCTTCAGCAGGCGCCGCGGGTTCAAGATGTCCTGCTCAAGGGACGCGCCCTTGGGGCAAAGCGTGCCGCGATTGATGGGGTGGTCGGGGTCGCCCTCGACGTGAATGACCTGCGGTGTCACATTCTTGGCTTTATCGCCGATCGTGTAGATAATGACGCCGCAACTCACCGAGCAATAGGGGCAAGTGGAACGGGTTTCCGAAGCACGGGCGATCTTGAGCTGGCTAAGCTGCGCGTACGCAGGCTGCAGGTCGAATCCCAGCCACGAACCCACAGCGCCGCCCAGCGCCGCGACCTTCAGAAAGTCCCTACGGCTGCCATCCATAGTGCCTCCTCTTTGTGGGCCTGCCTCTACCCCACTGGTGCCGACAGTTCGCTATTATAACCCAACTATTTCGGGTTGGGATTATGGCAATAGAGTTAAAGAGCACCGTCCGCAAAAACCTGAGCCTCGGGGCTCATTTTTCCGGCTTCATCAACGGTTGCAGCATGGGCGCAAGCTTCTCTGCATTTTTCTCGATGAACGCGGCGTTTTCCGGTGAAATAAACGCTGGGTATTTCGGGAGCTGGCCTGCTTTCTTCATGCCGGCCATCATGACACCGCCTACCAGCACAGCCGTCATCACCATCATCTCCCGCGGCGCCAAACCCGCATCTTTCACGTGGGCAACCGCACTCGGACAGTTGTTGAATTTCTTTTCGAATGCATCCAGCGTAGGAGCTGCGCTGACATTGTTCTCCTTAAGGCACTGGCTGCTTTTGGCGTCCGCCTGCATCGCCGTCGCTGCGGCCACGTACTTCTGGACTTTGTCCATGGTCAGCCGGTAATCCCGCATCTCTTTGTCGTCGGCCGGCGTGCTGCCTTGAAGCGTCGGGACCGCCATCGGCAAGGTCGCAATCGACGTAATTAGTGCAATGCAACGAACGGTTGCATTCAGCGTGAACATGATTGGCCATCCTCCGATGGGCTGGCGCGATTATATCACGTCAATTCGTAACGCCGAGGCTTTCAAGCGTGTGATTCGCGGGGCCTTAATGGCGTCTTCTCGGGAGCCGGTTGTGGTTCGGCAATGGTTGTAGCCGCCAGCACCGGGCCGGTCCTTTGGGAAAGCCATTACTTATCCAACGGCTGGTAGCCGGCGGGAATTGCGAAGGCGGAATCGGGGATGGCGCCGGCTGAGAAGTTGCCGGCTTCCGTGGTCGTCTCAAATGGCGCTCCGGAGCCGGAACCCATGGCGCCCATCCTCGCCAGCGCCTGCTGCGCGCCCGCGCCTGCCGGCCCACCCTGCTGGGCCATCGCCTCCAACCGAGCGCGCGCTTGGGCCATCTGCTGGGTTTGCGCGGCGGAGGGGCCACCCGCGCCGCCTCCCGATTTCATGCGAATTACTTCCATCACCACCACGCCATCCAACTCCGCCATTTGCTGCTGCAGCTTGGCCATGGCTCTCTGCATGCTTGGATTGTTGCCGCCGCCCAGGGCGGCCATCGGAAAGTGAGCCCCGTTTTTCCGGTAAAAGGCGGTCAGTTCCTCCCGGCCCGGCACATCCTGCGACACCCAAAGTTCGATCTCCATCTGCGGCTTCATGCCGGCCTGCCGAGCCTGCGGCATCTCCACATCCATGGTCATGATCACCTGGTTCGCATTGTACCCGTTGATAGTTTTTTTCTGTCCGGTATTTTTGATGTCGGCCTTTACGTCCATGCCTGTTGCGGCGTTTGCCATGTCGCTGAACCTGGTCACCGTGTAGGTCTTGGCGGCGTTATCGATGGAAGTCAGGGTCTGCGCCTCGAAATCCATAATGGTGCTCTTCGTCCCGCGTTCCACCATCATCTTCTGGCCCTTAAAATAGTGCTTGCTGGTTTGGTCGCCGCCCTTCTGCGTCATGGTGTAGCTGAAATCGGCGTGCGCGGTCAGACTAACAGCCAGCATCAGCAGGGGGACGTGTGTGGGTTTCATGGGTAAGGCCTCCTTTGAATCTTACTTCCTTCCATCACAGGCCGAAACAATATAGCATCCCCCGAGTGCGGATATAGATGCGCCCATCGGCAATCGCCGGTGTGGCAAAGCATTCGTCGTCCAGTTCGCCGACCGAGAGAATTTCCTGCTCCGGACCGGCCTTCAGGATGGTGACCACGCCGGAGTTGCCGACGAAGAAGACTTTGCCGTCGGCCGCCACCGGCGAAGCGTAGTACTTATCCACCGCACCTCGTAGACGGCCCTGTTTAAACGGACGTCCGTTTACCGGATCGATCGTCGTGAGAATACCGCCATCGTTGATCAAGTAGATCACCCCTCGATAGAGCAGCGTAGAGGGGAGCTGCGGTACCTTTTGTCGGTACGCCCATCGCAGCGCAGTGGCGGTCGCGTCGCCGGCGCCGCCGGCGTGCAGCGCCAGCAGACCGTTCTCGGCGGCCATCACCGCCTGGAAGGACTTCCATTCGGCGTCGTCCAGCTTTCCGTCGTGATTGATGTCTTCGAACGGAAAAAAAAGGCGCATGGGACCCTCGGGCAGTTCGGATTGCTGCAACGCGCCATCGTGGTTCGTATCGTATTTCGCCAGCGCATCCGCAAACGCAGGAATCTCGATATGTTTGCCCGGATCGTTGAAGGGTGAGTTGAAGCCGTTGATATAAATCGTGTCGCCATCGAGCACCGGCACCGATTTCATCTCCGAAGCAAGGCCGTTCACCCACCAGACGCTCTTGCCCGACGCCAGATCGTAGGCGTCCAGCCGAAATGAACCGGGCGCAATGATCTGAAGACCTGCGTCCTGGACGCCTTTGCCTTCCGGCCGATACACAATCGGCGTGGAATGTCCGCTGAGAGCTTCGGGCCGCGGCGTCTTCCAGGCTTGTTTGCCGTCGGCTTGATAAAATGCGGCGGCGAACGAGTTGTGCTGCTGGTCGCAGATCAACACGACCTTGTCGCCGGCCAGAATCGGCGACACACCCATCCCATACATGTTGTCGAACGGGCCCAACGGGGTGCGCCAGCGTTCCCGGCCGTCGAAGGTATAGGAGAGCAGCCCGTAATCCGGGAAAAAGACGTAAACGTTGTGGCCGTCCGCCGCTGGAGTCGGCGAGGACGGGCTGTTCTGCGTGTCCAGTTTCTCATGACGGTCGCGCGGCGATTCGCGACGCCACAGGATTTTTCCGCTGCCGCGATCCAGCGCAAGCGTGAAGAGCTTGTCCGCTTCGAACGCCGTAAGAAAGATGCGATCGCCGCTGACTACCGGAGAAGAATGGCCGGGCGGCAGCGCACTTTTCCACACCACATGCCGGTCTAGTCCAATGCTATCCGGCAGCGCGGAGGTTTCGGCAACTCCGGTGCCGTTCGGTCCACGGAAGCGCGGCCAGTCCATGGCAGGCGACCGCATGGGAAGGGTAAGGACCGCCAGCAAAAATGTTATCGCCGATCGCAGCATCGCTGCTCTCATCATACTTCCGAAAGGATCGGACGTCCTGGACATGCCCCGCTGCAGCGCCGCTCAGATCGTCAAAAGCGCGCCCCTGCGCATCGAACCAGCAGCTTGGCGATGAGGGCGCCGATCCCTCCTACTGTTAGTCCGAGCAGCGGCCCAATCCAAAGGTGATTCAAAGCGCCCCCGAGCGCATCCCAGTACAGAAAACTGGACAATTCGGCTGCCGTCGGTGCATGATGCGCGGTCCGGGCGAACTCACGGAGGTTCGACGGGTCTTGCATCAACGCGCCATGAAACAGGGTCACCATACTCACGATGGTCACGAACACAATGCCTCCGCTGAGTAGTCCACTCCAGAAACCGACTCGGAGCGCCGCTGAAATGCGGCCGGTCCGATACGCCGCGACAAGTCCACCTATCCCGGTGGCGCCCAACGCGCCCAGCGCGAACCAATTGGCCTTGGAATAGACGCGCGGATGCACGTCGCGCAGATTTCCGAAAACAGACGTGCCGCCCAGATTTCCCAAAAGAATCTCGCTCAGCCACATCCCGCCAATCAGAAAGCCGATGATTGCACTCAGCTTCTTTTCCATGGCTACGATTATAGAAAAACGTCGGATGAATATCCGAGTCACCGCGCCAGCCGCCGGCCCAACCGCAGCGAATTCCCCATCACGGAAAGGCTGGAGAGCACCATCGCTCCCGCCGCCACAATCGGATTCAGCACGCCCGCCACCGCCAGGCTGATGCCCGCCGTATTATAGACGAACGCCCAAAACAGATTCTGCCGGATGGCGCGAATGGTCTGCCGGGCGAGATCCAGCGCCGCCAGAACCGCGTCCGGATCGGACCTCATCAGGATAATGGGCGCGGCTTGCATGGCGATATCGGCGCCCGTGCCCAGTGCCATGCCTGCGTCGGCTTGGGCCAGGCTGGGCGCATCGTTTACGCCGTCGCCGATCATGGCCACCACGCACCCCTCTGCTTGCAGATCGCGGATGGCGGCAATCTTCTGTTCGGGGAGAGCGCCCGCGATGAAATCGTTCGCGCCGATCCGCGCGGCGACCCAGGCAGTGGTGGCCGGTGCGTCGCCCGAAAGCAGCAGCGTGCGCGCCCGGCGAGCGCCAGCTTCGCTCGCGGGTAGAGCCGGCTGACAGCCGGCTGCGGGCATGATTGCCCGCCCTCCAGGCAACGCGGAGTTGCATTCAGTTCAACATCCACCCTTCGATGCCAAACGAATTGTCGCCGGCCGCCAAACTGTATAATGCCGGAGATGGGCGGACAGGCATTGGAGCGCAAAGTGAGGTGCCATTTGAAAAAGGGTTTGACCAGGTTTGTCTTGCTGGTTGTCGCGGAGGTTCTGGTTCCTGCCGGTTCGCGGGCGCAGTGGAAGACGCCCTGGAGCTACGAGGGGGCAACCGGGGCCGAACACTGGGGTGACCTGGATCCGGAGTACGCCGCCTGCAATGCCGGCAAGGAACAGTCTCCGATCGACATTCGAAATGCGGAGCACGTGGATCTCCCCGCCCTGCGATTCGAATACCGAAGCGGGCCGCTGAAGTATCTAATCAACAACGGCTACACGATCCGGGTGAACTACCACGACGCCCCTGGAGGCGGAAACTTTCTGATTGCGGGAGGCCAGCGCTACCAGCTAAAGCAATTCCACTTTCACCGCCCCAGTGAAGAGTATGTTCAGGGCAAGCCATACGATATGGTGGTCCACTTGATGCACGAATCCAGCGATGGAAAGGTTGCCGGAGTCGCTGTTCTGTTGAAGGCGGGCCGCGCGAATGCCACCATTCAGCGGATTTGGGAACATATGCCAAAGACCCGGGGCAAAGAGGAGGAGATTGCCGGTGTCGAGGTTGATCCCGCCGGCTTGCTGCCCAGCGACACCGCTTATTATACGTACGTGGGCTCGCTAACGGCTCCGCCCTGCAGTGAGGGTGTCACGTGGTTTGTGGTGAAGACTCCAGTGGAGATCTCGCCGGAGCAGATTAACGCATTCGCCGAACTGTATCCGCACGATGTCCGGCCTGTTCAGCCGCTCAATGGACGCGTTGTGAAGGAGAGCCGGTAGCGCGACCATCGTCCGCCATCGAATAAAATTGCTCCATGAACGAAACAGATCTGGCCCGGTTATGGGAAGAACACACCAGTCATGAATTCTCAACGCGCGACACGGAGGCGACGCTCGCCACCATGGTGGATGACGCGTACGTCAATCACGTCCCGGTGCTGACGGGTGGCGCCGGCAAAAGCGCCTTGCGCATTTTCTATTCCGTGGACTTCATTCCGAGCATGCCTCCCGACACGAAGCTCACACCTATTTCGCGCACCGTCGGCGAGGATCAACTGGTCGATGAAATGATCTTTTCATTCACCCACACCCGCGAAATGCCCTGGATGTTGCCGGGGATTCCGCCTACCGGTCGCTATGTAGAAGTGGCGCTGGTCGCCATTGTGCGCTTTCGCGACGGCAAACTTGCGCATGAACATATCTATTGGGATCAGGCTTCGGTCCTGAAGCAGATTGGCCTGCTGACAGATCCCGGTCTTCCGGTCTTCGGCGCGGAATCCGCCCGAAAGGTGCGCGGAGGCTCGTGATGCGCGGAGCCGCTAGTGAACTTCGTGCGCCAGCCCTTGCCGCCGGGCTGAGTCGAAGAGGGCTTGCAGGGCCTTCTCGATCTCGGCCGAAGCCCGGGTTTGCATCTGGTTGACCACGTCTTGCTCTTTGTTGACGATGGCTTGCTCCCGGTTCACTTTATCCTGCTCGGCGTTCACCGCCCGCTGTTTGCCGTTGACCTCCGATTGGAGCTGGTTCACGCGGGCCTGTTCTCCGCCTTCCCGGTTCACCAGATTTTGTTGGCGGTTGACGTTGTCTTGCGCGCGATTCACGTCATCCTGCTGGCGGTTGACTCTCTCTTGCTGGCGATTCACGAAATCCTGGTGACGATTGACGCCGTCCTGCCGCCGATTGACTTCGCGTTGGGGAGCCATGGCGTCACGCAACTGGTCCAGGGTGCCATCGTCGTTGATGATGTAGTCGCGGCCATCCTGCCGGAACCAGGCGTAGCGGGAGCCGTATTTCGCGCGCCACTCCGCGAAACGCGGCTCGTCGCGGCTATCCCAGGAGCCACTCGAAGAGTCGCCCGAAACGATCAGGTATCGAGTGATCCTGGCGCTGTTGCGGCCGGCCGCCGGCGGAGCCTGTGGCGGGAAAGCCACTGCCGCCGTGCCTAGGAAAATCACCGGCGCACCAAGAAGGAAGTCGTAGCCAGATGCATCCACAGGTTGGACGCCCGTGAAACCGGCCGGTTAGCCTGCCTCTTCAGCTTTTTTCTGCGGCGCCGGACATACCAGATCAGTATCAGAATCAACGTAATTGGCACTACCGCTGCAAGAACGGCTCATACCGCGAGATTATTATAAATGAAACAGTCGTGTCAATTATCGAGGGGCGGGCGCGAGCGGAGTGCGGCGGAGCGCCGCCGTCTCACAAGGAAATAAGCGGCCGTCAACAACCCCAGCCACGGCAATCCGGCAACAATCGTTACGCGCATCCCCTCGACCCACCAGGTGGTCGCGATAATGGCGACGATCGCGAGCATCCCGAGCAATGACGTGTATGGGTACCCGATCATCCGCACAGGCAAGCGGGGGCGCCCCGCGGCCTCCCACCGCGGACGGAAGTAAAGATGCGTGATGAAAATCATCAGCCACACAAACAATCCGCCGAACAAGGAGATCCCGAATAAATAAACATAAGCGCCATCGGGATACAGCAGCGCGACGACCAGTGCGAGCGCCAACCCCGCGGTTGAGACGAACAACGCGGCGACCGGAGTCCCGCGCGACGAAACACTTCCAAACGAAGGGGGAGCATAACCGCCGCGCGCCAGGGAAAACATCATGCGGCTGACCAGATACAGATTGCAGTTCATGCTGGACGCCGCGGCGGTAATCACTACGAAGTTCACCACGTGCGCCGCGGCCGGCACGCCGATCAACTGAAACACTTTCACGAAGGGACTCGCGGTCACGCCCGCGCCGGGTTGAATCTGGTTCCACGGAACGATCCCGATCAGCACGACCATCGCTCCCACATAGAACAGAATCAGACGGCCGACCATCGACCGCATGGCACGCGGCACGGCTGTTCCAGGATCCTTCGCCTCGCCCGCGGTAACCGAGACAACCTCGGTCCCGATGTAGCTGAAAATTACGAATACCATCGCCATCCACACGCCGCGCCAGCCAGCGGGGAGAAATCCACCATGCGCGGTGTAGTTGGACAAGCCTATGGCCGGCGCGCGGCCGAATCCGGCGAGCAGCACCACACCGAAACCGATGAACAGAACGATGGCCGCCACCTTGATCATCGCGAACCAGTATTCGAAGCTGCCGAAGCTCCCCACGCTGCGCGCGTTGACGTACAGCAGAGCCACCGAGAAACCGAGAATCCAGAGCCATTTCGGAATATTCGGGAACCACCACTGGCAGAAGATCGCGATGGCCGTCGCCTCGCCGCCTATCGCAATGCATTGCGCCGCCCAATATGTGTAGCGCACCGTGAAGCCCGCCCATCCGTTTACATAGAGCTCGGCATACACTCCAAAAGAGCCCGCGGTGGGATGCGCGACGGCCATCTCCGATAACGCACTCATAACGAGCAGGGCGATCGCCGCGCCGATCAGATAGCTGATGACCACGCCAGGGCCGGCAATGCGCACCGCGAGCGAACTGCCGAGGAAAAGTCCAGTGCCGATCGCGCCCCCGATGGCGATCATACTGAGTTGGCCGGAGGAGAGCTGGCGCGATAGCTGCTCGCCCTTTTCGATGCCGCCGGGAGCGGCGTTAGCCGGATTCATAGGCCACGCCCGGACTACCCGACGGATAGAACGCGCCCAGCAGCTTGATGGTGGAAGTCCCCGGATTCTCCACGCAATGGCGTACACCTATGGGGAAGTAAATGCTGCTGCCAGCCCCGAATTCACACGATTCGTCGTCGGTGTGTACAATCCCGTGGCCTTCCAGGATGAAAATGCTCTCTTCATATGGGTGGTAGTGAACCGGGGCTTTGCTCGGCGGAATCCATCCCGCGAACTGGGTGATCTGTTTGCAACCGAGGTCCGTGTAGACCAGGTAGCGGAACAGGCGGTCTTGGCCGGCGCGAATGTCTTCGCGAAGGCCTTCATGCACCAGCAACCGTGGCGGGTTGCCGGACCCCGCCGGCAGCGGACCATCGACGATGCGGCGCTGCGGGTCCTCGGGGCAACATGAGCCGACCAGACGAATTGTCTCCGCGCCGGTATTCTCGATGTTGTAGACCGCCCCAGGGGGAACGAAAATCGCAGCCCCGGCGTGGAACGCGTATTCGAATCCATTGACGCGGCATGTACCTTCGCCGCTGACGATGTAGAGCACCTCTTCGGCCCCCGGATTGACAACCGCCGGCGACAATCCCGGGGCGTAGTCGCTCACCGTCTGGGTGATGTGCCGGGCGCCGCTGCGTTGGGAAATGACCGTCCGGGAGGTCCAGTTGCCGCGAGCGGAAACCTCCCCGTCTTGGGCGGAATACATCCGGCAACCGCCGGTAAGGATTTTCAAGAGCGCACCATTAGATCCAGGTTGTCTTCGAGAGCCGTCAAGGCAACGTTGACGTCCTCCAGAGTATTGTATACGTGGAACGCAAAGCGTACTCCGTCGCGACGCGTCGAAACGGCGATTCCGCGCGCGGTGAGTTTAGCGAGCATCGCGCCGGCATCTTCGGCGCGCAGCACCACCAGCGGCCCCACACTGGATGACGGCGTTTTGGAATCGATGCGCAAATCGCGCACTCCCCTCAGGAATGCCCGCGTCAGCCGCTCGATCTGCGCGGCGACATGGTCCATGCCGATGCCCGCCAGCAGATCGATGGCCGGCCGCGCGAGATAAATGTTCGGGATGGAAGGCGAGCCGCCTTCGAAGCGCCGGGCATCCGGCGAAGGATCCAGGCACTTCGTATTAAACGCGAAAACGTCGCGCTGGGCCATCCAACTGGTTATGGTTGGTGTGAGCGTCTCTATTAGCTCGCGCCGCACGTAGAGGAAACCCAGCCCCGGCGGTCCAAGCAGATACTTCAACGTGCCAGTGACGAAGAAGTCGACGTCCAGCGCTTTCACGTCGACCGGGCGAGTCCCGCAATCCTGGTAGCCATCCAGAAAAAGAAGCGCGCCTTGGGCATGGGCGATTTTCGCGATCGCCGCCACATCCGGCCGGAACCCGTTCACGAAGGAGACTTGCGTCAGCGATACGATCCGTGTCCTCTTATCGATGGCGCGTTCAAAGCATTCGGTGGGAACGGTGTCGTTGACGCCGTCCAGAAAGTGGATCTCCGCCCCGCGCGGGCGTTGGGCGAGCCAGATATGCGCCATGGTCGGGAATTCGTACTCGCTCAACACCACCTTGTTTCGTCCATCGCCGCGGCCGTCGAAGTGCAGCGCATTCGCAACCGGATTGATTCCCGCGGAAGCGCTGGTGACGATCGCAACCTCCTCCGGCTGTGCGTTGATGAATTTTGCAAAGGCGCGGCGCAACGCCTCGTAGGCCTCCATCCATTCATCCCAGGGGGCCGCCGAAGTTCGCCAACTTGCTAAGTATTTCTGCATGCCGGCTTCGACGGCGTCGCTCAAAGCGCCCTGAGAGCAGTTATAGAGGTAAGTTTTTTCCCGGAGAATCGGGAAGTGCGACCTCAATTCCAAGATTTGCTCATCGGTCAACATCTTTGCTTCCTATTGCGCCGGGGCCATCCGGCATATAAGTTTGCCTTGCGTATCCGCCGGCTGTCTGCCTATGACAACATACAGGAATAAGCCAGTCGCTCACGGGACTGGTTAGTCTCCGGTAAGTCGCAGAACTGAAACGCTCTGTCGAAGCACACGCGCCTTGCCGTTTTGTACGGCCTATGACTTGGGAATTTTCTTTCCCGGGTCCACAAACGGCATCGGCACCACCACCGCACGCGCCGCGCCGGCCGGCGTCTCCACGTTCAGTTCCGTGCCTAGCGCCGCTTGCGCCACCGGCACCATCACATAGCCGATGTTCTTCTCCAGGCGCGGCGAATAAATGGCCGAAGTCACCTGACCCACCGTCTCGCCGTCTTTGCGCACCGGCCATCGCGTCATATTGAACTCGATCGGGGCACCCTCGATCTCCACACCTGCCAAGCGTCGCTTCACGCCCTGGGCGCGTACGCGCCGCAACGCATCTCTGCCCAAGAACGGCTCTGCTTTATCGAGATCCACCAGGCGGTCGAGGCCCACCTCGTAGGGGTTGGTATCCATCGCGATATCCACACCATGGTTCAAGATGCCGCCTTCGATGCGCCGGATGTCGCTGGGCCCGGTCGGCCGGATGTTAAACGGACGCCCCGCCTCCATGATGCGCTCCCACAAATCCACGCCGCGGCTGCCGTCGCGCAGGTAGATTTCGTAGCCGACCTCGCTGGTCCATCCGGTGCGCGTCACTACCACCGGAATGCCGTCGAGATCGGTTTCGAGAAAGAAGTAGTAGCGCAGCGCCAGCACGCGGTCGCCCAACAAGGCTTGCATCACCTGCTTGGACTTAGGCCCCTGTACCTGCAGCGGCGAAACGTCCGGCTCGCAGATCTTCACGTCCATGCCGGAATTCACCGCCAGGCCCTTGGCGTATAACACCAGGTCGCTATCTGCGCCCGCCAGCCAGAAGTGCTGCTCGCCCAGGCGCAGCAGCACCGGATCGTTGACGATACCGCCATCGTCGGTGGTGATGAGCACATACTTGCCCTGCCCGACCGCGCACTTGCTTAGGTCGCGCGGCGTCAGCAGGCTGGTGAAGCGGAAAGCATCCGGCCCCGTGATTTCGGTTTGCCGCTCCACTGAGACATCCCACAAAGTCACTTCATTCAGGAGGTGCCAATATTCGCTAACCGGATCGTCATAGTAACTGGGCAGGAACATGTGGTTGTAGACGGTGTAAGCACGGCAGCCATAACTGAGCGTGGCTTCGAAAAAGGGCGAACGCCGCAGGCGGGCGCCGCGCTGGATCAGACGCATGTCGAAGGGTTCGGGCATAGTGGGTCAAGCCAGTATACTACGGCGCTTCGTGTGCGCGTCTGGCAGCCGAGCGTGAAGCATAGCACCTTGCCCCTGGAGCAGGCTATGGGACAATGCCTGAGGAGGCTCTAGTTGAGAAATCGGAGGGCTTACGGAACCGTGATCGCTGTGACATCCGTCGCGGCGGGCGTGTTGGCGATGACCGGCCAGAAAGCCGAGCCACCCCAGGCCCCTGCCGGGATACACAAGATCCGGCATGTGATCGTCATCATGCAGGAGAACCGCTCCTTCGATAGCTACTTTGGGACTTTTCCCGGCGCCGATGGAATTCCCATGCGCAATGGAGAACCCGCCGTCTGCGCCAACGATCCCGCCACGGGAAAATGCGTGAAGCCCTATCACGACGCCAACGATCGCAATGGCGGTGGTCCCCATAGCGGGCGCTCCGCGGTAGCCGATGTGGATGGCGGTAAGATGGACGGATTTCTCGCGCAAGCCGAACAGGGTACCCGCGGATGTATGGACCCCGACAACCCGGCATGCGTACATTCCGCAACACCGGATGTGATGGGCTACCACGATGGCGGCGATATACCCAACTACTGGAAATACGCGCAGAGCTTCGTTCTCCAAGACCGTATGTTCGAGCCGAACGCTTCCTGGAGCCTGCCCGAGCACCTGTTTCAGGTCTCGGAGTGGTCCGCGATCTGTACGAAACACGACGACCCCTTCAGTTGCAGGAATGCCCTAGACCTGCCCGGACTGCCGCCCGACTTCAAGTTCGGAGGCTTTCGCGCTCGAAAAGACCCCATTTATGCCTGGACCGACTTGACCTATCTTCTGCATAAGGATCGCATAAGTTGGGGTTACTATGTGCTCGCCGGTACCGAACCGGACTGTGAGGACGACGATCAAGTGGGCTGCCTGCCCGTGCTGCAGAATGCCAAGACCCCTGGCATATGGAATCCTCTGCCTTATTTCGATACGGTCAGGAACGACGGAGAACTCGGCAATATCCAATCGGTGGAAAAATTCCTCGAACAAGCCAAAAAGGGCAGTCTGCCGGCGGTCTCCTGGATTGTGCCCTCCGGTGACGTCAGCGAGCATCCCCCCGGGCTGGTCAGCAAGGGACAAACGTTTGTAACAACATTAATTAATGCCGTAATGTCGGGTCCCAATTGGAAAGACTGTGCGATATTTCTGTCGTGGGATGACTGGGGCGGCTTCTACGACCATGTGGTTCCTGTAACTGTGGACCAAAACGGCTATGGCTTGCGGGTTCCTGCCATGGTCATCTCGCCTTATGCCCGGTCGGGCTTCATCGATCATCAGACGCTGAGTTTCGATGCGTACGTCAAGTTCATCGAAGACGACTTCTTGGGCGGCCGACGTTTGGATCCGAAGACCGACGGACGGCCGGATCCGCGCCCGGGTGTGCGGGAGTCCGCCTCGCAGTTGGGAGACCTGCGCGGCGACTTCGATTTCGATCGGCCTGCGCGGACGCCGCTGAACTTGCCGGAACATCCCAAAACGAACTTGATTCGGCCGGCTAAATAGTGGGGCAGTTCCCAGCCTGTTCTTGCCTGCAGTATGGACATTCTGCGACCCGACGTGGCGCACGCTCTCAGCGTGCCGCGACCGCACTCTTGCGGTCGCCGCGGGCGGAGCCCGCGTTATCCGGGCTTCGCCCAGCGCGCTCTCGGGCGGCCTGGGAGGCCTCCGCAGGCCAAGGGCCTGCCCCACTAATGATGACGAACAGGTGAATGCGGGCGCAAACTTGGGGATACGGGTGGTTGCGCCCGCCAGGTGTAACGGAGTTATCAATACAGACGCACCGCGCGGAAAAAAGTTAGCGCATAATTGTGAGATGCAGCACGCGCGTCCATGACCCAATCGTATCTTGGCTTCCGCCTCATTCTGGTGGCGCTGCTCATCGGGCTGAACGGCTTCTTCGCTGGTGCGGAGGTGGCCTTGCTGACGGTACGCGGCTCGCGCCTGCGGCAGTTGGCCGAGGAGGGTCAGTCCGGTGCGCAAACGGCACTCAACCTGCTTGCCTATCCGGCGCGACTGCTCTCCGTCACCCAGGTCGGCGTGACCCTAAGCAGCCTGGGCCTAGGATGGGCTGGCGAGGAAACGCTGTTCCGCATCATCCAGTCGGCGTTCCATCCCACCTGGAATCCCACCGCCATGAGCGTGATTCACGGCGCCAGCCTGCTGTTGGCGTTTCTGGCGATCAGCTATCTGCATGTGGTGGTCGGCGAAGTGGTGCCTAAGAATCTGGCCATCGCCACGGCGGACCGCCTCGCCGTGACCATCGCGCCGGCTCTGCTGATCTTCTATCGCATCTCCCTCCCCTTCGTGCTGGTGATCGAGAAATCCAGCGGCGCTATCACCAGAGTGCTGCGCCTCGGCGGCCATCATCGGGCCGGCGGCCATTCGGCGGAAGAATTGAAGCTGATCGTCACCTCCAGCCGCGGCTTGGGCTACCTGCCGGAGGCGCAGGAAGATATGATCCACCGCGTGCTAGACCTGAGCGAACTCTCGGTGCGCGAGATTATGGTGCCGCGCAACGACATCGTCTCGGTTCCCGCCGACGCCACGCTCGACCAGGTGTTGCACGCTATGATCGAGCATCGGCACTCGCGCCTGCCCGTCTACGAAGAGAAGCCCGAGCAGATCGTCGGCCTGCTGCACTATAAGGATCTGCTGCCGGTTTGGGAGGAGCGCCGCGAGGCCATCCGCGTAGGCCGCCCCAGCCGCGCGTTCCGCATCCGGCGTCTGCTGCGCAAGCACCTGGTGGTGCCCGAGACCAAGCCGGTCGGCCAAATGCTCGCCGAGTTCCAGCAGGGGCGCTCGCACATGGCCATGGTGGTGGATGAGTTCGGCACCATCGCCGGACTGGTCACGGTGGAGGACGTACTGGAGCAGATCGTGGGTCCCATTCAGGATGAGTACGACGAGAAGAGCGATGCGCAGGCCGGCCCGTCCGAAGCGGGCGAAGTGGAGCTTGACGGGGCCACCCGGATTCGCGACCTTGAAACCGAGTACGGCATCGAGATCGCCCCGGAAGCCGGGTTCGAGACCCTCGCCGGATTCCTGCTGTACCGCTTGGGGTACATTCCGAACGCCGGCGAATACGTGGATCACGGCGGGCGGCGCTACACGGTGCTCGAGATGGAACGCAACCGCATCGTCCGTGTGCGCATCGAGCGCATCTCGCCGCCACCCGCCGCTCCCGCGGGTTAGAATGCGTACAGGCCATTATGTTGGGCATTGACGCGCGCGCCGCGCGCTGCACCTGGACCGCCGCGCTCATCCTGCTGTTCCTCTTTCTGGTGTACCTGATGCGCGGCACCATGTTCGTATTTGTGGTGGCGCTGCTGTTCGCCTACCTGCTCGCGCCGCTGGTGAACGTGATCGACCGCTTCCTGCCCGGCCGCCGGACACGCACGCCCGCGCTGGCCATCGCCTACCTGCTCTTCATCGCGGCGCTATTCGTGGCAGTCACGCAGATCGGTTCCCGGGTGGTGGAACAGGCTAACTCGCTGGCTAAGTCCATGCCTGCGCTGCTGGCCAGACTTGAGCAGCCCAACGCTTCCGCCTCCCCGACAATAAACTCGTTCAAAGCGCAAGTCCTGCGAAAGGTGCAGGAGCAGTTCAACAAGAATTCGGGCGACATCCTCGCTTCTCTTCCCAGGGCCGGCGCGAAGATCCTGAGCGCGGCCAGCAACCTGATCTTCGTGGTGATCGTTCCTATTCTGGCTTTCTTTTTCCTGAAGGACGGCCGCGCGCTGCGCCAACACTTTCTGGATCTCATCGAGAACCAACCGTGGCGCACCGAAATCGATGAGTTTCTGGCCGACGTAAACCTGCTCTTGGCCCACTATATGCGAGCGATCCTGCTGCTCTCGCTGGCCACGTTTGCCGCTTTTTCGATTTTCTTCACCATCCTGGGAATTCCGTACAGCTTTCTACTCGCGGCGCTGGCTGCCACGCTCGAATTCATCCCCATGATCGGGCCGCTGTCCGCCGGCGCGGTCATTGTTTTGGTGACGGCGGTAAGCGGCGGGCCGGTGGTGAGTTCGGTCGTCTTCCTGTTGGTCTTCCGCGTGTTTCAAGACTACGTGTTGTCTCCGCACTTGATGCGCTCGGGCATGGAATTGCATCCTCTGTTCGTGCTGTTTGGCGTGTTCGCCGGCGCGGAGATCGCGGGTATTCCAGGCGCATTTCTTTCCGTGCCCACGCTGGCCCTGGTTCGGATCGTCTACCGGCGGAACCGTTCGCTGCGGATCGCCGTGGCACGGTCCAGTATCGAGCCCATTCAGACCGCATGAGATTCGTGGCCGCGATCGGGCTACTCGCGTGTCCGGCGTTCGCGCACGTGATGAGCATGAGTTCGGGCGACTTGACCATCCGCGGTACACACGCGCATTACGAACTCCGCATGCCGCTTTATGAAATGCCGCACGTGGCGAATCCCGAGCAGTCCTTGTTCGCGCACATCGGCTTCTCTAGCGGCGGACGGCAAGCGCGCATGTCAGGCGGGTCGTGCCAGGTGGATGCGCCGCAAGGCGCATACGTCTGTACGGCGGACTACGAATTCGCCGCACCGGTGGATAGCCTGGATGTCGAATGCACTTTCCATGCGGTCACCGTGCCAAACCACGTACACCTGCTGCGCGCCGAAAATGGCGGCAAGCGCGATCAGGCGCTTTTCGACATCTCATTTCCGCATGCCACGCTACGCTTCCGTCCGCCGACGGCGCTCGAAACCGCGGTGACGCAAGCGGGCGGCGGAATCATGCGGGCGTTGGGCGGCCTGGTGCAGATCCTGTTTCTGGCCAGCCTGGTGCTGGCCGCGCGCAGCCGCCGCGAGCTCATGGTACTGGCGGCCATGTTTCTGGCCGGCCAGATAGCCGCCGCACTCATCGTTCCGCTCACCGCCTGGCAGCCTCCTGGGCGTTTCGTGGAAGCCGCCGCGGCACTGACTATCGCTTACCTCGCCATGGAGATCCTGGTGCTGCCGCAAGCCGGCATGCGCTGGCTGATCGTGACAGTGTTGGGCGCCTTTCACGGGTTGTACTTCGCACTGTTCCTGCGGACTACGGGTTACAGCGCCTTCTATGTGCTCGCCGGCGCAGCCCTGGCGGAAATCGCGTTCCTCGCTGTCTGTGCGATGATATTCTCCTTCGTAGCTCGACGGGTCGCCGCACTTAAGCCCGTGACGGTCTCGGCATCGGTGCTGCTGACGATTGGTTTGGCTTGGTTTTTTCTGCGCCTGCGGAGCTAGTTCGCGGCGCCTGGATGGGCGGCCGCGGCCAACATGACTTCCGATACGGCGGCCAGCAGGGCGTCCCATGCGGCTCGAGTTTCGCGGTCGAATTCCAGCCCCAGCGCTTGCCCCAGGCTCCAGAGCAAGGCCGATCGCAGTCTCTCATAGTGATATGGCTGCACCCCGTAGGTGACGTGCTTGCGACCCAGATCGGCAAGCTGGGGGTGCAGTTCCGCAAACCGGTCGAGCGCCTCGACCACGATGCGGAGCGTCTCCATGAGTTTGGCCGACTGTTCGCGGATATCGATTTTGAAAAGCGGGCGCGCCTCGGGGGCGATTTCGAAGAGCCGGCCGTAGAACAACACCAGCACCGAAGTTTCGTACTCGCGTACGGAATCGAAGCTCTCGCGCACCAGCCACTTCTGCCTTTCGGTTAACGGAAGTTCAGGCGCGGAGGTCATGGTTCCCCCTTGCGTACAAACTCACCCGCAATGCGCAACAAATCATCGCGGTACTGCGCGCCGATGCGCGCGATGATTTGGCGGGCGGGCGCGGATTCGGGTAAAGTGCGGGCAGCCTGGTCCAAATCGGAGAGGAGATTCGCGCTCAGGCCGGTGGCCTCGCGGAGGCGGCGCTGGCTGGCACGGGCCTCGGTGGTCGCCAGCCGCGCGATGCTGGCCGCCGTGGCCGCGGCCACCCCCGCCAGGGTCACGGCCAGGCGATTCCTGGAAATGAACTTGCCGGCGCGGTAGCCCAGCGAAGCCGGCCGCGCAGTTACCGGACGATCCTCCAGATGGCGCTGTAAATCGTCCGCCAGATGCTCGGCCGAAACGTAACGCCGCTCGGGCTCCTTGCGCAGGGCGGTGAGGACGATGTTATCCAGATCGCCGGCCAGCCGCCACGCCAGCGCGGGATTATCGCGCACCGCTACACTGGGCGGCACAATTGGGTCGTGACAGACAGCGCGCTCTAACGCTTGCGGCGTGTTCCCGAGGATGCGATGCGGCCGCACGCCGGTGAGCAGTTCATAAAGCACCGCTCCCAACGAATACACATCCGACGCGATAGTCACGGGGCCACCCGAAATCTGTTCGGGACTGGTGTAAGCGGGAGTGATCATCGCCACGCCTTGCGTGTCGGCGGGATCGGGCTCGGTGTGCAACAACTTGGAGATACCGAAATCCAGCAGCTTGGGCCTACCCATGCCGTCGATCAGGATGTTGGAAGGCTTCAGGTCGCGATGCACGATGAAGGCCCGATGCGCGTATTCCACGGCTGCGCACACTGGCAGAAACAGGCGCACCCGCTGCTCAACGCCCAGGCGGTGTTCCTCGGCGTAACGGTTGATGGCCGAGCCTTTCACATACTCCATCACCAGGTACGGAATGCGATCGGCGGTGGTGCCGCCATCGAGCAGCCGCGCGATGTTGGGGTGTTCGAGGCGCGCCAGAATCTGGCGTTCCCGCCGGAAGCGGCGCAGAATGAAGTCGGTATCGAAGCCCGGACGCACGAGCTTGATGGCCACCTCGGATTCGTATTGGTCGTCGGCACGCGAGGCCAGATACACTGTGCCCATGCCGCCCCGGCCGAGTTCCCGGATCACCAGGTAAGGACCCACGCGGGAGCCTTCCATGGTGGATAGTTCCACGGCAACTTCCTGAATGAGCGCTTCGACACCTTGGCCCTCGGCGGCGGCGTGCAACAGCAGCGATTCGACTTCGGCGCGCAGGGCGGCGTCGGCGCACTCGGCCTGGAGAAACGCGGACTGGCCAGCCAGCGGCAGTTCGCAGGCGCGTTCAAACAGGCGCTCTACGGCAAGCCACTGATCGTGAGTCAACTTATCCGGCAATCGTGACAATTATACTAGACTGCCGGGCATCCAAAAACCTGTCACAATAGACTGCATGGTTAGCGAACCGGCATAAAGGAGAAACAAAATGGCATTCCCCATGAGGATTTTGCGGGCCGTCGTTTTGAGTTTCGCGTCGCTGGCGAGCCTGGCTTACGGGCAACTCTCCATCGACTTCGTTAGCAATGCAGCCAGCTATATCTATCCGCCGCTGCCTAACTCCTCCGTAGCACAAGGCGCGTTCTTCGCAATCTTAGGCACCGGCGGCAAGGCCCCAGGCGCCGTCAGCGTATGGGACACCTATCCACTGCCGACGTCGCTTGGTGGAACGTCCGTGGTGGTTACTGTAAATGGAACCACCACTGCCGCGTTTATTTATTATGTGGGGCCGTCTTGGAGTACTTCGGGCACGCAGATCGACGCGGTGATGCCCTCCACCACTCCCACCGGCACGGGCACAATCGTGGTGACCCAGAATGGAACATCCAGCCCGCCTTTTCCGGTTACAGTGGTGACCAGTTCACCTGGAACCTACTCGCTGGATGGGGCCGGCATCGGGCCGGGAGTGTTCTACAACGTAGCCAGCGATGGATCTGAGGTTCAGAACAATTTGTTTAAAACGGCCAAGCCGGGGCAAATCGTGGAACTGCAGGGCACCGGTCTGGCTCCGGCGGCCGATCCATCTCGGGAGGGCGCCGCACCGCCCAAACAGCTTGACGTTCGTAATAACAATTTCCTGGTGGATGTCTGGGTGGGGAATCAGCAGGCTACCGTCCTATACGCGGGGCGGTCTAGTTACACTGCCGAGGATGAAATCGCCTTTACAGTGCCCATCGGTGTGTCTGGCTGTTACAACGAAGTGGCTGTTCTTGCCGGGCCTCCGGGCGGTCAAGTCGTAAGTAACTTCACAAGCCTGGCGGTGGATCCGGCCGGTGCACCGTGCCAGGACGCCGATGGAATTAATATGAACGACTTGGTCGCAGCGATCGAGAGTAAGGGATCGGCAAACGTAGGCGCGATCAGTCTGATCAGCAACTACTCTAACCTGACAGTTCCTTTTCTCGGCACATTGGAATGGGACGAAGATACCGTGAATGGCGAGATCGCCACGCTGAACGCCCAACAGTTGGATGCATCGCTCGGGTTTACCATGGCGCCTTCGGTGAACAATTGCGCGGTCGAACCGTACCTTGGTTATCCTCCGCCCATCGATCCCGTACTTGCGAGCGTTTTTGGTCCGCTGATTTATCTGGACGCCGGCTCCAGTTTGAGCATCCAGGGTCCTAACGGAACCAAGCCCGTTCCCAAAAATGCGGACGGCGACGACTACTTCGCGCTGGTAGGTGGCGAGACGATCGCCGACCTCCTGATAGGCGGCGGCCTGCCACCGTTCTTTCTCAGCGACCAGGGGTGGGGCACCGGATCGTGGACCTACGCCATATTGCCCGGCACTTACACGGTAGCGGGTCCCGGTGGGTCGAATGTGGGCGCATTTTCGGCGAGCCTGGCCGTCTCCGCGGCCGCGGCGTCGTTCCAGTGGACCAATCAAAGCATCATCGCCAGCAGCCCGATACCGCGCACTACGCCACTTACCATTACGTGGATTGGCGGAGATCCGGATGGTTTCGTGCAGATCGTCGCGAGCGCTTCCACGCTGCAATCGGGCGTCACGCCAGGCCCCACCACCCCCGGAGCTTTCGTTGAGTGCATCGCGCCGGCCAGCGCGGGCGCCTTCACGATTCCGGTGGATGTGCTCCAATCGTTGCCATCGACCACTACGAGCACGGCACTCCTTCCCCCGGGCTCGCTGATGGTGGGTCCGGCGAGCGGCGCAGTGACTTTTCCCGTAACACCGTTCGGTCTGGATGCGGCCTACGTGTTTTACCACTACGCCGCGGGGACCAGCGTGGCTTGGCAGTAAGGTGAAAGGAGACATTATGAATATCCAACGAACGATTGCGGCATTAACCCTGCTGGTTTTACTGCCTTTCCTGGCCGCCGCACAGGATGCGGGTCAGGTGCGATTCAATTTCTGGTTCCAGCGTGACGGCGGATGCGCCGCCTGCGCCAAAATGCCGCCACCCGCCACTGGAACGTTCCCGCAAATGGCGGGCATCGACGTCATGTTCAATGGCTTCGATCAGGCGACCGGCGGACATTGGCAAAACCAGAAGATACAGGGTTATGCGGTCACTTATACTTACCAGTTAAACGGCATGACCTACTCGGCGAAGCAGACGGCCCCTGGCGATGCGGCGTCGGTGGTCATTAAGCCATACGCGGTTAGCGACCTGAACGCAGCGCAAATCGTCAGCATTTCCGTGACAGCGGCCTACGCCACGGGAACCGTTACCAAGACGGAGAACTCGCCGGTGGCGTTCCAGGTTTACTGAAATTCCGGTCGAGACGGAGATCGGACACAAGCGCGCAGAGCATTAGAAAACATACCGCAGACCGATGTAAGTGCCTATGGCTTCCGTGAGCAACAGCAGGCAGGCGGTGACCACGAACGTAGTCCCCCAGAAGCCGCCAATTTGCGCGGCCACATGGTCGGGACCCATCGCTACAAAGTGATGATAGAGGCCAAAGGCCAGCGATCCGGCCATGGTAATCGCCAGCAGGCCGAGCCCCAGGCGCTGCCGCGTCGTCCACAATAAGGCCATCGCCACTAGCGGGCCGATCAGAATCACCGCCGCCACGAACAGCATTTCGGGCGTGGTCAGATCGATGTGCAACTGCTGGTGCGCCGCCCCATGCACGAGGCTGACCACCAGGTGCGCCAGCACTACAGCCGAGCCGAAAAGCCTGATCCTATGGGCAGCGCTTCGCACTGAGTAACTCCTTCTGTTCGTCCAACAGCCAGCAGCCCGCGGCGGCTGCATTGGCCAGTTCGGTCCCATTCCAATTGATCTTGACCGGCGACCAGGACGCCGGCAGGGTGATTTTCATTTGGGTAATGGCTCGGCTCACCACTTCGACTTCCTGCAGATCGGGCAGGTACTGCGCGCGCACCCGGGCGGTGAGCGACTCGGCGCGCGGCGGCATGACGATTTTCGTCTCCAGGCGGATGTGCTCCTTGCCGCGCGCAATCATGACCACTACCGGCTTCTCCTCAAGAATCCGATAAAGCATCTGGGCGTACGCGGCGGCGCTCTCCACCTCTTTGCCGCCCAGTTCGACGATGCGATCGTTGACCTTCAAGGGCCCGGCATACTTTTCGGGAAGCGAGGAAACCAACACGCCGGGGCCGGGCTCGCTTGGATCGAATCCGAAGGGGCCGATGGCTAACGTGGCGCCCGATCCCAGCGGCTTCATGCGCGTAGAATCCAGCACATCGTTGCTCTCGGCGGGATCGAACTTCGTGATTTCCACCCAGTAACACCGCGTGAAAAGCGGGCTGCCGGTTTCGCAATCGGCGGTAGAAGGGAACGGGTCGCGCTCGTGGGTGGCCAGCCAGTCGAAGATATCCGAAGGCCGGACGAGGGTAGGCTCGCGCCATTCGAGATGGAAGCCGGCGGACTGCAGCATCTTGCCGAGCGGTTCTTCCTCCTTATTCGCAAACAGCCAGAGGACGGGCAGGTTAGTGGTGTTAGCGGCGTACAGGCGATTGCTATCGATGGCTCCGCGCGGACTGCCTCCGGCGGCCACCGCGGCAGCCCACACGTCCGGGATGCGCGTGGTGATACAGAACAGCATAGAAGCGGCGCCACCTTGCGCGGCCAGGTAGACCCGGTTGGGATCCACGGAAGGGCTCTTGGCGGCTTCCTCGACTTTGGCGGCCAAAGCTAGTACGCGCTGGTCGCCGTTTTTTTCCGTGGGGTCGCTTTGAGGCCCGAGAAATTGCCAGCCGCGCTGCCGGCATTCGGCCTGCCAGGTTTGGACGTCGCCGCCGAGCAGGACCAGGAGGGGGGCTTTTGGCGATTGTGCGGCGCATGGAAACAGGGTGAGCAGTAGAGCGCAGGTGAGCCGGGTGGGCGAGGGGGACGCGGGGTGTCGCAGAGCGGGCGAGGGGGCGAGGGGGCGAGCGGGCGATGCGGAGGTCCGGGGACGCGAGGACGCGGGGTGCTGCCGAGCGGGCGAGGGGGCGAGGGGGCGAGCGGG
>Ga0302326_10007011_pt1 | contig 25197 bp, 21 predicted proteins | sample Palsa_T0_3_FD_202264 | JGI IMG/M metagenome (GOLD analysis project Ga0302326, IMG submission 202264) | Peat permafrost microbial communities from Stordalen Mire near Abisko, Sweden - Palsa_T0_3 | ecosystem: Environmental > Terrestrial > Soil > Palsa > Peat permafrost | place: Sweden: Abisko... | reverse complement strand
GTCACCCACACGTTGCCCGGCCCGACGATCTTGTCCACTTTGGCGATCGTGGCCGTGCCGAACGCGAGTGCTGCGATCGCTTGCGCGCCGCCGATCGCGTAGAGTTCGTCGACCCCGCAGAGCGCGCACGCAAAGAGGATGGCCGGGTCGATCGTTCCGTCGGGCTTTGGTGGGGTTGCAACGACCACGCGGGCAACCCCCGCGATGCGGGCCGGTACGACGGTCATGATCACCGACGAGGGAAGGGTGGCGCTGCCGCCGGGCACGTAGGCACCGACGGCGCCAAGCGGACGAACCAGTAGTGCGCTGACCGTGCCGTCGTCGTCGGTGTGCTGCAGGTCGCTTGCGAGTTGGCGCTCATGAAAACGAGCGACCCGCTCGCGTGCAAGATGCAACCCCGCCACGACCTCCGCCGGCAAGGCTTGCGCGGCGCTCTCGAGCGGCGGAATCGCAACGCGCAGCGTCGCAACGGCGGCTCCCGAAAAATCGAAGCGCCGCGTGTAGTCGAGCAAAGCTTTGTCGCCGCTCGTCCGTACGTCGCGCAGAATCGCCGCGACGCCGGCCCGCACCTCCTCCGGCGGATCCCAGCCCGCGGCGTAGAGCCCCGTCAGGGCTGCCTCGTCGGCCGCGTCGATAATAACCAGACTCATACGGCCACGGGTGCCGTCAGGCGCTCGAAGAGCGCGGTGATCGCCCCGTATTTCGCGCGAAAGCGCACCGGATTGACGACGAAACGTGCGGTCGAAGCCGCAATCTCGTTGACGACCACAAGATCGTGTTCGCGTAGCGTATTGCCGGTTGCGACCAAGTCGACGATCAGGTCGGCTAAGCCCACGAGCGGGCCGAGTTCGACCGACCCGTGCAGTTTGATCACCTGCACCGGCAAATCACGCTCGGCAAAGAAAGCTTCGGTCGTCTTTTCGAATTTGGTTGCGACCCGCAAGAACGTCGGCAACTGCGCGCCTTCGTGGTAGCGGTCGCTGCGCCGGGCGGCGACGACGAGCCGGCAGGCGCCAAAACCAAGATCGGCGATCTCGCAGACGTGGCGTTCGGTTTCCCAGAGCACGTCAGCGCCGACGATGCCGCAATCAGCCGCTCCGAATTCGACGTACGACGGCACATCGGTCGGCCGCAGGAAGAGCACTTGCGTACCGTCGCTCGCCGTCACCGTTAACTTTCTGCCCGGGTCGGCCGGCACGTCGACGCCGGCCGCGCGCAGTCGAGCGGCGGACTCGTCGAACAGATTGCCCTTCGGAATGGCGATCCGTAGCGGCAGGCTCACGGCGTCACCTCGATCTCGCGAACGACTCCGTCGCTTGCGATCACGATGCGGGGAATCTTGTGACGGCGCGCTTCATCAAGCAACTGCGCTTCCTCGAGATGGTCGAAATCGATGCGCACGATCTTGCCGGCCGCGCGTTCGCGTGCCGCGATCACGTCGGAGCCGCTGACGAGGACGTCGATGGCCGGGGCCATTCCGAATCGCGTGCTGTGGCGGCGTTCGAGGGCGATGAGAATGCGTTCGACCGAGAGCGACCAGCCGACGGCGCCCGCCTCGAAACCGAACAGCGGCAAGAGGCGATCGTAGCGGCCGCCGCCGCACAGCGCAAACCCCACCTCGTTGGCGAATCCCTCGAAGATGAAGCCCGTGTAATATTCGATGTCGCGCAGCAGCGAGACGTCGACCTTTATGCGGTCACCGAAGCCAAGCTCGTTCGCGCGCGTCAGAACCGAGCGCAGCCGTTCGATGCCCGCCAGTCCCGCATCGGTGTGGCAAAGCCGCCGCGCGGTCGAAAGAACGTCCTCGCCTCCGCGGGTCAGCACCAGGCGAACGATCTCCTCGATCGCTTGCGGCGAGCCCGTGCCGCGGAGCCGCTCGCGTAGCGACACGATGTTGCGCCCCGAGATCAGCTCCTTCGCATGCGCGATGCCGAGTTGATCGAGTTCAAGCGCAGCGAGCACACCGTCGACGATCGCGGCGTGGTTGATGTCGAAGAGGGTATCGTTGAGGCCAAGGGCATCCATCGCTTCGATGGCGGTAAAGAGGCTCTCCGCGTCGGCATCGAGGCTCTCCGGCCCGATCAACTCGAGGCCTGCGGTCGTGAACTCGCGCATCCGGCCTTCTTGCGGGTCTTCGTATCGGTAGGCGCTTCCGACGTACGAGAGCCGTAGCGGCAGGGGCGCCTCGCGCATGCGCGTCGAGACCAAGCGCGCAACCGGCGTCGTCATCTCTGGGCGTAGCGCGATCTGCGTGCCGCTCTTGTCGGAAAACAAGAACGTCTTGAGGGAGAGATTTTCGCCGAGGCCCGCTTCGAGCGCGTCGAAGCGTTCGTAGGTCGGCGTTTGCACCTCGGAGTAAGCCCAGCGTTCGAACACGCTGCGCAGGACGGTTTCGACGGCACGCTTACGGCGCAACTCGGCCGGCAACCAGTCGCGCGTTCCGGGCGGCAGGCGCATCGCGCTATACCGGCGCTTCCCAAACACGCATGCCGCCGAAGATCGACTCGAGTTCGCCCTTCACGTAGATGCTGTTCGAAATGCCGCGCGGCATCTGCTCGGCTGATTCGCCGACGTGCAGCACGATCGGAACACCGCCGGGCGATTCGTCGAGCAGTTGCGCCAGTGCGTCGATTTCCTTGGCGGAGCTGGCGGTCACGTGCCAGCCTTTCGGTGGCGGCGGCAGAACGTGGCGATCGTAGGCTTTGGCTTCGTTGACCGTGACCGATAGTTCGACCGGCGTATCGGCACCCGGCACGGAGCCGCGCCGCTCGCGGAAGCGCACGCGTCCTTTGAGCGTCACGATCGCATCGGCGATGAAGGTCGCCTGCAACTGAGCATACGTTTTCGGAAAGACGATGCATTCGACGCTGCCGCTCATATCTTCGAGCGTGGCGATCAGCATCTGCTGCTGCGCTTTGGTCAACGTCCGGCGCACGGCGGTCAGCATGCCGGCGATCGTGACGAATTCGTCATCCTGCTTGTCGCGTAAATCCTTGATCGCAACCGCACCGCCGCGGGCGAGCGCATCGGCGACGTCGGCCAACGGGTGGCCGGATACGAAGATGCCGAGCGTTTCCTTTTCCCACCCGAGCTGCTCGAGGACCGGGGGTGCCGGTAGCTGGCGCAACTGCGGCTTCAATTCGCGGTGGACCACCTCGACGTCGCCGAACAGCGAGAACTGGCCCGATTCGCGGTCGCGCGCCGCGCGGCTAGCGATTTCGAGCGCTCCGTCGAGCGCGTCGAGCTTTTGCGCCCGGTTGCCGGGCATCGAGTCGAGCGCGCCGCACTTTACCAGCGCTTCAACGACCTTGCGGTTGAGCATTTTCAGATCGAGCCGATTGATAAAATCGAACAGGTCGGTGAACCGTCCGCTCTTCTCGCGCGCCTCGATGATCGAACGCACCGCCGCCTCGCCGGCGCCTTTGATCGCGGCCAAACCGAAGCGAATGTCGGCGCCGACGACCGTGAAGTCGATGCGCGACTCATTGACGTCGGGCGGCAAAACCTTGATGCGGATCTTCCTGGCTTCGTCGATGTACTCGACCAGCTTGTCGGTTTTGTCCTTGACCGAGGTCATCAACGCCGCCAGATAGGCGCGCGGATAGTTAGCTTTCAGATAGGCGGTCTGGTAGGCGATCCAGCCGTACGCGACCGCGTGACTCTTGTTGAATCCGTAACCCGCGAAGGGCTCGACGAAGGCAAAGATGTCGGCCGCGAGCTTTTCGCTGATGCCGCTCGTTTCGACCGCGCCCGCGATGAATTTCTCACGGTACTCGGGGATCTTCTCCTTCAGCTTTTTCCCCATGACCTTGCGCAGTTCGTCGGCGTCGCTCATCGAGAAGCCGGCGATGTCGCGCGCGATCTGCATCACCTGTTCCTGATAGCAGGCGACGGCGTAGGTCGGGGCCAGAATCGGCTCGAGCTTCGGATGCAGGTACTTCAACTTCGTGCGGCCGTGCTTGTTGCTGATGTAGAGCGGAATCCATTCCATCGGACCGGGCCGGTACAAGGCGACGAGCGCCACGATGTCGTCGAGCGAGTTCGGCCGCAGTTCCGAGACGACGCGGCGCATGCCGTCGGATTCGAGCTGAAAGACCCCGGTCGTCTCGCCGCGGCTCAACATCTCAAAGGTCTTGGCGTCGTCGTCGGGGATGGCCGAGAGATCGAAGGCAGGTGCATCGATACGCTTGATCTCGTTCTCGGCGTTCTTCATGACCGTAAGATTGCGCAGTCCGAGAAAGTCCATCTTGAGCAGGCCGATCCGCTCGACCCAGCCCATGTCGTACTGTGTGTTGACGTCGTCGTCCCCGAGTTTGATCAACGGCGTGACGTCGACCAGGCGGTCCTTGGAGATGACGACGCCCGCGGCGTGGGTGGAGGCGTGGCGCGCGAGGCCTTCGATCGACTTCGCCGTGTCGAGCAGTTGCCGAACCTGGGGGGCCGCATCGTAGAGCGAGCGCAGTTCCGGAATGCCCTTGAGGGCCTGTTCGATCGAAAGGCCGCCCGGGCCCGAGGGAATCAGTTTTGCGACACGGTCCACGTCGCCAAGGGGAACGCCGAGCGCCCGGCCTGCGTCGCGCACCGCCGCTCGAGCGGCCATCGTCCCGAAGGTGACGATCTGGGCCACGTGGTCCGAGCCGTATTTGTCGGTGACGTACTTGATGACTTCGTCGCGTCGCTCGACGCAGAAGTCGGTATCGATATCCGGCATCGAGATGCGATCCGGATTCAGAAAGCGCTCGAAGATCAGATCGAATTTGATCGGGTCGAGATCGGTGATGCGCAAAACATACGAGACGATCGAGCCGACGGCCGAGCCTCGCCCCGGCCCAACCGGAATGTCGCTGTCGCGCGCATACTTGATGAAGTCCCAGACGATCAAGAAGTACGAGGCAAAGCCCATCTTGATGATAACGCCGAGCTCGTACTCGAGCCGGGTGCGTAGGACGGGATCGTTTGCGACACGCTCGGCGCCATAGCGCGCGACCAGGCCCGTTTGGCAGATCTCCCGCAGAAACTCCTCGGGTGATTTCGGCCCGAGCAGCGAGAGCATTTGCGAAGCCGGTTCTTCGGGGACGGGGAAAACCGGAATGTTGAACTGCTTCTCGGGGATCTTGATGTCGATCCGCTTGACGATTTCGAGCGTGTTGTCGCAGGCTTCGGGCACGTCGGCGAAGAGCGCCCGCATCTCCTCGGGCGATTTCACGTAGAATTCGTCGGTCATGAATTTCATGCGGCTCGTGTCTTGCACGGTCTTACCGGTGCCGATGCAGAGCAGCACGTCATGGGCCTGGGCGTCTGCCCGGTTGAGATAGTGCGAGTCGTTCGTTGCGACGAGCGGCAGGTTCATCTCGCGCGCGAGCTTGATCAAGCCCTCGTTGACGATGTCCTGCTCGGGAATACCATGGCGCATGATTTCTATGTAGAAGCGATCGCCGAAGATATCGACGAACGACTGGGCCGCTTTCTTCGCTCCGCCGTAGTCGTTTTTGAGCAGCGGCTGCGCGCACAGCGACGACATGCAGCCCGACAGCACGATCAGGCCGTCGTTGTGTTGCGCGAGTAAATCCATGTCGATCCGCGGCTTGTAATAGTAGCCCTCGAGAAAGCCCTTCGAGATCAGCGCGACCAGATTGCGGTACCCGACGAGATCGGCAGCCAGCAGCGTGACGTGGGCTTCATCGCGGACGGTACGGTCGTAGCGGCCGCGAGGCGCGATGTAGGCTTCGCAGCCCACGATCGGAATGAGCCGTTCGTCGCGCGCCGCGTAGTAGAACTCCATCGCACCGAACATGACGCCGTGATCGGTCAGCGCGACGCCGGGCGCCCCACCTTCGGAGGCCCGCTTGCAGAGGTCGTCGACGCGGCACGCCCCATCGAGGAGCGAATACTCACTGTGAACATGCAGGTGGACGAACGAACTCAACTGAGCGAACCGACCTCGTAGACGAAACGGTGCCCGCTTCCGCGGCACCGCGAAGCTCCATCTTTTCGCACAGGCGTTCGGCTAGCCCCCCGTGCCGGGAGTGCTCTCCGCGAGCAAACTACGTGGTGAAGGACCCCAGCGGAACGGTCGCCGGCGCCAGGCATTGATCTTGGAACGCGACCGCGTACGTAGTGCCCGCTGCGAGCAGGGGAAGCGAGACGGCGCCCTCACCGCCGGAGTTCGCCGGCGGCGGTGTCGCCGCTGAAGATGGTAATGGTGACGGCGCCGGCCCGAACGGACCCGCAACCACCGGCTCGTTCGGGTTCGCGCTCAACGTTATCGAGAAAATTGGCGCACTTGCGGGGAGTTCCGGTGAAGTTGGAGTGAAAATTGAAAACGGAAAGCTCACGATCACTTCGCCTCTGTTTGTTGGGACGTTCGTCGCGCCCGCTGCCGGAAACAAGAGCGCGGGAATGAACGTGGCGGTAGCGCCTCCGCAAAATGAGGCCGACATTTGCGGAGGCGGCGACGGCAGCGGTTGCGGATTCGTCGCGGAACTCGAGCATCCGGCCGTCAACAGCGTTCCTGCCAGCAGAACAATACCGAAATCGACTCACGGGTAGAGCGCCTGCGAACATAATAGGTCAGATTATCTAGAATAGCGTACGCTCCTTGCGCGGATCGAGTGACGCCGGGAACCCGGGCGATTCACTGGATGGCCAAATGCGCCGGCTGACGCTCGCAGCATGCACCGTGGACATGAATACACAAATCAGCACGACTCCGACCACGGTCCTCCTTGCGGAGCTTTTGGATGACTTGCGGGAGCGGCGGCGCGAACGCGGCTACACGCTCGCGGCACTCGCCGAACAGATCGGCAAGAGCCCGATCTACGTCGGTGCCGTCCTGTCCGGCCAAGCGCAACTCTCGGTCGAGACTGCGGCCAAACTTGCCGAAGCGCTCGCGATCGACGAGTCCTCGCTCGCGCCGCTTACCACGCCTCCGATACGCAACTCGGATCCGCTCGTGTACCGGCTGCACGAGATGGTCGACGTCTACGGCGACGCCTTGCGCGAGTGGACCTTCGAAACATTCGGTGACGGCATTCTGAGCGCGATCGACCTGCAAATCTCGTGCGAACGCCGCGGCGACCGCGCGATCATAACGCTCAACTCAAAGTTTCTTCAATATAAAGAGTTCTAGCACGGCGCGTCCGGACTCGAACGTCAAACGATAGCCGCGTGCTGCGCGCGACGGCGCCGGTACCAAGTGAAGGCCGCGAAACCCAGCACCATGACAAGCCAATATGGCGCGAATGCGAGCACGAGGAACACGAAGCTCGCGAAGCCGAGCGAGAAGTCGCGCGCGTGCTTGAACGCCGCGATCCAGGCATCGTGCAGTTGGCCGGGCGCATTCGGTTCTACTGAGGGGACGACTCCCTCCGAGGCGAGCGAGACGTCGATCGTGGCGTAGGCGACCTGCTCGTGCAGCGAGGCCGCTTCGGCGCCGAGCCGCTCAATTTCGTCGCGCGTGCTCGAAAGCTGATTCTCGGCGTCGACGACGTCTGAGATTTTCCCCGAGCGGTCCATGATCGCGCGCAGATCGGCTTCCGTGCGCCGCAAATTGCGTAGGCGGGCCGCGTCGTCGACGACTTGGTCCGTCACGTCTTCCGCGTTCTCGGTGCGCGAGCGCAGGCCGCCAAGCTGGGCCAGCCGGTTCAGCGATGACTCGAAATGGTCCGACGGCACCGCTACCTTGATATCGGCCGTATGGGCTGCGCCGGCCGCCTCCGGCCGCTCGTCGTCGAGCGAGAGAATCGCTCCCCCCTCGAGCGCGCCAAAGCGTTCGACGGCAGCTAGGCTTTTTTCGACATCGGGGACCAGGAGCGCGACCGCTCCCGTGCGCGCCAGCTGGTGTCCTCGCAGCGATTCGCCGGGCGGCGTCCCCGCCTCTTGCGCTTGCTCGGGAGCGGCCGGTCCGGCCGTCCCGCCGCCGGCCGCTCGCGCCACCTCGATTGGCGCCTCGCCGGCCAGGCCGACGCGAACCTTCTTCGTAACGGTCTCCCCTTGGGGCTCAACGAGGCTGGACACAAACATCCGTGAGCGGCCGAAGAAATTGCCGGCCGAGGCGATCAGGACCAGGACGAGGACCGTCGCCGCCACGAGCGCGAGGAGGACATTGCGCGATTTCATGCCGTAGGGAACGCTGGGCGAGCGGCGCCCGTGACCGGGCAAAGCCATATACGAACAACCGTGCGACCAAGGTACTTGGGAGCACTTCGAAAGCGGTGCTATAAGATGAAAAGAAGTTTCATGACCTTTTGCAAGGGGCGTCACGGTTGATCAAACACGATGTCGTGATCGTCGGCGGTGGACTCGCCGGCATGCGCGCAGCCGTTGAGGCGGCGGAGGCCGGAGCCGACGTAGCGATCGTCTCCAAAATGCACCCGGTGCGCAGTCACTCGGGCGCTGCGCAGGGCGGCATCAACGCCGCGCTGGGAAACCGTGAGGACGACTCTCCAGCGAGCCATGCCTTCGACTGCGTCAAAGGTTCGGACTACCTGGGCGACCAGGACGCGATCGAAGCGATGGCCGAGGATGCGCCGCGCCAGATCGTCTGGCTCGAGCATCGCGGCTGCATCTTCTCGCGCATGCCCGACGGCCGGATCGCGCAGCGTCCTTTCGGGGGTGCCGGCTCCGCTCGCACCTGCTACTCGGCCGACGTCACGGGCCTCGTGATCCTGCACACCCTCTGGGAGCAGCTCGAGCGTTTCGGCGTCAAGGTCTACGAAGAGTATTTTGCGACGGCCCTCTGCGTCGAGGACGGGGTAGGCACGGGCATCGTCGCCTACAACATGCGTAACGGCGAGCTCGAACTCGTCACCGCCAAGGCGACGATCTTCGCCACGGGCGGCCTCGGACGCGTGTACGCCAAGACGACCAATAGCTACGCGTCGACCGCCGACGGCATGGCGATCGCCTATCGCGCCGGCATCCCCCTGATGGACATGGAGTTCGTTCAGTTCCACCCGACCTCGCTCAAGGAGAATGGCGTGCTGCTCTCCGAGGCGGCTCGCGGCGAGGGCGCCTACCTTCTCAATAGCGAGGGCGAGCGCTTCATGTTCAAGTACGCGCCCAACAAGGGCGAACTCGCTTCGCGCGACGTCGTGTCGCGTGCCGAGTGGACCGAAATTCTCGAAGGACGCGGCGTCGACGGCTGCGTGTTTCTCGATCTGCGTCACCTCGGCCGCGAGAAGATTCTCGAACGTCTGCCGCAGATTCGCGAGCTAGCGCTCGATGCCACCGGCAAAGACGCGATCGACACGCCGATTCCGATTTTACCGGGCATGCACTATGCCATGGGCGGCATCGAAACCGACAAGTTCGGTGCGACGCGGATTCCCGGCGTCTACGCAGCCGGCGAATGCGCTTGCGTCAGCGTTCACGGCGCCAACCGCCTGGGCGGGAATTCACTCTTGGAGACGATCGTGTTCGGCGCGCGCTCGGCGCGGCACGCGGTCAACTACATCAAGAGCGTCGGCGAAGTCCGTTCATCCGAGCGCACGCTCGCAAGCGAAAAGGACCGGATCAATGGGATTCTCGCGCGCACCGGCGGTGAACGTCATCCGCAAGTTCGCAAGAAGATGAATGCGACGATGTCCGACAACGTCTTCATCTTCCGCAACGAGAAAGATTTGACTGCGGCCGTCGAAGGCTTGCGCGAAGTGCGTGAAGCGGCCAAAACGATGACGGTCATGGACAAGTCCAAGACCTTCAACACCGATCTCGTCGGATTTTTCGAGACCGAGTTTCTGGCCGATATCGCGATGCCGATCGCACTGGGCGCGCTCAACCGCACCGAGTCGCGCGGGGCGCAGGCGCGTACCGACTTCCCCGATCGTGACGACGAGAAGTGGCTCGTGCACACGCGCATGTCGTACACGGGCGCCGATCCGAAACCCGACTACACGCGCAAGGTCACGGTCACTACGTACCAGCCGGAAGTGAGAAGCTACTAGTGTCCAAGATTACCCTCGATCTCTTCCGCTACGATGAGGCCGTCGATGAAGAACCGCGCCGCGAGCGCATCGACATCGATTTTCCCGAAACCTCGACCGTGCTCGATGCGCTCGAGTACGCCAAAGCCGAGGTCGACGGCTCGATCAGCTTCCGGCGTTCTTGCCGCTCGGCGATCTGCGGTTCGTGCTCGATGAACATCAACGGCGTCACGGGCCTGGCCTGCAAGACGCCGATCCGGACCGTGCTGCGCGAAGACCGTTCGGTCAAAGTGGATCCGATGCCGAATTTCGAGCCCATGAAGGACATGGTCGTCCACATGGACCCGTTCTGGGACAAGTATGCGCGGCTCAAGCCGTACTTGCAGCCGGCCGACCGCGATGAAGATCACGAGCGTGAACGTCGGGTTTCACCCGAGGACATGAAGAAGCTGGTCGCGGTGGCGAACTGCGTGATGTGCGCGACCTGTTACGCGCTCTGTCCGGTCGTCAGCGTCGACCCGTCGTTCGCGGGACCTGCAGCGATCGCGTACGCGTATCGCTTCATTGAAGACACGCGCGACGGCCAGCAGCCGGAGCGCGTGGCCAACATCAACAGCGATTACCTGTGGCTCTGCGCGCATTGCTACGCCTGTTCGTACTGCCCCAAGCACGTCGACCCCCACGATCGCATCATCGACACCAAGCGCCGCACCGTGCAACTGGGTCAAACCGATGCAGCCGGGCCGCGTCACGCGCTCGTGGTCGCTAAGACGATCAAGCAGACGGGCATGCTCGCCGAGAACGACGTGATCGTCGGAACGGTCGGGCGATTCAACATACGCGGTCTGATCAAGATTGCGCCACTCGGCTTACGCATGGCAGCCAAGGGGAAAATTCCGCCGCTGATCATGCACCCGGTACCGAAAGTCGACGAAATTCGGACCATCTTCGAGACCATGGAGGTCCCCGTCGCATAATGGCTGTCGCAATCACGGACGCCCTGCCCGCCAAACGCCGCTCGAAATCCGCGGAGATGAAGCGCTACGGCTTCTTCCCGGGCTGCGTTGCCAAAGAGTCATGCACGGAACTCTTCAACTCGACGATGCTGCTGGCCGACAAGCTCGGGATCGAGCTGGTCGAGCTGACCGCCGCCTCGTGCTGCGGCGCATCGGTGCTCAACGACGTCAACCGCGACGTGGCCCGCGTGCTGAACGCGCGCACCTACGCGCAGGCCGAAGCCCTGGGCCTCGACGACGTCATCACGATCTGCTCGACCTGCACCGGGCATATGCGCGCAGCGAACAAAGAATTGCTCGAGGAAGAGAACCGGCTGACGGACACCAACGCGATCCTCGGCAAGTTCGGTGCCTCGTACAAGGGAACCGTGTCGGTGCGGCATTTGCTCTGGATGCTGATCGATGACATTGGCCTCGACGCGCTTTCGAAGATGGTCGTCAACCCGCTCCAGGGCCTCAAGGTCGCACCGTTCTACGGCTGCCACATCATTCGGCCGGAGTCGGTCAACGGTTGGGAATCCGCCCGTAACCCGCATTCACTCGAAGACCTGATCACGGCGCTCGGCGGTGAACCGGTCGACTACGCCGGCAAGACGCGTTGTTGCGGCTTCCACGTCCAACTCGAGAAGGACGGCATCGCAGCCAACATGGTCGGGCAGAACATGCGCATGGCCAAGGACAACGGAGCCGAAGCCGTGCTCACCCCCTGCCCGCTTTGCCACCTAGCGCTTGATGGCTACCAGGCCGACTCGGTCGCCCGCTGGGGCCGGACGGACCTGCCGACCTTCCATCTGCCTCAGCTCGTGGCGCTTGCGCTCGGGGTTGATGCGACGAAGCTCGGCCTCAAGCGTCACGTCATCTCGCCCGGCCCGGTCCTGCAAGCGCACGATCTGGCGCCGATGCACGTCGCCTAGGGGGCGTTTTAGATCACAGCTTGAGGCCGGGAGCCTGCGAGCCGTCCGTTCGCCGTCACTGGCGGACGAAACGATAAGCATGAGCGAACGTACGATCAGTCTCGGCGATGACGATCAACGCGTAGTCTTCGGCGTTGAGGACCTCTGCAGGCATACCATGATTTTTGGCTCGTCCGGCTCCGGCAAGACGACTCGTGCCTACAATCCGATGCTGCTCGACATGCTCAACAAGTTTCAGGCCGGTGCCTTCATCATCGCGGCCAAGGTCGAAGCGGTCGGCGAAGCTGTCGAGATCGCCCGGCTGGCCGGCCGCGAGGCACTCGTCGTCGAGCCCGGCAGCGCGATCGGCCTCGACCTGCTGAGCGGTAGCCCCGACGTGGACGCGATGTACTTTCGCGACACCTTCGGACGCGTCGGCGAAGAAGCCAAACAATGGGTCGACGCCGCCGTCGCCCGCATGAAGAATGCGCTGCGTATGCTCAAGGCGGCGGGCGAGCAATACTACACTTTCGAACACTTGACCGGCTACTGCTTCGACGAGAAGTTCGCGGCGATGGTCCGCGTACAGGCGTCCGACAAACTCCGCGGCCTGGCCCACGATTCGGATGACGCCTGGACGATCCGCGAAGCGATGAGCTACGAGGACACGCGCTACCTGCAGTTCACACCCGAGGCGCGCCGCGCGGTACAGTTCTCGGTTTCGCAATTGCTCGAGCCGCTGCGCGACGTTCAAATCGCCAAGACGTTCGGCCGCAAATTCAACCTCGTTCAGATGGAAACGGTTTTCGCCGGCAAGGTGATCATCTTGCACGTGCCCCGTACGAAGTACGAGCGCGCCGCTCAAGCGATTTATACGCTCGCGAAACGCCGCTTCTTCACCGCTCTCGAAAATCGCCGTGGCGACAAGGCGCTCGATCAGGCCCGGCCGATCGTGTTCGGTATCGACGAATACCAGCTTTGTATATCCGAATCCGACGTGCAGTCACTCGGCATCATTCGCTCCGCCGGCTGCATGGTGCTCGGCACGACCCAAGGCGTTTCGTCGCTCTACTCAACCCTCCCGAAATATCACGTGGACGCCGCGCTGCAGAACTTCACCCAGAAGATCTTCTTCAAGACCGACGACGACGACACGCTCGCGGTGCTCGAACGCGCGACCAAGCACAATTCCAATCGGATCGACACGAGTTCGCTCTTCTCGATGAACCGCAATCAGGCGATCTGCCACGTCACCGTAGGCGACGATTCGTACGATGCGATTCTCACGATGAAGCCGATGTTCGTCTCGCAGAACCACGTGGGGCATTCGGCTCAGATACCGGCGCTCGCAGCGACCGCCTAAGCCTTTTTTCAGCTACGGCCGCGGCTCGCCTCGATCAGCCGCCGTACGCGTTCCACGGGCATCGCGTAGAAGGTCAAACCACGTGCGCCCGACAGGGTTCGAGCCGACGCGAGCGCGTCGATCACGGCAGCTTCGGTCGCTTCGGCGGTCGCAGCGAAGAGCGCGTCCATCACATCGTCTTGGTTGACGAGGCTGACCGCGACGGGCCGCTCGGGCGAGCGCGGGTAGAGATGCGTCGTGCTAAAGGCGACCAACAGATCGCCGCTCGACACGTGCGAGGTGATGCCGGTGCGTGCGAGGCCAAGAACCGCACGTTTGGCAAGTTCGTGCAGCTGGCGCCCGTCGAGGGGCGCGTCGGTCGCGATCGTTACGATGATGCTTCCGTCGGCAGCACGACCGTGGCTGGGGAGAAACGACGTTTTTGCGATCGTGGGAAGCAGCTCGTGCGCCATGGCACGACCGACGGGAACGCCGTCGATCGTCAGTTCTGCGCGCGAACCCGTATTGGCGTTGACGAGAACCCCGACGGTATAGCCGCCGTTCTCTTTGGAAGTGAGCCGTGAAGCGGTCCCGATCCCGCCTTTGAAGGCGAAGGCGCGCATGCCGGTGCCGGCACCGACGGCGCCTCGCGCGAACGGTCCCGCGACCGCGCTGTCGAGCGCGCGCACGACGTCGGCCGCGACCACATGCCGCCCTTGGATGTCGTTGATGCCTTGGTCGTCACACTCGGCCACGAGCGGCAAGGGGACGTCGTCGTCCACGCCGATGTCCGGATGCTTCCCGATCATCCAGTCGACGACGCCGTCGTCGACGCGGCCGACGTCGAGGGTGTTGGTGAGGGCGATCGGCACCTCGAGAAAGCCGGCCTCGTCGACCCAGTGCGCGCCGGTCATTTCTCCGTTGCCGTTGAGGTCGTAGGTTGCGGCGGCGACCCGCTTCAGCCATGGATCGTCGTTGGGAAGCACGACCGTCACCCCGGTGCGGACGGGTCCGACGCCGGGAACCAGAGGCCCCGCGGCCCCTTCGATCTTCGTGACCTGACCGACGCGTACGCCGGCGACGTCGGTGATGGCATCGAGCGGCCCCGACGGCAAGGTTCCGACCGGAATGATGTCGCTGCCGGCGCGCGCCGGCGCGGCCGCAATTGCGCCCAGCAGCAGCGCGCGGAGAAGTGGAAGGGTTCGCATAGCGCTCCTTGGCTACGCCGCAGCGCGCGCGTCCTCCGGTCGTGCGCCGGGCCCACTTACCGAGTGGTCCGCCGTTTGGCCCATCGGAGCCTCGTTCGTTACGCGCAGGGTAGCACGGAGCCGCGACCCGAGGCGCCGAACATATAGATGGCGGAACGAACGAAAACGGTCCGTCGTCGAGCACAGAAACGACGGCAGGCGGCTACCGGCAAAAGCCGCCCGCGCATGAATACGATCGAGCGCTTCGCGGGTATCAACGTGTACGAACTCGGGCGCCGGATGTCAAGACGGTGAAAAGATCGGGCACAGCTCCTCTATTTGGGTAATTTCATGCAGGCGTGCCAGGACTCGGTGCAAAAAAGTTTCATCCTTGTCAGCTTCGGAGGTTCTCGGCCATTCTAACGCTGCCCGATATTAACACCGGCCTACGTGCCCATCTCGAGCAACTTGGCCTCGCGGGAGCCGCGGCCGTCCACCACAACCTTTCATCCGGGGCACTTTACGAGCACGCGCTCCGCCGCAACGAGGGAAAACTCGGAGCCGACGGCCAGTTCGTCGTGGAAACGGGCGAACACACCGGCCGCTCGCCGAAGGACAAGTTCTTCGTTCGCGAGCCCGGGAGCGAGACCCATATCGACTGGGGCGACACGAACAAGCCGATCGATGCCGCGACGTTCGACGCGCTCTTCGAGCGTGTCGCCGAGTGGCTCTCGCAGCGCGACATCTACGCGCTCGACGCGTACGTCGGCGCCGATACGCGCTATCGTTTGCCGATCCGGGTGATCACCCAGTACGCCTGGCATTCACTTTTCGCGCACAACCTCTTCATCACGCCCGAGAACGTGCCGGCGAATTTCTCACCCGAGTTCACGGTCGTGGACGCAGCCGAGTTCGTCGCCGATCCGAAGCGCGACGGAACGCGCAGCGGGACCTTCGTCCTGGTCAATATGGCGCGCAAGATCGTGCTGATCGGTGGCACGCGCTATGCGGGCGAGATCAAGAAGTCCGTGTTCACGATCATGAATTACCTGATGCCGCTGCGTCAGGTGCTACCGATGCACTGTTCGGCCAACGTCGGCGCGAGCGGCGATACGGCGATCTTCTTCGGCCTTTCGGGCACCGGGAAAACCACGCTTTCCGCCGACTCGAACCGCCCGCTCGTCGGCGACGACGAACATGGCTGGTCGGCCGACGGCGTGTTCAACTTCGAAGGCGGCTGCTACGCGAAGGTGATACGCCTTTCGCAGAAAGCCGAGCCCGAAATCTGGGCCGCGTCCCATCGCTTCGGTGCCGTCCTCGAAAACGTCGTGATGGACGAAGTGACGCGTAAGCTCGATCTCGACAGCGAGGCAATGACGGAGAACACGCGCTCCGCCTACCCGGTCGAGTTCATTCCCAACATCGTGCCGGATCTGATGGCCGGTCATCCAAGCACGATCATCATGCTCACCGCCGACGCCTTCGGCGTTTTACCGCCGATCGCGAAGTTGAGCGCCGAACAGGCGATGTACCACTTCCTTTCCGGCTACACGGCCAAAGTCGCGGGTACCGAAAAAGGTGTAACGGAACCGACCGCAACCTTCTCGACCTGCTTCGGAGCGCCGTTCATGGTGCACCATCCGACCGTGTACGCAAAGTTACTGGGCGAGCGCATCGCACATCACAAGGTGACCTGCTGGCTCGTCAATACCGGCTGGAGCGGTGGCGCCTACGGCGTAGGCAAACGCATGGCGATCGCGCATACGCGTGCGATGGTCAACGCGGCGCTCGACGGTACGCTCGAAAAGGCGGAGTTCACGACCGAGCCGTTCTTCGGCCTCGCGATTCCGGGCGCGCTCGGGGACGTGCCGAGCGACGTGCTCGATCCGCGTAACGCCTGGAGCGACAAAGCCGCTTACGATGCGCAAGCCAAGAAGCTGGCCGGGCTCTTCTACGAGAACTTCAAGAAGTTCGAAGCGCAGGCAAGCGACAAGGTAAAGGCGATCGCAATCAAGCCGTAGTGATCGATGCCGGAATTCCCAGCACCTTAACGACGATTCGCTTACGGCGCTGACCGTCGAATTCTCCGTAGTGTACCCGTTCCCACGGTCCGAGGTCGAGCCGGCCGGCCGTTATGGGCACGATGACCTGATGGCCGAGTAGCATGCGCTTCAGGTGCGCGTCGGCGTTGTCTTCGCCCGTGCGATGATGTTCGTAGTCCGGTTTGCGGGGCGCGAGCTCTTCGAGCCAGGTTGCGATATCGGACCAAAGACCCGACTCGTGATCGTTGACGAAGATGCTCGCCGTGATGTGCATGGCGCTCACCAAAACGATGCCGTCGTCGATTCCTGAAGCGGCTACGATTTCGGCCACGCGATCCGTGATGTCGCGAATCTCGTAACGTTGCGGCGTTTCGATGAAGATGTAGTCGGTATGGCTCTTGGTCCCGCCGAGCACGTCCCGAGCCACGCGAATTGCCTAGAGCCGCTCGATCAGGGTGGCATTGGCCATGCCGCCGCCTTCGCACATCGTTTGCAGGCCGTAGCGCCCGCCGCTGCGTTCGAGTTCGACGAGCAGATCGGTCATGATCCGCGCGCCGCTCGCGCCCAGTGGATGGCCGATTGCGATTGCACCACCGTTGACGTTGACGCGCGAAAGGTCCGCGTGCGTTTCCTTCTCCCACGCGAGCACGACGCTCGCAAAGGCTTCGTTGATCTCGATGCGGTCGAGCTGCTCGAGCGAGAGTTGTGCCTTTTCGAGGATCATCTTGGTGGCCGGAATCGGCGCGGTCAGCATGAAGATCGGATCGTCGGCCGCCACCGCGAACGAAACGAAACGCGCCCTTGGCGTGAGCTTCATGCGTTCCGCCAGGCCGCGTTCGACGATGAGCAAGGCGGCTGCGCCGTCGCTGATCTGCGATGAATTGCCGGCGGTCACAACGCCGTCTTCCTTGAACGCGGTCTTGAGACCGCGCAATTTTTCGAGCGTCGTATCGCGCCGAACGCCCTCGTCTTGCGTGAACGAACGCTGCGTCCCATCTTCGTTTGTGATGGGAACGGCGACGATCTGAGAGACGAACTTGCCCGCGTCAATTGCGCTTGCAGCCCGGCGATGGCTTTCAAGTGAGAACGAGTCGACGGCCGCGCGGTCGAGCGACCACTTTTCGGCGATCTTTTCGGCGCTGATGCCTTGCGGCACGAGATGATGATCGTAGCGTTCTTCCATCTTCGGACCAAACGGTCTGCCCGGGCCCTGGATGGAGCTCGAACCCATCGGGACACGGGTCATCATTTCGACCCCGCATGCGATCGCGACATCGTAGGCACCGCTGATCACCCCTTGGGCGGCGAAGTGGGCCGCCTGTTGCGCGGAACCGCACTGGCGGTCGATCGTCGTGCCCGGCACGGATTCCGGAAAGCCGGCTGCCAGGGCTGCGTTGCGGGCGACGTTCAAACTCTGCTCGCCGGCTTGCATGACGCAGCCGGCAATCACGTCTTCGACGAGCGCGGGATCGATGCCGGCGCGTCGCACGAGTTCGGCCAAGGTGAACGCCAGCAGGTCGACCGCGTGCCAATCCTTGAGCGAGCCGCCGCGCCGCCCCACCGGCGTCCGCACTGCCTCCACGATCACGGCCTCACGCATTGCTAGCGCCATCGTATGAAACTCCTTTACACCCTCAGGCCAGGCAAATGAACGGGTTCTTCCATGCCCTGAAACCATGGAAGGACGAGAACGTTTTCACTTTGCTATGGCGCTGCTTTTCGAACCTCTGACCATACGCGGTCTAACCCTGCGTAACCGGATCGTCGTCTCGCCGATGTGCGAGTATTCGAGTAAGGACGGGTTCGCGACGAACTGGCATCTCGTCCACCTCGGCAGCCGCGCAGTCGGCGGAGCTGGCCTGGTGCTGACCGAGGCGGCGGCCGTGTCGCCTGAAGGCCGCATTTCCCCAAGTGATCTCGGCATCTGGCAAGACGCGCATGTTGCGAAGCTGGCCGAGATCGTGACGTTTATTCACGCGCAGGGTGCGGCTTCCGGCATTCAAATCGCACATGCCGGGCGCAAGGCGAGCACCGCCGTTCCGTGGGAAGGTGGTGCGCGCGTCGCGCCCGAGGCCGGCGGATGGCAACCGGTCGCGCCGTCCCCGCTTGCGTTTGACCCGGCCCATCCGGTTCCGCATGCACTGAGCGTGCAAGAGATCGCTGCCGTGATGAGCGATTTCGCCGCGGCGGCGAAGCGCGCGGTCGCCGCGGGGTTCGACGTCATCGAACTTCATGCCGCTCACGGCTACTTGCTGCACGAATTTTTCTCGCCGCTTTCAAACGCCCGCACGGACGCGTATGGCGGTTCGTTCGAAAACCGCACGCGGATTGCTCGCGAAGTCGTGCACGCAGTTCGCGTGGTCATTCCTGAAACGATGCCGCTCTTCGTGAGAATTTCGGCGACCGATTGGGTGCCGGGCGGGTGGGACATCGGCGAGTCCGTGCTGCTCGCACGCGATCTACAAAAGCTTGGCGTCGATTTGATCGACGCGTCCTCGGGCGCGCTCGTACCGTATGCCGTCGTTCCGGCGGCGCCCGGCTTTCAAGTTCCCTTCGCCGAGCGGATTCGCAGCGAAGCGGCAATTGCGACCGGCGCCGTCGGGCTCATCACCGAGCCCGAGCAGGCGGAGGCGATTTTGCAGGCTCAGCAGGCTGACGTGGTCCTGCTCGCACGCGAGTTGTTGCGCGATCCATACTGGCCGCTCCACGCCGCCGATGCGCTCGGTGTCGACCTCACCTGGCCGGCCCAGTACCGTCGGGCGAAACGACAGCTCGTCGCGCGCTAGGAGCGCTTGGACGGCTCGCTTCATCGAACTTTCTCCGTTCACTAATGAACTGACGGCGTTCCGGGGCTTACGCTCTCTTCACTATTGACGTCTATATTCTCGATTGACGTCCATTCATTGAAGTGGGAGGCAGTACCGTGCGACAATATTTTCTTTTTCCCGTCCTCGTCTCCGTGCTATTGTGCGGTTGTGGTGGCGGCGGTGGTGGCTCGATGACGTCGACGCCGGTCCCGGTGTCGACGGCGCCGAGCGGCGGCAGTTCGACGCAAAGCCAATCGGAGAGCGCCATCGCTACGAGCAACGCATTCGGGGCGCCGCTCGAGCAGTTCTCGAGCTTCGACGACAGCATTTCGCCGCCGACGCAAGGGGGCGGCCCGCTCGCCCGCACGCGGCTTCTCGGCAACGGGACCTGCCTTGGCGGCTTTGAGTTTTTCTCTCCGGACAGCGCGGGCGATCCGCACTCGACCGAGGTCAAGAACTTCTACGATTTCGCCTGCACGGACTTGGCTCGCGACATCGTCCGCATCTACAGCGCGAACGGGTCGAGTGCCGAGAGCGTCCAGTTCTCCGAAGAACTCTTCTCGCCGGAGAATGCGACGCCGATCGCAGCGCGCACGGCATCGCGTTCGATTTCAAACGCGACCTTCGACGCGTTCGGATTCCCGATTGCTGCCGACGGCTTCGACGAAACCGCGACCGCTTCGCTCGCAATTTCCGGCACGACGACGATTCAAAGTGGGGCCGAGCTCGTCGCCCTGGCAACCGCGAGCGGCACGAACGACTTCTGCTCGGACGGTGCCGCGTTCAATACACCGGGCTTCCCCGCGCTAAACGAAACGTTCGGTTGGCAAGGCGGCGTGCTCTCCGGCGGTTCGCGCACCGTCAATAGCGACGGTTCCATCACCTGGACCGCCGTGCACACGGGGTCGGTGTCCAAAGGGCCAGTTGGTTCGTTCTCGGTCCAAAGCGGCACCGAAAACACCGCTTGTCCGATCACGACGCCGATGTTCACGCTCGCCGGCGGAACGTCGCTTGGAAGCTACTCGGTCCCCGTCGTGGTGACGTTCCAGCACGGGATGATTCAGAGCCTCAGCATTCAAAATGCGACGCTGATCAACGGGACGACGCTCACGGTTTCGACCAACAGCGCTCAGCAGCCGACATCGAACCAGTTCATCACCGGAACGATCTCACAGAACGGGGCGCAGATTGCGACCTTCTCGGTCGACGCTTTCGGCGACGGCAGCCTAACGATCACGGCCAGCGGCAAGCAGTTCGCGATCATCGACTTCTACGTCGTCCACTGACAACCGCTCGGCGCTTGATGAAGCTGCAGCCGCCGTGATGCGGCGGCTGCACGCACCTTAGCTGAAAGCTGCGATCCCGGTGATCGCTTGACCTAAGATCAACGTATGAACTTCGCTCGTGCCTTCATAGGTGAGGACCGATTCGAGATTGTTCATGTGACGGATGACCGGATACTCGAGGGTGATGCCGCTTGCGCCCAGGATCGTGCGGGCTTCGCGACAGATCGCGAGCGACTCGCGCACGTTGTTGAGCTTGCCGATGCTGATGTGCTGCGGCAAGACGGTGCCGGCATCTTTGAGGCGGCCGAGTCTCGAGGCGAGCAGTTGCCCCTTTTGCAGTTCGAGCGCCATGTTGACGAGCTTCTCTTGGGTCAACTGAAAACCGGCGAGCGCTTTGCCGAACTGTACGCGCGTCTTGGAATACTCGAGCGCAGATTCGTAGCACGCGCGACCCGCACCGAGTGCGCCCCACACGATACCGTAACGCGCTTCGCTCAAACATGAGAGCGGCCCGCGTAACCCGCTGACGCCGGGTAAGATGGCATCGGCCGGCAGCCGGCACTCTTCCATGATCAGCTCGGAGGTGACCGAAGCGCGCAGTGAGAGCTTGCGCTCGATGTTGTGCGCGCGGAAACCCTTGGTCGTGGTCGGGACGACGAATCCGCGAATGTCGCCGCGGTCGCCGTTCTGGGGATCCGTTCGAGCCCAGACGACCGCGACGTCGGCCACGCCGCCGTTGGTGATCCAAGCCTTCGAGCCGTTGAGCACGTAGTCCGAACCGTCGCGGCGCGCTGTCGTACGCATGCCGGAGGGGTCGCTGCCGAAGTCCCATTCGGTCAGTCCGAAACAGCCGATGGCCTCGCCGCTGGCCATTCTCGGGAGCCAGGTCTGCTTCTGCTCGTCCGAGCCGTACGCGTGGATCGGGAACATGGCAAGCGACCCTTGCACCGACACGAAACTGCGCAGGCCCGAGTCGCCCGCTTCGAGTTCGCGGCAGGCGACGCCGTACGCGGTCGCGCTTGTGCCCGCGCAGCCGTAGCCGTCGAGATGCATGCCGAGCAACCCAAGCTCACCAAGTTCGCGGGCAAGCTCTTTCGAAGGGAAAACGCCGCGCTCGAACCAGTCCGCGATCTCCGGCAAGATACGGCGGCGGACGAAGTCGCGGACCGTATCACGAATGAGGCGCTCATCGGAGCTCAGATCGTCATCGATGCCGAGCAAATCAAGAGGGTCGAGGGCGGCAGGCCGGGTCGCAGTCGTGCTCATGCGCCCTTCTTCCCGCTTAGACGCTCTATTTCATCGTGGCGGAGGCTCGGCGGCCGCACGCTTTACGGCAAGCGGCCCAAACGCTTGCGCGACCGGCATCAGTTGCACCGAATTGATGTTGACGTGCGGCGGCCGGGTCGCTACCCAGTGGATGGCATCGGCAACATCGTCGGCCGTCAGCGGCTGCACGCCGGCATAGACGGCCTGCGCCTTGGCCGGGTCGCCTTTGAAACGCACAAGCGAGAACTCCGTGCCGCCGCTGAGCCCTGGTTCGATCTCGCTGACCCGAACGTTCGTTCCTAAAAGATCGGCGCGCAAGTTCAACGAGAATTGGTACACGAAGGCCTTGGTCGCGCCGTACACATTGCCGCCCGGATAGGGAAAATGGCCGGCGACCGAGCCGAGGTTGACGATGTGCCCGCGATTGCGTTCGACCATTCCCGGCAGGACGGCGCGCGTAAGATACATCAGCCCTTTAACGTTCGTGTCGACCATCGCGTCCCAATCGTCGAGCGAGGCCGCTTGGGCGGGTTCGAGACCGACGGCAAGGCCCGCGTTGTTGACGAGGACGTCGACTTCAGCGAAGCCGGCCGGGAGGGCGCCGACTGCGCGCTCGACGGCCGCGCGGTCCCGCACGTCGAGGATGAGCGGATGCACGTTCTCGCCGAGTTCCGCCTGGAGTTCCTCCAGTTTGTCGCCGCGGCGCGCAGCAGCCACGATGCGCGCGCCATCCCGCGCGAAACGACGCGCCGTCGCCGCCCCAAAGCCCGTGCTGGCGCCGGTAATGAAGACGATCACGGTCTTAGGGACGCGCCCATGTTCCCTTCAGTTTCGCGTAGGACGGGAAGTGGAGATATTTCTGTGGATCGTAGTGCCAGAATTGCGTTATGAAGGGATACATCGTGACGATCGTATTTCGGTATTTGCCGCCGACCTGGACGACGCGGCGAACGTAGACGTCATTGACGGCTTGCTGATAGGTGTCGAAGCGCACCGGTCCACGGGGCGCGTCGAACTGCGCACCGCGCAATTGCGCGATCAACGCGTCGGCTTTGACCGGACCCGCCGGCAGCCGGGTGAGGGCGCTTGAGATCGCCTGGGCCGCGGCGTAGCCGTTCTCGACGAATTCGGAGACCGCGTGCCCGCTGAGCGTCTCGTAGCCGTGCTTGAAATCGTCGTTGTCCGCCGAGGGGATGGTCGAAACGTAGTGGCTCGCCGTGATGACGCCAAGCGTGACGGCCCGCTGATCGCGCAGAAAAATCTCATTTGCGAGCGACGAATCGCCAAGGAGCGGCGGGTGCGGGTGCGCGCGATACGCCGCCGCAAAGCGCTCGACGTCGGGCGGCCCGAGGGCCGCGAAAACGGCGTTTGCGCGCGGGTCGAGTTTATCGATCACCGTGTTCCAGTCGCCGTCGCGTGGAAGGTACTGTTCCTGGACGATGCGGCAGCCGGCGGCCGTGTAGGTGCGAGCAAAACCGCCGGCGGTTTCCCACCCGTAGCTGTAGTCGACACCAATGATCGCGACGTTGCGCTTCTGTAGCGTGCGGCAGGCGAAGTCACCGAGCGGCATGAGATCTTGCGAACTCGTATGTCCGACGCGGAACAGGTTGTGGCGGGCCTTGTCCTGCGTCAATTCGTCGGCGCCGGCGGTCGTGATCACGAGCGGCTTCTTCTGGGCGTCCAGGTAGTCGGCGATCGCGTACGCGTCGTCGGAATTGTCGACGCCGACGATCGCGTCGACCGAGTCTTGCTCGACCAGTTGATGTGCCACCGCCAACGCCGACTCGGTCGAGCGTCCCTCGTCGCCGGTGCGGAGCTGGACTTGGAAGCCGCCCAGCTCGTCCCGGTGGGTGGCCAGAAAATATTGAAAGCCGGCGTTGACGTCGGCTCCGACTGCCTCGTAGGGGCCGCTGGTCGCGTTCAGCAGCCCGATCCGGACGGTGCCCTTAGCATCTGCTCCTGCAGCCGGAGGCCCTGGGTGGACCGTGGACGCCAGAACTAGCGCCGCAGACAAAGCGTACGCCGACCACCTCATACGTCGCGCTTTCGACATGGGTCTTTGGAACCTCTACCGGCGAACGGAACCGAGTGGCCCGTCCCGCCGACGCGCGCATCCGCGCCGAGCTGCTCGACTCGATCGTCTCCCACGTCCTCGCGGAGGGGCTCGGCGATCTTTCGTTGCGGCCGCTTGGAGCGGCTGTCGGCGCGAGCCCCCGGACGCTGCTCTACCATTTCGGCTCCAAGGCGGAGTTGATCACGGCGGTTCTCGACGAAACGAACCGGCGCCAGATCCGGATGCTGGAGTCCTGGTACGACAAGAGTGCCGAGCACGATGCGCGCACGCTCTTGCTGCGAGCCTGGCAGTGGCTGACGGCACCGCGCCACGACCGCCTGCTGCGGCTGCTCTTTGAAACCTATGGCATGGCCCTGCAAGACCGGCGCCGTTACGCTTCGTTTTTGCGGGCTGCCTCAACCGAATGGATCGATCCGTTTGCGCGAGCCCTCGAGGCGCGCGGCTTCTCGCGCGAGCGCTCGGCCGCGCTTGCCACGCTGCTGGTAGCCGTCGTGCGCGGCCTGCTGCTCGACCTGCTCGCGACGGGCGAACGCACCCGCGTCGACCGCGCCTTTCGCTCGTTCATCAACGCGATCGAACTGCCGGAGGGGAAATAGTCCAGCTCAGCGTTTGAGGACGCGCTCCAGCTTGTCGAATAGCGCTTCCATCGTGCGGGCGTTCACGTCCTCGAGCCTGCGCCAGAAAAGGCGACCCTCCGTATCGGAAAGAGTGGCCTCGATACGATGCGATACGCGCGTTTTCTTGGCGTCGGTTTCGAGATAGAAGCCGTGCGTACCATCGAAACCCTCATTGCTGAAGCGCCACACGATGCGGTCCTCGAAGACGACCTCGTCGAGGACCGCATGCACGCCGCTGTGCCATTCCTCGGTCTTCCCGGGCTCGAGCGGACCTGCGCTGCGCATGAACGGTTGAGAAGCAAAAGGCCAGATCGCGTCGGCCGACGTCCCCATCTCGGCGAGGAGCTGATAGATGCGGCGGCGCGTACCGCCGAAGCTTCGCTGGTGTACTACGTGCAGAGGAATGGGCATGACGACCGTTTCTCTCAGCGCGCGCATTCTCATCCGGCGTCTAATCGCACCAGGAACGCGCATCGACGGCGCGAAAACTAATTCCTCCGTTGTGGAGGTCCGGCCATGCGTTCTCTCCTGATTACCTCACTTTCCTTGGTCGAGCTGGTACTCGGCTGCGCGATCCTGGCGTGCAGCTTCGAGCTTTCGGGCTTACTCGAGCGTAACGAGGCCATTGCGCGTTTGGCCCACGTCGTCGTCTGCTCGACGCAGCAGCTCGCGCACCTCCAACTGCACATCAGTCTGCGCTACGGCGCCTAAGCCGGCCGTGGGACGGTCGCGGGCTTCGAACCC